>Ga0326726_10003393_pt1 | contig 14618 bp, 13 predicted proteins | sample MHFenrmetagenome_2_FD_207603 | JGI IMG/M metagenome (GOLD analysis project Ga0326726, IMG submission 207603) | Lab enriched peat soil microbial communities from Michigan Hollow, Ithaca, NY, United States - MHF15MN | ecosystem: Environmental > Terrestrial > Soil > Wetlands > Peat | place: USA...
GCTCAAGGCGGAAACCCAAAAGTCACACCCGATGACTTACCTATCGGAGGAGAAATGACAGAAGTACGTTCAGAACACTCTGGCAAAGTAATTTGGCTAAGCACTGAAGACATTGTTAGAATAGCTCGTGAGGCTGGAGCACCCAAAGAAAAAGGCGCAGGATTAATACTACATACGAAACTAGGGGAAACTGTTCACAAAGATAGCGTGTTGTTTGAAATATACGCTGAACGAAGTTGCAAATTAGATTCAGCGCTGGAACTTGCGAAACAACTTCAACCAATCGTGCTAACTAAGAAACCTGCAGAAAAAATGATTCTTGATCGAGTACCTGAGAAACTTGCACATGAAAAAACCTTCATGATAGACAGATAAAAAGAAAAGCACTCAGAGGTACAACTAAACCAACATCTCATTTCTTAACACAATTCAAATCTTTCAAAATTTACTCGGCAAAAAAAGGCGTATTTATCGGACGATCGCTCCACCGATCAAACCGCCAACCGCAGCAATAATACCTGCGAATACAGCAAGAAAAAGTGATGCAACGCCTATAGCTAAACCAGTTAATCCACCAAAGATTGCACCTGAAATTCCACCTGTTAGTCCACCTCTAAAAGCAAGTCCTAAAAAAGCTATAATCGCTATCATTATGGCACTGAATATGCCTGCAAGAAAACCAGCAATTGGTCCTTTGAATATACCTCTAGCTATCAGCCCAGCAATAAATCCGCCGACGAATAAACCGACAAGATAGCCAACTCCTGGAAAAACTAAAGCGACAACAAGCGTGACCAAAAATCCAACAAAAGCGCTTAAACAAATGCTACCCATGTCTCTTCACAACAATTAAAATAATATCTACTAAACACCTATAAATTTTAACATCAAATTAATATAAAAATCAAATCCCGAAACAACTCATAATCAGGTAATGTACAGCACAAGCATAGTACACCATTACTTTTGCCCTAGATATGCGTTAATCTTAATAGATTGATTTTGCTGTTTAAATTAAAAATAAAAAATTTGGCAGCTTCTAGGGTTTGAAATATGGTTTGTTCCCCTCGGATACTACTTAAGAAAACATTCAGCTTATCATTAATTCTTAATTCAATGATTACAATAGCTTCCGTCTTAGGAATCCTATATGGTTTTTACTTGTCATATTGGAAAAGCATTACCTTCTCATTGCCCTACTACTGGAAACCATATTCACCCTACTTAATCAACGCTAACCTCTTTCTAATCGTAGGCATAGCGGCCCTCATCAACATTTTCCCAAGCGCAGCCATAGGCAGATGCCTACATACAGGACGATTCCTATTCCACCATTATGTCTACGGCTTCTTTGTTCTGATAACCTCATCAGTGTATATAATAGGATTCACATCAGTTTCTTTACTCAACCTCTTCTTTGTGAATTCAACAAATATTGCAGTCAATACAGGAAGATTCTTCATCCTAACTGGGCTAACACTATTCATAGACGACCTCCCAGATGTCTCAAAACGAGTAGAATCAGCCCTCAATAAGCTAAAATCAAAAATTTATCAAATAAGAAAAATAGTCCACGTAACACAAATAGTTACCGGCATAATCACATTCTACGTTTTTCTATCAATGGCCCTCTCAATCCAGCAACACTCTAACTTAACAGTTGCCAATGTCCTGACAATGAGCACTATTCTAATAACAAGCTTCACATCTTTTGCTTCGGCTAAAAGAAAAGACTGGCTCAAAATCACAATCGAAAAATAATTTCTTCACCATTTTAGTTTTAGAAGTTCTTTTCCAATAGCTTCCCATTGCTGGCGAGAAAAGTTATTGAACTTCCGTTAGTAGCTATATAATCGGATCAACTTCCCGAGTTTGACAATCGGAACAGTAGGATTGCTCAAGTGTAGATGGGCACGATTATTTATAAAAACCGCTGCATAAAAACCAAAAATCAATAAATTAGAAAATATGTAACCTCAAAAGAGGCTTATCCTAATACTAATTATTTCTTGTTAGTGAGATATTCATTCATTGCTTTTGCCGCGCGTTTACCTGCACCCATTGCGCTGATAACTGTTGCCGCTCCCGTTGCAACGTCTCCGCCTGCATAGACTCCGTCAATGCTAGTTTTGCCCACTTCATTAACGCAAATTGTTCCGTGCTTTGGGTCGCTTACTAGACCCCCGGTGGTTCGCTGTATAATTGGGTTTGGTGTTTGACCAATGGCAATAATCACTGTGTCGACATCCATTGTAAATTCGGATCCTGGAACTTCTTTAACGCCACGCCTACCTTTCGCGTCAGGTTCAGTGAGCTCCATTGCTATGCATTTCATGCTTTTTACCCAGCCGCTCTCGTCACCGTAAAATTCAACAGGCGCACCAAGAAACTTGCAAACTAACCCTTCTTCTTCTGCATTTTCAACTTCTTCATGCCTTGCAGGTAACTCTGCTCGTGAACGCCTGTAAAGGAGGCATACCTCTGAGCCAAGACGCATACTGCTTCGTGCGCAGTCCATAGCAACATTTCCGCCGCCGATAACAACTACTTTTTTGCCTATGCGTATCGGAGTGTCGTACTCTGGAAATTGGAATGCTTTCATAAGGTTGACGCGTATTAAGAACTCATTAGCTGAGTAAATTCCGCCAAGATTTTCTCCTGCACAGCCTGTAAATTGTGGCAAACCTGCGCCGCTTCCGATGAATACAGCTTCATAACCGTTGTTCATGAGTTCTGGAATAGTATGAATTCTACCGACAAGGTTTCCTAATCGTAGATCGACGCCAAGATTCTGGATGTAGGAAATTTCATTTTGAACGATCGCTTTTGGCAAACGGAATTCTGGAATACCATAAGATAAAACGCCGCCACCAACATGCAACGCTTCAAACATAGTAACATTATGCCCGAGCTTTACAAGATCTGCTGCAACTGTTAATCCTGCTGGACCAGCACCTATGATAGCTACTTTTTTGCCTGTTGTAGGTGCTTTAGGTGGAAGTTGAGAACCATTATCCCGTTCCCAATCCGCCAGGTATCTTTCTAAACGACCGATGCTGATTGGTTCACCCATTTTGCCGATTACACATTTGTTTTGGCATTGCACTTCTTGAGGACAAACTCGTCCACAAACAGCTGGTAACGCATTTTTTGATTTGATTACGGTTATGCCTTCAGCATATTTCTTTTCGCGGATGCATTTGATGAATTCTGGAATAGGTACTTCAACTGGACATCCAGTTTTACATTGAGGATTCGGACATTGCAAGCATCGACTTGCTTCTTCTTGAGCTTCTGCTTCATTGTAGCCTAAAGCTACTTCGCTAAAGTTTTTAACGCGTTCTTTAGGCTCCTGTTTTGCCATTTCAACGGCTTTCTTATTTAATTTTGGTTTAAGTTTCGCCTCTGCCACACTTACAACCTCCGCGCATTTCCCATAATAATGAGCTTAATCTTTCTTCAGGAAGCATTGTCCGTTGACGGAGAATTAACTGGTCAAAGTCAGTTTTGTGACCGTCAAATTCTGGTCCATCAACGCAGCCAAACAACATTTTTCCGTCAACTGTAACTCGGCATACACCGCACATGCCCATTCCATCGATCATTATTGGTGTTAAAGTTACAATTGTTGGAATGCAATAGGGTTTAGTAATTTCGCTAATATCTTTCATTAGAATAACTGGACCCATGACTATGCAGCGGTCAAACTTTTCAGTCTTTAATAATTCTTTAAGAAAGTCTAATCCTTTGTAGCCTTTTGAACCGTCATCAGTTGCGATATAAACCTTGTCACTTATGGCATTTGCTTCGTTTTCCATCATTATAAACTCTTTAGTTCGTGCTCCAAGAATTGTAGTTACATTGTTTCCTGCTTCTTTCATGGCTTTAACTTGCAACAACAATGGCGCAATCATTACACTTCCACCGACACATAGAACTCTCCCGAAATTCTTTACTTCAGAGGGATTGCCAAGTGGACCGGTAACGTTATCAATAGTTTCTCCTTGGTTTAGCAAACCAAGATTCTTGGTTGTTTTGCCAACCTCATGAAAAGCAAATGAAACTGTTCCTTTTGCTCTGTCATATCCGCAGATTGTCAATGGAATACGTTCGCCAGCTTTCCCATGTATGACTATTAGAAATTGTCCAGCTTGCGTTTTAGAAGCAACATCTGGAGCATCAACTTCGAACAGTTTTATTTTTGGAACTAGCTCTTTTTTAGAAACTATTTTGTACGTTTTGTTTTCGCCTCCGCAGTTACTTCACATTTAGGTAATGCTGAAATCTTCTTGTAGAAAGCATCCAATTTTTCATTAAACTCGCTGGCACATCTTGGGGACTCCTCGTAAAGTTCGAATCTGTCCAGCATACCTTTCTTTTTCAATACGTTCAACATAACGTCCAAATTGCGTTCAGCTGTGGCTCTGCCTTCTTGAAGTTTGCAATCCTTGGATGAGCAAACAACAGCCATGACACCATCGAAACCACAATTTAACGCGTTAACAATGTGAACTGGATCTAAAGATTTGAAGCATGGAACCTCAAGTGCTAAAACGTTTTTACCTTCAAATGCTTTGTTGGGATTGTCTAAGTTTGAGAATTCGGACCATTGGCAAACGAAAGCTAGAATTGTTGGAGCATTGTTTTTAGCTTTAAGCTGTTCTGCCGAAGTGCCGTATCGCTTTAATACATTTTCGAATTCGAACCCTTTCACTTGTATAGCGTGATGTGGACAAACCAGTTGACATGCTCCGCAGCCAGTACATTTCTCTTCGTCTACTTTTGGAGTGGCGAATGATTCAAATTCAATGGCTTTGTACGGGCAGATAAAGATGCATTTGTCACAACCTACACACGCTTGCACGTCGTAGATTGCTTTGCGAGAGAACTTGATGATGTTAACGGCGTTTTCATCGTAGCCTAGTTGTTTGAGAACGTTTTTGGCTAAAACGAGTCTTCTCGTGTTTATTTTGGTGCCTTCTTTATATCTGCAGAATGGGTCTTCACATTGAACAGAAATTATGTTTTTTATTTCTAGGTTAAGTACTTCAAAAATAAAATCTGTTGGAACTCTTCCTGCGCAAGGTAAACGCAGCGCAATATAATTTTCAACTTTTAGGCCCTGCTCTTTGAGAATGTCTTGGATTTCGCCCGTGGAAGGTGAGTTTCCACGGCACATTAAGACAAGGGTGTCAACACCATTTTTTTCTTTTGCAAGTGCTTGTTTAACGTAATCTAATAGATTATCGTAAGTGTAGTATTGCATTTTTATTGCTGAGACTGGGCAAGCGCTATAGCATATGCCACAGACTTGGCAGTCTTCACTGTTAACTTCAACTTTTCCAGTAGAATCACGCTTTATTGCCTCATAGGGACAGATTGACTGGCAAACATAACATCGGCTACACAAGTCTTGGTTGACTTCTACTACAGCGAGACATTTTTCACTCATTCTGAAACCTCTTTCAAACACCGCTGCTGCTTTAAACCTTGAGCTTACTAAGATGCAGGTTTAAAGCTATTGAAACCATGAAAAACTGTTTAGAATGATATAATCATTTCTCTCTATTTTCTATAATAAGGTCGTTTAATGAAGCTGTAAGCTTCAAGTGCTGCAGTGATTCCTTGTCCTACAGCTGTTCCAACCTGCTTAATTGGTTGATTTGTAACATCGCCCGCAGCGAATACTCCTTCTAGGTTTGTTTGTTGGTTAATGTCAACTTTTATGTAGTCATGTTCATCTGTTGACACTCCAGCAGCTTTAGCTAATTGACTATTGGGTGCTTCTCCAACCTGCACAAAAACCGCATCGGCCGATATTTCTGTCATATTTTTTGTAATGTTATCAATTATAGAAACTGCTCTGACTTGCTTGTCACCTTTAATTTCTTGAATTTCAGTATTCCACATTATGTTAACATTGTTTTTTGCTGAAATGTCAGAAATTAGAGATTCTTCAGCTCTGAAAGCTTGTCTCCTATGGATGACAGTTACTTGTGAAGCAAGACCAGAAAGATATAGAGTCGTAATGCAAGCAGAATTTCCTCCGCCAACAACAATCACTTTTTTGCCTTTGAAAAATGGTCCATCACAAACACCACAATAACTTACACCCTTCCCCCGAAATTCTTTTTCTCCTCTGACCCCGACTTCTTTGTAATGTGAACCGGTTGAAAATATTACAGCTTTAGCTTGATAGGTTGTTTTTGAGGTTTTAACAATTTTTGTTTCACCTGAAAGCTTTAGTTCAATGACGGGATCCAAATCGTTAATTATTGCACCAACCTTTCTGCAGTGAGATGTCATTTTTTCTGCAAGTTCGCCTCCGCTTATTTCTGCAAAGCCTGGATAATTCACAACTATTGAAGCATCAGAGATTGTTCCACCAGCCAGTTTTTCCTCTAAAATTATAGTTTTCAGTCCGCTTCGAACACAATAAATTCCAGCTGATAAACCCGCAGAGCCTGCGCCAACTATTATTACATCCCAATTCTCCATAACAGACATCTCCTTTGACTAATAGTGGTTTGGAGCGGTTTATGAATCGTTCGATTCTTTGGCGCACTCAGTCCTCTCTGCTTCAGAATCGAGGGGAGCATCAACAGCTTCAGAAAAACCGCTTCACCTGCAGGCGATTCTAACTTTAAACCAAAAAAACAACTCAAACAGCAAAGGAAAAAAATTTGCTTCAAAAACAATAGCCAATAAACTGATAAAGCTGAAATCATTTTAGTTAAGATGAGCAGTTTTTGAAGGTGACCATTTTTTGGCAAGATACAGGTGTACAGTGTGCAATTACGTTTACGATGAAGTAAAAGAAGGAAAAAAATTTAGTGATTTGCCTAAAGAGTGGGTTTGTCCAGTTTGTGGAGCACCAAAATCAGTTTTTGTGTTACTATCCGAGAAAGCTGAAGAGAAAAAAGCTGAGCACACAGTTTCAGATATTCTAGTAAACCAGCTTGCTGAATGGGGAGTTCAATACGTTTTCGGTATTCCAGGCACTTCAACTTTAGGAATTGTAGATGCCATAAGAAAAACTAATGGCAAAGTCAAGTATTTCCAAGTTCGACATGAAGAAACAGCCGCGTTTATGGCCTCAGCTTACGGTAAACTAACTGGCCACGTCGCCGCTTGCCTAGGAATTTCTGGTCCCGGAGCAACGAACCTAGCAACAGGCCTCTACGACGCCAAACTAGACCATTCACCAGTCTTAGCATTAACTGGATTAGTTGCTAGACAAATGATTGGCCCAGGCTCAACCCAAGAAATAGATCAATACGCCTTTTTCGAGCCAATCTGCGTCTTTAACAAAATTTTGATGTCAGAAGACCAAACCACTACACTTGCAACTTTGGCAATAAAACATGCACTCTTAAACCAAGGCGTTTCTCACATAGGAGTTCCAAATGACGTGCAGAAGCTGCCCTACGAAACTGATATTTTACCGTTTGAAGGCAGAATGCCAAACCTTGCTTACGGACAAGAAGAATGGGTAATTGAGAAAGCAGCAAAGATTATTGATCAAGCATCCAGACCCGTAATTCTTGCAGGAATTGGCACGAGAGGTCAAGGCAATAAACTGCTAAATTTGGCAAACAAGATTTCTGCACCAATTATAACAACTTTCAAGGCGAAAGGTGTTGTCGACGAAAATGAAATGTTGGATATTGGTTGCCACGGCGGTGTCGGCTCAACGGCTGCAGCGAAACTTATGCAAAAAGCAGATTTATTGATAGCTATCGGTTCCTCTTTTTCAGATTTGTCATTGATTCCACAGAAAAAAACTGTTCAAATTGACATTAACCCCCTAATGATTGCACGCAGGTATCCAGTTGAGGTAGGATTGATCGGTAACAGTGCAGTGATGATTCCAAAGTTAACAAACAAAGTAACAGAGAAACATAACACTGATTACTTGACCGAGATTTCCAGGTTGAAACAAGAATGGCTAAACCAAATAGAAGTTGAAGCTGATCCAAAAATGAAGCCAATAAGACCACAATATATTATCAAAGTTTTGAATAAGAAAATCGCTGATGACGCAATAATTTCTTTAGATGTTGGCGAAAACTGCTGGTGGTTTGGTCGCAACTTTATGATGAAGAAAACTCAGAAGATGGTGATGAGCGGCACTTTGGCCACAATGGGTTTTGGCTTACCCGGGGCTATGGCTGCAGCATTAGCTTATCCAAATAGGCAAATTGTGTGTTTGACGGGTGATGGCGGCTTAACGATGGTTCTAGGCGACTTTTTAACCGCTTTGAAATATCAATTGCCAGTTAAAGTTTTTGTAATGAACAACAAGCATTTAGGAATGATAATGCAGGAGCAAAAAGTCGAAGGATATCAGGGCTGGCAAACCGACCTCTACGATTATAATTTTGCTGATTTCGCTGAGCACTCAGGAGGAGTAGGCATTAAAGTTTCTGAGCCAAACGAGCTTGAAGGAGCCGTTGAAAAAGCCTTATCAGCTAACAAACCCACAATTGTGGATATAGATACGGATCCAAGAAGATTCTTAGTATAGGTGATTTGCATGTCAACACACCCGGGAACAACATTCGCGTTTATTTTATCACTTATTGGAGGCTTAGTCATATTGATATCCAGTACAGTAAACTTTGTCTGGTTTCTTTCAGGTGCCCAAAACTTTGGCGGATTTGGCAACTACATGCAAGGATTCATGGATGGAAACCATAATTTCATGGGTACATACGCTAGCTCCAATAATTTTCTAGCTGGAATTTCTGTGATCGCCTTGGTTTGCGGTGTAATCGTTCTAATAGGCTCATTAATGCTAAAAGTGCAACCTCAGGATCATACGATTTGGTCTATAATCATTATTGCATTTTCGATGGTTAGCTTTGTGGGCATGGGTGGATACTTCTTAGGAGCAATACTCGGGGTAATCGGCGGAGCATTCGAATTAAGCATCAGACAAATACATCAGTAACAATCTTGAGCTTATTTTGTTAAATTTTTTTAGTCGTCATTAGAGAATTGGAGTTGTTTATCTTAAGAGAAGAACAACAACATACTGAGAATTCACTGTTGTTGTTCTTCTAACTTAAAAGAAGAAGTAGGACAAGTGGTGTTAGCACTTAATCCTACTTCTTCTAAGTTTAAGTTAATTGAAAGAAGAAGAAATTTGAAAAATACATTTTTCATCTTCTACTAGTTTGGAGTTGCCAGTAACATATTCATGCTTGCGAGAATACGTTACTTAAATGATCTAAAGGTCAATTTATTTTGGTAGCGGGGAGTAGATTTGAACTACTGATCTCTGGGTTATGAGCCCAGCGGGTTAATCCTGGCTACCCCACCCCGCTAAGGATTGGAAATAATATTTCCATTTAGTATCCTATTAGTCTATTTATCGAATATTAATAGTTTCTTTTTCGATAGTTTGCAAAAGGATTTTAGAGGCGACTAATACTTCTTTGGCGAAGGATGTTGCCCTATGGACAAAACTTATTTGCGAAAGATATCAGAGCCGACTCTTGAGAACCCAATTTTTATTCAAGGGTTGCCTGGCTTTGGCAATGTCGGCCGGATTGCGGCACATCTACTAATAAAATTCTTTGATGCTAAACCTTTTGCTGAATTGTACTCTCCTTCTTTTCCTGATTATATTGGAATAGACTCTAAAGGCATATGTTCCTTGCCGAAATACGAGTTTTATTATGCTCCTATGGAGAAAAATAATCTAGTTATAATGACTGGTGAAATTCAACCTTCATTTGATGATGTAGTTGCACACTATGATGTTTGTGAAGATGTGATTGATTTTGCGGCGTCACTAGGTTGCCATTTTATAATAACCCTGGGTGGGATTCCAATTACTGAAGATAAAGCTCAGGTTTACGTTGCGGCTACTTCACCAACCTTGGCAACTGAGTTTATGGAAAAGGGCGCAGTAATTTACAGCAAAGGAAGAATCGTTGGTGGAACTGGGCTTACTTTGGCTTTAGCAAAGGAACGCAAGCTTGAAGGAGTTAGCTTACTTGGAACAACCACAGGTTTTAAAGCAGATCGAGAAGCTGGGTTTTTGGTTTTTAAGTTCTTAATGAAATCCTTAGGAAAAGAGATAAAAGAAGGATTAGGACAAAACAATGCACCAGAAGAACAGTTAGGTTGATGTAGCATGACTGAAATCGAAGAAAATATGAATGTTGGCGGAATGTACTCAAAATTCTGGAGAATAACACTTGTAATCATATCAATGTTGTTAATCTTTGCAGGACCAACTTACGTACCATACGCAATGTTACAAGTTAACATAGACTATATTATCTCTGTAGTTGTTGGGCTTTTACTCTTCATAGTAGGCATAGTTTTCATGCTATTTCTCATGAGAAAGAAGATAATAACTCTCTAAGTTTGCCTCAGATACCCCAGGGTGCATCATCAATCAGCATTTTGGTTTCTTCATCGGCAGGCTCTATAGACTAAGCCTGTTTTATTAACTATTCTTTATATTTCTTGTCAGCAGCATTTACCCCGAATATGCTTTATTAATACACAAGGCATATTAGTTATGAACCCAGAAATAGTTCCTATGCAAGAAAGAAGCCAAAAAAGCCCCAATTTTCTATTACAAAAAAATGATGAAGCAAAAAGAACAACAATAATTCTTGAAAAGAGTGAAAGAGAATTCATAGAATCACTAATTCAGCAAGGAAAAGAGCCAGGAATCAAACCCCTTATCTCCAAAATGCTTCAAATGTACAAGAGCATGATGGTTTATGACTGGCATTTCCCAGGAGAATATTACTGTGGAATAAGTCGAATAGCACTAGTTAACGTTGAATTATTCAATATACTAACTCAGCAAATACCAAAGGAAAAATGGCGTGAGAGCGGTGAAAAGATGGGTGATGCTCTAAAAGTATCCATCCAATCCACCGTAGGAATTGAAGCAAATGATCAAGCAAATTGGAAAAAAGTTTTCGAACGCTTGAAAGTTCAAGGATTTGGAGATTTCTATTTGAAAGACAAATTCTTACTTCTGAAAACTCCTTTCATTAATGAGAGCGAAATATGGAAAGGGATATTGGAAGGACTGCTAAGTGTAGAGTTAGAAACGAGAAATTCTATGCCACCATTAGTTTTTGAGATCAAAAAGCACAAAAAACCTTCAAGTTAGTTGCTTTTTTGCTCTCGACAGATAAATATTAGTGAACAGATTTATTAGGAAGACGGGTATTCAAGTGCATCCAGTGGTAAATGATGAGGGATTGCATTCATACAAGGCGATTGCATTCATTAGAAGCAATCCAAAATGCCTAAGAGTAAAATTAATTGAATATTTGATATTAGGCGCATTCCTTCGAAATACCGTTTTGCCAAAACAAAAAACCTTCAGAGGTTTCTCTAAAAATTTAGGTGAAAAATTATGGACAAATTAAAATTTGCTATACCCGCAGGCTCGCTATCAAAAGCGACGTCTGAATTCTTCGCGCGTTCAGGATACAAATTATCAGGAACTGACCGAACATATCGACCCGCGATAAACGATCCACAGATCGAAATGAAGGTCCTCAGGCCTCAAGAAATCCCAGTATTTGTCAACGAAGGCTTACAGGATATAGGCATCACTGGAGAAGATTGGGTAAAAGAAAATCGAGCAGATGTTGAAATTCTGCTAAATCTTGAATATGGAAAAATCAAACTTGTCATAGCTGTACCGAAAAGTGTTAGCGAAAAAAATACTATGGGCGAATACATGGAATCTGTTTGGAGCCAAGGAAAGAACTTCCGTATCAGCACCGAATACCTCAACATCGCATCCGAATATCTTAAGCGCACAAAGGAATACAAAAAACGTTTTGGAAATGTTGACCCTATGATTGTAACGCCATGGTGGAGAAAAGGCGATAACCCAAGAGCAAAGATTTTCTTATCCTTCGGAGCAACCGAAGCTAAACCGCCAGAAGATTCAGACTGCATCATGGATGTCACCGAAACAGGCACAACAATTGAAGCTAACAATCTAAGAATCATTGAAACAGTTTTGAAATCTTCTGCTATTCTTATTGCAAACAAGAAAGCTCTCGAAGACTTAGAGAAGCGAGAGAAAATCTATGACATAGTTGCTCTGCTAAAAGGGGTCGTAGATGGATCAAAAAGAATTCATATATTTGTTAATGTCAAAAAGTCGAACCTGCAAAAACTCTTAACAGAGTTACCTGCATTAAAGAACCCCACCATATCACCGTTGGCTGATGACACTTGGGTCAGCGTCAACACCGTTATCGAAAAAGATTGCTTAATTGAGCTTCTACCGAAAATACGCAAAATCGCCCAAGGATTAGTAGTGTATGAACCGAGACAAGTGTTGGCGCTTGATGAGATTGGCAAGAGAGAGGAGAACCCGTGCAAAAGCAAGGTCAAGTAAGAATCTGGAAATCAGAAGCGTTACCGCCTGACTGGTTCAAAAGGCAAAAAACGGATGATAAAACAGTTCAAGAAGTTGAAAACAGCGTTAAAGCTATAATAAAGCAGGTTAAGGAAACCGGCGATGTTGCACTAGTTGAGTTTGCCCTAAAATTTGACAAAGTCGAATTACACTTGAGAAACCTCAGAGTCAAGAAGGAGGAAATTAAGGAAGCTTACAAGAAGTCTAGTCTTGAACAAGTCTCTGCTCTAAAATTCATGAAAGAAAAAGTAAACGCCTTTCAAAAGCAACTATTTAACCAAACCGAACTAAAAACTATGGAGGATGGCATATTTGTTCAAACCGTTATGCGTCCAATCGAAAGTGTTGGTTGCTATGTTCCAGGAGGACAAGCTGCTTATCCGAGTACTCTTATCATGACTGTGGTTCCAGCCAGAGTTGCAGGGGTTCCAAGGATTGTCGTTTGTTCACCTTCAGATGCAAAAGGCAGAGTTAACCCGCTTATTCTTATCGCGGCTGACATTTGCGGCGTCGACGAGGTTTTCAAGGTTGGCGGAGCCCAAGCCATAGCCGCTTTAGCTTACGGAACAAAAAGCATAAAGCCCGTACGAAAAATTGTCGGTCCAGGCAACAAATATGTAACAGAAGCAAAAGTGTTGGTTTCAACAGACGTGGCGATTGATATGCCAGCTGGTCCAAGCGAAGTTGTTATTTTAGCGGATGAATTGGCTGATGCACGGTTCATTGCTTTTGACATGGTTTCACAGGCTGAGCATGGTGGAGACAGTATTGCTGGACTCATAACAACATCTGAGAAGGTTGCTTTGCAAGTTCAAAAAAATCTTTCAATTATCGCCACTTCGGCTGGAAGGCAAGAAAAAGTCTCCGAGTCACTAGCTAAATATGGCTTCATAATAGTCGCCAAACACTTGGAAGAAGCAATTAGTTTAGTCAATCAGTTTGCTCCTGAACACTTAGAAGTTATGATAACTAATCCTGGGAAGATCAAAGAGAAACTAACTGCTGGCCTCATTCTCATAGGTCCGTACAGCCCAGTCGCCCTGAGCGATTACGGGAGTGGAACCAATCATGTGCTACCAACCGGCGGCTTCGCCAAGTCTTTTTCAGGTTTATCCACTTTTGATTTTGTGCGAAGAGTTAGCATAGTTGAAAGCACAAGAAATGGTCTAGAAAGATCCAGAGACAGCATTAAGGTCATGACAGAAGTGGAAAATCTTCCAAATCACTACAAAGCTATACAGGCAAGGTTTGAGAAGTGAGCACATCATATCGGAAGTGGCTAAACGATAAACTCGTAAAACTCCAAGCAATAGACTGTTACTCTGGCGGAGCCACGCCGGAAAGTGTAGCCAAACAAATCGGCGTTTCACCAGCGGACATTGTCAAGCTGAACTTTAACGAGAGCCTGTTTGTTGATAGGGATAGGCAAGCAAAGTTGGTTAAAGATTTGGCTGATGAATTTGATTTGCGCCTGTATCCCGAGGATGAAGTGCCCAAGTTTCTTGCTAAGCTTTCAGGTTATATAGGGGTCAAGGAAGACTACCTAGTTGTTGGCAATGGAAGCGATGAATTAATTGACCGCATAGTTAGACTCTTTGTAGAAAAAGAAGAAGTCATGCTTTCGTTCGCCCCGACGTTTAGTATCCCAAGGCTTTGTGTTAAAAGGCAAGAGGGAGAATACGTAACGGTACCGCTGCTAAGCAGTCTACAACTTGATGTGAAAGGTTTGTTATCCAAGTTCTCCAACAAGACAAGGCTGCTATACCTCTGTTCACCTAATAACCCAACTTCAACTCAGTTTAAGATGGAAGACATTGAAACCTTAGCTAAATCATCCCCAGGATTAGTAATTTTGGATGAGGCTTACGCTGAATTTGCTGATTACTCGTTTGTGCCAAGAATAAAAGAGTTCAAAAACATGATAATTTTGCGAACGTTCTCCAAAGCTTTTGGGCTTGCAGCTTTGAGGCTGGGCTATGCCGTTGCAAATCCAGAGTTAGCAAAAATTCTAACAGAAAAAGCTCCTTTGCCTTATCCAGTAAGCGGTTTCACGTTGAGGATGGGTAGCAAAATGCTCGACAACGTTAATCTAATGAAAAAATCGGTTAAAGCACTCATCGCTGAGCGGGAAAAACTGATAAAGTCGTTAAACAAAATAAAAGGTGTGCAAGCTTTCGATTCACAAGCAGATTTTCTGCTT
>Ga0326726_10003394_pt1 | contig 14614 bp, 12 predicted proteins | sample MHFenrmetagenome_2_FD_207603 | JGI IMG/M metagenome (GOLD analysis project Ga0326726, IMG submission 207603) | Lab enriched peat soil microbial communities from Michigan Hollow, Ithaca, NY, United States - MHF15MN | ecosystem: Environmental > Terrestrial > Soil > Wetlands > Peat | place: USA...
AAGACGAGATTGAACCATTCTGCCGGCGCGAGCGCAGTACACGGTTTCGACGTCAGAGTTTGACGACGTCAAAGCGCGGCTGGCGGCGATTGAAAACCGTCACAAGATCCTGGACAAGAAGGAAGACAAGAACCGGCCCAGCCTGCGGCGGACATCGACCCCCGACAAGAATGGCAGCGACGACAAGACCAACGATGATGATCGGCCAACGCTGAAGCGGCGGGATGACAGCAGCAGCAACTGATCCAGATTTTTGGATGCGCACCACATACCGGCGGCTTCGGCCGCCGGTTCCCTATTTCGCCGGAAATCTGGTCAGTCGTCGATCGTCAGCGAGAACCCAACTGTGAACTGGCAACTGAAAAACTGACGACTGATTTTCTCATTCCGCTGCTCTTTTCTTGCCGCTCAAGTAGAGTCCAGCAGTGTCCATCTGCATTCACTCCGACGATTGATTCTGGAGGCCTCGTGCGCGATGTGATTGTGGATGAATTCGATGGTCCCAGTTCGTGATCGACGATGCGACCTGCGATGGAGCGGGACGGGGCGGGGACGCCCGTCCTCCATCCATCAATTGTGACCTTACGCATTGAAGGGCCGCGATGAACTCGCGGCCACGGAGAACCAACGCCAGCGTTCAGGCAGCCGCCTTGTGAGTCAGCGAGGCCACATAACTGCGCTGCTGGGCCGGCGATTCGATGACCTTCATCTCCTGCCAGTCATAAGGAAATTCCTTGCCGCAATCCAGACATGCCACATAGGTGCCGGTCAGCTTGGCCGCTGCATTACGACGTGAAACAGGCCTGACCGAGATAGGAAAACTATAATGAGGATGTTTGCAGCCGAAGACAGCATCTATCAATTCCGCGATCATACTCCCTCCTCCCCAACCGCCCGCAACCGTCGGGCCGATCAACCGGTTAACAGTTGCTTAGATTCAATGTGATTCAAAAAGGTTTCGAGCGGGATACAACGCAGAGCAGCCAAGCCCATCGCAGAACCCGGAAGTACATGGCAGATGACGAGTTAGGGGTCGCCGGAGCTAGGGCGCCATTTCGGGAAAATTGGTCAGGCTTCTCGCGGGCCGGTCTTCTTGTGCGCCTCGCACTTGGCTACGATGGCGGAGCGAAGGCGGTTGCGCAAATCGTCGGGAAGTTCGTAGAGCTGGGAGTCGCGGTAAATTTCGATGGTCTTCTTGGTGGTATCGCAAACCACGTAGCAGTTGTGGCACCAGGCCAGATGGTCTTCCAGTTCAGCCTTGGTGCGGTCGTCGAGGACGCCGTCCAGGTAGTTTGTCAGTTCCTGCAGGAATTCAGCGCACTTCACTTTTTGCCATCTCCGCTCTCACGTTTCTGAAAGTAACGGCTGAGCCGTTCCCGCAACTGCAACCGGGCCCGCAGCAAGCGCGACTTCACCGCAGGAATGCTGAGCTCCAACGCTTCTGCTGTTTCTTCGGTCGAAAGCCCTTCCACGTCGCGTAGGACAAAAACCGTGCGGAAGCTGGGGGGAAGTCCCTGAATGGTCTTGCTCAGGATTTCCTTCAGCTCGGCCTGGTTGTACTGCTGTTCCGGATTCGGACTCCAATCCGCGACTTCGCGGGGGACTGAATCTTCCTCGGTCTTTACATCCTCGTCCAGAGAAACCGTGCGCTCGGGACGCCGGCGCCGCAACTTCATCAGCGCTTCGTTGACCGCTATGCGCACCAGCCAGGTATAAAACTTCGACTGGCCCTGGAACTGCTTCAGGTTGGTGTAAGCCTTGAGGAACGCATCTTGCACCACATCTTCCGCGTCTTCGCGGTTCTGTGTGATGTGTTGTGCGATGCGAAACACGTTCCGGTCGTAACGCCGGACCAGTTCCTCAAACGCGCCTACGTCTCCGCCCTTGGCGGCCTGAACCAGCGCCAGCTCATCGCTGACCGGCTCACTTACATTTTGTTGGATGGCTGTCATCTATCTTCCGATGCAACAATTTTGGCGCTCTGCGAGCGGCGACAGAAATGTTATTTTACTTGGTAACCCAGCTTTCGGCTTATTTGTTTTGACGTATCTATCTCGGTGCGGTTTGCGATAAATTCCAAGGAGCGGCCATTCCGCAGTAGAACACGTCCTTAGGTGACCGGAAAACACCGGGCAAGTGACCCTATAATCAAGGTTTAACCAGGATGAAGGGCAAAAAAGCCGGATCCAGCGGCCGAACAGCTGACCCGACCATGGCGGAGAGAACCGGAGTGGAACAGATCGTGGAGAAGGTGGTGGCCCAGGTGCTGGATAGCCACGTCCCCCAGCTGCGGGAGGAACTGGTACGCCGGGTCCTGGAGGAGCTGCCATATGCGACGGGCGCGGTGACCGCGGATGCATCCGAACAAGGTGGATCGGCCAATCTGCTGAAGGCGATTTCGGCCATCCAGTCAGGGACGACACAACGGGAGATTTTGCGCACGCTGCTGGACAATACGGTGCGTTACAGCGGGCGCGGGGCACTATTCGTAGTCAAAGCAGGCGCGGCCACAGGCTGGCAGGGACGCGGCTTCGACAAGGACGGCGACGACAGCATTAAGGATTTCGCGCTCAACGTGGCCACGGGAGTGCCGGAGCAAGCCTTGCGATCGCGCATGCCATTTAGCGGCGCGACCCGCGATATCGATCCGGAATTTGTTGCAAAATTCGGAGCGCCCGCCGATGACCATGTGCTGGTGCTGCCTTTGTTGTTGAAGGAAAAGGTGGCGGCCCTGGTCTATGCCGACGCCGGTGCTGGCGCGGGTGGAAGGTTGGACGCCAGCGCGGTTGAATTGCTGGTGCTGGCGACCAGTGCCTGGCTGGAGGTTGCGTCGCTGCGTAAACAGGCGCACAAGGAAGAATCCACCGAGGCCGCCAGCGAGAAGACTGAAAGCGCACCTCCGGTGCAAACCGCCTCCGCCCACTCGGACCCTTTTGCCGCGCATGCTCCAAAGCACCTTGTTCCCGATCCCGAGCCGGTACCGGCTTCACCTGCTGTAGTCGAGCAACCTGTCGCGGTAGCACAAGCCGAGCCGGTGGTCGCTGCCGCAGCGGCTGCTCCCGCCCCCGCAACCGATGCCTTTGCGAATCTTTCTCCCGAAGACGCTGACGTTCATCGCAAGGCACACCGCTTCGCCCGATTGCTGGTCGATGAGATCAAGCTGTACAACCAGGTGAAAGTTTCTGAAGGACGCAAGAACCGGGATTTATACGACCGGCTCAAGGAAGACATCGAGAAGAGCCGGATCACATATCAGAAACGATATGGCAATACGGCAGCTGGCGGAGCCGACTACTTCAGCCAGGAACTGGTTCGCAGTCTGGCCGAAGATGACACTTCCATCATGGGCGCCAATTTTCGGCGAAATTAATCAGAGTGGTCTTTCAGCGCTGGCAATCGATACTGATTAGAATTTATTTGATCGTGGCCCTAGTGTGCTTGGATCTGGCACCCTTCGCCGTGCCCACCGCCGCGCAATCTTCCACTAGAAAAATCGAGCCTTCCAGAAGCCAGCCTTCCACGAAGAAACGCGGCAAAGTCGCAGCCAGGCGCCGCAGCCATCCCACGCCCCGGTCGCGGCGAATGCATGCTGCCTTCGTGGCTTCCACTAGTTTGAAGCCGATGGCGCGGCAACTCCTGCAGGACCGGACTCCCGCCGCCTACACAGGGGTGGAAGCCTACGCGCGGCACCACAACCAGGAAGACGCGGGCGCGCTCGCCTGGCTGGTGCTGGGATACGCGCACATCCTCGATAAGGATTACGCCAAAGCCGTGGACCCTCTCAGCCGGGCCAAGCCTCGGGCAGGGGATTTGCGGGACTACGTCGACTTTTACCTGGGCACCGCCTACTTTCAGAGCGCGAGAACGGCGGATACCGTCACCACTCTGAGTGGGTTCGAGAAGGAATACCCGGAGTCGTTGCTGCTGCGTGACGCGCGCGTCTTGTATGCCAGCGCCCTGCTGGCGGAAAAGCAGTCGAAGGATGCGATCGCGGTTCTGGAAAAAGATCGCCAGCCGCCACGAGCCGACCTGGAATTAACGTTGGGAAGGGCCTATGCCGCGGCCGGGCAGCCGGCGAAGGCGGCAGAGATCCTGCGCAACGTGTACATCACCATGCCGCTCAGTGCGGAGGCCGGCCAGGCTGATGTCGAACTGAAGCAGTTGGCTTCGACGACCCAGTTGCCACCCCTGGGTTTAAACGGGCGCCGAACTCGCGCCGATCTGTTGGCCAGCGGCAAGCGATTCAGCGATGCCGCAGCCGAGTATCGCGACCTGGTCAGCGTGGTCAGTCCAAGCGATCGCCCTGAGATCCAAATGGCGCTGGCGGTGGCCTTGCGCCGCTCCGGCGACAACAAAGAAGCAAAGAAAGTCTTGGACGGTCTGGACACCCCGCCCGGGACGGAAATCAACACCCAACGCATTTTCAACCTGGGGGAGATAGCTCGCTCCGACGACGACGAGCCGGGCTTCCTGCAGTACCTGGCGCAGTTGCGTCAAGCCGCACCCACCAGTTTCTGGCTGCAGCAGGCCCTGCTTTCGGCGGGCAATTTCTATCTGCTCAAGCCCGACTACGACAAGGCCATTGACGCCTATCGGGAGTTGCAGCAGCGCTTTCCCAACGGCGGCCGGGCCTCCTACGCGCATTGGAAAGTGGCCTGGCTGAGCCTGCGCCAGGGCAGGACAGCCGAGGCCAAGACTGGATTCGAGCAGCAAATCGGCCTGTACCCAACTTCGGCGGAGGTCCCCGCGGCGCTGTACTGGCGGGGACGGCTGGCGGAAGAAGACAAAGATCCCGCCATGGCGCGCGCTTATTACCAGAAGATTTCGGAGCGCTTCCGCAATTTCTACTATGGCGAGCTGGCGCGTCGCCGCCTGCGAGAGATCAAGGCAGACGACAGTCCTCAGCAGTACGCGTTACTGGACCGGGTCCCCGCCATCAACGCCGGAACCAACATCACAACCAGCGAACCGCCGACTGACAACCTGCGTTATCAGAAGGCGCAATTGCTGGAGAACGGGGCCCTGGTGGACCTTGCGGTGCGCGAATTGCAAGCCGCCGGAACCGAAGACAAAGGGAACTGGGTGACAGCCGAGACCGCAAAACTCTACGAAGACGCGGGACGCTATGACGGGGCCATCCAGGTATTCAAACGCGCTGTGCCCAACTATTTCGCGGTGGATTTGCCCACCCTGCCGCGTCCTTATTGGGAGGCCCTGTTTCCCAAGCCGTACTGGCCCGACCTGAAGAAATTCTCGTCGCAGAACGCACTGGATCCCTATCTGGTGGCGTCCCTGATACGGCAGGAGTCGGAGTTCAATCCCGGCGCTGTGTCTCGGGCCAATGCGCTGGGACTGATGCAGCTCCTACCCAAGGTAGGCAGCTCGGTCGCGAGGCAGGAGAAGCTCCGGAATTTTTCCTCGTCGCAATTGTTCACTCCCGAAATAAATCTGCAGCTGGGCACGCGTTATTTCCGCGAGATGGTGGACAAGTTCGGCACTTTCGAATACGCTCTGGCCGCCTACAACGCGGGTTCGAACCGCGTGGATGACTGGCTGGGCCAGGGGAAATATCGCGACCCGGAGGAATTTGTCGAGTCCATCCCGTTTACCGAGACCCGGGAATATGTGCAGGCCATTCTGCGTAATGCCAACGTGTACCGGCAGCTATACGGGGCGCCTTAGGACCCCGGTTGCCGGGAATGAAGCGCCGCAAGGTTCAGACCGGGTAAGTTCTGAACCCCTTCTTCCGCCCCATCCAGAGTAAGCATTTCCTATGGCACCCACCGGCCCTGCCTTAGAAACGATAACGTAGGCGGATTGGGCTCGAAGTCCCGTGCTCCTGAATACAGTAAGAACTGTATTGCAGTGGAAAGGCATGCAGGTGTAAAGCGTATTTATTGGGCTTCAACCGGCGTGTTGATGTCTACGGTATTACCAACCCTCTAGTTTTGTGGTGCGAATGCAGAATATGCCATGGCCTCGACAGGCCTCATCGCTCCCAAACCAAAACCATTGAACCGATTCGGATTGGTGCAGTTCTGAACAAGGGCAATTGGATACCACATACCCGCCACGCTTTGAATGAAGAAGAGCAAAAGATCCTCAAGAATGAAGGAGACAATTATGAAAATCGTAGTGATCGGCGGTACTGGACTCATCGGATCAAAGCTTGTCAACAAGCTGCATGAGCATGGGCATGAAGCTGTGGCGGCAGCACCCAACACCGGTGTCAACACTCTGACGGGCGAAGGACTGGCGGAAGTGCTGAAAGGTGCCGCGGTAGTCGTTGACGTATCAAACTCTCCCGACTGGGAGGACGCAGCAGTGCTGAAGTTCTTCGAGACATCGACCCGTAACCTCCTTACCTACGAAGCGGCTGCAGGGGTAAGACATCACGTTGCGTTATCCGTTGTGGGAACCGAGCAACTATCCGAAAGCGGTTACTTCCGGGCGAAGATCGCTCAGGAGAAATTGATCAAAGGCTCACCGATTCCTTACACGATCGTGCATGCCACGCAGTTTTTCGAGTTCCTTAAGGGCCTGGCGGACATTTCCATGGTCGGCGGCAAGGTGCATTTGCCGCCTGTGCTTTTCCAGCCGATGGCTGCCGACGATGTCGCGAGTGGCGTAGGCAGGGTCGCAGTCGGTCAGCCGGTAAACGGCATCGTCGAAATTGGAGGCCCGGAACAGTTTCGGGTGGATGAACTGGTCCGGCGGCGCCTGGCCTCGCTAAAAGACTCCCGCGAGGTTATCGCCGACCCAAATGCGCTTTACGCCGGGGCGAAACTCAGCGAGAGAACACTGCTTCCGGGCAATAATGCGCGACTCGGCGAGACTCGTTTCGAAACCTGGCTGACTCAGCCCGCGGCACAAATTCCGAGCACGCATGCTCAGCCCGCAGGCGTCGCAGTGGTGACTAAAGAGAAAGAGAGTCAGAAAAAAGCGAGCTGATATCACCAGCGTGCACCACCGGTCAGACGAAAGGTCGAGTTACGACGTTCACAAAAGTGATCCTGGCGCTGGCGTGTCTCGTCTCCGGCACGCTGGTCGCACAGGAGGCTAAGGTAACGGAACTGCTGTCGAAAGACCTGACAAAGTTTCCTGGCAAAGAAGGCTTGATGATCACGGTGGAATATCCGCCCGGCAGTTCGGACCTAATACATCGCCACAATGCACATGCGTTTGTTTATATGCTGGGAGGTGACCGATGAAGGCGATTGTGGTGACGGATCAGGCGGCGGGAACGGCCGGGGTGAAGCTGGTGGAGCGGCCCGAGCCGCAGGCGGCGATAAACGACGTAGTTGTTCAGATTCATGCGTCGGGATTCACCGGGGATGAGCTGACGTGGCCCTCGACCTGGACCGATCGGGTCGGCCGTGACCGGACACCTTCAATCCCTGGACACGAACTGGCCGGAGTGGTCACCGCTCTCGGCTATGGCACGACGGGGCTGTCGATTGGACAGCGGGTGTTCGGCCTCACGGACTGGTATCGCGACGGCACGCTGGCGGAGTATGTGGCCGTCGAGGCACGCAACCTCACACCGCTGCCGGGCGACGTTGATTTCACGGTGGGCGCGGCCCTCGTGATGCCGGGCCTGACCGCGTGGCAGGGGCTGTTCGAGCACGGCCGCCTTCACGCGGGGCAGAGCGTTCTCGTACACGGTGCGGCCGGCGTAGTCGGTTCGATGGCGAGCCAGCTCGCACGTGAGGCCGGCGCGTACGTCATCGGCACCGGGCGCGCTGCTGCCCGTCAGACGGCTCTCGACTTCGGCGCACAGGAGTTCGTCGACCTCGATAACGACGCCCTGGAAGACGTCGGCGAGGTCGATCTGGTTTTCGATGTCCTCGGCGGCGACATCGCGAAGCGGTCTGCGGGCGTGATTCGCGCAGGAGGAACGCTGGTGACCGTCACCGGCCCGACCGAGGCGCGGCCCTCTGGCGGCCTGACTGTCGACTTCGTCGTCATACCAGATTGCGCCCAATTGAGTGAGCTCGTCCAGCGGGTCCGGGTTGGTCGGCTGCGGACAAACATCGGCAACGTGGCTGCCCTCGAGGATGCGGTTGCGGCTTTCAACCGGACCGAGCGGACCAAGGGAAAGACGATCATCCGCCTTCATCCTCTACAACGCGAAAAGGAATCTGGAAGTCTATGCCGATTGGCAGGAGTGAAATAAGTACGGCGGCATAAAAGCGAAGACGACCAATACACACGTCGCATTGAAATGGCACCGGTCAAACGAAAGGTCGAGTTATGACGTTCACAAGAGTGATCCTGGCGCTGGCGTGTCTCGTCTCCGGTACGCTGATAGCACAGGAGGCGAAGGTAACGCAGCTCATGTCGAAAGACCTGACAAAGTTTCCTGGCAAAGAAGGCTTGATGATCACGGTGGAATATCCGCCCGGCAGTGCGGACCCCATCCACCGTCACAATGCTTATGGGTTCATTTATGTGCTGGAAGGCTCGATCGTGATGCAGGTGCGGGGCGGAAAAGAAGTGACTTTGACACCTGGCCAGACCTTCTACGAAGGTCCGGATGACGTCCACGTCGTTGGACGAAACGCAAGCCAAACCAAACCGGCAAAATTCGTCGTGTTCTTCGTGAAGGACAAGGGCGCTCCAATATTGGTGCCCGCCAACTAAAACATCGAACCGCGAGTGTTCTGCTCGCACAAGCTTAAGGAGAAAATTCGTATGAGCACAATTACGGTGAAAGATGGCACGACAATCTACTACAAAGACTGGGGCAAGGGCCCAGCCGTCACGTTTTCGCACGGATGGCCACTGAATTCGGATGCATGGGACGGACAAATGCTTTTTCTCGCCCAGGATGGGTTCCGCGTGGTCGCACACGACCGGCGTGGTCATGGCCGGTCCAGCCAAGCCTCGTCCGGCAACGACATGAATGGCTACGCCGACGATCTGGCAGCGGTCATTGAGGCACTGGATCTCAAGGATGTCACTCTAGTAGGTCACTCCACTGGCGGCGGCGAGGTTGCGCGCTATATCGGCCGTCACGGCACAAAGAGGGTAGCCGCGGCCGTGCTGATCGCAGCCGTGCCCCCGATCCTGCTGAAGTCTGCTTCCAACCCGGAAGGGATCCCGATCGAAGTGTTCGACGGATTGCGAAGCGGCCTTGCCAAAGATCGTTCGCAGTTCTACAAAGACTTTGCCGTAATGTTCTATGGCGCGAATCGGCCGGGTGCGAAGGTCTCGCAGGGAATGCTCGACCAGTTTTGGCTATGGAGCATGCAAGCCGGTCTTAAGAATAGCTACGACAGCATCAAGGCATTCTCCGAGACCGACTTCACCGAGGACCTCAAGAAGTTCGACGTGCCCACGTTGGTCATGCACGGTGAGGACGACCAGGTTGTGCCTATTAAAGATTCAGCGAAGAAATCGGCCAAGCTCATCAAAGGAGCGCAGGAAATTTACTATCCGGGCAGGCCGCACGGCCTCACCGCCACGCACCAGGATGAGGTCAACACCGACCTACTGAAATTTCTGAGGTCGGTCCAACAAGCGCGCAAGGCAGCCTAAACTCTTGCGCCCGGCAGATCACATTCCTTCGCCGGTCTGCCGGGCGTGAAGAAGGTGAAATGGCAGCTCGGTGCTCTGATCGGCTCGCCCTTGGCAGGCTGGCCCTTGAGAGTGCATTGGCGATCGGTACGTGCCTGGCGCTGGCTCTTATTTTGGAGGGGATTGCTGCCGTTATCGTGCGGATCACTACGTGGTTATATGTGACTGACCTACCTAACACAGGCAGGCTGGCTTGATCCAGACCAGAGGTTAAACGCTAACTTGAGGCCCGCCTTACTTAGCGGTGGCGTTTCGGAGAGCCTCTATCGCTCGCAGCTCAGATCTTAATTCGTTGACGAGCCATTTCCTCGCCCCAGGTTCCCCAGCCTGCCGGTTACGACTTTTTACAATCTTTTGTTATTCCGCCCAGGCAGGCAAGGATTAAGATGACCGGAGTGCGAATACTACAGCCTAGTTCTCTATTCCTTCTGATGTAACAAATGCAAAGGAGACAATCTAATGCCAGCTAATGTCAAACCAGTTCCTGAAGGCTTCCATACCGCAACCCCGTCCCTAGTCGTTCATGACGCTGCCAAGGCCATCGAATACTACAAGAAAGCATTCGGCGCCGAGGAACGCATGCAGATGCCGGGTCCGGACGGAAGAATCATGCATGCTGAAATAAAAATCGGCGATTCGATCATCTTCCTGTCGGATGAAATCCCCGGCATGGGGGGCAAGTCGCCTCAATCCGCGGGTGCGTATACCGGGGGCCTTTATCTTTACGTGCCGAACGTGGACGAGGTCTTCAAACGGGCAGTGGACGCCGGCGGCAAAGCCATGGGTGGTGTGAATGACATGTTCTGGGGTGACCGCATGGGCCACTTCGTGGATCCCTTCGGCCACGCCTGGACCGTAGCCACGCACGTGGCCGATCTGACGGAGCAGGAAATGGAAAAGGGCGCCGCGGCCTTCTACGCTCAGATGGCGGAGAGGAAATCGGCGTAGCTTACAGGGAATACTTAAATCGCAGAGAGCGCAAAGGAACTGCCGCAAAAGACGCTAAGAATTTCCTGGCGACCTTTGCGGTTAAGCTTTTTCAGGCCGATTTGCGGTGGACGAAGATTTCCCGAAGAGAATCTCGACTACCAGCAGACCGGCGCCAACCACAATCGCGCTGTCGGCCACGTTGAACGCCGGCCACTGGTATTGGCCGACATAAAACAACAGGAAATCTACCACCCGGCCGCTCAGCAAGCGGTCCCAGAGATTGCCCACCGCGCCCCCGAGTATCAACGCCAACCCAATTCCCGTGGTGTGCATGGAGTGGCTGTTGCGCCAGAGCAGAACCGAAACGATGGCCAGGGCCACGATCGAGAACGTGACCAGGGCCGCAATCTTCCATTCCGAAGGCGAGTCGGCGAAAATGCCGAAGGCGGCGCCGCGATTCTCCACATGCGTGAGGCGGAAGAATCCGGGGATCACCTGAATGGTGTCGTGCAAGGAAATGTTCTTCACGACCGCCCACTTTGCCGCCCGGTCGAGGACGATCACCATGACGGCAATCAGGAAGTGGAAGCTGCGTGTGGTATGAGTCGTCATTCGAATTCTTCAAACATGAGCGGCAAAGTTGGCTGCGGCCGGCCGGAACTGCGTTCAGCCGCCGATCTGTTTCAACACCGCACTGCAGCGCTCACACACCGTAGGATAGACGCTGTCCTCGCCCACGTGGATGGAGTAATTCCAGCAGCGCTCGCACTTCTTGCCGTCCGCCTTGCTTACCTGGATGCTGACCCCGCTGGTCCCGTTTCCTGACTTGCCCTGTACCAGCGTGACCGCCGACACAATGAACAGATAGCGCAGGCGGTCCTGATAGCGCGACAAGACCGAGAACACCGGCTCGGACGATGTCACCGTGACTTGTGCTTCAAGGTTGGCGCCGCCGATCAGCTTACTTTGCCGGGCCTCTTCGAGCGCTTTCAATACCTCGGTGCGGACCGCCAGCAGCGTGCTCCAGTCTTCGCGTTGCCTGGGGTCATCTGGGGGAACCGAACCGCCCAGAATGTCAGATGCGCCGGGGAAGGTTGCCAGATGCACGCTGGCCGGACGATCGGGCAGGGCAGGCAGGTACTGCCACACTTCGTCGCAGGTGAAGCTGGTGATGGGCGCAAGCAGGCGCACCAGGGCCTCGCCAATGCGCCAGATGGCAGTCTGCGCGGCCCGCCGGGCGCGTGAGTTCGGGGCGGAGGTGTAGAGGCGGTCCTTCAGTACATCGAAGTAAAAGGCGCTCAACTCCACCACGCAGAAGTCATTTATGCGGTGATAGATCTTGTGAAAGGCGAATTCGTCGTACCAGCGGGTCACGTCCGCCGCCATGGCCACCGTCTGGCGCAGCATGTACTGATCGAGAATGTCCATCTCATCGAATGTGACCGCGTTCTTTTGCGGATCAAAATCGTAGAGGTTGCTCAGGACGTAACGGAACAGGCTGTTGCGGATCTTGCGATAGCTTTCGGCGACGCGTTGCATCAGTTGTTCGGAGCCGACGACGTCTTCGCGGAAATCGACGGACGCCACCCAGAGACGCACGATCTCGCCGCCCATGCGGTTCGCGATGTCCACGGGATCCACGTCGTTGCCGCGGGACTTAGACAGGGCGCGGCCCTGTTCGTCGAGGGTCCAGCCATTGGTAGCCACCGCGCGATAGGGAGCCTGGTTGCGGGTGCCGACGGCACACAGCAGGGAGGAATGGAACCATCCACGGTGCTGGTCTCCGCCTTCGAGGTAGAGATCGGCGGGCCAGGGCAAGCCGGGTTCGTGGCCGAGCACTGCGGCGTGGCTGCAGCCGGACTCAAACCACACGTCGAGAATGTCAGTTTCTTTCGAGAACTTCGTGTTGCCGCACTTCGCGCATTTGGCTCCCGCGGGGACCAGCGCGTCGGCCTGAGGCGTGTACCAGGCGTCGGCGCCGCTGCGAGCGAACAGTTCGATCACTTTGCGGTTCAGGGCGGGATCGTTCAAAGGCTTGCCACAACCCTCGCACAGAAACACGGCGATAGGCACGCCCCAGATACGCTGGCGGGAGATGCACCAGTCGGGGCGAGTGGCGATCATGTTTGAGATGCGTTCTTCGCCCCAGGCCGGGTCCCATTTCACTTTCTTGATTTCGTCCAGGGTGCGGCTGCGCAGCGTCCCGCCCTGCATCGGCGTTTCCATGGAGATGAACCATTGCTCGGTGGCGCGAAAGATGATGGGGTTGTGGCAGCGCCAGCAATGCGGGTACGAGTGCTCTAGCTTCTCGGAGTGCATCAGCACGGCACGCTTTTTCAGCAGTTCCAGGATAGGCTCGTTGGCGTCGAAAACCTTCTTGCCATCGTATTCGGGCAGACCATTGCGCATGATGCCGGCGGCGTCCACGTTGGTGGTCAAGTCGAGCTTGTACTTCACGCCGGTATTGAAGTCATCGGCACCGTGGGAAGGGGCGGTATGCACCACTCCGGTGCCTTGATCCATGGTGACGTAATCGGCGAGCACGCCGAGTACGGTGCGGTCGAGGAATGGGTGCGCAAACTTGCTGTACTCCAGTTTCCTGCCGGGGAAGCGGGCGAGAATCCGCGTCTCCTTCAGTCCTACCTTGCCCGCAAATTCACCGACCAGTTGATGGGCAACGATGTAGACCTCCCCAGCGGACTCCAGCGCGACATACTCGGCGTCGGGATGAAAAGCCACGGCCATGGATGCGGGAAGCGTCCAGGGCGTGGTGGTCCAGATCACGGTGAAAACTTTTTTCCCCGCGAGAGCGGGATCGAGCCGCGCCGGGTCTTCGGCGAGGGCATACTCTACCCAGATCGCCGGGCTGGTATGGTTTTCGTATTCCACCTCGGCTTCGGCCAGGGCAGTTCGGTCATAGATACACCAGTACACGGAGCGAAGGCCCTTGTAGACGAACTCTCTTTCCAGGAAGTCGTAAAAGGTGGCCAGCACCACCGACTCATATTGCGGAGTCATGGTGGAGTAGGGCTGTTCCCAGCGTCCGAAGATGCCGATGCGTTTGAACTGCTCGCGCTGCAGATCGAGAAATTTTTGGGCGTACTTTCTGCACGTTTCGCGGACCTCCAGTTTTTCCATCTGGAGTTTCTTGCCGCCCAACTGCTGATCAACCTTGATCTCGATGGGCAGACCGTGACAATCCCATCCCGGGACGTAAGGCGAGTCAAATCCGGACATCGTCTTGGATTTGACGATGAAATCTTTCAGGCACTTGTTCAGCGCGTGGCCGAGGTGAATGGGGCCATTAGCATAGGGCGGACCGTCGTGCAGGATGTAGCTCGGAGCCCCCTGCCTGGCCTCGCGAATGCGCCGATAGATCCCCATTTCCTGCCATCGAGCCAGGGCTTTAGGCTCATTTTGGGGTAGGTTGGCCTTCATGGGGAAGTCGGTCTTAGGCAGATTGATGGTGGATTTCAGCTCCAGCGGCACTCGGTTGATTTCTCCCAAATGATTGATTTTTTTCATTATAGGGAGCGGGAGAACGAACGTCCATTGACCTTGCGGATGAAGGTCTGGAATCGGTGCGGCCGAACCCGGTCGGAGGTGTGAACGGGAGCTGTAAAAGCACTGTCAGAAAGGCAGGGGAAACGTGTACAATTTTGAAAGGGTAACGTTTGTCTCAACCTGGCATCTAAACTAGATGGAGCGTGACGCGAGGATGATTTAGTTGCGCTTTCGAGGGTGAGAAGTAAGTATTCGGCACCCCGAAAGCAACTTGGCAGCTAATGTGATCATCAAGCTTAAGATAGATTAGCCCTGCAGACAGGTTATTGATGGGTCCCGCGTAAAGCAGTCTAAGTCGGGTCAACTATGCCAACACTCGAAATGAAACCCCGCGGCGAAGGCGAACCCGAACTCAACTTGCTGCTTTCGAAGAGCACGCTGGAAGAGCCGCTGTGGAAGTCGCTTTTTGAGAACTTGGACGACTTTTTCTTTCCCAAGAAGCTGCCTCCTCTGGTACTGACTTCGAAGCCGGTTCCGGTCAAGGACATTTGGGGCTTCTACGATTACAAGAAAAACGGAGTGCTGGGCTCGACCATCGTGC
>Ga0326726_10003395_pt1 | contig 14608 bp, 8 predicted proteins | sample MHFenrmetagenome_2_FD_207603 | JGI IMG/M metagenome (GOLD analysis project Ga0326726, IMG submission 207603) | Lab enriched peat soil microbial communities from Michigan Hollow, Ithaca, NY, United States - MHF15MN | ecosystem: Environmental > Terrestrial > Soil > Wetlands > Peat | place: USA...
AGTCGCATTTGAATTTAAAGAAAGCGTCTTGATACCGGCATTCAGGAGTTGCGTCCCACTGTTCTGTATGGTAAACCCAGAAATCTTCACGTCAGGGACCGAGACAGTCACGACGTCATCGACTCCTTCTCCATCCAAGATCGTCGAATTCTTATTCTCCCCCAACAAGGTTATCTTTTTATCGATGAGGACATGTTCCTTATAGGTTCCATTCATGACATAAATCGTGTACCCATCAAACACAGCATCCATGGCGTCATGAATCGTACGATAGGGATACTCCTTGGTCCCGTTCCATGGACCGTTCGTATTATCATCATCGACATACACGATGGGAAATTTCCCATACACGCCAGTCAAATAGAAATTGATCGTACCAATCCCGCATTCTCCGTATTTAATATTCACCCATCCGTCTTCCTGGAAGTTTGTGCCCCAACTGTTCTTCACAATCCAGTACCCAGGATCATCATTGTATCCGACGATCGCCATATAGTGAGCGCCTCTGGTGTGTCCCCATCGATGCTGATAGATCCCTTTCTTGAAGTACACGAAATCATCATAGACAAGAAAATAACTCGGGACAGGCCCATTCGTCAGCAACGCGGTTTTAATCGCGACAGGATCAGCAGGAAGATAGGACCAGTTGGTGATTTTGACGGTCCTGTTTTGCCAATCAGGTGAGGTGGTGTTCAACGGATACTGATATTTATCCTTTGGATACGGCCAGCAGGCCTCATCAGGCACACCATACTCTTTGAGGAATTTTGTATCGTTTTCCGGATACGATCCCCAGAGGATATTTCCTCCGCTGAAGAAGAAGAGATGTGCCTCTGACAGATCACAATTAAAGGGAAACCCGACTTTATACTGAACCATAGTTTCAATCGCTGCGACCAACGCAAAGCTTTCACAACTCGGATAGGGGATCTGGTTTCGTATGGGTGTAGTAAAATCCACGCCATTGATATCACGCCAGCTAAACGAAGAAGGCAGAACCAATGTTTCTTCTGCATTACGTTTCTCTTGACTGTCAGCAGACAAATCTGTCGTTGAATCAAGAGCCGCCCCTTGGACGAAAGGAAAGAGAGCATTTCCTAAGAAAAAAAGTGTACAAAGAACAAGAAGTACCCTATTTTTTTTCATCAGTTCATCATCCAATGTTGATATTATCTATAACGTATGATATATTTAAACTTACAGTTTAAATCGTTCTGATCGGTATTTAAACAACATCGACGCTTGAGTTAATTATAAAAGAACTCACGTGATTGTTAGTCTTGGATTTGGCGATGCACAACGAGAAAAAAACTGTCCTATTAGTGGCTATGCCGTTTGCTGGAGTCACAATCCCATCAATCCAGCTAGCGGTCCTAGAAGCATACTGCCGCAAAAAAGGAATACTAATAGAAACGCGTCATCTCTACCTCAAAGCAGCAGAGTTCTACGGGCTGCAGAACTATCATTCATTGATCTATCCTCCGAATGATTCATACACTGCCCAAATGATATTCTCACGATACGTGTTCCCAGAGCATTGGGAGAAGAACGAGGAGAGGTTTCAGGAATACTTCCAGCAGCATTTACCACAGAACCCTGGTTTACCGCCGTTTACATTTGAGGAGTACATCCATCGGACCGATACGCTGTATCAATGGATCCTTGATCATGTGGACTGGCGATCCTTCGACATCATAGGATTCACCCTCAACTACGGACAATTACTCCCATCACTCGCGGTCGCGAAGAAAATAAAGGAGCTTGCCCCAGAGAAAACAATCATATTTGGCGGCAGCAGAACCGCCGGCGATTTGGGGGAAAACGTGCTGCGAGCCTTCGACTATGTCGACTGCATCGTCTCCGGTGATGGAGAAGAGGCTCTCTTTCTTCTTGCATCCAATCATGAGCCATATAGCTCAATACCCCGACTCATCTACAGGAACAAAGACAAGGTACTTTGGAACCAATCTGATACAGTCATTGATCTCAATACCTTGCCGATACCCTCCTACGATCAGTTCTATCAGGAACTCGCTTCAATATCCAGTGACATCCAACAATACTACCAATATTACGGACGGCTCCCCGTCGAAATTTCCCGGGGATGCTGGTGGAATCAATGCACGTTCTGCAACCTTAACATTCAGCATCCCTGCTATCGTGAGAAGAGTACCAGTCGCATCCTTCAAGAGATCCGATGGCTCTCTGAACAGTACCGGATGATGGATTTTCAGCTCATCGGCAACACACTACCAAAAACCGAGTATCGAACCCTGTTTGAAAAACTAAAAAACCTTGATAGAGATTTTTCATTCTTTGTCGAGGCACGCGCAGGACAGCTCACCAGCGAAGACTACACGTTCATGAAAGAAGCAGGGTTTACCATGATTCAAACCGGGATTGAGTCGTTCAGCCAGAACTACCTACGAAAAATGAACAAGGGAGTACGGGTGATTGATAATATCGCTGCACTCAAGTTCTGCAAGGAGAACGGTATAAAGAATAACTATAATCTCCTGGTAAGGTACCCTAACGAAGAACCAGTGGATTTCGAAGAAACAAAAAAGATAGCTCACCAGTTGAAAGCATACCTTGACGCCCCTCAGCTCTGCGAACTACGTGTGATGCATGGAAGCCACATTCAGCGTCATCCGAAACAGTTCAATATCGAACAATTGCAATATTCACCAATCGACGTAATCATGTATCCTTTAGAATATTTAGAGAAAGAATTTGTGTTTGTATACAATTTCAAACAAAAAAACCAAACCGATGACCATCCCTGGGAATCACTCGTGGAAGAATGGAAAAAAGAACAGGAGACAATTCAGCTTGAACGTAACAACCGACAAACCACCATCAATCAACTGATCTTTTATTTTGTCGACGGCGGGAATTTCATAAAAATCTATGACAAACGAGACCGACAGAACATTAAGATTTTCGTGCTTAACGAACTCGAACGACACGTATTCCTCAGTTGTATCGATATCATCTCATCGAAGGAACTCCAAAACAAGTTTCTTGATGTACCAGAATTCGAACTGACCGCGATACTACAGAGTTTCGAGCAGAACGGGTTAGTCTATGCCGAGGACGACTATTATTTGTGCTTGCCATTACGATGCCGAGTGAAAAGCATGCAAGAGAAAAAAGAAGAATGCCTTGTGAATATTTCACCTTAATTTTGTTCTTTTGAATTTTTCAAATTTTTTTAACAAAAAACAAAAAAAGTTTTATCCTGGTGATTCTTAAAAGGATATGGGACAGAATGGTCCTTCTGGTTTGGTATTTCCCTTATAAATCTCCTGCATTAGACATAAACCAGGGTTACCAAAAAACACCTTTCTCGAAGAAGCTCTTCTGTTTCAATATATTTTTGATCAGAAATCTGAACTCCATATATTTAGCATGAAACAACGTAGAAATTGAATTATATTACAACAAAAAATACAACCACTGAAGGCACTTAACTTTTATTTAAGTGCGAAACTCAGGCTACTAAAGCTGCAAAACCATAATTTTTGAATTTCTTGACAATATAGGCACTTACGTAAGTTACTATAGTCAAACTAACTATCCAATAGATCCATACAATAGGTATTGACATGTGCCGTTTTCACCTAAAAGGCATTTAAGTTGATTTTTAATAAATCAATCAATTTTGATTACGGATATCAAGAATCCAATCCTTTGTTTGTTTTAACTTTTGACCAATCCGACCTTGAGCATAAACTATTACAGCACCCTTAGGAGCAATGTCTTCAATCCCATCCAATATAAGTAAATATTCTTTCCCTAAATTAATAAATATTTTATTGTATTTCTTGCCTTTAAAATATTTCTCAAGCTCATTGTATACAATAGGTTTTAGTTCAGATAATCTTTTCTTTGTCATTCTTTGGTTGTAATGTTCAATGAAATCATACATCCCAAGAAGACCATATTTTGCAGATATAATAAGAATATCAACATTATCTGGGAAATTATCCTCATTTATTAGTTTCCTTATTGACTTATACACTGGTCCATCATACAATTCTAAGGCAGGAGCTGGATTAGAAATATTTGTTTTAACATCTGAACAACTAATAATTATGAGTCGATCTTTGTAAGAAGAATATATATTTTTGTTAAGGTAACTTCGAATTTGTTTGAATCTGTACTCTCGTTTTTGATTTTCATCAATATTTAAAAATTTATCAATCTTACGTATTTTTGAAAGATATTCATGACTTCCTTTATTTTTTGACAGGTAAATTCTTGTTTTTACGAGATCCGCATCAATCTTATGTCGTTTTTCTTTTAATTCATTTATCTTTTGAATTAGTGTGTAAGGTTTATTTTTCCTATTTTTCATTAAACCATTTATTTGAGCCGCTAATATTTTTCTTTTTTCTTTCAATTCTTTCAATTTTTTACTTCTAGTGTTGTCTAATTTTTCCATTTCTTTATGAGTATCTTCAATTATCCTTTCCGGATTTTTATAATTCAATATCCATCCCTTATAATCTCCTCCAAATACGTTATATTCTTCTAACAAAGAATGTCGTTTAGGATTATAACAACCTAGAGTAAAAAGCCAATCTCCCGGATAATCTGTCCGAATCTTCTTTAGAACATCTCCAAGAAATTTCTCGCTTTTTAAATGGACGTATCTTGCACTATTAACATGTTTAACCAATAAACCCCCAATAGCTATGTGTTCAAATCCTAAATTTTTTAAAGTTGTATAACATGAAAAATATTCTTCTATGGAATTGCCTTGAGCAACTCCTACTAAATTAAAACTACGTTTATGTTTTTTATAAGTTCGTATTGCTTTTCTTGCACTCTTAATGGTTTCATCTTTATTCTTAAATACATCTATCATAATTCCATATTCTACACCCATGAATTCGTATTTGGAAAACAATTCTTCATATCCATTTGACATACAGCCATTTTTAGTGAAAACTCCAGAATCTGCCATTTTTACAATGTTTTTTCCTTTAAATTTTTTAAAGAGTTTTTGAAAATTCTTAGTTGTGTTTGCGTGTCCCATCAGACCGATTTTTGAATTTTGTTTGTCAATACCACAGAATTCAAGTAATTTTAAGGACATCGGGCGGTCTACTACAAAAAATGGTATCATCTATTTCACCTGCTTAATGATTGAGCAAAAAACTCATATGACACTGGTCTCGCATTCCTCCAGAACAATTGAAAAAAATCATCCCAAAAATTTACAATTTGCCCTTCATGAATCACTCCAACCTCTCCATTAGTTAGAAATGAAGCCGCTCTAATCTCACCGCTTCCAATGTATGCATATTTTTTATCAACAATTATCATTTTTTGATGAATACCCTCATAGTGTAATGATGCTGAACCATAACCAGCTATTCTTGAACCATATTCGCGAATCTCAAGTTTTGAAGTGGGTTTTGTTCGATTATTTTCGTATATATCAATTAATTTTGAAAAGGCTTTTAATTTTTCTGTATAAGTATAACCTTCCCGTTCAGGTTTTGATATACCCCGTGACAACACAAAAATATTCACGCCTTTTTCAGCTAATGATTTAAATTCATCAACGAAATGGTTTAATCCATCAAATTCAAAGAAGGGTAATGCAAAAGATACGTTTTCTTTTGCAGAATTTAATAAAAGAGTAATCGCATTCTTAAGAGAATATATTACATATGAAGGATATTTCTTTTTTAAGAACTCAAGATCAGATGTTAAATTTAAAGGTACATTTATAACTATACCTTCTTGAATATTTCTTTTCTTTTCTTCTATAGTTCTCTTTTCATTAATTATCAATAATTCTTTTATTTTTGACAAATTCTGTAGTTTGTATTCTTTTTCCAAACCGGAAATATTAACTGAAATCATATTTTTTGTGACTAAATAATCTAAAAATAGAAAAGCATGTTCTACATCTTCCGGTCCAAGATTATTTATTAAATCTTTTTCTGTAATTAGATTGTTTTTTTCTAATTGTTCTATTATCCAGCTATAAATTTTTTCTACTCTCAAGTTTAGTTCTCCTCGTTCTCATTATTTAACTCACTCGCTTCAATACCTCTAATGAATTTATTTGCGTATTCCCTATTTAATAGAGAGTTAGGAGGAAACCATCTCTCAATCTCATTTGGCATGAATGGTTGACAATAAAAATCATTTATAAATACGCATGCTGGGCACGCCTCTTTACATAATTGAGGGCAATTATCAATTTTTCTTTTAATATCATGTAAATATTTCTTAAATTCTCTGCATTCATTTCCCAATGTAAGCTGTACAAGACCCCCGGATCCAATTTCCTCTCGTTCATATAAAACAATTGAACAATCTCGAATTAGAATCTTGCTTCCAAATGATTCTAAACCAATTTGATTCATAGCACATTGAAGAAATGCATGTTCCAAAGCATGAAGAAGTGATATTAATGGCAATTTGCTTGGATTTTCTATTATCTTTTGAAAATCTTCAGTCATTAAATAATTAATTTCATTTTCAACAATATCTTCATATGTTTCTGAAGAATTATGTTCAGTTTCGTGTAGTAATTCTAAAAGTCTATTTTTATCAAATTTTATTACAAGACATCTTCCTTTCGTAGTGACAATATAAACCCTATATTTTCGCCCGTGTTTAAATAAATGCGCAAGTTTTTCATTATCAGGGATAATTACTGGATGAGATTGAATTCCAGATTTATATCCATAAACAGCAGATATCGTTGTGATTTCTGGCACAGTAAATACATCTTCTATTCCAAACAATTCCATTATCATTTTTTTATCGATTTCTGTTACATTCTCATTCAATCTCCACCGATAAAGATCTATCGCTTTTGTTTCTTCATGTCTTTGTTCTAGCTTTTCTAATGAAACTTGATCGGTTCCTAAGTAAAGGTAACTTCTTGTCAATGGAAATGTTAAAGATGATGCAGAAGTTGGTGTTGGTTTCATATTAGATGGACGACCAGGTTCTCCATCTACAGATCTAATGTTACATTTACAGAACTTATCAAGCTTTTTATCACTAAAACTTCTTTTTTTATTAAAACTACAATTCCTACCAGAACATCCCCAATGCGCAGTCTGAAAAGATTCGCCCATATAGAAATGTAAATGACCCTTTTTACAATCAGGGCATGTTATTAAAGAACCTCTAACATCCTTTATTTTTACAGTTCTTGGAGTAAATTCCTCCATGTTAGCACAACGTGGACATGCAAGAACATAAGAAAATTGTTCTATTTCCCTTTTAAATAACACTGAACCACAATCAGGACAATTAGATCCTACATTTTTTTCAAATTCTTTTTTGCATTTGATACAATACGGTTTACAACAATGGCATTTTAAATCTGATTTTGTTCTGGGATCAATAATTTCAAAATGTCCACAACGACTACACCTAAAACTCAATGGAAACACTTTAACCTGTACTTTTGTGTCCTCAGTTATTTCACAAAGCTCAATTTGTGAAGCATCAACAGGATGGTAATGAGTTGTCTCTCCCTCATTTGAATCAATAATCTCAGGTGTTTCACCTATTAATTCTTTCAGTTGATTTTCAAACTCAGTATAATTTTCTTCCTCAGGCTTTTCCTCAGAACTACTGTAAGATTCTGAAGCTTTTGCATACATTTCCCTTTGAATTTGATAATGAGAGTATTTTTCTTGAACAAGTCTACTTATTTCCCTAGCAAGGGATTGCAACATTTGAGAATTTGAAAAATCCTTTGTACTATCAATATTATCTGTAACTGCACTTATATTTTCAAAATCATTCACAGATCCCTCAAAATTCCTAAACAATGTTTGCCATTTTGATAGCTTAGGCATCAATACCATATTAATCCTCTTCCTCCTCGTAGGATTCATCAGTTGCTTCATCCTCAAAAGTTCCTAAATTTCCAAATAATGGAGTTCTTTTTTGATTCTCTATCATTGAGTACAATTCAATATCCTCCATATTAACTCCAACTTCCCTACTGGTTCGTGCTCTTAAAGATGTAAGTATCTCCTTCTCATCCTGCAAAATATCTGATATATAATTATCAGGTCCTGAAAGACTACTCCATTTACTAATATAAGCATCAAGATCTCGTTTTATTATCCTATATATCTCCCTTTTAATTCCCTGTGACGTAGACTCATCAGTCATTATCATCATCAAATCGTAAAGAAATTCTTGTATTCTATTCTTATTTTCCCCCAGATATTTTTTGAAACTTGGAGCTGATAATACATATCTATAATAGCTTTGTGCAGCCAATACAGATTTTAATACATTAGGAAGCATGATTTGTGCAGCATAAGCATTTGTACTTTCAACAGGTTTCTTATCATAATACCCTCTAACATCACAAAACATACCATGGAAATTTTCATAAAGAAACATATCACGAGGATTTGAAGGCAATAAATGAATCGTAACATGACCGGGCACACGTCCACGACCAGTTCTTCCAGCTGTTTGAACCTGTTCTGTCATGCTTTTAGGTACACCCATCATAATTATATTATTAAGATTGGCAATATCGATTCCAAGTGAAATAACCAAATTAGCCAACATAATCTGAATCTCACCTTGAATGGCTTGCTTGAATATTTTTGCAACCATTCCTGTTGTTGAATCTCCGCTAAGAAATTCTACACTTAGATCCTGATTCAACATCTGTTTTGCTAAATCATGTAAAGTTCTCCTTAAGGTATAACCATCACTTTTTCTGAAAAGATAGCCCAAAATAAAATCATAATCGATTAATTTTTCACCGAAAATATCGGATAATGTATTTTTTAAATCTTCATTTAAATGAAAATCTGAATACGTTCTCAATAATGCATTTGATACTGTTGTCCTTGCAGATTTTGCAACTGGAAGTAATACCAAAGTTCTATATCTTACTCTATCTGCATTTAATTGAAAATATTCATTCCTTTTTGAGTCGTCTGGGAAAGAGTATACGTTTTCCTCAGAAATTCGTGTAATTTTACTCAAAAGTTCTTTTTCATTCGCAATTGTTGCAGTTCCGGTTTCAAATGTTGGAAGGTTTATAAATCCATTTTTTAGGTAGTCATATCTTTTTATTTTATTGTCCATTAGAACCAGAGTTTTCAGAAATATTGATAACAAAATACTTGTCAATCCATACAAAGAGTGAACTTCATCGAAAACAAAATATCCTATTGAAGAAGATTCTAACTTTTCCATATTAATTTTTGAATGACATTTCTTGCATTCCAGTTCCTTATCATTTTTAAATGGAGGAGCACAATACCCGCAATTACACCTACTAAATTTGCCACCAAAAAAACGTAAATGATAAAATTCATGGGGACTGACAGTAGCTTCATAAAATAATTTATCAGGAGTGGCAATTGTCATAAGAGGTAAATAATCAGCCACTTCACGAGATCCAAACATATAATTAATTTTATGGTCACATTTTTCACAAACACCGATAATTCGATGTTCATTTTCTTGTGCAATTATTGAACCTTTTTTTCCACACTCGGGACATTGATCAAATTGAACCATTACTTCTCCAACATTTGGGGTAGCAACAGCTTTATAAAGCGGGTCAGAAGAGCCAATAAAAATTCCACCAGTGATATTGTTGTCATTAACGTTTTTCCTTAAATTATAAATAAAACGGGTTAAACGTTTGAACATATCTTCATTAAGAATTCTTGTTGGAAAAACCATAACTGAACGTTTATTGGTAATCAATGAATGTAGCGCAGCATCAACCATGAATACAACAGTTTTCCCGGCACCTGTAGGAGCTTTAATAATCGTTGTTGTTCCTTCTTTATTCTCTAGAAGTATTTGAATTCTATTCTGTATTGCTTCCCATTGATACTTGTACAGGTTATTAATGGCAAAACTATCTTTAGCCGATTTTAAAATTTCCGTGACTAATTTTGTAAGATTTTTATTATCTTTAATTTGTTTTTTTTGTGCGTCCGTCAAAACATTCATATCTGATATAAGATTGTCAGCATTTGATACAAGCTTGTTGATTTCTGGTCCAGGTATAGGATCTTCTCTAATTGTGTCAAAGACACCAAACATCGTACAGGCCAATAATTCCTTATCTACAGTAGATTGAGTTAGAACACAATTTGTCTGATTGTAAAAGGAAAAAAATTCATCAATGTCATGATTTCCATTTTTTTCCAAATTAAATTTCATTGAATCTACATGCTGTTGTGGTGGGATTTTAAACTCAGAATTTAAATTTTTTATAAAAAAATATGGAAAGATGACAGATAGTTTTCTCCATTGAAAATCATTGGGTTTCGGTGCGTTATAATCATTAATGTTAATCAATTGTACATTAACTCTATAAAATTCTTCATCATTTAAATTTGCATTTTCAATACTTAATCTCATCAATATTGATATTTTCCCAGATATTAGATCTATGAATGCAACTCTATCATCACCTGATTTTCTTTTCATTGCATTTAAATCAAAATCTTTGTCTAATTTTCCACTTTCAGATATTGCACTATAATTTTCATTTTGATTTTCATCATATATTTTTACATGGTTTTTTTTATCAGGTATTTTGATATCAAATGTTTTTGACTTATTATCTGTCTTGAGAATTTCATCAAGGTCTACATCAAACGAAAATTTGTAAAATATTGGCGTTACACTTTTTGCTTTAAATGCTTCCTGATCCTCTAAATTATATTCCTTACCCTCAAATGAGATAGATGAAAAATTTTCAGGTAACTTAATGTCAGGATATGATTTCAATCTGGCTATAGTCCTACCGGCTCTATCCGTTTTAAACTCACCATATCTAAAAAATCTAGGAACACCAAATCCTCCAAAAATCTTCAATTTGATTGCCCCTGTTTTTTTTATAAGAAAATCCACTGTCATATGCGGTGGGTATCTCCAGACTTGGTTTGTTTTACACTCATACAACGATTGAGGAACAAGTATGTTTGAATCAGAAGAATTCCTAGGTAACGTATTTTCAATGTATGTAGAATTGATAATCTGTTTTGCGGTAATTTCGTTTAATAAATTTTTCTCATCTGTTTCTGGTGTCAAATGCCCTAATAATTCTTTTGTTATATCTATCAAATTTCTTGAATCTATCTGTAAGTCCATCGTATTCACCTTCATATACTAAACATTTCAATCTCAAATTTCACAGCAGGTACTGTAAAACCTCCCTTATGTTGTAAAGGAGAATCTGTTCTTACGACTTTTGGTTCCATGTAAGCGAATTTTCTTACAACTTTTTGAACTATTGAATGTGCCTTTGGAATTCTACTCCCGCTACCTAAGATAGTTACGTTGCCGAAATTATAAATCATTAATGATGCATAATTGACATATTTATCTTCATCTTTTTCCCCGATTTTTACTTCACCCTGATTAATATTTGGTTTTCTATTATTAATAAAAAAATTTATTTTTGCTGCTCTTCTTCTCTTTATCTCGTTTTTATGATGTGTCGATATTATATCAATAAATTCTTCGAGTTTGCTGTAAGTCCCAACTTCTTCACCGGATGCTTCAAGTTTTTTGTCTTTTGACAGTTTATTCGCATAAATCAAAGGATGGATAAGAGGGTAATGCCCTCTGATTAAGGACCATGTAATATACCACTTTTGACGATACATATCTCTGTGTGGTATTTTTTCAGTAACAGTCATTAATTCTATAAGTTCGTTCATTTGTTCTTTATTAAGACATTTATAAACATAGTATATGTTTTCATCCTTTTGATATACAAGATTTTTTTCTAGCAAATCGTTTAATATAACATCTATAGTCTGCTCTGAGAAAAAATGCGATAGATTTTTAAATCCCCCCCTTGGAATATAACCAAAATATTTTATCAGTGCGAGAAAATTATATCTTAATGCTAAATCTTTATTGTGAAAAAATGGCTTTATAGTTTGGGCTGTTTGGAAAATTGGGCATTCAATATTAGTAAATCTCCTTTTTCCAAAAATATTCTTTAATAAAATGCTAAACCAACCACCTGGACCAAAATTATGTATATCCTCTTTTGAGTGAACATAAGCATCCCAGTTCCACTCAATTATAAATTTGTTACCAAAAATATCCTCAACTTTCGTTCTAGGAAATGGAAAGTCTAGTAATAAGGGGTCTACAATTTTTACTATTGCCAAAAAGTATCTGTCTAAATAATAATGTCCATGCCAGTCTTCAAGATCCAAAGAGAAACTGGATAAATATTCTCTTTCTGCCAATATTCTCTCAAATGATGGTATGCCTAAAACAGAATCAAATGATTTCTTGACGAATTCTTTTTCCCCCTCTTCAAAAATGTTATCTTCCCGAGTACCCGTGTTCTTTATACGACCCAAATATGGATAAATCCTCCATTTTATCATCTTTACTTCTTTTAAGCGGGCATATAATTCGTGGAACTCTCCTATACCCTTTTTAGTTGGAGATATAGTAGTTGTCCAATGTAAAACAGTTTCAAGTTCTGGAAATATTATCTTATAGTAAGTATTGGACCACTTTTCATTATATGACAGAGGAGTTGCTTTGAATATCAATCCATCAATATTTGAGTCGACCTTCCAATTTTCGTAACAATCCCAATCAAAATATGTAGTTATACTCTCAATTAAAAAATCCAATATTTGTTTGCAAATATAGTCACCCTTATTACAAAGGTCGAATAACTCTTCGAGTTTTTTCTTTAAATCTTCGTTATGGATTTTGGTTAAATCTCTGTAAATTAGGGTTAAAAGAAACTTCTCAATTCTTTCTTCTTTCTTTAAAAAATTGCTATATGAAAGAGTCAATATTTCAGATAGAAATTTAGGTAACTCTGAAAGAGTTTCTATCTCGGTTGGGTCTAGTTCTTTAACTTCTTCAATGAAATCTTTCTGATATTCGAGTCTTATCCTTATCGGATATAGTAGCTGATAAACCTTTTGAATATCAGTAGATTTAAAACATAGATATAAAATTCTTCCGTCTTCTTCCTTCTGCATTACTGATAGTTCACGCAATATTTTAAAAACTTCTGTTGGAAAATAAACTTTCCTTACATTTACAAATACGTTATCATCTTTTTTTACTGCGGGGACTTTTAGAATACCAGGAGAATATTGATATCCTTTGATAATAGCATCATGTTTGGTAATATTCTTTAGGTCATTATTTTCGCAATAGTAATAGTATGGTGTTTCAACAATCCTCTCTAATTTTCTGATCACCCAACCATTTCTTATGATTATGGAATAGTCATGCTCTGCAAATGGTAATTTTTGCACTTTTATGAAATTCCATTCCCTGGAATTGGGATTAAAATATTGCCAAATTGAAGATTTTACGGTTCCGTATTGAAAATAGGTTCCAAGATTTTTAGAAAAGGTTATTTCTACTCCTTCATCTGATGTTCTTACTCCCTTCAGGTCTAATGGCATTATACCTCAACAATGTCTTTAATTTAGTTTCTATCAAGTTACCCGATGTTATTATGAATAAGTTGTATCCTAATTAATTTATACGTTATATGTTTAAATTTCCTTTGTTAAAAGGAGAGAATGCAATGTTTAAACAAGAATATATATCTGATGTTATTGATTTGGAAGAAATTATAGGTTTGAATAAATCCATTCCAACATGCTTATCCCAATTAGTTAAAAATACGATGATCATCAATTTGTCTATCTGCTATAATATGAGGGCTTGCATCCCAGCAAGTTCCAAAGGAGAAACTCATTTCCAGTGGAGTTCTTGCCTGATCCTTCTCCTTAGCATGGTTTCTATCTGTTCTGGTGTTTTTTCAACGTATTCTCTGGCATTTTCATATATCCTGTCATTTCGTTTCTCCAGATTTCTTAGGTATGTTATTATGTTGTCTTCGTTCATTTCCATGCTCGTCTTCTGCCGGAATTTATCTGGATTTTGAGGGATGTCTGTCCAGACGACGGCATCAAGCTTTTTTTCGTCTACCCAGCTCTGGACGTGGGTGATGACTTCTGGAACCGCATTGCATCTGTAAGGACATCCAGCGCGAGATGCATACCCTATGTTCTGTATGTTCGGTATATTTTCTCTGATACGCAGGTTTTCTTTTGCATCGTCAATATCTGTGAAATCCGCTTCGGCCCATAACGTTCTGACGTCTTGTACGCCAGGACAAATAACGAGGGTCATCCTACCGTCTTTCGAATAGCGTTTGAATTCAATCGGAAGGAACGGCCCGTCTTCCTGCCAGTCCTTTCTTATCCTCAAATTGCGGGGATCCCATATCAGTGAGCCCCAGCCCAAAAATGCGATCTTCATACTTCCAATTCAGTTAACTCATATTAATTTAAATGATTATGTCATCAGCAGTACTTCCGAATGTAAAAATATGCCAAGGAATCCTCTTTTTCTCGGAGAGAATCCTTTTTTTTACTCAGAGGTTTAAAGGATTTTCTTGAGCGATTTCTGCTAAGCAACGCTTCTTTATCCTGTTTACTCAGAATGAAATAAGGGCTGCGCCCTTATAATCCCCTGTTCCGCCTCGTTTCCTCGGCAAGCTCTCCGCCCCCGATGGGGCTTCGGTCTTGCCGTATCCCCACTCAGCGGTTTACGCTAC
>Ga0326726_10003396_pt1 | contig 14607 bp, 12 predicted proteins | sample MHFenrmetagenome_2_FD_207603 | JGI IMG/M metagenome (GOLD analysis project Ga0326726, IMG submission 207603) | Lab enriched peat soil microbial communities from Michigan Hollow, Ithaca, NY, United States - MHF15MN | ecosystem: Environmental > Terrestrial > Soil > Wetlands > Peat | place: USA...
GCCCGCCTTACGGGCATCGGGCCCATGGCTTGCTTCGTCGGCTACGCGTTTCTGCTCATCGCCTGTTCGCTGCTGCTAATCCATCGGCTGCTCGATCGCCAGCCCGGCCTTTCCGCCGGCTATCGCTCGGCCATGCTGTTGGCGGCGGCAACGGCATTGGCGATCGCGCCGATCGGCGTGTTCGGCCAGCGCGAGCACCTGATGCTGATCTTCGGGTTGCCCTATCTCTTCCTCATCTCCGCGCGCCTCGCCGATCACCGCTGCAATCGCCGGTTCGCGGCGCTCATCGGCCTCTACGCCGCGCTCGGCTTCTGCCTCAAGCCGCATTTCTTCCTGGTGCCGGCCGCGCTCGAGCTCTACCTGATCGCGCGCAGCCGCTCGCTGTCCGCGGCCTTTCGCGCGGAGAGCTTGAGCCTGCTTGCAGGGACCGTGCTGTACGTCCTGTTCGTCATCGTCGTGCACCCGCAGTACTTCGGTTTCATTGTGCCCAACGCCATGTTGGTCTACGACGCCTACGCGATGCCGCTGCTGCAAGTCGTGCTAAAACCTTCGGTGTTTGCAGTCCTGCCGGCCGTCGTCCTCTACGCTATCCTGCGGTCAACGGGAACGGCAGGCCGGAGCGCCGATGCATTTGCCATCGCCGCGGTCGGGTTTCTTGTCGTCTATGTCGCGCAATCCAAGGGTTGGCGCTATCAATTGCTGCCGGCATCGACGACCGCATGCCTCACGGCGGCGGCGATGGTCGTGGAAATGGCGAGAGTACGGCATACAAGCCAGACGGTGCGACTATTATGGCTCATTGGCGGCGGCGCGCTGTCAATTCCGCTGATCATGCTGGTGGCCGGCGGCGCCTACGGCAACCCGGTCGCGCAGAGGCTGCTGCCGGCGGTCGAAAACTACGCCGAGCACGGCACTGTCTACGCGTTCACTTCCCGCGTCTTGGTCGGCTTCCCGCTCGTCAACGAGGCCGGTGTCCGGTGGGCGTCGCGGTTTCCCGCCCAATGGATCCTGCCCGGCGCACTTCGACACCTTGCCCAGCCGCAGACCCTCGATGCCCAGACGGAAGACCGCCTGCGCCTGCTCGAACGCTACGCCGCCGGCGCCGTGATCGAGGACCTCGAGCGGTCGCCACCCGACCTCGTCATCGTCGACAAGGACCGTGACTACTATGGCAACCTGGCGTTCGATTCCCTGGCTTACTTCGGCCGCTACCCGCGCTTCGCCGCGTTCTGGCGGCCCTACGTGAAGATCGGGGATGTCGCCTTCACGGCTGCCGGCGCAAGGTACGAATACGAGCTCTGGTGTCGCCGCAACGCCGCGCGCCATTGCACCGGCTGATCGCCGACAGAGGTTCGTGCTATGGCTGCTAGGCGGAGTGATTCGACCCGCATCATACCGCAGAGCAGAGCGACCACGATATTCAGTAAGCGACCAGCGTGCCGACGAGGGGCCACCCACCCGGCTGGATCGTTAGCAGAAGATTAGGCATTTGACCCCATAGATTGTCGCTGGGCCGCCGCTGGGGCGGCAGGGCGACGTTGTTGTCAGTCATGATTCCTGAACTCTCCCTATGGCGCCGTTCGGCGATCGTCTTCCTGGCTGCCGTCACCGCGCTCTTCGGCCTCGGCCTCGTCTGCGAACCACCCCCCTCGCAGGCGTTCCGTGACTTCAACCTGCAGCGTGTGCGCGCCTTTCGCGCCGAACATGAACCGCGCCATCCACGCACGCTGCGCGTCGTTCTGCTCGGCAGCTCGCGGCTCAAGAACGCGACCCTGGCTCCGGACGCGTTCGACGAGGTCGGTGAAACGGCCGAGTTCGAACGCATCGAGGCTTTCCGCCTGGTGGCGAACTGGGCCGTGTTCGCCACCTTCGAGCCGCTGCTCGACGACGTGCGCGCCCTGCGGCCCGACGTCTACGTAATCCAGATGGATCTTCTGGGCGACGAAATGGCGCGGCCGCTCAAGGTGCAGATCTCATTCAACTACCTGCGCTGGCTCGTGTCCGGCAGCGGTTCATGGTCGTGGTACGATGCGGAGAGAGAGCAATTGGCGCGGGTCTGCACCGACGAGCAAACGCCCGATCAGCGGCTCGATCGCGCGGAAGCGAACCTTGTCATCGACGTCGAATCCAAGAGCGCCCGGCGGGCCAGAGATTTCATCCGCACAGCCATCGCGGACGGCGCCCGCGTCGTGCTGGTCAGCGTTCCCAAGACGCAAGCATTCGAGCGCACCCTGCCGTCGATCCGCGAAGACATGCTTGCAAGCGCGCGCAATCTGGCCGCGGAGCTGCCACAAGTGACCGTAGTTCCGTACGCTGGTGTGTTGTCCGATGAGCACTTCTGCGACGTGACGCACCTGAACGATCGGGGTGCCGCCGTTTATTCGCGCTGGCTCATCGATCAGATAATGCCGACCCGGCTGTAGTCATGCGTCATTCATTAGCATCGCCGCCGGCGCGGGCCGACTTGAACATCATCGCCAGCTCGTAGAGTCGCATGGCGTCGTCGTTCGACCGCTTGGTCGTCTCTTCCACGGGTGGATAGCCGCAGCCGGCGAGCGACGGATTGACGACTGTCGAGAGACGGCTGAGCATGTCGCCGGGCAGCTTCTTCCAGCGCCCGATGCTATCGGACTTGAGCTCGCGGGTGGCGTATGTCTTCCAGTCGCCGAGCCCGCTTACTTCCTTGCCGCCGAAGGCCCGCTGCAACAGAGCGGGATCCCACTCCTCGCCCAGAAAGGCGAAGAGACGCGGCAGCGTGGCTTCGGGTTCCATCACCAAGTCCTCATAGCGGAGCAGGAACGCGCTGTCGGGACGGCGCTCGGCCAATCCGGTCAACGCCGTCGTCACATCGACCCAGGCGTGCGCGAATGCCTCAAGCGGCCGTGGATGTCGCTCGATATACGGTCGGAGCTCGGCGATGTAGCCCTGCAGCTCATCGCAAAACTCCTTGAGACTGCAAACAACATCGAGGCCATGGCGCAGCACGCAAACGAACCGGACATGATCCGCATAGAGCCGCTCGATGGAATCGAGATAGAAGCTGTCGACGGCCGTCTTGGCCGCCCAGCGCCGCTTCCCGGCACGCCGGGTCAGTTCCTCGTAAAACCCGAAAGCCAGCGCACGGACGCGCGCCAGAATCTCCTGTTCGGCAAAGCCCAGCGGCTTGAGGCCGCCGAGCACACCGTAGTCGATTCCGAATGCGATCTCCTCGCTCTCGAGAAACCGGCTGGTCGCCCGAAAGAGAAAGGACTCGCCGGGGGCGCAGATGGCGGGATGGCTGTCGAGAATCCGCCTCAACAGGGTGGTGCCCGAACGCGGCATCCCCAGCACGACGATGCCCTCGGAGGATTCGTGGGTCATGGTTCGGCGCTTTCTAGATGTTGCCGTAGCGGAAGACGGCGGGTGGGTCCATCGCGTAGAGCAGCACGAGCATCATCAGCAGCGCATACCACAGCACGATCAGTATGTCGGCTGTCTGCTTCGAGAAACGCGTGCGCAGCCAGCCATACATCGCTCAAAGCCCCGGCAGCATGGCGCGGTAGAAGGCGATCGCCTCGGCGACCGTCGGCTGCAGCACGAGCACGAATCCGAACATCACAAAATGGAAAGTGACGAGCACGGCCAGGCCGTGGGCGGCGATCCGATACCATCCAGTCTGCCGGAACGGCCATTCGGGCACCCAGCGCTTGACCCGCTGGAACTGCTGCCACAGCACGATGCCGAGCCCGTTGTAGGATCCCCATAGGATGTAACGCAGGGACACTTCATGCCAAAGCCCGATGGCAAGCATGGTGGCCAGAACCGCCAACGCGGGCCGCCGCGTGAAAGAGACGACGAGCATATAGACATATTCACGGCACCAGCTCGACAGCGAGATGTGCCAGGCCTTCCAGAATTCGGATATGTTTTTTTGCAGTAAGGGCCAGCGAAAGTTTTCGATCACCCGGTAACCGAGCAGCAGGCCGCAGCCGATGGCGACGTCGGAATAGCCGGAGAACTGCAGATACCCGTTGAGGCCCTGTTTCAGCATGGACAAGTAGGCTGCCAGCGCCGCCTGCTCCGGGCCCAGCGCGGCGATGGATTCTGCCAAGCGAATCGAGACCACGTAGTTGGCCAGAAACGTTATCTTGACGTAGCCGTAGAGAACCCGCTCAAGCCCCTCGGAAAACTTCTCGCTGTCCCAGCGCATCCGACGCTGATCGCGTTGGAACTCGTTGAAGCGGTGGATCGGGCCGGCGATCAGCGTCGGCAGGAAGAAGAGGTAGCTGACGAAATCGCCGAAGTCGTGAGGCGCCAGGCGGCCCTTGTAGCGCTCAACGAGATAGTGAATGCAGCGCAGCGCGTAGTAGGAAAGGCCGAGCGGAATCGCAATGCCGAGGACGCCTGATGCCATATCGGCGGCAATCTTCGCCTTGAACCAAGCGAGTACGGCGACGATCAGGAAACCGACGAGGACGATCCTGCTGCCGAGATGCCGGCGCGACTGCGCGAGATAGTAGGTGGCGAACGTGAAAGTGACGAGAATGGCGGCCGATGCCGGCGAGTAGATGGCAAGGAACGCCGCCGCCAACGCGATCAGCCACAAGCGAGCCAGTTGCTGCGGCAGCAGCCATTGCCCCGTGACGGCGCTGAGCATCCACAGCGGCCATGCCAGCGAGAGGACGCTCATCGACGGTTCCGGCTCTCTGGCATCGAGCGCGTCACGTCGACCGCTGAATCACGACGTTCAGCGCATCGCCCAATGACCTGATATTCATGATGTCCTGCGGCGACATGCGCAGGCCGAACTCCTGCTCGAGCCCGAGCAGGAACTCTACGTGGGCGAGCGAGTTCCAGCCCTTTGTGTTCTCGGCGTCAGAGCGCATTGACAGCGCTGTTGCGGCCGTCTTGAAGCTGCGCGCGGCGACGCGCATGATGCGCTCCTCGGCGTTGCCGGACGGCTCTTCGACCGCCCGCGCCTTCGCCTTCAGTTCCTCGACCTTCTTCTTGACCAGCGCCGTGACCACCTTTCCGGCCGGACCACGCGGGAATTCGTCGAGGATATAGATCTCCTTGGGCAGCTTCTGGCGCGCTGCGCGTTCGAGAAAAGCCTGCGCTAGCGATTCCACCGAGAGGATGGTATCCGGCGCCGGCAGCACGCAGGAGACAACCTTTTCACCCCAGGTTTCGTCGGCGAGGCCGAAGGTGACGGCATCGAGCACGCCGGGCAGGGAGCGCAGAACGCCGGTTACATCCTCGGGATAGACATTGACGCCGCCAGTGATGATGACGTCCTTCTTGCGGCCGACGATGTGAAAGAAACCATCCTCGTCCTGCCAGGCGAGATCGCCGGTATGGAACCAGCCGTCCTTCAGGACCATGGCGGTTTCCTCCGGCATGCGGAAGTAGCCCTTCATTATGTTGTCGCCGCGTAGGCACAGCTCGCCGGTCTTGGCGACGGGCAACACGACCCCGCTCTCATCGACGATGCGCGCCTCGGAATCGATCGGTTTGCCGATAGTGCCGAGCTTGCGCGTTGCCTCGTCGGGACCGCAGTAGAGGGACTCGCACACCGATTCCGTCAATCCGTACACATTAACGATGCGGACGCGATAGCGCTGCTCGAAGCTGCGCCACAGGTTCTCGTCGAGATGCGCCGCCGTCGAGATGACGAATTTCAGATCGGGCGTCGTGAAGCTGTCGAGATAGTCGTCGCCCAGGTTGGCGATCAGTGCCAGCACGGACGGCACCGTAATGAAATGGGTAACCCGGTGCTTGTAGATGCCGTCGACCACCATTGGCAGCACGTCCACGCTGAATCGCCAAGGCCGGTATAGCGTCATGCCCGCGAGCAGACTGACGAAGGCACCGTGCGTGAGGCCATCGGTGTGGTGGAGCGGGAGCAGGTTCATCAGGCGTGACTGCGCGGTCAGCCCGTAGTGCCGGATGAAGGTCTGCATTTGCGCGTGGAGGTTGCGGTGCGTGATTTCCACGCCCTTCGGCTTCGAGGTCGTGCCGGAGGTGAAGAGAATGTAGGCGATCGTGGAATCGGAGATTCCTTCAGCGGACGGAGTCGAGGGCGTGAGCCCGGCAAGAATCGCCGGAAAGACCGCAGCGGAGCCGTTCGAGCTCTTCCCGAAACCGGGAAACAGAGGCTTCTTTGCCACCTCGTCGCCGATCGGCATCATCACCGCATCGGGGCGAAGCACGCCCTGCAGATCGGCGGCCGTCGCCCGGTCGGCATCGAGGAACAGCGCCTTGGCGTCGGCAGCTTCGACAAGCTTGCGCAGTTCAGCCAGGGGGGCATCGGGATCGAGCACGACGGCGGTAACGCCGTTCCGCACAAGCGCGACGTACAACGTGACGAGGGACGAATCGTCCTTGCTCGAGACAACAGCGCGGTCGTCGCGCTGGAGCCCCATGTTCCGGAACAGAGTTGTGAGCCGCGCGACACGATCGAAGAGCGTGCCGTAACTGAGGTCGCGAGCACCCGCAAGGAATATCTTTGACGACTTGGTCGTGCGTTCAACCTGGTCGAGGGCGGCGAGAATCGGCGAAACCATGTCCGGTCAACCCGTCATTTGCCTTTGCTGCACACGTGACAACGCCGCCCGGGATCTGACGCCGGGAGGCTCCGACTTGCTGCGTTTATCCGGCAAAGATGGATAACATCCGCTTAATGCGGCAGAGTTTCCCGGCCAGGCTCATGCGCGGGCGGTGCACGCACCGGAGGTTCCATGCTGCAGAAACCCCAAGTCCAGATCGAGTACTGCACCCAATGCCGCTGGCTGCTGCGCGCGGCCTGGATGGCGCAGGAGCTGCTGACCACCTTCGAACAGGAGGTCGGGCAGGTGGCACTGCGGCCTGGCACCGGCGGCGTGTTCGAGGTGCGGGTCGAGGGCGCGACCGTTTGGTCGCGCAAGGCCGAGGGCCGCTTCCCCGACATCAAGGAACTGAAGCAACGCGTGCGCGACTGCATCGCGCCCGACAAGCCGCTCGGGCATTCCGACAGGCCCGCCGAGTGAACGCCACTGCAACGGCGGCCGCCGCCGAACATCTGTCGCTTCCCGTTGCTCAAATTCCCGGCAAATGCGGCCAAGTTAATCATACAGTTAGTAGGAAATTTTCAAGAATTCCCGGCTAACTTTCCGGTCCGGAATTTCCACGCGGGACCTGGGGAGGCCCTATGAACCACGGCATGCACGGCACGCACGACCCGCTGCTCGTCGGATTGTCGCTGATTATCGCGGTCATGGCGTCCTATACGGCGCTGACGATCGCGGGACGGCTGCGGACGGCCGATCGACGCGGGCGGCCGTTCTGGCTGGCCGCGGCGGCCGTGGCCCTCGGCGGCGGCATCTGGTCCATGCACTTCGTGGCCATGCTGGCGTTCAGCCTGGGCATGCCGATCGACTACCAGGTCGGCGCCACCATCGCCTCGCTGGTGGCTGCTATCCTCGTGGCCGGCACGGCCCTCTACGTCGTCGGCCGCTGGAACGCCAGTCGGAAGAGCATTCTTTTGGCCGGCACGTTCGCCGGCCTTGGCGTCGCGACCATGCACTACATGGGCATGGCGGCGATGCGGATGGACGCCACCATCAGCTACGATCCCACGCTCTTTGGCGCCTCCATCGTCATTGCCGTGGTGGCCGCCACCGCGGCGCTCTGGCTGGCCTTCAATCTCGAGGCGGCCTGGCACAAGGTGGCCGCCGCCTTTGTTATGGGCGCCGCCATCGGCGGCATGCACTACACCGGCATGGCCGCGACCATCTTCACGCCGACGGCCGGCGGCGCGATGACGGCGGCGTCGGCCATGTCGTCCTACGGTCTGGCCTTCGGCATTGCCGCCGCCAGCATCGCCATCTTCGGCCTCGGCATCGCCGCGGCGCTCGTCGATCGCCGCTTCACCGCCCAGCTCGAGCGCGAGCTGGTGGAGCGGCGCAAGATCGAGGTCGAGCTCAGGGAAGTGAACAAGAACCTGCATGCGGCGATGGACAAGCTGTCGACGACCGAGCGGCTGGCCACCATCGGCCAGATCGCCGCGACGGTCGGCCACGAGTTGCGCAATCCGCTGGCCTCGATCCGCAATTCGATGGAGCTGGTCCGCCAGCAGACCGCGGGCAAGGCGCTCAACGTCGAGCGCGCACTCGACCGCATCGACCGCAATACCGAGCGCTGCGCCAGCATCATCGCGGACCTGCTGAATTTCGCCCGCAAGAAGGAGCTGGAACGCGAGCCCACGGCCATGGCCGCCTGGCTTTCGGAAACGCTCGACGAACACGCTCTGCCGGAGCCAATCCAGCTCGAGCGCGATCTGCGGGCGAGCGACGAAATACCGATCGATCGTCAGAAGCTGCGCCAGATCGTCGTCAATCTGGTGGACAACGCCGCGCAGGCGATGATGGATCCGCAATGGCAGCCGGCTGAGGGTCATGCGCGCCGCATCACCGTGCAGATCGAGAGCACCGACCAGGGCGTGCGCCTCTCGGTCATCGACAACGGGCCGGGCATGCCCGCCGACGTGCTGGCGCGCATCTTCGAGCCGCTGTTCACGACCAAGAGCTCCGGCATCGGTCTGGGCATGCCGATCGTGCGCCAGCTCGTGGAGATGCATCAGGGCACGATCGCGGTCGACAGCGCGGTGGGCAAAGGCACGACGGTTCAGATCTGGCTGCCGAACGAACAGGCGGTCGCGCTCAAGGCGGCCAAGGCGCAGCAGCCGGGAATCGCCGCATAGGGAGCCTGGTCGCGGCGTCGGTTAGTGAGGAAGGCGCTAGCGTCGCAGCGCGGCAACACGGGGCGAGACAGACCGGATGTGGCTCCCGCGACTCCCGCTGCCTCAGGGATAGCCCTTGATGACAGCAAACTTCAACTCGGCACCCCGGTCGATGAGCTCGTAGATCGCGCCGCCGACCCTCCCACCGTTGAACCCGTGGACAAACCACTCGCTGCGTCCATTGGCATCCTCGGACTCGATCTCGGCGACCAGATAGGACGCGAGTTGGCCGTCGAAGGTCATGACCTGCGGCATGTCCGGATCCTTGACGCAGGCCGAGCCCATCGCGAACGTGAGATCGTCGGCGCCGAGTTTCTTCATCTCATTCGCGAAGAGGTCGAGGAAAGCCTGCGACGGATCCTGCCACCCGAATTCCGGATCATCCTCGACGACCACGCAGATGATCTTTTCGTCCGCGAGCCAATCGGGACGGCCGTCCGGACCCAGCAGGTCCTTCAGCATCAGGAAGGCCGCCTGCTCCTTGCGAATGAGGTCCGATAGCTGCGGGTCGGCGCTCGCCCCCCGCGCGGCAAACGCCATGCCGGCCGCGAGCGCCAGCGATAGCCAAGTCGTTCGCACGGCGGCTTGGCGACCGACTAAGTCTCCACGAGCGCCGGCAGCTTGGGTTCGCCCGGGGGCGGCAGCTGCGGATCGGGGTAGCTGAACGTCAGCTTGTCGTCCTTCACGTCGACGCGCACGAGGCCGCCCTTCTCGAGCTTGCCGAACAGCAGCTCCTCGGCCAGCGGCTTCTTCACGTACTCCTGGATCATGCGCGCCAAAGGCCGGGCGCCGTAGAGCGGGTCGAAGCCCTTCTTGGCGAGCCAGGCGCGGGCGCCGTCGCTCAGCTCGATCGTCACCTGGCGGTCGGCCAGCTGCGCCTCCAGCTGCATGACGAACTTGTCGACCACGCGCGCCACCACTTCCGGCGGCAGGTTGGCGAAGGCGATGGTGGCGTCGAGGCGGTTGCGGAACTCCGGCGAGAACATGCGGTTGATGGCCTCGGCGTCCTCGCCCACGCGCACTTCGCGGCCGAAGCCGATGGCGGTCTTCGCCATCTCGGCGGCGCCGGCATTGGTGGTCATGATGAGGATGACGTTGCGGAAATCGACCGACTTGCCGTTGTGGTCGGTGAGCTTGCCGTGGTCCATCACCTGCAGGAGGATGTTGAAGAGATCGGGATGGGCCTTCTCGATCTCGTCCAGCAGCAGCACGGCATGCGGATGCTGGTCGATGGCGTCCGTCAAGAGGCCACCCTGGTCGAAGCCGACATAGCCCGGGGGCGCACCGATCAGACGCGACACCGTGTGGCGCTCCATGTATTCGGACATGTCGAAGCGGATCAGCTCGATGGCGAGGCTGCGGGCGAGCTGGCGCGCCACCTCGGTCTTGCCGACGCCGGTGGGGCCGGAGAAGAGATAGCAGCCGATCGGCTTCTCCTGCTCGCGCAGGCCGGCGCGCGCGAGCTTGATGGCACCGGCGAGGGCGTCGATCGCCTTGTCCTGGCCGAACACCATGGTCCGCAGGTCGCGTTCGAGATTCTTCAGGGTCTGCTTGTCGTCGGTCGAGACGCTCTTCGGCGGGATGCGCGCGATCTTCGCGACGATGGCCTCGACGTCCTTCACGCCGATGGTCTTCTTGCGCTTGCCCTCCGGCAGCAGCATCTGGGCGGCGCCGACCTCGTCGATGACGTCGATCGCCTTGTCCGGCAGCTTGCGGTCGTTGATGTGGCGCGCCGCCAGCTCGACCGCGGCGCGGATCGCCTCGGCCGTGTAGCGCACCTTGTGATGCTGCTCGTAGTAGGGCTTCAGGCCGCGCAGGATCTTGACGGTATCCTCGATCGACGGCTCGTTGACGTCGATCTTCTGGAAGCGGCGCACGAGCGCGCGGTCCTTCTCGAAGTAGCTGCGATATTCCTTGTAGGTGGTCGAGCCGATGCAGCGGATCGTGCCGCTCTGCAGCGCGGGCTTCAGGAGGTTCGACGCATCCATGGCGCCGCCGCTGGTGGCGCCGGCGCCGATCACCGTGTGGATCTCGTCGATGAAGAGGATGGCGCCTTCCTGCTGCTCGAGTTCGCCGAGCACGGCCTTCAGCCGCTCCTCGAAATCGCCGCGGTAGCGCGTGCCCGCGAGCAGCGCGCCCATGTCGAGCGCAAAGATCGTGCAGGCCTTCAGCACCTCCGGCACCTCGCCATGGATGATGCGGCGCGCGAGACCCTCGGCAATGGCGGTCTTGCCGACGCCGGGATCGCCGACATAGAGCGGGTTGTTCTTGGTGCGGCGGCAGAGAATCTGGATGGTGCGCTCGACCTCGGCCTCGCGGCCGATCAGCGGATCGATCTTGCCGCTCTGCGCCTTCTTGTTGAGGTTCACGCAGTAGGCATCGAGCGCCTCGGTGCCGGTCTTCACGACCTTTTCGGCCTGGGCATCGGCATCGGCGCCGCTGACCCGCCGCGTTTCCGCGCGCGCCCGCGCCTTGGCGATGCCGTGGCTGATGTAGTTGACGGCGTCGAGCCGCGACATCTCCTGCTCCTGCAGGAAGAACACGGCGTGGCTCTCGCGCTCCGAGAACAGCGCCACCAGCACGTTGGCACCGGTCACCTCCTCGCGGCCGGAGGATTGCACGTGGATGGCTGCGCGCTGCAGCACGCGCTGGAAGCCGGCGGTCGGCTTGGCGTCGCTGGTGGCGCTGCCGACCAGGTTGGAGAGCTGGTTGTCGATATATTCGCCGAGGTCGCGCCGCAGGCGGTCGAGGTCGAGGTTGCAGGCGCGGAAGACGGCGATCGCATCCTGATCCTCGGTGAGCGCCAGCAGCAGGTGCTCGAGCGTCGCATACTCATGCCGCCGCTCGTTGGCATGGGCCAGCGCACGGTGCAGAGTCTGTTCGAGCTTGGGTGACAGCATCGGCCGGCTACTCCTTCTTCAACTCGTACTTTAGATGATGCGCTTCGCGACGCACAAAATCCATGATCTGGATCATCTTCGTCCCCGCTAGCTGCTGAATGCCCAGACTCCGTCGCGACAAGTAAAGCCAACTGCTCCGGAACGCGATGGCCTCGGCTGCGAAAACTCCACGGCGTCGACATCGGCGCGGCTCGCGCGTCGCACTTCCGGGTTGGCGCGCACCTTGGCAAGGCCATGAGCAACGAAGTTAACGGCATCGAGGCGCGACATCTCCTGCTCCTGCAGGTAGAACACGGCGTGGCTCTCGCGCTCGGAGAATAACGCCAAGAGCAGATTGGTCCCCGTCACCTCCTCGCGGCCGGAGGACTGCACGTGGATGGCGGCCCGCTGCAAGACGCGCTGGAAGCCGGCGGTCGGCTTGGCGTCGCTGGCGGCATTGCCGACCAGGTTGGAAAGCGATCCGTCGAGATACTCGAGGAGATCGCCCCGCAGCCGATCGAGGTCGACGTTGCAAGCGCGGAGGACGGTGATCGCATCCTGATCCTCGGTGAGTGCCAGCAGCAGGTGCTCGAGCGTCGCATACTCATGCCGCCGATCGTTGGCGAGAGCGAGCGCACGATGCAGAGTCTGTTCGAGCTTCGGCGACAGCATCGGCCCGCTACTCCTTCTCCAGCGTGCACTGTAGAGGATGTTCGTTGCGGCGCGCGAAATCTATGACCTGCGTCACTTTCGTCTCCGCCACCTCGTAGGTGTAGACGCCGCAGATGCCGACGCCGCGGCGGTGGACGTGCAGCATGATGCGCTCCGCCTCTGAGCGGTTCTTGTTGAAGAACCGCTCGAGCACATGGACGACGAATTCCATCGGCGTGTAGTCGTCATTGAGCAGCAGCACCTTGTACATCGAGGGCTTCTTCGTCTTGGGCTTGCTCTTGACGACGACGCCGGTCTGCCGGTCGTCGCGGCCGATTCTGTCGTTATCGCTCATCGCCCGATGGACCGCTCTCCTCGCAACCAGAGACTCTTCAGCGTGCAAACATGATATGTGATCGGACCACTATGCGCAAAGACCCTTAAGCGCATATTTCCGCACGATGACGAGTCAGAACGCGTTGGGTATGCCGCCGAGGCCATCTTCGCGCACCTGTAGCCAAAAACGAATCTGCGTCTGGTCTTCCTGGCGCCCCTGCGGCCCGAGAAACTCGCTCGCCGGAATCTTGCGCGGCGGATTCACCGCCAATTCGGTGTGATCGCGCTTGAAGAGGAAATCGGCAAATCTTACTTGAGCGAAACCGTCGTTCGAGAACGCCCACGCATGATAGTGGAACGCGCCGTTCCGGCAGGCGCTGCCGACCCAGTAGAAATCGCCCGAGAACAGCCGCATGCCCACGGGCGCCCCGGCGAATTGCTGGCTCTGCTCCAGCAATGTCGCGAATTGCCGGAACTCCGGCGGCGACAGCCGCGTCTGCGAGTGCTTCCAGCGCCAGGGCGCCAGCACGTCGTCGAAGGAAACATCGAAGGCATTCATGCGCCCCTTCGCGCGCGCGACCAGATAGGCGCCGCCGGCGCCGTCGGCCGTGATCTCGTAGCTGCGCAGCTGCTCCTCGTAGCGGCCGTTGTAGACCAGCCGGTAGTTGTCGGGCGCGCCTTCGACACAGGCCGTGCGGATATCGGTTCCGTCGAGGTAACTGAACCAGGACGCCTTGAGGACGGCGGGGTTGTCGATATTGCCCCGATAGGTACAGCCGGCGAGCACGAGTCCCATGCAAGTCGCTCGCCAAAGGGGCGAAAGCCAGGCACAGTTAACCATATTCCGTCGACTCCGTTCGCTGTCCGTTCAATTGTGACGATATTATCGTAAAGAAACGGTTAATTAAGGCTTGACGTTAATGCGTTCTTAAAGATCATAGTGCTATGGTGAACTAGAATAAGACATTTTCTGGGCAATGTCTTAACTCTGGAACAGGGATGTGCGTGGGATGACGTGGATGCGGTACGGGGTCGGTCACCAAGGGCCGGGATCACGGCGCTCTGGCTTTTGGGCCGTCGTGCTGTTCGCCTTTGCGGCTGCCCTCTATGTGGCCCCTGGCACCGCGGACGCCAAGTCCAAGGTCAAAAGGCCGGTACCGACGGCCGAGGCCATCATCGTCGACGCCGAGAATGGCAGCGTGCTCTACGAATCGAATTCGCGCGCCATCACCTATCCAGCCTCGCTCACCAAGATGATGACGCTTTACCTGCTGTTCGAGGCCATTGAGGCCAAGAAGGTGAAGCTCGATGATATGCTTCCCGTCTCCGCTCACGCCGCCGTCCAGCCGGCCACCGACCTCGGCCTGCAGCCGGGTCAGAGCATCAGCGTCGAAAAGGCGATTCTCGGCCTGATCGTCCACTCGGCGAACGACGTCGCGGTGGTCGTGGCCGAAGCCCTGGGCGGGACCGAGAGCCAGTTTGCCGCCAAGATGACCCAGAAGGCGCGCGAGCTCGGCATGACCTCGACCCAGTACCAAAACGCGTCGGGGCTCCCCGATGCGGGGCAGCTCACCAACGCCCGCGACGTGGCCATCCTGGCGCGGGCGCTGATCACGCGGTTTCCGGGCTTCTATCCCCTTTTCGCCACCGAGAGCTTCACCTATCTCGGCCGCGTCTACACCTCGCACAACCATGTGGTGATGCGGTACGCCGGCGCTGATGGCCTGAAGACCGGCTACATCCGGGCCTCCGGCTACAATGTCGCCACTTCCGCCACGCGCAACGGTCACCGCCTCATCGCCGTCGTACTCGGCGGCCGGACCGCCTATGCACGCGACGCGAAGATGATGGCGTTGCTAGACCAGGGCTTCGGACTCGTTGCCCAGGCGCCGAAGACGCAAGTCGCCGCCGCAGCCCTGCCGCAGCCCCCGTCGGTGCCGTCCGCGCAGCCGGTCAAGACCGCCAAGACCATCGGGGCGCCGGCCA
>Ga0326726_10003397_pt1 | contig 14606 bp, 10 predicted proteins | sample MHFenrmetagenome_2_FD_207603 | JGI IMG/M metagenome (GOLD analysis project Ga0326726, IMG submission 207603) | Lab enriched peat soil microbial communities from Michigan Hollow, Ithaca, NY, United States - MHF15MN | ecosystem: Environmental > Terrestrial > Soil > Wetlands > Peat | place: USA...
CGGTTGAAATCGCGCGCTCGTCTCGGCGATCCTTGCACCCTCCACGAGACTTCACAGGGATGGACGCACACCGCGAGCACGGCGACAGCTCACCGGCTACCGGCCCGTCCTCCGCGCTCGCTTCCGACGATATCGGCGCGCCGCAGGGGACAACCGAGCCGGTCGCGGACGCTGCGCCAGCCGACAGCCCGATGCCCGCGCACGGTTCGCAGGGTGCGCAAGCGGCTGGCGACGAGACGCCGCCCGAGGCGGACGCTGCAAGCGAGCCCGAGGCGGACGCTGCAAGCGAGCCCGACCCGGCCGACACGCTGAGCCCAGCGGTGCGCCGCCTCGTGCGTCAATACGATCTCGACATCACCGGCGTCTACGGGACCGGGCCCGCCGGCAAGATCCGTGTCGGCGACATCATCGGAATGCTCGATGGCCGACCGGAGCTGAGGGCTCGAACGAGCGAAGCGGCTAACCGTCCCGCGCCTACGGTCCGCGTCGCCGACGCAGCCGGTCAGCATGCGTCTGGAACGCCGAGCGACGATCTCGACGACCGGAGAGACGCCACGCAGACCTTGGCGCAGAGCTCCGACGCAACCGAGGCCGCGCATCCCGTGCCGACCACGACGGTGTTCGAATGCGACCTGAGCCGCGTGCTGAGCCACCGAAAACGCGAGCGCCGAGGCGACGTCGAGCTCCTGCTCGCGAGCTATTTCGTCGCAGCGTGCCTCGAGGCGCTGAGCGCGGTCCCCGAAATTGCCGCCGGCGTTCCGGACTCGACGCAGCCACAGACCGCCGAGCTCACGCCGCGCCTCGGTGTTTCGCTCGCGACTACGGACGGTAGCGTGCGGCGCGCGCTTGTCGGTACGGCCGCTACGGCGCTGGACGAACGGTTACGCGCCGTCGACGCGCAGCTCCGCACGTCTGTCGACGAGGACCTGCGCTCGGCGCGCATCCTGATCCATTACTTCGCAGCGAGCGGCAGTCTGCTCGCAACGCCGACGGCGATCGGCGCCGGGCATGTCGCGAGCGTCGGTATCGGCCGCGTGCGCCGCGAGATCGTGGTGAGGACGATCGATGGCCAGGAAGCGCCGCGCATCGCGGCGCTCTGCTATCTGACGCTTACGTTTCGCCCGGACCGTATCGCGCTCGAGCGCGCAAATCGCTTCGTCGGCGAGCTCGTCCGGGTGCTCGAGCAGTGGCCGATCGAGCCCGCGACCGCCGTATAGACCATTGGACACATCGCAAGCGTAACCGACAGGTTGCGTATCAGGCGTGGCTACGCGACTCTCGCAGAACGCCGAACGCTTGGTTTGTGCGCCAGTGCACCGCTTCACCGTTAGAGATTGATTTATATTGCATGGTGCGCCACCCGTCCTGCCGCCACGATGAGAATGAGATAATCCCGGGCGAGAGCGATGCGAGCAATCAACAATGCCCTGTGGCTCTCGTTCTCGCGAGTGCTAGCGGATGTCCTGAGTTTCTTGCTGTTCGTCGCCATTGCGCGCGACTTCGGGCCGGCGGGCACTGGAGAGTACTCATACGCGTTTGCGATTGGCGCTCTCGTGGCGCTGGCGGCGGGCTCCGGACTCGAAGAGTTCGGTATTCGTGAATATGTCCGAGCGACGGCAGCCGCGCGCAAGACGGTTTGGAGCAACCTCCTCACCACGCAGTGCGCGCAGCTTGCCATCGCGCTGAGCGGGTTTCTCCTCTACCTGTTGCTCGACCACGACCGCGCGGCGTCGCTGGCCGTGCTGCTCGAGCTGGTGATCTTTCAGATCGCGCTCACCATTGCGCGGAATTTGTTCATACCCGCGATGTCGGCTCAGGCGATGGGGACGCCGGCACTGCTCGAACTGAGCTGCCGCGTCGGCGCGACCGTGATCGCCCTCGTCCTCGTTCTGATGCGCACGCCGATCGAATTCCCGATCACGTTGCTGTCCTTTCCCATCGCCGGAGCCGTGCTCATCACACTGGCCTATCGGAACAGCGTCAGTCATGGTGCGACCTGGCGGATCGATCCGCGTTGGAGCGTGCTGCGCGACACATGGAAGCGCACCGCGCACTTCGCGGGTTCGGAGACGCTCAATCAGTTCTACGCGCGCACGGACCTGCTGCTGATCGCCTATTTCCTCGGGCAGGCGCATGTAGGCTTCTACGCGACCGACATCAAGTTCGTCGAGGTGGGCATCGTTCCTTTGGTTTATTTCGCGGTCGCCGTCTATCCAATCCTCGTCGCGATGGCCGACGGCCCCCCGGCGCAGTTCGTGCAAGCCGCGCGTGATTTCTGTCGCGTGCAGCTCATGTTGAGCGGTTGGCTCGCCGTGGGAATAAGCCTGCTGATACCGATGCTGATCGTGCCGATGTTCGGCAGTGATTTCGCGCCGGCGGCGCCTTTGCTCCCATGGGTCTCGCTCCTGGCGCTCGTCAAGGGCTGCGAAATCGCTCTGTATCGTCTGTTGTACTCCGTGCATCGGCAGTCCGTGTATTTCCGTAGCCTGGCCGTCGGCACCGTCGTGATCGCGGTTCTCAACGTGCTGTTGATACCGCGGAGCGGAGTGGTAGGGGCCATCCACGCCACTGTGATCAGCACCGCGTGCGTCGTGTTGATCAACGCGGTCGGGCTCTCTAAGCGCGTACCGTGGCGAGTGTTCGGCGAGCTACTCGCGAGGTTGGCCGCCGCATTGGCGCTGACTTGGGCGCTCGTCGTCGTGGCTGGGTCCGTCGGCGCCGCGCCGTGGCTCCGGACGGCGCTCGGTTGCTGTCTATTCCCCGCCATCGCCGCGATCGTGGGGCTGCTGCCGAACCTTGGCCGCAGCACTCTGTTCGCGCGCCCGCATTCCGTGCCGGCGACCCCGGCGACCCCGTAAACCGACGAGAGCGTTCCTTGGAATCTAAAGTCATCGAGGATGCGGCGTCGCTGTCCGCGTTGGCGGAGGCCTGGCACGGATTACAGCCGTCGATCCGGAATCCGTTCCAAGAATCGGGCTGGTATGCGGCCTGGGTTCGGACGATCGGGACGACCGGAGGCCGGCGCCTCAAATGCGTCACGTTGTGGGACGGCGATCGCCTCGTGGCGGCGTTACCGTTGACGCTGCGGCGTTACAAGGGCATCCGGCTGCTCGAATGGATCGGGGCGCGCGTGACGGATTACTGCGACGCGATCGTCGCCCCCGGGGTCGACGCCGAGCGCGCTTTGGATTTGCTGTGGCGAAACCTGAACCGTCGCGTCGGCTTCGACGTTCTACGCCTCGGGCAGGTCCGCGTCGACGCCGTCATCAGCAAATTCGTCGATCGGCTCGAGCCGTGGGTCGAGACCCGGGAAAGCGCGTACACGATTCCTCTCACCTGGCCTACCGGCGCCGACTGGGTCGCGAGCCGCAGCTCGAAGCGGCGCGACTCGACCCGCCAGCGCATGCGCTACATGGAGAAGAACGGCTTCGAGCTCAAGACGTGGCGGACACCCGAGCCCGACGTTCTCGCCGCTGCGCTCGAGCAGAAACAGGCTTGGGTCAGGGCGCGCAACGTGAGCAGCTTCGTCACCGATCCGCAGGGCCCCGAGTTCTTGCGGGAGCTCGCGAGCGAAATGTCCGCGCGCGGCCTTCTACACCTGAGCGCGATCCGGTCCGCGGAGCGCATCGTCGCGTGCCACGTGGGTTTCATCCGGGACGACACCTTTTACTACTACATGCCGACGTACGACGCGGCGTTTGCCAAGCAAAGCTTCGGCACGTCGCTGCGCGAGCTGCTGATCATGTCGGCGTGCGATCAGGGACTGAAGAAGTTCGACATGTTGCTAGGCTCGGACGACTACAAGTCGCAATATGCTGCGGTCGAGGACGTCGTTCGGACGCTCGTAGTGCCCCGCGGCCTTCTCGGGCGCGCGGCCGTGGCCTACTATCGCCGCGCGGCGGCGCGCGCCAAGGCGCATGGCCCCGTCGGGACTCCGACCGAGGCCGCGTGAGCTCGACGCGATTGGCCGCGACCGCAGCGCGCGCGGTTCACTTCGCGGTGCTGTCCAGGTAATCGACAATCGCGGCGCGTTCCTGTGCGTCGACCACTCCGGGAATGTTCATTAGGCTGCCGGGCACTGTCCCCTGCGGGTTCTCGAGAAAGCGGCCCAGCTCTTCTTTCGTCCACCGCTTGCCGTAGGCTTTCATCGCCGGAGAATAGCCGTCGAAGTTGCCGTTCGATCCCGCCTTGCGACCGACGATTCCGTAAAGGTCCGGGCCGTAAGCATTGGTCGCGCCGTTGAAGACCTTGTGACAGGTTCCACAGCGCGTACCGAACAACGCGGCGCCGCTCGACCCGCTTGCCGGATGCAGCGACATGAGATTGTAGGTGTCGGTCCACATCAGGATCTGTCCGTCGGGCCCCTCAATGATGTCGCGAATCCGCTCACCGATCTCGAGCGGCTCGGCGAACACGGGACGCTGCTCCTCGAGATGGATACGAAATACTCTTTTGGCGTGTAGCGACGCGACGAGGAGGTCGTCCTTCCAAAGCGGAAACGCGTCGAGCTGCAGCCGAACCAAGCTCGATGCCCCGATCGATGGAACCCACGCGTACATCGGCGTCACGTACCCTTCGTGATGCCCCTGGTGGCTATTCGGTGGCCAAACCGTCGAGCCATAGTCGGTTCCGTATGTGACGATCGGCCAGCCGTAGTTCGCGCCTTTGCGCAGGATATTGAGCTCATCGCCCCCCTGCGGTCCGTGCTCGGTTTCCCACACGGTCCCGGCGCGGTCCAAGAACAGTCCCTGAGGATTGCGGTGCCCGCTCGTGAACACTTCGCTGCTGTTGTCCGCGAGATGGATGAGGACGGTCTTGCCGAAAGTCGAGTTTGGGTCCTGCGCGAGAGCGCGCGTGTTCTCGAGCCCCGAGAAATCATGATCGCCCAGGGTCAGCAGCAGAGTGTCGTCGTCGACGAACGCCATGCGGCCGCCGATCTCCATTCCGTCGAACGGATTGTTGGTATGCATGCTGTCGGGTCCCGTCAACGGCAGGCAAGGCGTAGCTTCAAGGATCGTCTGCCACTCGCCGGTCGCGGTGCCGGCGAGAAAAGCCTCGCGCTCGGCATCGAGCGCCGAAACCCGCACGGTGAAACATTGGCCTTGGCGGTTCCAGTAGTGATGTGAAGCGAACACGCGCACGTGATCGGCATCCGACTTGACCAACACGTCGGCGACTCTGAACTGCCACGTCTGTACGCCCTTGACGTCGTCGGCAGCGTCTGTATTCGCGTCCGACTCCTTCCACTTGACGTGAGTGTCCTGGCTGAAATCGTCCGGATTGAAGGGCACGCGATTGGGCAGCAGACGCGGCTGCTCGAGCTTTCCGCCGGCCGGCCAAGCGAACACGTAGAGACGACCGTCCCCGGTGGCCAAGACGTAGCGGTCTCCAGCCACGGCAATCGCGCCGCCGCGGACCACGGATTTCGGCACCGGATTGTCGTAGGTCTCGAGCTCGACCGGGTACAGCGCCGTGGCAACCGCCCTGCTGCTCTTCGTCATCGGAGGGAGCTTGCGCGGGCCGAACGTCTTGTAGAGGTCGAGGGCGCCAATCGCGGCTGCGCTAGCGCCCAGCACAACAAGCGAAATCCAGCGACCTCGCTCCGCCAAGACGCTCGCCGTTGCGAGGGCGAACGCCGCCACGACCACGCACAGCAGCAGTGCTCGCGAATAGGGCGGCGTGGAGGCCAGCATCAGTAGCGCGAAGAACGTCGCACCGAACGCCGAGAGGCTGATGCCCGCGACGGTCGAGAGACGTAACGGCTTCCCAACTGCGGCCGCCGCTATGGATGCCGACGCGATGACGAGGTACGTACCGAGCAGAAACAGGCTTGCGAGAAATTCTTCCGGGCGAGCGCTCCAAAACCCAGTCCCCGCCACCTGAAGGTCGGCGACCGTGAACAGCAACGCGCCGACCAGCGCATGCCAGACGACTAGGAATCCCACCGAAGGTCTGCGGTCTGTCATGTGATCGCTCTCCTTACGATCGTCGCTCCCTGCCGATCCGCTCGAGCACGTCGAGCGTCTGCCGGGCGCATCTTGCCCAGGTGAAGGCCTGGGAGTGCTGATTACCTCGTGCAATCAAGTCCAGCTGCAGCTCCGGGCTCGTCAGCACGCCACGAATGCCGTCGGCGATGCTGTCGACCGACTTCGGGTCCACGAGCACGGCCGCGTCGCCGGCGATCTCCTTCGAGCCGTAACAGTTCGACGTCACGACCGGGCAACCGCTCGCCATGGCCTCGAGGATCGGCAGACCGAAGGACTCGAACAGTGACGGCAGCAACAGAGCCTGGGCCATTTGATAGAACGCAGGCAGCGTATCGGAATCGATCCAGCCGGCCCACCGGACCCAATCGCCGAGCCCCAAACGCTCGGGCTCCTTGAGCTCGTCCTCGGAGAGGAATCGGTTCGTGCCGCCCGCGATGACTAAGGACACTCCTAGCTCGGGACCGACCTTGGCATAAGCCTGGATCAGTCGACGAAAGTTCTTCGGCGGATAGACCGCACCCGCATACAACACGTAGCGCTCAGGGAGCTTATAACGCTCGCGCACGGCGTTGCGTTGATCGGCCGTGACGCGCACCCGGAACTCGTCGCCGACTCCCGTGTAAACGGTAGCGATCCTATCGGGAGGGACTCGCAGGAATTCGATCAGGTGCTCCTTCGTCACCTCGGAGACGGCCACGATGGCGGAAGAGCGCGCGGCGTAGCGAGGGACGAGATGCCGATGACTCAGTCGGTCGACGAAGCGCGAGGCCCACGGCATCACATACCAGTCCAATCCGTGACAAACCCAAGCGGTGGGATAGCTTCCCGTGAGCGGAACAGAATATTTAGGATTGAACAGCACATCCACGCCGTGCCTGCGTAGTTCCTTCGGCAGGGCGACTTGGTCCCACCACAGCACCGATCGACCCGGAACGGCGACCTCTTCGACTTGGGCGACGCCCGCGTAGGTTCCGAGCAGCGACGGACTGTTGAAGTAGAGCACGTACTCGTGCTCGCGCGGCTGCATGAAAAGATGTTTCAGCAGCGCGCGCGTGTACACGCGGACACCGCCGCCATGCTGATCGTAGTGGCGCAGCATGATGCCTATGCGCATCTAGCCGCCGGTGTAGTCGTCGAACATCCTGCGGTATTCGGCCATCGGCATCGCGAAGTAGGCCTCCGCATAACGCCCGTAGTGGTCCGCAAAACCGGCCGAACGATAGGCATTCAACGCCAGAGCGACGTGCACGTAATCCTGATCGGCGAGTTGACTTCGGTACTCACTAAGAGCGCTCTTCTTCAACTCGACGACATCGTCGATCTTGACGAGACAATTCGGAAACAGCGGCGTCCAGACCTCGTAGCCCATGCATTGCAACTGCAACGGTGAATCGCGGAGAGCCTCGACCAACACTCGGCTCGCGGCGAAGTGGTCGGGATGTTGCTCGAGATAACTTGGGACATAGACAATTTCCGGCCGTTCCGCCTCCAGTACTTCTCGGAGTCGTCCCGCTGCGCTCTTGTCGGCGCCGAGCGTTCCATCCTCGATATCCAAGAACGTAACGGAGCGCACGCCCAGCTTGTCGAGCGCACGACGAGCCTCTTGCTTGCGAGTCTCGACGAGCTTGATCTCCGCGTTGCGGCGCGCTTCGCCCGAGAGGTTCTGCAGTTCGCTGCTGCCGTGCCGGCCATCGGTCAAGAATACGACGTGCACGCTGCCCCCCGCTTTCACGTGCTGCGCGATGGCCCCGCCGCAACCGATGGTCTCGTCGTCCATGTGAGGCGCGACCACCAAGACGCGCTCGGCTCCAGGCTCCCACACCAATGCGGAGGCGTTGAACACCTTCGACGTTCGCAACAGCCCGTGGGACTGCAGGTAGGGACGTGCGGATTGACCGAGCCGCCGCAGCAGGAACTTCGTGAGCTTTTTCATGCCGTCGAGAACCGACCCACATCCAATCCCGGTCGCATGCCTGGCAACGCATTCTGCCCATGGGGAGTGAAGAAAAGGCGATGGTCGGACATAAGACGGAGCTGTTCTGGATGAGCCCAAGCTCCCCCCGGCAAAGATACTCGATAAGTCAGTGGAACCGTAGACGCGCTGCACCGGCGGAACCGGAAACGGAGTGCCGCCTGTGGCTAGCTGCCGAGGATATAGCGGCTCTTGTCGCCGAGGATCCACTTGGCGACCCAGATCGATGCCACGGTGAGAGACATGACCGCCGCAAACTCGATCGCCCAGACCGCGTAGTTGCCCTCTATGTTGTCGACGTGGAACAGGATGCGCAGCAGCACGATGAAGTACGCGTGAACGAAGAAGATCGCGAAGCTGATGTCGGCGAGATAGGCGAGCTTCGGCGCGCAGAATGCGTCGAAGCGTCGCAGCAAGCCCAACAGCGCAAAGCACATGTACAGCTTGATCAGGAACATCCAATCGATCGGGCCGTTTTCGCCCGAAAACGGCGTGACCGACTCATAGTTGCCGTGATGAGGCGCGAACAGGAAGTGGATGGCGATCATCGCGACGAAGCCGATGCTGAGCGACAGATAATGACGCTCGAGCACCGGCTCTATCTTCTTGCTGTAACGGCAAGTCCACATGCCCGCGACGTAGCACGACAGAAAGTACACGGACGAGTGCAGAAGATTGAGGTTCGGGGACGCCTGGCGATGGATGGCCACCGACAGCGGCACGAGCAGGATCAGCACGTAGAACCAGCGCGGGTGGCGCGAGATCTGCTGGAAGACGGGCGCCAGCAAGTAGTACACCGTGATCATCGGGATGAACCACAGCGGAAAGTTCACGTGGGCGCCGCCTTTGATCAAGTACCAGAGCACCTGGTACCAGACCGGCATCCCTTGGATCTCCGGATAGAGGCGAGCCGGGTCCTCCATCAGGAAACGATGCAGCAGCGCCGGTATCGATATGATGACGTACGGAAGAATGACGTTCGTCAGCTTCTTGATCAGGTAATCGGAATAGCGATAACGCGGCAACAGGTACTCGAACAGATAACCGGCAATGAACACGAACAAGACGGTGCCGTTATCGACCAAGTCCGCGAGCAACGCTTCCTGGTTCGGATGCGTTTGCCAACCAAAGAAGTCTAGCGTGTGGCCGGCGACGATCAGCAGGATCGCGATCGCGCGGAAGCTGTGGATGTGAGTGAGACGCAAAGGTACGAGTCGTTGTTATTAGCGACGTCGAAGATCGGATCGCCGTCCCTGGTGCTGGAGCGATTGTCGCCCGAACAGAAACAAGGCGTCGCCCCCTTTTTTACGGAATCCGTTCGGCGACTTCGTTGCATAAGCGCACGTAGGCCGAGACCACGGCGCGCAGGTCATAGGGAGCCACGGCGTCACGCCCGCTCTGACCGATGACCGGCCAACTCTCGCGTCGACTCAGACACTCTTCCAGGGCCACCACCATCGCCGCTGCATCTTTCGGTGGGAACAGAAAGCCCGTCTTGCCGTGCTCGATCAATTGCGGCGCCACGCCGACCGAAGTGACGACGGAGGGAATCCCACTGCCGAGCGCTTCGACGAGCCCCAGGCCGAACCCTTCGTAGTCGCTCGGAAACACGTACACGTCCCCGGCCTGTAGGAACTCTTCGACGCTCGAGCTCAGGCCGGCGAAGTGCACCGATCCTTCCAGGGCGCGCTGCTTCACGAAGTCGCGTAGGTCCGGCTCGCAATCATCGAAGGAGCCCGCGCCGGATCCCACGATGATCAAGTAGAGGTCCGGGTGACGGCGCAGCAGGTCGGGCCAAGCTCGCATCAACATCTCGATCCCTTTCGCGCGCGAGAGCCTGCCCGCGAAGACGATCAACGTCCGGTCGCGCGGCAGGCCGAGTCGCGCCCTGAGCGCATCCCGTTCGGGAGGGCTCAGCGGCTTGAACCGCTCGAGGTCGACGCCGTTCGGGATCTGCGCGAGGCTGATCTCGCCTTTGCCCTCCCGCAGAAGCTCGAGTATCTCGTCCGATATGACGACCACGCGGTCCGATAGGCGCAACATGAGCCGCTGCAATCGGCCGAGCGCCGCGGCCGTAGCGCGGCGAAGAAAGCCGCCTGCCCCGGTCAGGCTTGCGGCCGACACGGGCTCGCGAATCTCGAACGACGATTCGACGCGCACCACGCAGCGTTTGCCCATGAGGGCGCACAGAGGCACCGCGACCAGCGGAATGATCTTCATGCCCGAGATCAGCACGAGATCGTATCGGTCGCGCTCGGCAAACAGAATTCTGGCGAGACGCAGCCAGTAACGAATGATGCCTGGTGCCGCGCGCCAGCCGATGCCCTTCAGCACACCTCGCGGCGGTATTCGCCGCACGCGTACGCGGCCGACGATTTCGTCGCTCGCCGCGGGCAAGTCTGGCTGGCGGGTGATGACGTCCACGGGGAAGCCGGCATTGGCGAGTCCGCTGCTGAGATAGAACGCCATGAGCTCCGCTCCGCCGATCTGCGGCGGATAGAACTCCTCGGTGAGCCAATACACTCGCGGCGACGGTCGCACCGCTGCGCGCTCCACCGTGGCGATGCCGGCGCTCATCGAGACGCCGCCCAGTTCGCGGACTTCACCGGACGCGGACGCGCGACGGCACCCCAGAGCCACCGTGCAACTCGCCAGAACTCCTGCGGTACGAACAAGAACCTCTTGCCGTCGATCAGCGTGTAGTCCCCCACCGCGGATAGCGTGTGCAATCCGGCGGGACGAGATCCTGTCTTGTCGGGCTCCAATGTGGTCGCGGGCTCCTCTCTGAATGCTTCGGGGGTCAGCTCGAGCACGCGATTCACGACGATGCGGCGTCCATAAGTCGCGGCGCAGTCTTGCGCCGGCCGGTACAGCACGCCCTCATGCACGAACGGCGTGCCTCCGGGTCGAGCGCTCCGCACATCGACTTTCACCGGATTCTGCGCGTGCGCGGTATAGGGTCCCGCGAGCTCGCGTGCCCACCAAAGGTGGAGCTCGGATGTCTTGCCCTTCGATGCGACTTCGCTCGCAGCCAACCACCACAAGCCGCCGAAAAAAAACGGCGTCGCGTCGACGAGCGCCCGGTCTCGAATGAGCGCTGCGACCCTGCGCCAGCGGGTCGGGAACTCGACGAGCTCGTAGAGCGCGATCTCTCGCGCCCCGTGCGTCTCGGGCACGCACATGAGCTTGCCGTCGACTTCGAGCAAATACGGGTAGGAAAGATGTACCGGCACGTCGGGACCGATCTGCACCGGCGTGCGCGAAGGCGCCGAGCCGCGCTCGTCGCTGGCGACGATCACGCCGCGAGGATTGCGCTGATCCAGGTACTCGCAAAGCACGGTGAGCTTCCCGTCGCGCATCACGCCGAACGGATCGGCGAGAAATTCATGGCGACGCGGCGCAGCGAACCATTCGATCTGCAGCCGATGCATGCCCGACAACACCGCGTGGATCGGGGCCCGGATCAAGCCGACGTTCCACTGCTCGTGAACGAATAGATCATGCAGCAGCGAACGAGCTCGCCGGGTGAAGACTCGCGCGCGACAGAACAATCGCGCAAAGAGTCCGGGTGACCCGCGGCGGCGCGACGAGGCCAACGGAGTGCCGGAGAAGATGCGCACGCGACCGTGGTGGACATCGGCGACCGCCTGCATCGCCCACTCGACGAAGAGCCGATGCCATTGCTCGCGATTTCGGCCTACGCTGCTCTCCGTGCGCAAGTAACCTTCACGCAGCACGATCACGGCGTCGGCTTCGCCGGTCAACCGCACGAGCATCGCCGACGACGTAACGGCGCCGTCGTGCAGCTCCCAAAATCCCCCGGGGCCTCCGCGATAATCGACCCAATCGCCGTAGTTGAATCGCCAGATCCCGTGGGCTGGGGCGTCCACGAGCGACGCGGGGACCGGCCCGTCGCCGAACCATAGCGCGCAGTCCAACTGCCGCAAGATCTCGACGAAGCCTGGAGCCGAGACCGACGGCGGCAGCGTGACGCCGGTCGAGGTATTCGCGCCCAGCAAACGTCCGTCGTCGCCAATGGAAGCTATCAGCGTCAACTCGACGCCCGGCGCCTCGCGCAAGCGTCGCACACACTCGAGCTCCCAGCTCTCTGGCGCGGCGCGGCTCAGAATTCCCAAACGGATCGTTTGCATAGTCGTGACAGAGCCCGCGACGCAAGCGGCTTTCCCTCGCCTGTCTAGGTTGCTGGTATTCATGCCGGGTCGCGGTGACGCATCGCACAAACCGAGTGCGGTAATGCCCGCGTCTCAACGATTGGAAGCGTTACGCGAGCCGAATCGCACCGGGATTCCTCGCCGCACTCGCGTTCCAGCCGAACATGAACCGATTGCCGCCGGCCGAAACAATAGTACGTGGTTTTCGGGCGCGGACTGAATACTCGGAATAGGCTATGAGCGTTCACATGGCGTTTCCGCACACGCGATGCGCTTCGATGCGAGAGCGAGGAATCGACGGATCGTCTAGATCGGCCTATGTCTCATTCGGAAGAAGACGCAGCGGCATGCCGGCTCACTGGTCAGAGCGCGTCATTGGCCCCGGGTGCAGACGAAGTAGTTGAAGGCGGCCTGCTTGCTCGCGAGCCACGGCTGCAGCACCGCGATGTTCTGGTAGCCCGCGGCCTCTAGCACCGCCATCTGCCGCGCGGTTGAAACGTAGCACGTGAGCAGCCCGTAGTTCTCGCCGCTGTCGTTCACGTACGCAAAGCCGTCGTAGATCTTCTCCAGCGAGCGATGCCGCAAGTAGTTCGCCAACGCGCGCGCCATCCAGAACGGCAGCTTCGCGAGCTTCTTCGCACCGGTGATCGGCGTCGATCGCAGCTCTCGCCAATCCGGCCGTAAGTCATCGCGAATCCGAAACCCGCGGTTCTCGTTGACCACCTCGAGATCGTGCGTCGAGAACGCGAGCACGCCGTTCGGCTTCAGCAGTTCGCGCAGGGCCGCGAGCAACGTGGTGCGATCGTCCCAGGGGATGTAGTCGATGCCGTTGAAGGAAATCAGGATCGCGTCGAAGCGCTGACCCGCGAACGCCTTGGGCGTCTCCCGCATGTCGAGTTGCCGCAAGTCGGCGCCTGGGAAACTCTCTTTCGCGAGGCTCACCATCCCCGCCGAAAAATCGAATCCGACGTATCTTTCGGCATTGGGCAACAGCGCGCGCGTCGTTCGGCCGGCCCCGATTGCGATGTCCAGCACGGCGCCCGCGAATTGCCGTGGATAGCGAGCGATGATGTCGCTTTCGGCTGGGAAAAGCTCTTCAAAGGCTGCATAGCTCTTCACTACACGCTGGTTCGTGTAGGTGTTGGAGTTAGGACCCGCGTCGCTTACCGAGGCGCTCATTGTTCCCGCCTACTTCACTCCCGAGTCGAACGACTTCCGCTTTCTGGTCAAGGCTCCGCACTCGACTGGTCGGGCTCAGCCGACAGACCGATTTACAGCGTTGACCTCGGACACCCCATGGCACGACCAGCGTGCCACACATCCCTGTGTGTCTACTCTATATGTACCGGAAATGATCTGACAAGGCAGTAGAAGAATCGGCGATTAATTCTTGAGAAACGGACAAGTTTTTCTTTAAGAAGCGCGCCACGCCCCTTTGCCCTAGCCCGCCCGTCCGGCTGGGCGCCGCTGTCGCTCACCGTGGGTTGAGGCTCAGTAGCGACTGCGGTCGACCTTGTCGCCGCGCAGGTACACGGCGCGGATTTTCCGCGTATTCGTGATGTCGTCGAGCGGGTTCTGCTCGAGCACGATGAAGCTGCCGATCTTGCCCGGCGCCACCGTGCCCGCGTCGTCGAGCTTCAGGAACGCGGCCGCATTCTTGGTGGCTGCGACGATCACGTCGCCCGGCGACATACCGGTCGCGACCATGTCCGCCATCTCGAGGTGGGGCCCCCAGGGCGTGTTGCCGTCGGTGCCGAGCGCAATCGTGATGCCTTCGCGACTCACGCGCGCGAGATTGCGCGCCTGGATCGCGAACAACGCCTGCGCCTCGGCGTTGTCGACCGCCGCGGCCCGGAGCGGCTCGAGCTGCGCCGGCGGCAACGCGACGCTAAGCCAGCTCAGGTCCGTCGCAACGCCGCGCTCGGGCAGGTTCGGTATCAGCACGAAGCCCGAATGCGCCTTGATCAGCGAGATGAACTCGTCGTCGACGTCGGTGTCGCGCACACCGTGCGCGAACGCGTCGATGCCGCGCCGCAGCAGCTCCTTCGCGTCCGTCAGGTAGTACTCGTGCGCGATCGTGCGCAAGCCCGCCTTGTGCGCTTCGTCGATCGCGGCACCGTACAGCTCGGGCGCGAGCTTCTTGTACTTGCCGAGGCGGTCGTCCACCCAGATCTTGATGATGTCGACGCCGAGCGCGGCCTGTTCGCGCACGGCCGCGCGCGCCTCGTCCTCGGTGGTGACCCAGTACGGGATGTCGCTGCGGCCGGGCTCCGGCGCCGTGATGCCGCGGCCGGCGAGCCGGTAAAGCGCGGCTCCAGGGATGACCTCCTTGCGCACGACGAACACGTCGCTGCCGTTGTCCTGGCCGAGCGACAACGCGGCGCTGACGCCGAAGTAGGCGCGATGCTTCAAGTCCGCGATCAGTGCGTCCCGCTCGCGCGACAGGTGTGTGTGCGCATCGACGATCGCGGGCAT
>Ga0326726_10003398_pt1 | contig 14605 bp, 8 predicted proteins | sample MHFenrmetagenome_2_FD_207603 | JGI IMG/M metagenome (GOLD analysis project Ga0326726, IMG submission 207603) | Lab enriched peat soil microbial communities from Michigan Hollow, Ithaca, NY, United States - MHF15MN | ecosystem: Environmental > Terrestrial > Soil > Wetlands > Peat | place: USA...
TGCCGGGCCGGAATCCGCCGGTGTGGAAGGTGAACGGCGGATGGACAAGCCGCGTGCTCACGCGGTCGCGGTCGGGTGCTCTCCGCTCCAGCAGGCGGCCATCCAGGTGGAGGGCAACTTCGTCGCAGTTGCTGAAGACCCGGACGTCGGTGGCGGAGGCCGGCGTCCAATCGCTGGCGATGAAGACCATCGGGTGCGAGGCCGCTGAGCGCTGGCTCCGGAAGAAGTAGTAGGAGAACTTCGGCAGCCGGAAGAGATCCATGCAGCCGGAGGATTCCACATCCGGCGAGTAGCCCCGGTTGTAGTCGTACATCACCCACAACCCGTCGGCAAAGGCGATGGTGCCGCGGTTGTCGTTGTGGGCCTCCTGGAAGTTGGTGGCCTGCTGCAGCAGCGCCCGCTCCCCCTGCCAGCGCAGCTGCCGGCTGTTGCTCTCCGCCGGCGTCAGGTCCTGCCAGGCGCCCTGGTCGAGGCCGGCATTCATGGCGTAATACTCCCAGTCGCCGTACTCGCTCACCAGGCAGGCCTGGTCCTTCTCGTGCCGGCAGCCGCCGTGCTGGCGCGCATCGATGAAGACGTCATAGCCGTGTACCCATCCCGCGGTGTAACACTGGTCCCCGGGATACTCCTCGTGCGCGATGGCGTGGGTCCGGGCCACGAACTCCGGCGGCATTCCCGTCTCGTTCAGTGAAACCTCCCACAGGATGACGCATGGATGGTTCCGGTCGCGCCGGACCAGGTCGCGGCAGTTCTGGTACTGCAGCGCCGTGAAGCCGGGGTCCGGGTTGAAGTACTGCCAGCCGGGAATGCAGTCCATGACCACGAGGCCGAGCTCGTCGCAGGCGTCCATGAAGGCAGGCGAGTGCGCGTAGTGCGACAGGCGCACGTAGTCGAAGCCGGCCTCCTTGATCCTCCGGGCGTCCCGGTACTGCGCGGCGTCCGGCAGCGCGTACCCGATGTACGGGTGCTCCTGGTGCCGGTTGGTGCCGCGCAGGAACATCTTCTCGCCGTTGATGCGGAAGCCGTCGCCGGAGACCGCAATGCGCCGAATGCCGATGCGGAGCGTCTCGGCGTCGACCACCTGATCGCCGGCCAGGATCGCGCAGTCGAGCGTGTGCAGGTGGGGTGCCGCTGGACTCCACAGCCGCGGCGCCTTCACCTCCAGGTCCTGAGGGACATCCAGGTCCGTTCCGGCCGGCAGGCTCACCGGTTCTGACAGGACGGAAGCAACGATCGACCCGCCCGGCCCGCGCAGCCTGACCCGAACCCGGAAGCTGCGTGCCTCCCCGTGCCCGTTCTGCACGTGGGTCTGTACCCGAACCGTGGCGGACTCCCGGGAGACCCGGGGAAAGCTGACGAACACTCCGCCGCTTGCCGGCCGGTCCGCGAGCAGCGGATCGGTGATGTGCAGCCGGTCCTTGCGTATCAGCCAGACCGGCCGGTACAGCCCGTGGTACACGTTGAAGTCGAGCTCGGCCAGCGGCTTGGGACCGGTGATCGGATTGTCCCGATTGTCCAGCCGCACGGCCAGCAGGTGGTCCCGGCCGGGCCGCGCCCGGTCGCTGATATCCAGCACGAAGGGCAGATAGCCGCCCATGTGGCCGCCCACGCGCTCACCGTCGAGCCAGACGTCGGCGACGTTCATCGCACCGTCGAACTTGAGCAGTACCATCCGGCCGGCGGCGTCGGGCTCCAGCCGGAGTGTGCGACGGTACCAGCAGACCCCCTGCCACTGGGCCTCCGAGGACCCGGCAGGGCCGGTCACCAGCGCCTCGATCCGGGCCGAGTGCGGCAGCGTGGCCGGCTGCCAGGCCGCGTCGTCCAGACCGGCGCTCTCCGCGCCAGCCGGGTCGTCCCGGAGGAACCTCCAGCCGGCATCCAGGCGGGAGACCCGTCGCCCGCTCTCCGCATCCGCGGTCCATGTTCCCTGCCACTGGGACGGCCCGAGTGCCGCGGCCGCCCCGGCCGCCGTCATCCCCTGCATGAACTCTCTGCGCCGCATACGTTGCCGCCTCGAGGATGGAGCCGCTCCGATTTCGCAGATTTCGCAGATTCCGCAGATTGCGGAGACTGCGCAGGTGTCGCCGATCAGTCCGTAATCTGTGTAATCCATGTAATCAGCGTAATCTGCGTTGCGCTGTTGTCTGGGAATCCGGTTATCACCGTGCCGCCGGAATCGCCTCGGGCGCGGCGCCCCGCACCACCGCTATGCTCACGCTCACCGGAGGCAGGCCGTCCGCGGTGACGGTCAGGTGGAGCACGCCGGGCTCAGCTGCACCCAGAATAGCCAGCCCGCGACCGTTGAACGTGTGCCGCTGGTCGGACCGGTAGGGGTCGTGGTCGCTCAGGTCGGCGTTGTCCAGCGCCAGGACGCGTCCGCCGGTGACCGCGAACCGCACCAGATTGGCTGCGGTGGGAACGACCGTGCCGGCCGAGTCGACGATCTCGAAGGTCACCTGGGCCACGTCGCCCGGAACGGCAGTGATGGTGTCGCGGTCCGCCGAGAGGCGGAGGGCGGCAGGTGGCCCCGCGGTGCGCACCTCGGCCGCGCAGGCCACGGTGCCGTCCCGCCGTTTGCCTGCGGCGCGGAGCACACCCGGCTCGTAAGGCACGTCCCAGCTGAGATGCAGATCATTGGTAGTGGCGTTCACCCGCGGCAGGGCGTAGCTGTTCCAGCCCCCGGAGGTGCCCTGGGCGGGGAACTCGATGCGCTTCTCGCCCAGGGAGCGGCCGTTGAGGAACAGCTCCACACTGCTGCAGTTGGTGTACGCCAGGACGGGGATCGCCTGGCCCTCCCGCCCCGGCCAGTTCCAGTGCGGGAAGAGGTGGAGCACCGGCTGATCCGTCCACAGGCTCTGATACAGGAAGTACGAGTCCTTGGGGTGGCCGGTGATGTCGATGGCCCCGGACCCGGCCCCCTTCCCTGGCCATCGGGTCTCGCCCAGGTAGTCGATCCCCGTCCACATGAAGTCGCCCGCGAAGTAGTCGTGGGTAGACTCCCACTTCCACAGCCGCTCGGCCCGGATCATCCCGGTGGTGTAGTTGGGCCGCACCACGGTGGGGTCGTCGCCCAGGGAGTAGCGGCCGCCGAAGGGGTTCAAGGCGGGGTCGCTCTCCGTGCCGATCATCCTCCAGCCGGGGTGATCGTGTCGGTCCTGGTCGGCGAAGACCTCTCGGCGCTCGTGCCAGCGGTCCACGTAGTTGTAGCCCACCACATCCAGCGCATCCAGAAACGCCGGCGTGGCGGGACCGTCATCGGCTGCGATGTGGTCGTTGCCGGAGGTGACCGGCCGGGTCGGGTCCTCCCGGTGGAAGATGTCCAGGAGCCAGCGCAGCACGTCGACCCCGTCCGGTCTGCTCTGCTCGCCGATCTCGTTGCCGGCGCTCCACAGGACGATCGAGGGGTGGTTGCGGTCGCGGTGGACGAAGTCCGTGAGGTCCCGCTCGGACCACTCGGCGAAATACCGATGGTAGCCCTCCGGCACCTTGCCGATGGTCCACTCGTCGAACGCCTCCGCCATCACCAGGAATCCCAGACGATCGCACAGGTCGAGGAATTCCGGGGCCGGCGGGTTGTGCGACGTCCGGATGGCGTTCACACCCATGGCCCTGAGCGCCTCAAGGCGGCGCTGCCAGACCCGCTCCGGGACGGCCGCGCCGACCCCGCCCGCGTCGTGGTGCAGGTTCACCCCTTTCATTCTGACGTGCTGGCCGTTCAGCAGAAAGCCGCGGTCCCGGTCATAGGCGATGGAGCGGATGCCGAACGACGTGGTGCTCAGGTCGGCGGCGCGAGCGCCATCCAGCACCTCCGAGCGGAGCGCGTACAGGTACGGCGTCTGGACGGACCACAGCCGCGGCGCGTCGACACGCAGCCGCTGTTCGAGCTCGACCTGCTGCCCGGCTGTCAGCGAGAAGGCCCCCTCCGTGCGCGCGACCTCCCGGCCCGCGCTATCCAGCACCACCGATCGGAGCACACCCCGGCGCGCCGCGGCGGCGGCGTTCTCCAGGCGGGTGCGGACCACCACCTCCCCGGCCGCGGAGTCCGCGACCGGCGTCGTCACGTAGGTCCCCCAGTGGCCAACGTGCAGCGGGTCGAGAATGGTCAGCCAGACGTGACGGTAGATGCCGCTGCCGGTATACCACCGGGAGTTGGGCTGAAGCGAGTTGTCCACCCGTACAGCGACCAGGTTCACGCTGGAGACGAGGTGCCTGGTGATGTCGTAGGCGAAGCTGGTGTAACCGTAGGGCCGCCGGCCCAGATGGAATCCGTTGATCCAGACATCGCTGTTCATGTAAATGCCGTCGAACTCGAGCCAGGCATCCTTGCCGCGGGAGCCGGCGGGAAGGCGAAACGCCTTGCGGTACCAGCCGATGCCGGTGGGGAAGTAGCCCCCTGCTCCGCCCCCGGGAGCGTCCTGCTCTGGCGTCCCCTCGATGCTCCAGTCGTGCGGCAGGGCCAGCCGGCGCCATTCGTGGTCGTCGAAGCCCGGCTGCTCGGCGCCCGCGGGGTCGCCGAGACTGAAGCGCCAGCCGGGGTCCATCGACAGGCGCTGCCGCTGGGCAGCGGCGGGCGTCCCCGCAAGCGAAAGCACGGCCAGGGCGACCACGAACCCCATCGCACGGCTGATCACGCGCCGCCTCTCGGACTCTCGCGGCCGGCCCATGCAGCACCACAACCCCGGGGCGGTTGATTGAACCCGGAGCCTGACGGGCTGGCGCGAGGGTCCGCGGTTCGGCATAGTTCGATACCCCTTTTGGATCGTGCACAGTGATGGATCGTCAGGCGAACAGGTCGGGCGAAGGGAGGAGCACGTGCTTTCCGGATTGCGAATCCTGGTCCCGGCGGTGCTGCTGACAGTCTCGGCGTGCGCTCACCGCGGCGGCGGCGAAGTGCCGCCGGCCTCCAGCCCTGTTCACGTGGAAGTGACCAACCACTACGGCCTCCCCATGGAGGTGTCCGTCACCGGTGCCGGGAGCACCCTGCGGCTTGGGATAGTGCACCCCCACATGGTCGGCAGTTTCGTGATCCCTCAGGCCCTGCTCGGCGGCGGCAGTGCGGTGGAGTTCAGGGCCCAGCCCAGCGCGAGAGGACCGCTGTTCCGGTCTGGCGAAATCCTCCTCGCCCCCGGCGAGGTCGTGGACTTCGTGATCACGCCCGTGCTGTTCAACAGCACGGTCACGATCCGGCCCTAGCGGCGATCAGCGCGCGCCCAGCTCCGAGGCCGCGGCGAGCACCTCACCGCCCGAGTCGAACAGCGCAAGCGAGCCCCCGCCCCAGACGAAGAGTCCGGGTACCTGGATCGCCTCGGGGTACCACCACACCACCCCGGCGCCGCGGCCACCGGGCACGGCTGCGACAGCATCGAGGACGTCCCCCAGGAATCTGGCCTGGCCCTGCGGCGAGACCGGCCAGGCCATCGCGGCGCTGTTGGAGACCATTCCCTCCCAGCCTCCCGCCCGCCAGGGGTAGGAGGTCTCCACCACCATGACCTCCCGCCCGTACCGTTCGGCCGTGGCCCGCAGGTTGGCCCGCAGTTCGGCGAGTGTCCCGTGCCACCAGGGGTAGTAGCTCAGGCCAATGAGGTCGTAGGGCACGCCGGATGCATCCATGTGATCAAAGAACCACCGGGTGCCGTCGGTGCTCGCGCCCTGCGAGTAGTGCAGCATGATGCGCACGGAGTCGCCCGGACCGAGCGCGCTCCGCACCCCGCGAATGCCGGCCTTGAGCAGCCGGGTGAAGTGGTCCCACTGCTCCGGCGTATCGAATCCCGACCCGCTCACCTGGCCCAGCGGCCAGAGGATGCCGCCATCGATCTCGTTGCCGATCTGAACGATGTCCGGCAGCGCCCCTGCCTGCCGGAGATCGGTGATCACTCCCGCCGTGTAACTCTCGACTTCGACCTCCAGGGAGTCGTAGCCTAGGCCGGCCCAGGCGGCCGGCGTGACCTGGTGGCCGGGATCGGCCCAGGTGTCGGAGTAGTGCAGGTCCAGCAGCAGCCTGGAGCCGGCCGCCTTGATGCGAAGAGCCATGCGCAGAGTGTAGGCCAGGTCGTTGACCTGCACCTCATCGCCATTGGGATTCACGAACAGGCGCAGCCGGAAGCCGTTGCTCCCGTGCGCCCTCAGGATCGCAACTGCGTCACCCGGCGCTCCCCGATCCCGGAACCGGCCGCCGGCCTGTTCGATCCGTTCCAGCGCCGAGATGTCGGCGCCCAGCAGCATGGACGCCGTGGGGCCTGCCTGCGACCCGGGCGCGGTGGGCGAGTGGCAGGCAGCCACGGCCAGCAGCGCGATCCACCACCATGCCGGCAGGCACTGGCGCGTGCACGGGCGGGTCGACATCATTTCGGTGTCACGGCTGCCCTGCCACTGGCGGAGGCCAGGAGGGGCGCCCAACATGGGAGGGACATGTGCTTCGCGGATCGTGGCTCCTTGTCCCTGTTGTGCTGCTGGCGGGCTCCGCGTGTGCCCACCGCAGCAGCACCGACGAAGTCCAGCCGGTTGGCGCCCCGGCCTATGTCGAGGTCACCAACCACTTCTCGCTCCCCATGGAGATCTTCGTAGGCGGATCGGGGATCAACCAGCGGTTGGGGACGGTACACCCCGGCATGTCGGGTCATTTCGTGATCCCTTCGACCCTCGTGGGCAACAGCTCGGTGCGATTCGAAGCCCGCCCCACCGGAAATGGGACACCATTCCGCTCCGGAGATATCCTGCTTGCTCCCGGAACAGTCGTGGACTTCACCATCGCGGATGTCCTCTTCAACAGCACTGTCACGCGCCGACCGTAGGCCCGGAGAAAGGAGTGAGGAGAGGGGAATGAGGAGTGAGAAGTGAGAAGTGAGAAGTGAGAAGGACTTGAGCTGTCATCCCGAGCCGCAAAGCGGCGAGGAATCCCTCAGGGTCAGCGCCGTTCCAACCCGGAGGGATTCCTCGTGCCCGCTCCGCGGGCCCTCGGAATGACACTCCGTTCACTGCTCACTGCTCATCGCTTACTGCTCACTGTTCCACTGCTCACCGTTCACTTCTCACTCCTCACTTCTCACTCCTCACTTCTCACTTCTCACTCCTTACTTCTCACTCCTCATTTCTCACTCCCCAAGCTCCAGCGTCACCCACTCCACCTCCACACCGTATCCGCCTGGCGTGACTACGACGCCGTCCTCGGGCCGGAGCGAGAGCTGCAGCCGCTCCAGATGGTCAACCCGCGGCCGGTCCTGGCCGGCGCCGCGGCCGGCCGCTGGCCCCACCCAGTAGTTCCACTCTCCGGGGAACCCTTCCGGCAGCAGCACGCCACGACCGATCGTGAAGTCGGCGAGCGGGAGTGACGGCTCGTGCCAGGCGCTGTCCACTGACACCGCGGTGCTCCAGCTGGTGCCGTCGTCTTCCATCAGGGTGACGTGCAGAACCTGGCGCGGACCGAGGCCACGCAGGCGGAGGCGCACGGTCCGCGCGCCGGAGAGGGTCTCCTGGCGGGCCCCGATCCGGTCCCGGATCACGAGCGACGCGGTGTAGTCCGGCGGGCTCCAGCCGCTCGCGGCAACCGGCAGCTCGAAATGGAAGACCGGCTGGCCGGTTACCCCGGAGAAACCCAGGCGAAAGAGCCCCCGGCGCCCCGCGTCTCCGATCCGGCTGAAGACAAGGCGCGCGGCGTCCGCCCCCGGCATGAAGAGCCGCAGCGGGGTCTCAGGCCTCACCACATCCAGTGTCCAGGTCTCGCGGCCGTGATAGTCCCAGTCCCACGGTCTCCGGTTCGCGCCGCTGGGGAAGGTGAGCACCGAGTCCCCCCGAAAGATCGTCAGGACGAACTCGTGCGGCCCCTCCTGCAGGGACGCCTTTGGAACGGACGCGGCATACGCGTAGCCGCCGGCCGGCCGCAGCGCGAAGCCCCGGTAGAAGCCCCCGGCCGCCGGCCGGATGAAGAGGGTGGCCGAGTCGGGCGGGGTAGCATCGACTATGCGGGCCCGCAGCTCGGCATCGCGCCCAGCGAGGTAGGCCGGCGCGGTCAGCGGCACCACCGCCGGCGGCAGGGCGTCGCCAGGCGGCGGGTGATACTCGGTCAGGCCGACGTGCCCCAGGTACGCTGGCAGAGTGGCGACGTCGACCGGCCCAGCCGCGCTCAGGAGGTAGACTCCGGGAGTAACCGTGAAACGGCCGCCCGCGGCCTGCCCGGTGCGCGGGTTCCCTGCGGTAACCGGCTGCACCGTGAACGAGCCGCCGAGGTCCGGCAGATCGAGTGTCATGGGCCAGGACCGGCTGATCGCCCGAGTCACCACCTTGCCCGGACTGGGCGGCTCGAACGGGTCCCGCACCGGGACAGCGTCGGGGTACACCTCCAGGCGCCAGACGCCCTTCCTGACCTGGTCCAGGAAATAGATCCCCTCTCCCTCGTAGGTCACCGTGGGAGAGGAGCCGTATCCGGCGATCCTGCGCAGCGCGGCCGGATCGGGCGGCCTGGAGCGGGTCGTGCCGGCGTACAGGAACGCGTCGCGGGAAACCAGCTCGCCCAGGTCGCTGTCGAAATCGACGTGGAAGTCGCCGAACCGGGTGTTCTCGGGATACGACCCGTACGCGCGCAGCCGGGGAAGGCGGTGCATCGCCTCGGCGGCGATGATGGCGCTCATGGCCTTGCGCGGGGTGTAGACCAGGCTCAGGTAGTGGGTCTGCCAGCCCAGGTTGCGCGAGGCGGTCTGCAGCATGTCATAGGCGAACATGGCGGCGAACTGGGTGCCCACGGCCCGGAAGGTCCGCGCCATCGCCGGGTACATCGTGCCGGTGCGCAGGTCGGGACTGTCGAACTCGTACACGATGCGCGGCAGGCGGGCCATCTCCGGGCGCAGCATGTCGGGGTAGGCATCGACCCCGCGGAGGTAGTTGCCTTCCAGCTCGTGACCCGAGTTGAGCCCCGAGGGGTACCACCCGAACGTCACCCCCTGCGCCCGCGAGCGCCGGATTGCCTCGGCGATCCGGAAATCCTGACTCACATTGTAGAAGACCAGCTTGCGGCACCCGGTGCCGCGCACCGCGTCGGTGAGGGCATTGATGTAGCGGATGGAGCCGTCGAGATCCTCCGGGTGGTGCCACGGCTCGTTCACCAGCTCGATGAACAGGATCGCCGGCTCGTCCTTGAGCGCCACTCCGGTGTAGCGATTCACGTGGGTCAGGATCTGGCGCAGGTAGTTCGCCTGCGCCGCGATGGCGCCCGGATCGGTGCCCATCCGGCCCCGGTCGAAGCGCCGGCCGAAGCCCGGGGCGGAGGTGTCCTGCAGGGCGTCCGGCCAGTTCGAGCCGTACAGCTGGATCGGGCTCAGCAGCATGTAGATGCCCCGCTCCCGGGCCCGCGCGATGAGCCAGTCCAGCAAATCCAGGTGGTCGTTGTCAATCAGGTTGCCCGCGCTGTCGGACGCCTCCCAGTCACCCCAGAAGGTGAGGCGCAGGCCGTCCCAGCCCATCCGGGCGAACTGCGCCATGTCCTCGTCGATCATCCGCTTGCGGTCGGCATGGAGGTAGCCGGCCGCGCGATAGTCGGACGCGGTTGGCAGGACGTAATTCGCGCCGAACAGCGTCACCTCCCGCCGGTCGTCGCTCCAGCGCACCACGCCCGCGCTGTCCAGGTAGACGGCCCGGTCGGCCGGGGCGGGCGCCGCACCCGCCGGACGCTGAGCGTAGGCTGCCGGCACACAACCAACCAGCAAGACGAGAAGAGGATGGGCCAGCCGAGGCATTGCGCGAGTCAGCTCCCGCGCGGCCTCAGCACCAGCGCCCCGTAGGCAGGAAGGGTGACCGTGCGACCTCGGAGGGTCCGGTTGGAGAGCAGGTCGCGCGCACTGTTCACTTCGAAGCCGGTCACGGTGAACCGCACCGCGCGGCGCCGCGGGTTGACGAGCACGACCAGGTCGCCTCGCTGGTAGGCGATCACGTCATCGGGGGCGCTGGTCGTCACCTCCGCGAGCTCCCTGCCGAGGAGCGCAGGCTCGGTCCGGGCCAGTCGCACGACTCTGCCGTAGAACGCCCGGGCCTGGGCCGCCTGGGGCTGGTTCCACGCGACCAGCTCGCGCTCGAACAGGCCCAGCTTCTGCGGGCTCTCCACCTCCTGGCCGTTGTAGAGCAGCGGACGCCCTGGCAGCAGCGCCAACGCCACATACGCCGCCCGCGCCCCTGCCCCGCGGCCGAAGATCGTCACCGGCGGGTCGTCCCAGGCCGTCTTGTCGTGGTTGGTAGAGAAGCGCATCCGCATGCCGCCTGGCGGCATGGCCTGCATATCAACCAGTTCGCGCTGGACGAACATGGGGGCCGGGGCCCCCCGCCATACCTCCTTCAGGCGGTCGTAGGAGTCCCAGGCGTAGGTGAGGTCGTACCCCAGCCGGTGCAGCTCGAGATCACCCCACTCCGCCAGGAAGAGGAGACGCCGGGGGACGCTGGCGCGCAGCGCCGGCAGGGCCTCGCGCCAGAAGTCATAGGGGACGAACCCCGCGACATCCACCCGGAAGCCGTCGATGCCGAACTGCTCCAGCCACCAGCGCATGGTGGCGATCATCTCCCGCCGGACGTCCGGGTTGCCGTAGTCGAGCTGCACCACATCGGTCCAGTCGGTCAGCTTGCCGTCGGGGTCGCGCGGCACCATCGGCTCGCCCCGCTCGTTCCGGAAATAGAAGTCGGGGTGCTGCCGGACCCACGGGTGGTCGGCGGAAGTGTGGTCCGGGACCCAGTCGAGGATGAGCTTCATCCCGCGTGAGTGCACCGCCCGCACCACCGCCTGGAAATCCTCGGCGGTACCGTAGGCGGGGTTGATGGCGCGGTAGTCACTCGCCGCGTACGGCGATCCCAGCGATCCCTTCCGGTTCAGCACTCCGATCGGGTGGATCGGCATCAGCCACACGACATTCGCCCCGACCGACTGAATGCGATCCAGTCCGTCGATCAGGCCCCGGAGGTCGCCCCGGGGCGAAAAATCCTGGACGAACACCTCGTAGAGCACGCTACGCCCCACCCAGGATGTATCCTGCGCCGGCACCGGCGCTGGACCCCGGGCGGGCACGGGTCGGCCGACCGGGAGGGACCCTGCCGTGAGCGCGAGGCAGGCCGCGGCCACCGAGAATCGATTTCGCATCGGTCTTACTCCTCCAGAGGCGGGAGAGGCCGGGCATGCCTGAGGCGACCGCTACATCCGGGTCGTGGCGTCGATCGCGATCGCCGTCCTGGGCGGGACGCTTACCTGGGCCGCGCCGGTGGGGTCCACCACCACCGACGTGCCGGCGCAGGCTCCGCCGACCAGACCGCCGGTCAGGCGGTCGCAGTACGTGCCGGGCGGCATCCCCGTGGCGATCATGCCCACGAACGGGGCGCTCTCCAGGTCGATGACCACGAAGCCCTTGTCCCCGCGCGAGAAGGCGATGATGTTGGCGCCGTCGTCGAACCAGTGGTTGACGTCGGTGCCCGCAACGACGCGACGGAAGCGCACCATGTTCCGGATGGACGGATCACGGTGCTCACACACCCACTGGCCGATGGTCGCCGTCTCCAGGCTCGAGGAGCAGGTGACCGGGAGGGTCCACCCGTCGGCGTCCGATGGCGGGCCCATCGAGTTCCCGGCGGGACAGGCGAAAGCGAAGCTGGAGAGGACCGAGGGATACCCGTAGGGCTGCGCCAGCATCCATACGTTCGCGAGTCGGAAGACGTCGCCGTCCCGGTAGCTGAGGCCGCACTGGTGCTGAGTGTCGTGGTTCTGCAGAAACGCCACGGCCTTGTCGGAGGGCATCAGCCCCCACGCCGCCGGGGAGAACTGGCTCCCCGGCGGCCCGGTGGGATTGAGCTGGGAGATGTGCTGGCCGCCGATGCCGCGGAACTTGTCGCCTACGCCGGTGAAGGTGAATTCGGTAATGTCGGCGGCGCCGCCCGAGTTGTATCCCTCGCCGAAGAAGTCGCGCGGTGATAGCGCCTCCCCCGCTCCCCCAACGACCTCGAGGAAGAAGTACGGCAACGGTCGTCCCTCCCCGGCAAGTGTGGTATTGACGCGGGCGAGGATGTCGTCCAGCTGCACCTGCTGGATGTGCTTGGCCGCGTCGATCCGGAATCCCGCCACACCCAGCCGGGCGAGCATGATCAGGTAGTCGGCGATCTTTTGCCGCACCGTGGGGAGCCCGGTGTTGAGGTCCGGCAGCGAGAGCAGCTCGCAGTCCTGCACGTTGGCGGCGCTCTGATAGTTGTTCACCTCGCACGGTGGATGGAAATCGGCCGAGGTGTAGAGGCCGGGGTAGTCGTACTTCGAGTAGGCGGTACCGTTGCTCCCGACGCCCGGGCTCGGGAAGTTGGTCATATGGTTGATCACGGCATCCACATAGATGCCGACACCGACCGCCTGGCAGCGCTGCACCATGTCCGCGAACTCCGCGCCCGTTCCCGAGCGACTGCGCGCGACACTGTAGCTCACCGGCTGATAGCGCTCGCTCCAGTCATGGCTGGGCGTGATGCTGTGCTCCTGGGGCGGCGAGACCTGCACCGCCGTGAAGCCCGCCGGCCCGAGCACAGTCTCGCACTCGGTGGCGATGTCGGTCCACTTCCACTCGAACAGGTGCACGAACACGTCGCCCGCCGCCATGTTGCCGCTGGGCCGGTAGGTCGGTGGCAGCGACGGCCGCGGGTTCGGAGGGTTCGAGCCGGTGGAAGACGTGGGCGAATTGTTGCAGGCGGCCGCAAGCGCGAGCAGCCCCGCTATGGCGCAGCGGCATTCAGGCGACATGATCGGATCCAGTAGCTCAGGTACGAGCCGCGGCCCCACCGCCAGGACGGTGGAGCCGCGGACAGGTGAATCGAGTGGCCTGCGGGCTCAGTAGCCCGTGTTCTGCTTCAGGTTCGGGTTGGCCACAAGCTGGGACGCCGGCAGCGGATAGAGATTCAGGTGCGAATCGGTCGCGGTGCCCGCCAGTGTCCCGCCCTTCCACGCCCAGACGTAGGTACCGCCCGTGAACTTGCCGTAGCGGATCAGATCGGCCCGCCGATGGCCCTCCCACAGCAGCTCCCGACTCCGCTCATCCAGGACGAAGTCCGTGGTGAGCTGGGGAAGCGTGATGTTCCCACTGGCGTCCCCGTATGCCCGCTGCCTGAGCGCGTTCACATACCCCAGCGCGGTATTCAGGTCGCCACCGCCGCCCCGCAGCGCGGCCTCGGCGTAGATCAGGTACGCGTCGGCCAGCCGGAACATCGGAAAGTCGGTGTCCGGGAATCCCGGGTTGGAGCCAGCCACCCCGAGCGAGGTCATGTTGGTGTACTTGGGGGCCGCGATCCCGTCGTTAAAGGCGCTGATGGAGTTGATCGCCGGCGTCCGGCCGCTGGTGAAGAAGTATGAGGCGCGTGGGTCTCCGGCGGAGAGCGCGTAGGCTTCCGGCTTGAGGCGCAGCCCAAACCAGCAACCGTCGATGCCGTAGGTCGCCGGATTCTGGTAGTTCGGGTCTCCGGGATTGCCCCCACACGAGGCATGGATCAGGAAGGTGGTGCCGCCGTAGCTCTGGGTGTGCTGGCCATCCTGGGTGACGGCGAAGATCATCTCCGGCGACGTGTTGTTGTCTGCCTGGAACAGGTGCCGGTAACTGGGATCCAGAGTGAAGGGACCCGCTATCACGGCCTGCGCCGCGGCCAGAGCCTCGCCATAGTGCGCCGTCCCGGTGTAGACCTCCGCGTTCAGCTGCACGTGGGCCAGCAGCATGGAGGCGGCGGCGTCCGTGGCACGGCCATAGACTCCCGGGCCGGCCGCCGGGAGCTGGCCCCGGATGTCGTTCAGCTCGCTCACCAGGAAGTCGTAGATCTCCTGGCGGGTATTCTGCTTGGGCGGCTCGGTCTGGATCGAAGTCACCAGCGGGACGTTGCCGTACAGGTCCAACGCGTGCCAGGTACTGAGCGCCCGCAGGAAGCGCGCCTCGGCGCGGTACGTCTGGATCTGCGCCCTGAGGGTGCTGCCAACCCCCCGTTCCGACAGCTTGGCATCGGTCGTCTGGCGCAGGAACTCGTTCGTCATCACGATCTGGAAGTAGATCCGGGAGAACATCCCCGAGATGAATGGATTAGTCGCTCCCCACTGCTGGGTGTTCATCTCCGGGAGCCCGTTGTCGCCCCAGGCGATCACCGCCTCATCGGTCGGCAGCTCCTGGAATTCCCAGTACATGCGCATGTACTGCGAGAACCCCTCGTCGGGAATGCTGAAGATGTCCCTGGTGCTGGCGTCGCCCGACGGGCCCTTCTGCCCGGTCACCGTGAGGCCGGCGTAGAGCTTGGCGAGGAACGCCCGGTACGAGCCCGGATCCTTGAAGATGGTATTCTCGGAAACGGTACTCGACGGCCCGACCGTCGGGTCGGTGCAGGCGCCCGTCCCGAGAAGCAGGAGGGCGGTGGTGAGACTCAGCACCTTGCTGGTATTCGAGTTCATGTCTCGGTCCCTTCTCGAGTGTTCGAGTTGCAGATCGCGCTCAGAACCGGAGGGTCAGGCCGCCGGTGAAGGTGCGGGAGCGCGGATAGATGTTGTTGTCGATGCCGTTCAGCCCCGCGGTCGGGTCCACGCCGCTGTACCCGGTGATGGTGAAGACGTTCTGTACGCTTCCGAAGACCCGCGCCG
>Ga0326726_10003399_pt1 | contig 14605 bp, 10 predicted proteins | sample MHFenrmetagenome_2_FD_207603 | JGI IMG/M metagenome (GOLD analysis project Ga0326726, IMG submission 207603) | Lab enriched peat soil microbial communities from Michigan Hollow, Ithaca, NY, United States - MHF15MN | ecosystem: Environmental > Terrestrial > Soil > Wetlands > Peat | place: USA...
AGACAGCGAAGGACGTCGCGTTCAACCTTTCGGAGCAGTCGGCGTCGACCGTTGTGAGCGGCGCGAGCGGAGCACAGCTCGCCGCGCCACCGGCTCGCAGGAGCGGGGTTCTCATCGCCGTCTCGGCTGTGGTCGTTCTGGCTGCCCTGGGTGTGTTCCTCCTGCGCCGCCCGCACCGGGGGGGCGGTGAGGCCGGTGGCGTCAAACGCGTGGCCGTGCTGCCCTTCGAAAACCTCGGGGCTCCCGAGGACGACTACTTCGCCGACGGCATCACGGATGAGATCCGCGGCAAGCTGACGTCCTTGCCGGGACTTCAGGTCATCGCCCGAGGCAGCTCGACCCCCTACAAGAAGACGACCAAGACTCCCAAACAGATCGCCGACGAGCTGGAAGTCGGTTACCTCCTGACGGCCACCGTCCGTTGGGAGAAGAGCGGAGGCGGCAGCCGCGTCCACGTCAGTCCCGAGCTGACCGAGGTGTCTGGCTCCGGAGCGCCGACGTCCAAGTGGCAGCAGCCCTTCGACGCGGCGATCACGGACGTGTTTGCCGTCCAGTCGGAGATTGCGACGAAGGTGGCGCAGGCTCTGGGCGGCGCGCTCGGCGCGCAGGAGCAGAAGCAACTCGCGCAGAAGCCCACAGAGAATCTCGCCGCCTACGATGCCTTCCTGAAGGGCGAGGAGCTCCGAAATGGCGGAGCTCCCGATCCCACCAGCATGCGCAGGGAACTCGGATTCTACGAGCAGGCCGTGGCGCTGGATCCTGACTTCTCGCAAGCGTGGGCGGGAGTGTCGATTGCCAACTCGCTTCTGTACGGCAACAGCACTCCTGTGCCAGAGCTGGCGGAGCGTGCCCGGCAGGCGGCAGAGAAGGCCATCGCGCTTGCACCGAATCGCCCGGAGGGCTACCTGGCCCTCGGTGCCTACGAACGGTTGGTGACCTCGGACAACACCCGCGCCCTGGAGTTGTACGAGAAGGGAATGCGCCTTTCTCCCGGCGATGCCTCCCTTCTCAGGGCAACGGCGCTTGCCGAGCAGGGCCTCGGACGCTGGGATGCGGCGGTGGAAAACTTTAGACAGGCGGTGCGCCTCGATCCTCGCTCAGCGAACAATCTGCGGGTCCTTGGCGACGCGCTCATTCGGTTGCGGCGCTATCCTGAGGCGCGGGAAGCCCTCGACCGAGGTCTCGCTCTCGCACCTGCCAATCTTGATCTGATCGAGTTCAAAGCAGAGTCCTACCTGGGCGAGGGAGACCTCCGCCCGGGCCGTCCTCAAGGCCGCGCCGAAGGACATCGAGCCGGCCGCGCTCGTGGCTCACCTGGCGAATTATCAGGATCTCGTCTGGGTCCTCGACGAGGGAGAACGAGAGCTCCTCCTGCGGCTGACCCCGAGCGCGTTCGACGACGACCGGGGCACTTGGGCCCTCTGCCTCGTTCAGGCTTCTGCCTTGAAGGCCGATGCCGCGAACGTGCGCCTCTACGCCGAGGAGGCGAGGAGTGCCTTCGAAGAGCAGCTTCGCGCGGCGCCCAAAGATGCTCAGCGTCACGTTGATCTCGGCCTCGCACTGGCGTACCTCGGTCGGAGAGAGGAAGCGATCCGAGAAGGCGAACGTGGCGTCGCGCTCGGTCCCATTTCGAAGGATGCCCTGTACGGCCCCTACTACCAGCACCAACTCGTGCGGATCTACATGCTCGTCGGGGAGCCGGAGAAGGCCTTGGATCAGCTCGAGCCGCTGCTGAGGATCCCGTACTACCTCTCGCCCGGCTGGCTCAAGATCGACCCCAACTTCGACCCGCTGCGCAAGAACCCGAGGTTCCAGAAGCTCGTCGCGGGCGGAAAGTAGTCCCGGCCCACGGAGCGGCCTGAAGCCCCGCCACTTCCCGCAGCCAACTCCCGAAAAGGTTCCAACTGGGAACTATGTGGGGAGCCACTATCTTTGGGATTGGTCAACCGGGCAGATCCTCGAGCCTCACCCCACGGCCCGCTCTCAGGTCGCGGCGTGCCGCCTCGATCCGAGCGAGAAATTGCGGGTCGTTCTCGAGCCGATAGTCGAGCCAATCGTCTTCGGACTGGAACCCGATCAAGACACCGGCCGGCTTTCCGTGCCGGGTGATGACGATCTCGTCGACCTCGGCGAGCCTCAGGAATTTCGACAGGTCATCCTTGACCTCGGAGAGCGCGACTCTCTTCATCCGCGTCTTCCGGACCGCTCTAGCCATTCCTTGACCTCCTCCTTAACGAGTACGGCGAGGACCTCCACCGAGTCTTCGCCCACGTCGTAAAAAATGCGCGCCTCGCCGACCCGAAGTCGGTACTGAGGTCTGGTGATGCCCTTGAGCCGCTTGATCCGGCTCCGCGACTCCTTTTGAGGCTGGTGCCTCAGATGAGACTCCAAGGCGTCTCTGACCTCCGATCGAATGCCAGCACGACGCCTCTTGAGATCCTCCACCGCCTGGGGCGCCAGCAGGATCTCGTATCTCATTCTGGCTATATTATAGCCATACTCATCGGAGGGTGTTTTCACCGGAGATGTCGAGCGGGAGCGAGAGAGCTACGACAGGTCGTCCCCGACCGCGGCCGCCTCGGCGCGGATGCCGGCGCGGGCGTACGCGCCCTTGCGGTCGCGGGGCGAGACGACGACGAGCAGTCGCTCTTTCGACCGAGCTGCTGGCCGGTCTGCGCCTGCGTCCGTACGGGTCTGTCGCCGCCCGGCGCTGGCGGGAAATCGTCTCAGCCTAATTGGTGATTCGAAGGCCGGCCAGTTCCTGCAACCAGCCCCCGAAAAGGTTCCAACCGGGAACCATTGGGGGAGCCACTCCTCTCAGTGAAGTTGGATCCGAGGCTCCCGGTGTAAAGTTCGCCCCGACAATGACGCTCTCGACCGGAACCCGCCTCGGTCCCTTCGAGATTCTGGCGCCTCTGGGCGCCGGCGGGATGGGCGAGGTTTATCGCGCGCGGGACACGCGCCTTGGCCGCGAGGTCGCTGTCAAGGTGCTCTCTTCGGAGTTCTCCTCGGACGCGGATCGGCGCAAGCGCTTCGAGCAGGAGGCCCGCTCTGCGTCGGCCCTGAACCATTCGAACATCGTCACGATCCACGAGATCGGCTCGACGGACTCCACGATCTACATCGCGATGGAACTGGTGGAGGGCAAGACCCTGCGGGAATTCGTCGCTGCCGGGCCCGTCCCGACGAAGCGGCTCCTCGACCTCGCCTACCAGATGGCCGATGGCCTCGCCAAAGCGCATGCGGCCGGAATCGTCCACCGGGACTTGAAGCCCGAGAACGTGATGGTCACGAAGGACGGCGCCGTCAAGATCCTCGACTTCGGACTTGCCAAGCTCCTGAAGCAGCAGCCCGAGGAGACCACAAACCTCCCGACGATGGTATCGGAAACGAAGGCCGGGACAGTCATGGGCACGGTCGGCTACATGTCGCCCGAGCAGGCGAGCGGAAAGCTCCTCGATTTCCGGTCCGACCAGTTTTCGCTCGGCTCGATCTTCTACGAGATGGCCACAGGCAGCCGCGCCTTCCAGCGAAGCACACAGGCCGAGACACTGACCGCGATCATCCGCGAAGAGCCGGAGCCACTCTCCCAGATGCGTTCGGCGGCTCCGGCACCGTTTCGCTGGATCGTCGAGCGTTGCCTGCAGAAGGACCCGGACGAAAGATATGCCTCGACGAGGGATCTCGCACGCGAACTGAAGAGCGTTCGGGACCATCTCTCGGAAGCTTCGGTTCCGGTCGATGCTCCACCGCGTTCCACCGTCGGCGCCCGGCGGCCGAGGTTCGGCGTCCTGCTCGGCCTGGCGGTGCTGGGTGCGCTCGTGGCCGGGATTCTTGCGGGCCGGCGCACGGTGAAGCCGCCGACTCCGTCGTTCCCGACCTTCCACAAGCTCACTTTTCGACGTGGGGAAGTGTTCTCCGCGAGGTTTGCCCCGGACGGGCAGACGATCGCTTACGGGGCGGCCTGGGACGGGAACCCCAGCGAGGTTTTCTTCTGTCGCCCCGAAAGCCCGGAATCGCGCCCGCTGGGGATCCCTCGCACCGACGTGCTGTCCATCTCCTCCGCTGGAGAAATGGCCCTCTCTCTCCGGTTTCACTTCACGGGGGGATTCACGACCATGGGGATGCTCGCCCGAATTCCCCTCACGGGAGGCGCTGCGCCTCGCGACGTTCTGGAGGACGTCAACTGGGCCGACTGGGGGCCCGACGGCACGAGCCTCGCCGTGGTGCGCGAGATCGGCGGGCGCAACCGGCTCGATTATCCGATCGACAAGCCTCTGTACCAGAGCGCGGGCTGGATCAGCCATCCTCGCGTCTCGCCCGATGGGAGCCTCGTCGCGTTCGTCGAGCACCCCGTCCTGAGCGACGACGGCGGGTCGATCGCAGTCGTCGATCGAACGGGCAAGAAGCGAACACTCACGGAGGAGTTCCTCACTGCCTGGGGAGTGGCCTGGGGCCCCGGCGGGAAAGAGCTCTGGTTCACGGCTTCGAAGCTCGGGGGCGACCGATCCCTTTACGCGGTGACTCTTTCCGGAGAGGAGCGACTCCTCTTCCGGGTGACGGGTGGGCTGACCCTGCATGACGTCTGGCGCGATGGCCGCGCCCTGCTGTCGCACGACTTCCCACGGCTGGGAATTCTGGGACTCTCTCCGGGCGAAACGAAAGAACGCGAGCTGTCGTGGCTGGACAACTCCCTGGCTGCGGACCTTTCCTCCGACGGGCAGACACTTCTGATCGCCGAGTCGGGCGAAGGAGGTGGTCCGGGCTACTCGGTATATGTCCGGAAAATGGACGGGTCCCCATCCGTCCGCCTCGGAGAGGGGGACGCCTCGGGGCTCTCGCCGGACGGGAAATGGGCGGTGGCCATCACCGCTCGGTCCGAGCCCGCCCAGATTGTCATGCTGCCCACGGGCGCGGGAGAGCCCCGGCCATTCACGCACGACCAGATCAACCACCAGCGTGCCTTCTTCTTTCCCGACGGGAAGCGCGTCCTCTTCGCCGGCAATGAACCGGGCCGGGGGGCGCGGCTCTACGTTCAAGACCTGGCGGGGGGCAAGCCCCAGGCCATCACTCCCGAAGGCATTCGTCTCTCGAGGAGCAAGCCGATCTCGCCCGACGGGAGCTCGGTGATCGCCCGCGGTGCGGATGGGAGGGTGTACCTCTACCCGGTCTCGCCGGGAGAGCCTCGTCCGGTCCCCGGTCTCGAACCGGGAGAGATTCCCGCGCAGTGGAGCCCGGACGGTAAGTCTCTCTATGTTTACCGCCGCGGCGAAGTGCCTGCGCGAGTGTTTCGCGTGGATGTGGCGACGGGAAAGAGGGAGCTCTGGAAGGAACTCCAGCCAGGAGATGCGACGGGCCTGGAAGAGGTCGCGAACGTCTGGTTGACCCCGGACGGAAAGTCTTACGTGTACAACCACATCCGCACGCTTTCTGATCTGTATCTTGCCGAGGGATTGAAGTAGGGCTTCTGGGGTTGGCCACTCCTGCGCGTATCAATCGGCGCGCGTCACGAGGTGCGACCCCGGCGACGGGAACATTCGATCGAGAGAAGGTAGAGCGTTGCCGACTTTCGGAAGCCAAATCGGAAATGTCGGATTAGTTGGACTGACAACAGCGGAGATCGTGGGATGACACTCTACACGCCGATCCTTTGGCTCTATGCGGTGGTGGTATCGCTGGTCTTCGGTGCGAGTGTGTACGAAGCATTCGTTGTGCATCCGGCGTGGAGCCGAAAGCCGCCCGAATCCTTCCGGGGGTTCGTTGGAACGCCGGTCAGTCGGATGAATATCCCGGCGTTCTGGGTCCCCGTGGCTCCGCTGTACGCCTTGAGCGCGCTCGCTGCGTTGGGTCTAGCCTTTCGCGCGGGAAGTCAAGGAGTCGCCCTCGTCGTTTCTACCGCATGCGCCGTCGCTGGAGTCGCGTGGACCCTGGTGTACTTTCGCCCCACGATCGAACGGTTTCTTGAAACGGGAGGCGGGAACGCTCCAGCCGAGCGCCTGCAAATCGAAGCTCACCGCTGGATTCGGCTCAATTGGATCCGCGTAGGGCTGGTCGCGATTTCCTGGTGGGGAGCCCTGAGCGCCGTGGCGAGGCACGGATGAATCCGGCCGGGCAGCCGCAACGTTGCCGGTCTGAGCTGGCGACATCCGGCGGCTGGACCCCTTCTCCACCCGGCTCGGGGGAGAGGAGATTGTAGGATCGGCGCCATGACGAGCCTCGTCTTTCTGCTCGCGCTGGGTCTCCTGTTTCCCACGACGGCGCCCACGCCGTCGCCTCCCGCGCGCGACTCGTCGGTTTTCCGTCTCTACAAGTTTCAGCAGCCGATCGGTATCGAGCGCTCGATCATCGTCACGAACAAAGACGGCACGATCGACGTCCGGACGACCTTCTCCTTCACCGACCGCAACACGTCCGTGCCGCTTGCGTCCACTCTGACGCTCGCCCCCGACGGCACCCCGCGCCAGTTCGCGATCTGGGGCTCGACGTCGCGGGGGACGACGGTGGACGACAGAGTCCTGCGTACGGACGGCAAACTGACGATCGATCAGAGCGGCGCCTCCCGCATCGAGGCCGCGCCTCGCGATTTCTTCGTCGGCAGCGCTTACGCCCCGGTCATCCTGACGGAGCTTCTCTGGCGCCACTGGTCGACGCACGGCCGCCCGCCTTCGATTCCGCTCCTTCCGAGCGGAGAAGCGATCATCGAGCCGCGCGGGACCGAGCAGGTCGTCGGCGACGACGGCAAACCGCACAAGCTGGACCGCTACGCGCTGCGTGGCCGTGTGTGGGGGCGCGAGACGTTCTGGATCGACGAGGAGGGCAAGCTCGCCGCCTACAAGGGCGTGGACGCCGAGTTCGATCACTTCGAAGCGACCCGCCGCGGCTACGCGGACGCCCTGGGCACGTTCGTCAAGAGTGCGGCCGCCGACGGCATCGCGGCGCTTCGTGAGCAGGCTCAATCCGCCGCCGCTCCGGAGACGGGTGGAGCCGGTTCCGTCGCCTACGTCGGCGCCACGCTCATCGACGCGACCGGCGCCGCACCCGTGCCGGACTCCGTGGTGCTCGTCGAGCATGGCCGTATCGCCGCCGCCGGCCCGGCCTCGCGCGTCTCCATCCCGGCCGGCGCAAAGCGCGTCGACGTCTCCGGCAAATCGATCGTCCCCGGCCTCTGGGAGATGCACGCACACTTCGAGCAGGTCGAGTGGGGCCCGGTGTACCTGGCGGCTGGCGTGACGACCGCCCGCGACTGCGGCAACGAGATGGACTTCATCACGTCCGTGCGCGACACGATCGACGCCGGAAACGGCCTGGGCCCGCGGCTCCTGCTGGCCTGTTTCGTCGACGGCTACGGGACCGGAAGCATCGGGATGTCGCGCTTGCGCGATGAGGCCGGGATCCCGGCGTTGATCTCTCAGTTCAAGGACGCACGCTGCTCGCAGGTCAAGATCTACTCGAGCCTCGATCCGAAGCTGATTGCCCCGCTCGCCCGTGCGGCGCACGAGGCGGGTTTATCGGTGACCGGGCACGTCCCGAACGGCGTCGGCGCCGTTCATGGCGTCGAGGCGGGGATGGACCAGATCAACCACGTCTCGTACGTCGTTCGCGCCCTCCTGCCGGTCGAGAGCCCGGATGCGGAGCTCTCGAACGCCGAGACGGAACGCGCATTGACGAACCTCGACTTTGGCTCCGAGAAGTCCCGCGCGACGCTGGCGCTTCTGAAGCAGCGGGGCGTGGTCATCGATCCCACGGTTTCCCTCTTCGAGCTCTTCACACACGACGCGGCGGCGATGGCGTCCGTCGAGCCCGGCTTGCACAAAGTCGCACCGCAGCTGAAGGAGGCGCTCGAGACCATGGGCCCGTCGCCGGACCGCGCCGCCGACGCCGCGCTCCGCTGGAAGGTAAGTCTCGGTGCGGTTCGCGCGCTCCATCAGGCCGGCATCCCCATCGTCGCGGGCACCGATCAGTCCGTTCCCGGCCACAGCCTCCACCGCGAGATGGAGCTCTACGTAGAGGCCGGCTTCACGCCCCTGGAGGCCCTCCAGGCCGCCACGATCGTGCCCGCCCACGCCATGAAGCGGGACAAGGACCTCGGCACCGTCGAGCCCGGCAAGATCGCCGACTTCCTCGTCGTCGACGGCGATCCACTCGCCGACATTCGCAACCTGCGCAAGATCACGACAGTCGTCAAGGATGGCCGCGCCTACGACCCGGCGAAGCTGTGGATGATGGTGGGATTCGAGCCGTAGGTCGCCCCAAGCCCATTCGCGCATAGAACCGCTCCCGCCTTCATGACACCTTCGGCCGGTACGCGTGTCGGCCCCTTCCATGACGAGCCGCTTCTTCGATTCAAATACCCGGAGCACGTCCGCTTTTCCGTGGCGACTGCAGCGGGAAGTTCCTTTCGTCGCTCCAGGAGTCGCGTCATCGATTTGCGCGGGAGATCGTTCGATCGGTAGCCCGAAAGAACGCCCTTGTCTCGTCCCTCTTCTTGGTGGAGATTCCAGGCATGGTCGCCGCGATGTGGACCGCTCTCATCGCCCTTCTGCTGATCGGTGGAGTGTGCGCGCGACGCGGCGTCGCCGAGGCTCGCGGTCTCGACAAGCTGGTCGTTTTGAGCAACGTGTTCTTTGCCATGCCGCTGGCGGTGTTCGGTGCGGAGCACCTCTCGGGCAACGCCGGCATCGCGGGGCTCGTGCCGGACTACATGCCGTGGCGGATGTTCTGGGTGTACTTCGTGGGCGTCGCGTTGGTGGCCGCGGCACTGAGCATTGCCACGCGAATTCAAGTCGAGTGGTCCGGACTGTTGTTCGGCGTCATGATGTTCTTGTTCGTCGCGATGCTTCATTTCCCGGGAGCGCTGTCCGAGCCGGGCAACCGCAACGGCTGGGTGATCGTGTTCCGCGAGACGTCGTTCGGCGCCGGCGGCTGGGCTCTTGCCGCTGGTGCGATGGCGGCGGGACGCGTTCGAACGAAGAGCACGCTCGCCACCGTCATCCGCGTCGTGATCGGCCTGGCGGCGGTCTTCTTCGGTGTCCAGCATTTCCTCCATCCCGTGAACGCGCCCGGCGTCCCCCTCCAGAAAGTCATGCCCGAGTGGATTCCGGGACGTGTGATCGTCGGCTATCTCACGGGCGCCGTCGAGCTGGTCTGCGGCGCGGGCATCCTGATCGGGAAGAAGACGCGAACGATGGCGTCGTATCTCGGTGCGTGGATCGTCCTTCTGGTGGTCGTCATCTATGGTCCGATCCTGATCGATTCGACGCGCGACCCGAGCAGCGCGGTCCAGGCGGAGGGGCTCAACTACTTCACCGACACGCTTCTGTTTGCCGGAGCGATTCTCGGGCTGGCCGGCGCCACACCGCGATCGGACTGAGCCACTCTCGACGTCGTCGGCGGCCTCCGTCGAGACACTTGGCAATGCACTCGGCTCCCGATCCTCTCTGGGGGATAGCTCAGTCTAGGCCGCGCCTCGCGTCCGCCGATCGCGCCAGCGCAGGATGGGCCTCTCGAAGCGCCGGTACATGAGGGCCGAGAGAAGCAGCGTCAGGGCCAGGGCCGTGGCAGTGATCAGAAAGGTCGCCTGTGCGCTCGAGCTCTTCGCCGCCAGCGGCGTGAAGGCGTGGAAAACTTCCATGTGGAGAAGGTAGGCGGCATAGCTGATATGCCCCGGCTGAAACCTCGGGCGCGGGCGGCAAAGGTTTCGTTGACGGCATCGAAGACATGGCCGAGCACAGCTCGGATGGCGCGAAGTCGTCCGGCCTCACGGAGGGGCGCGCAGGTGTCCTTGATCTTCGTGGGCTCGACCTCGAGAGGGTTCCCGCTCAGGAAGGCGGGCGCCAGCCCGGCTGATTCATCTGGATCTCTCGCCGCGGCGTACAGAGTCGAAGAATGTGGGCGCGGGGGAGCCATGCTTGGACGGCGTTTGCTGGCGGCGGTCGGCCTTCTCGCGGCGACCGTGAGTGGGATGACGGTCGAGGCGCAGGAGGCGGCCTCGGGCGCGCCCGGAAAGCCGGTTGCTTACCGCGTCGAGGCCTCCATCATGGGGGGCTACCGATTCATGGGAGACCTGACTTCCGCCGGCGAGGCTCCTTTTCAGAGCGTGGACCTTTCGAACACGCCGACCTGGGGCGTGACCCTCGCCTATGACGTATCCCCGGGTCTCGCGGTCGAGGCCCAGTACAGCTACGCCCGGCCCGAAGCGACCTGGATTCCCTGGGACTCGGCCCAATCGAGGTACCAGTTTGAGATCGGCGTGCAAGACTTCCAGCTCGCGGGGCTCGTGCAGGTGCCGATCGAGGGACCCGATTTCCTCGTGTACGCGGGACTGGGCGGCGGGGCGTCGATCCTCGACACGCCCCAGGCCGTCGGCGACACCGTGAAGTTCTCCTTCAGTCTCTCGCTCGGCGTCAAGCGGTACTACTCCAGCCACGTCGGCCTGCGTTTCGAGGCTCGCTGGATCCCGGCGTACCTCTGGACGAGCCCCGAGGGCGTCGACATCTGCGACGTCAACGACATCTGCTTCAACACGGGCAGCCGCTACATGCAGCAGCTGGAGCTCCGCGCCGGTGCGACCTTCCGGTTCTGACCGTCACTGCAGGTTGAACGTCTTCGTGAGGAACACCGCCATCTGCCCTCGCGTGTTCGGGTTGGAGGGGCAATAGAGGAGGGGCGACGCCTGGCAGCCGCCCGTGATCTGGCGGTTGTAGAGCTCTTCGATCCAGGGAGCGAACGAGTCGGCGCTCGGCACGTCGCCGAAGATCCCGGCCGGGGGCGGCGGCGTGTAGCCGGAACCTTCCTTGGTCTTGAGGAGGAACACGGCCATCTGCGCGCGCGTCACGGGCGCGAGCGGGCAGTAGTCGCCGCCGCCACAGCCGGCGGTCACGCCCTCGACGGCGAGTTGGTCGACCCAGTCGGCAAACTGGCTCGGGCACGGCACGTCGGGGAAGACTTCGGTGCAGGGGGGCGGCACGTAACCGCTGCCGTGCTCGGCCTTCAGAAGGAACACCGCCATCTGGTCACGGCGTACGGCATCGTTGCGGCAGTAGTTGCCGGCGCCGCATCCGGCGGTGATGCCGTCGCGGAAGATCGTCTCGACGTACGCGTGGAAGATGTCGTCCTCGACGACGTCGGAGAAGTCGGCGAACCAGGCTGCCGGAAGAGTTTGCGCCGGCTGAGCAGGCCCCGGCGGTGTCTCCACCGTCACGTCGTTCAGGGTGCCGGGCGGAAGCGGCGGCGAAACGGAGAAGACCCGCCCCTGATCCGGCAACACCGGCGGCGTCGCGGCGACGCCGCCGATCGAGACGCTCGTGATCGCGGAGAGATGATCCCCCGACACCACGATCGGCGTTCCGCCCGACGCGGGCCCCGATGCGGGTGAGATCGCGGCCGGCGCCGGCGACACCGCCGAGGGCCACCAGCGAAACACGACGCCCCCTCCGCCGAACCCGTACCGGGTGTTGGTGCCGTAGATCGCGCCGTCCGAGGCGACGAGCAGGCCGGGGTTGGGCTGACGGCCGTCGGGATCCGAGAACTCGTGCAAGACGCTGACGTTGCCGAGGATGTCGGCGGCGAAGAGCGTGCCGAAGCCCTGAGATCCGCCGGTGACCGCGACGCCGTAGAGCAGGCCGTCGGAGGCCTGGACGAGCGTTCCCACCGGACCCGAGCCCTCCGCGGCGGTGAAGTCGTGCAGTGGAGTCACCGTGCCAGTGCCGTCGAGCCGATAGAGGACGCCGACGTTGTTCGCGCCGCCGCCGTACGTGACGCCGTAGAAGTTGCCGTCGCTCGCGTGCGCGGGGGCGCCACCCGGGGTGGCGCCGTCCACGCCCGTGAAGTCGTGCACGGTCGTCACTGCGCCGAGCACGTCCATCGAAAAGATGGTCCCGGGCCCGATGAATGCACCGGAGGTCGTGCCGTAGAAGTCGCCGTCCCCCGTGGGGACCAGCTCTGTCGCGGGCTGGGCTCCGTCCGTTCCGTCGAAGGTGTGCAGCGATTCGAAGGCGCCCGCCGTGGTGATGTGAAACACGGTTCCCAGCCCGTTCCCCACGGGCCCGCCACCGTGCGGCGTCGTTCCGTAGAGATCGCCGCTCGGACTCTCGATCAAGCCGGCGGCGGGAGAGGATCCGTCGATGCCGTTGAACGCGTGGAGCGGCTCGAAGGTTCCGGGCGGCGTGAATCGGAATATCGTTCCGCTCAAGCCGAGCCCGCCTCCCTGCGTCGTGCCGTAGAGAGCCCCGTCGGACGCAGCCAGGAGCCCGTTCGGGCCCCGGCCGTCGTACGGTGGTTCGAGCGTGTAGAGCACCGGGGCGTCCCCGGCGTCGAGTCGGAAGATCGTTCCCGCGTTCAGCTCCTGGTTGCCCGTTCCGTAGATCTTCCCGCCGAGCTCGGCGAGCGTTCCGATCGGCAGGATGGCGCCCTGATCGAAGCCGAACAAGTGCACGTACGAGAGATTGCCCGCGAGATCGATCCGGTAGACCCTGCCGAAGGAGTTCCAGGTCGCTCCGTAGAGAAACCCGTCACCGCCATCGACGAGTCCCGCGAACGGAGCCCCACGGTCCAGGTTGATGTAGGGCGAGGCGACGAAGGCGTGGAGCTTTTGAAAGTTCCCGAGGGTGTCGATGCGGAAGACGGTGCCGGCCGGCGGGTCGCCGCCGTCGGGTGCGCCACCGGGCGGCGGTGGAATCGGCCCGCCGCCGGCCGGCGTCGTTCCGTAGAACTGGCCGTCGCCCGCCTGGAACAGGGGAGCGGAGGGAGCGGAGCCGTCGGCGACGAAATCCAGGGTGTGCAGGGTCGTCACCGCGCCCAGTGAGTCCATCCGAAAGATCGTCCCATTTCCGGATCCGCCCTGACTCGTGGAGCCATACAGATTCCCGTCGGTCGCCTGGATCAAGGCGGCCAACGGCGCCGACCCGTCGGTCCCCGTGAACTCGTGGAGAGTGGTGACGGTGCCGGCGAGGTCGATCCGAAAAGCGGTTCCGAATCCGCCGGTCCCGCCCGCGCTCGTGGTCCCGTACAAGAACCCGCCGAATGGAAGCAGACCTCCGACCGGCGCCGTCCCCTCGACCGCGCCGTCGAAGTGGTGGACCACCGAGAAGACGTCTCCCGCGGCCAGGCGATACGCGGTGCCGCCGCCGTGGTCGCCGCCGGTCTTCGTCGTTCCCCAGAGAGCGCCGTCGGAGGCGAACACGACTCCGGTCGGCTCCTGTCCGCCGCCGTCGGCGAAATCGTGGAGCCGCGTGAGCTGGCCGGAAGGAGCGATGCGGAACAACGTCCCGGCTGCCGCGGCGCCTCCGGACGAAGTCGTTCCGTACAGATTCCCATCGGATCCGAACACGAGCGCGCAGCGCGGTGCCGCGCCGTCGGGCCCGATGAAGGAATGCAGCGTTGCGAACGTGAACCCGCCCGAACCGTCTGGAGTCATGGAATACACCGAGCCTCTCGCGAAGGCGCCGCCCTTCTCGGCTGTACCGTAGAAGGTCCCGTCGGGCGCCTTCACGACCGCCGCGTAGGGCGATCCGGCGGGATACACGAACGAGTGATAGACCTCGTATGTCTGCGCGACGCCGACAGTCGCCGACGTCCAGAGGCCTAACAGAAACGCTGGGAGGAGACACCCGCGAGAAGTCGCTTTCATGCGTTCACCTTCGAGAATTGCTCGGATTCTGGACCCACCGCTCTTCGCAAGCGGGGGCTGCATTTATACGCGGGTGCGCGCGTTCTTTTGGGTCAACGCACCGCAAGGGACGCACGAAGCGCCCACTTTACGGTCGGGCCCGGGACTGATTTTGTTGGGGAAAACGCCCGCTTCGCGCCGAAAGGCCAGAGGGGCCTCCAGCGCAACGACCTGCTCCGCTGACCGTCGTGCCTTCGAGTCGCCACCGGGCAAGGGCGATGCCATCGCCTCTCGACGGGCTGTCAGATCAGGCGATGCTTGTGCGCGAACGCGACCGCCGCCAGCTTCGTATGGACATGGAACTTCAGGAGGATTCTGGCTACGTGGTTGCGAACGGTTACCTCAGTTATGAAGAGGTTCTCGGCAATCGTGATCGCTCGCAACCCCTGTCCCAGACCCTGCAAGACTTCCGTTTCCCGGCTCGTCAACGTGACCCACTCACCGTCGTCGGCCAGGACTGGCTCCAGATGCTGTTGCGAGAGGGCTTCGGGCCCCTTCGCTGTTGTGACGCTCTCCCGGCAAACGTGAACGAGTGTGGCCAATGCAGGGTGATACGACGCGATGGAGAACAGGGCGGTGGCGATGGTTCTCCTCTCCCCATCTCCCGTCCGGACGCTCAACTCGAAGGGGCTAACCGGGTGTTCCTTCGTTTCCCGGGCCTGCCGGGCAACGGGGCAACTTCGCTGGCAGTAATCGTTGCCGTTAGCATCGCGGCCCTCAAGAAGCTCGTAGCAGGGTTTTCCCAGAGCTGCCCTTGCGGGCAACCCGAAGAGGGTTTCGCAGGCTTTGTTCCAATGAATGATGCGGTTGCTTGCATCCATGGCAAACACCGCCTCGCCCCTCCGAGAGATGCGATTCAGAGCTTCGTCCGGCGATCTCATTGGAAACCCCTTCGTGAGATTCGTAAGAGGCGAGTCGCGTATTCGGACGGCCATCATA
>Ga0326726_10003400_pt1 | contig 14603 bp, 9 predicted proteins | sample MHFenrmetagenome_2_FD_207603 | JGI IMG/M metagenome (GOLD analysis project Ga0326726, IMG submission 207603) | Lab enriched peat soil microbial communities from Michigan Hollow, Ithaca, NY, United States - MHF15MN | ecosystem: Environmental > Terrestrial > Soil > Wetlands > Peat | place: USA...
AGATCGCCGGCGAGGATCTTGAGCAGCGTCGACTTGCCGGCGCCGTTCTCGCCGACGATCGCGTGGGCCGCGCCTGCGGCGATCGAGAACGTGACATCGCGCAGCGCCGCGACCGCGCCGAACGACTTGTCGATGTGCGAGAACTCGAGGGTCGGCATCAGATGTGTCGGGCGGGGCCTTCTGGACCCGTCTCAGTGCCAGGTCCGAAAGGACCCGGCCTACGCGTCCATCATCATCAGCCGGGTCCGAAAAGGACCCGGCCTACTCATCCGCGAAACCGGTTCGCCGGGCGTCCCTGCACGCCGGGCCGGCAGCGGAACACGCTGCCCGCGTGCGGCTGGCGCGCGCGCGCTTCGGGGCTCAGTGTCGTCGCCGCCGTCGTGATGTACAGATCGCGGAGATCGCGGCCGCCGAATGCGCACGACGACGGCTGCGTGACCGGAAGGCGGATCTCGCGGTCGAGCGCGCCGTCAGGCGTGTAGCGCCGCACGGCGCCGCCGCCCCAGAAGGCGACCCAGATCCCGCCGTCAGCGTCGACCGTCATACCGTCCGGATATCCCTGCCGGTCGGCTACCTGCACGAGCGACCGCCGATTCGCAATCGCGCCGTTCGCAGGATCGAAATCAAACACGTCGATCGATTTCGTCGGCGTGTCGATGTAGTACATGCGCCGGCCATCGTCAGACCAGTCGAGACCGTTCGAGATCGTGACGTCGCGCACCATCGTGTGCACGCGGCCGTCCGGATCGAGCCGGTACAGCGCGCCGGCTCCGCGGCGATGGTCGAGCGCCATTGTGCCGGCCCAGAAGCGCCCGGCCGCGTCGCACTTGCCGTCGTTCATGCGTTGATCCTGGCGATCAGCTTCGACGTCCGCGATCGTCCGCACGCGGCCGGAATCGAGATCGAGGCGCGCGAAGCCGTCACGCACAGCCATCACCAGATCGCCAGCATCCGCAAGCGCGACAGCGCCGACCATCGAACCAACGTCGTAGATCCGCGACGCGTGCGTCGTGGGACGAAGGCGATGGACCCGGCTGCGCTCGATGTCGACGAAGTAGAGGCACTCCGACGCGGCATCCCAGACGGGACCCTCGCCGAGCTCAGCCTTCGCGTCGAACGCGAGCTCGACGTCGATCTCCCTCTTTCCATCAGCCATCAGCCCTCAGCCCTCAGCCCTCAGCCACTTCGTCGTTCCCAGCCGTGTTCGAAGAGCTGAATGCGTCCGCCCGTGCGAGGGTGTTGCACGCACGCGTCGTGGTTGAGGCGCACGCCGAGGCCGGGCCGATCGGGCGCCGCGAAGCAGCCGTCCACGCGGTCGACCGTCGGCGGTGCATCGACCAGCTCCTGGACCCACGGATCGGCGAAGTCGTTGAAGTGCTCGAGGATCTTGTAGTTCGGCGTCGCGACCGCGAAGTGCACGTTCGCCATCGTGCCGACCGGACCGCAGACGTTGTGCGGCGCGAGCAGCAGCGAGTACACGTCGGCCCATCCGGCGAGCCGCTTCATGGCGAGAAAGCCGCCGAAGTGCGTGAGATCGACCTGCACGACATCGACAAGGCCCTGCTCGATGAACGGCCGGATGTCCTCGGTCGTGTGCGCGCGCTCGCCGGTGGCGATCGGCAGGCGCGTCGCCGCCCGCACGCGCGCCGTGGCCTGGGGATTTTCAGGCGGCACGGGCTCTTCAATCCACTCGGGATCGTACGGCTCGAGCTGCGCGGCGACCTTGATGGCCGTCGCGGGCGTGAACCGGCCGTGCATCTCGACGAGAATCTGCACGTCGGGACCGACCGCATCCCGCACGGCCGCGACGATCGCGACGGCCTGCCGCAAATTCGCCGCATCGATCTCCGCGCTCGCCGATCCAAACGGATCGAGCTTGAGCGCGCGATAACCGCGGTCCACGACCACGCGGGCAAGCGCCCCTATCGATTCCGGATCGCGGTCCGATTGATACCAGCCGTTCGCGTACGCCAGCACGCGCTCGCGGAAGCGGCCGCCCAGCAGCTTCCAGACCGGCACGCCCAGCGACTGCCCCATGAGATCCCAGCACGCGACGTCGAACGCCGCCAGCGCCGACTGCGTGATCTCGCCGGGCCGGCCGTACTCCGCGCGCAGCACGTTCCACGCGAGCCGCTCGACGTCGAACGGATCGATGTCGATGATGTAGCGCGGCGCGAGCTCGTCGAGGCACGCGAGGAGCGTGCTCGTCTTGTTGACCATCCGCACTTCGGAGACGCCGATCAGGCCGAGATCCGTCACGAGCTCCAGAAAGACGAGCTCGCGCCAGGGAGTCCCGACAACAGTGGTCCGCGATCCGACGATGTTCATGGTGTTGACATCACGACGCGTACATCACGCTCAATCCGCCGTCGGCCGCCAGCGACGCGCCCGTGATCGCCGACGCTTCGTCGGACGCGACGAACGCGATCAGATTCGCGATCTCGGCCGGCGTCGCGATCCGTCCGAGCGGGTGCAGCGCGAGCGTGCGGCGCTCCGCCTCGGCGGGATCCGGCTGCGTCCGCAACCACTCCTCGACGAGCCGCGTGCGCGTGTAGCCGGGCAGCACGGCGTTGACGCGGATGCCGAACGGCGCGTACTCGAGCGCAAGGCTGCGCGTCAGCCCGACGAGCCCGGATTTCGCCGACGCGTACGGAAACATGCCGGCGATCGTCATCGTCGCGTGAATCGAGGCGATGTTGACGATCGATCCGCGCCGCGCGCGCTTCATGGCGGGCAGCGCGTGTTTGGCGCAGAGCCACGCGCCCTTGAGATCGACGGCGAAGACCTGATCCCACTGCGCCTCGGTCATCTCCGTGGCGTCGAAGTAGGCGTTGACGCCGGCGTTGTTGACCAGGACGTCGATGGTTCCGTGACGCGCGACAACCTCTTCGACGGCTGCGCGCACTTCGGATTCCAGCGTGATGTCCACGCGCCGGAAGTCCGCGCGGACGCCGGCGGCGACAAGCTGGCCGGCGGTCTCGCGCCCCTCAGCCTCGTCCAGGTCCACGAACGTCACCAGCGCGCCTTCGGCGGCGAATTTCTCGACGGTCGCGCGGCCGATGCCGCGAGCGCCGCCCGTCACGATCGCAACTTTTCCCGGAAGACGCAGCATGCGGGGGTAATACTATACGGTCTCCATGCGTGTTTCCCTCGCGCTCGCGATCATTGTCGTTGCGGCGGCGACGAGCGGCTGCAATGCGGAGCCTCAACCCATGGCCGCGCCAGCAAAGGCGTCGCTCACCCGCGCGCCGTTCGGTCGCATGGCGGACGGAACAGCCGTCGAGATCTTTACGCTCACGAGCGGCGCAGGCATGGAAGTCCGGACCATGCCGTACGGCGCCGCGATCGTGTCAATCCGCGTGCCGGACCGCCACGGCGCGGCAGACGATGTCGTGCTGGGCTTCGACACGCTGGACGACTACGTGACGAAGAACCGTTTCTTCGGTGTCGTCGCCGGCCGCTACGGGAACCGGATCGCGAAAGGGCGCTTCACGCTCGACGGCAAGACGTACTCGCTCGCGACCAACAACGGCGTCAATCATCTTCACGGCGGAGTGAAGGGCTTCGACAAAGTCGTCTGGAACGCCGAGCCATTCGAGCGCGACGGCACAGTGGGCATCGTCTACAGCCACACGAGCCCAGACGGCGACGAAGGCTATCCCGGCACGCTCAACGCCCACGTGACGTACACGCTGTCATCGACGAACGCGCTGACCGTCGACTACGACGCGACGACCGACAAGCCGACGCCGATCAACCTGACGCAGCACAGCTACTTCAATCTTGCGGGGGACGGCAGCGGCGACATCCTCGGGCACCAGCTCACGCTCGACGCGGATCGCTTCACGCCGGTCGACGACACGCTGATTCCGACCGGCGAGCTCGCGCCGGTCGCCGGCACGCCGTTCGACTTCCGCCAGCCGATGAGCGTCGGCGCGCGGATCGGCGCGGATCATCCGCAGCTGAAAGCGGGAAACGGGTACGACCACAACTTCGTGTTGAACAAGACGTCCGGCGGGTCCAAAGGACCCGCCCCACGAACGGATGGATCCGGTGGGTCGGCCACGCCCACGCAGCCGGAGCACGCGGCGCGCGTCGTGGATCCGAAGAGCGGCCGCACACTCGACGTCTCGACGACGCAGCCGGGCGTGCAGTTCTACTCAGGGAACTTCCTCGACGGAAGAGTGACGGGGAAATCCGGCCACGTGTACGCGCGCCGGTCGGGTCTGTGCCTCGAGACCCAGCATTTCCCCGATTCGCCGAACCATCCGGACTTTCCGTCGACGATTCTGCGGCCGGGCGAACGGTTTCAGTCGAGGACGGTTTTTGCGTTCGGCGTGACGAAATAGAGAAGAGGAACCACAGAGGACACGGAGGACGCAGAGGAAGAACGGATGTGATAGCCACAGAGGCACGGAGTCACAGAGAGAGAAAGCTCCTTAGACCGTGTTCGACGCGGGCGCCGCGAAGCGGCATCAGGTCGGTCGGCAGCCGGTGCGCAAGCGACGCCTGGAGGCTGGTCCCGTCGTTTGCGCACCGGATGCCGACCGACCTGCGCGGCCTGCTCCGCAGGCCGTCGCGTCGAACACCTCTGTGTCTCGGTGTCTCTGTGGCCACTTTCCTTCGCGTCCTCCGTGTGCTCCGTGGTTCATCCCGTCATGACATCACTCTCACGACGTGAGCTTCTGAAGCGCGCCGGGATCGTCGGCGCGGGCGCGCTCGTTGGAGCACGAGGCGCCCACGCTCAGGACGGCACGCTCATCGTCGCGGGACAGCCGGTCGAGATCGCAATCGCGGCCGCGAGTCCGCTGACCGTGCGGATCACCGTCGCTCCGATCGTCAACGGCATGGCGCAGGCCGTTCGCGGCGACGGCTCGCTGGTCGAGCGAACGTGGCCAGCGCCAGTGGCGCGGCTGCGGACGATCGCACGTCCAACGACCGTTCGCGTTGGTGATCTGACGGTCCGTCTCTCATCGAGGGATGAGAGCCTCGCGCTGCTAGTCGGCGGAAGCGACGGCAGTCTCGTTCAGCAACTCCACGTCGATCAGCACACCGGCACGCTGACGTTCTCGCTCGGCGACGGCCCGCTGCTCGGTCTCGGCGAAGGCGGACCGCAGTTCGACCGCCGGGGCTCGACCGATCGGATGCGCAACGGCCAGGGCGGCTATCAGCTCCGCACGCACGGCGGACGCGTGCCGGTGCAGTGGCTGGTCGGCACGAGCGGCTGGGCGATGTTCATCCATCAGCCGTACGGCACGTTCGATTTCACCGGCGCCGACGGACGTTTCGCCGTCGCGGCGGCGCAATCAGAGATCGACCCCGTCGGCACGGCGCTCCCGCTCGACGTCTTCATCGTCGGGTCGCGCGATCCCGTGGCGATCATGACGGAGTACGCGACGCTCACCGGCCTTCCCGAGATGCCGCCGCTCTGGTCGTTCGGCTACCAGCAGTCGCATCGCACGCTCGCGAGCCGCGACGAGGTTCTTCAGGAAGCGAAGACGTTCCGCGAGAAAAGGCTGCCGTGCGACACGATGATCTACCTCGGCACCGGTTTCTGCCCGTCGGGCTGGAACACGGACAACGGCGAGTTCACGTTCAACGCGAAGGTCTTTCCCGATCCGCCGGCGATGATCCAGCAACTGCACGACGATCACTTCAAGGTCGTGCTTCACGTCGTGCTCGAAGGCCGGACGCTGAGCGGCACGGTCAACGATCCATGCACGGCGACGCCTCTGCCGAGCGGACGCACGCCCGACGGCACGTGGCCAGGCGATCGACAGGTAAGTTGTTACTGGCCGGTCCACAAGCCGCTGTTCGACGCGGGCATCGACGGCTGGTGGCCCGATCAAGGTGACGGCCTCGATGCGCCGTCGCGCCGCGCCCGCAACCGGATGTACTACGACGGCAGCCAGCAGTGGCGTCCGAACCAGCGCGTCTTTGCGCTGCATCGCAATGGCCACGCCGGCATGCAGCGCGACGCGGCGTTCCTCTGGTCGGGCGACGTCTACTCGACGTGGGAGACGCTGAAGACGCACGTGCCGGTCGCCGTCAACACGGCGCTCTCAGGAATTCCGTTCTGGGGTACCGACATCGGCGGCTTCGTGCCGACAAAGGAACTCACCGGCGAGCTCTACGTCCGCTGGTTTCAGTTCGCCGCGTTCTGTCCGCTCTTCCGATCGCACGGCCGGACGTGGAAGCTGCGGCTGCCGTGGGGATGGAACACGGGATCGCTCGAGCCCGACGAAATATCGAACTACACGGGCGGCGCTTCGAATCCGGATTCGAGCGAGCTGCACAACGCGGCGGTCGAACCGATCTGCAGGAGGTATCTCGAGCTGCGCTATCGCCTCATGCCGTACCTGTACAGCGCGGTCCACGAGGCGCATCGCAGCGGCATGCCGATCGTGCGGGCGATGTGGCTGCACTATCCAACTGATCGTGTCGCTGTCGCGCGCGGCGATCAGTACTTGTGGGGCCGCGACATCCTGGTCGCGCCCGTCGTCGAGAAGGGCGCGGCCTCACGCAGCGCGTATCTTCCCGCCGGGCGCTGGTACGACTTCTGGACCGAGGAGGCGCGTGACGGCGGACGCGAGATCGGCCGCGCGGTGGATCTCGGGACGCTGCCGCTCTTCGTCCGCGCGGGCGCGATCGTCCCGCTCGGCCCGGTCAAGCAGTACACGAGCGAAGCCGTCGACGGTCCGTTGACGGCCACGGTCTTCCCGGGAGCCGACGGCGCGTTCACGATGTACGAAGACGACGGACAGACGTTCGATTACCGGCGCGGCGAATGGATGGGAATCGACATGCGGTGGACGGACGCCACCCGGCGTCTGACGCTGCGGCTTGCAAGCGGATCGCGGATGCGCCCGCCGGCGTCGAGGCGCATCATCGTCCGCGTCGCCGGCTCGTCCGTCACGCGAGACATCACGTTCACAGGTGCGCCGCTGGAGGTACGCGTATGAATAGGATTTGTGCCGGCGGATTCGTCGCGCTTCTGCTCGCCTCGATCGTTCCAGGACCACGTCTCGAGGCCGGTGGCGCATGCAGTGACGTGTCACGGCTGGCCTTGCCGAACACCACCATCACGCTGGCCCAGGACGTTCAGGCCGGAGCGTTCGCTCCGCCTGGGGGAGACGCCGAACGCTTCCGGGCGCTGCCCGCGTTCTGCCGCGTCGCCGCGACGCTGAAGCCGACGAGCGACTCCGACATCAAGATGGAACTCTGGCTTCCGGCGTCCGGCTGGAACGGCAAGCTTCAGGCGGTCGGCAATGGCGCCTTCAGCGGCGCGATCGTATATCCCGCCATGGCGACCGCGCTGGCCCGCGGCTATGCGACGAGCTCCACGGATACCGGACACGCGGGCGGCAGCGCCAGCTTCGGACTCGGACACCCCGAGAAGGTGATCGACTTCGGGTGGCGCGCGGTCCACGAGATGACTGACGCGTCGAAGAAGATCATCGCGGCCCATTACGCGACCGCGCCGAAGTTCTCGTACTGGAACGGCTGCTCCGCCGGCGGACGGCAGGCGCTGAAGGAAGCGCAGCGTTTCCCGTCGGACTTCGACGGCATCATCGCCGGCGCGCCCGGACTCGACTGGACGGGCCGCGCGGCCCAGGCCGTGCGCGTGTCCAAGTCGCTGGAGAAAGCAGACGGCGCGCGCCTGCCACAGCCGCAGCGGGCGCTGCTTCATCGCGCGGTAGTCGATGCGTGCGACATGCTGGACGGCGTCAAGGACGGCCTGATCGAGAACCCGAAGCGCTGCACGTTCGATCCCGGAGTTCTGCAGTGCAAGAGCGCCGGCGACGGCTCCTGTCTCACGGCCGCGCAGGTGGCGACCGCGCGGCTGATGTACTCGTCGCCCGTGAATCCCAAGAGCAAGAGAGAAATTGCCGGCGTCGCGCGGGGCAGCGAACTGGGATGGACCGACCTCGGCTGGAGCGCGTCGGCTCAGGCGACCGGACTCGATCAGTTCAGGTTCCTCGTGTTCGGCGATCCCGCGTGGGATGTCCAGAAGTTCAGCTTCGACGCCGACATCGTGCGTGCCGAAGAGGCGGACCACGACACGATCAACGCCCTCGATCCGAACGTGAAGCCGTTCATCGATCACGGCGGCAAGCTGATCCAGTACCACGGCTGGAGCGACCCGCAAATCTCACCCGAGAACAGCACGCAGTATTACGCGCGCGTGCTCGAGCGGCTCGGCGGATCGGCCGCCATCGACGGTTCGTACCGGCTCTTCATGGCGCCGGGCATGGCGCACTGCGGCGGCGGCGAGGGGCCGAACACCTTCGACATGGTCGGCGCGCTGGAGCAGTGGGTCGAGCACGGCACGGCGCCCGATCGAATTCTCGCCTCACACGCCACCAACGGCGTCGTCGATCGCACTCGGCCGCTCTGCCCGTACCCGCAGGTCGCCGTCTATCGAGGAACGGGAAGCGTCGAGGACGCGGCCAACTTCACCTGCAAGGCGCCGTAGAAGTGATGGGGGCCAAGCCGAGCAAGCCGGCGACCGAATCGGCGACGCTGCGGCGCGTGACGAAGCTGAGCGAGATTCTCGGTTCGCTGAGCACGATCGTCAGCAGCGTGGTCCTGATGGCCGCGCTGGCCGTCGTCTTCAGCCTCGGAGTCCGCGAAGCGCTGCGCGATGCGATCGTCATGGATCCGATCGAGATGCCCAAGGACGTCGTCGAGCTCGGGTACTCGCCTCAGGTCTTCACATCGCGCCTGGAGGACGCGCGCCGGAAGATCGAGGCCGACGCGAAGACCAGCCTCAAGCGCCGTCAGCTCGTGACGGCGTGGACGCAGACGAACTTCGACATTCCCGGCGCCGGCTTCTCCGTCAAAGCCGCCATCGGCTTCGCGCGCCAGGCCCTCGGATTCTCCGAGAAGCACATCGGCGGCGACGCCACGCGCGACGGAAAGGACTTCGTGCTCGTGCTGCGCGGGCCCGGCGCCGCGGGTGACGAGCCCGTGCGCGTTCGCGCGGCGGGCATCGACGAGCTCGCGCAGCGCGGCGCCGAGGCCATCGTGAAGATAGTCGAGCCGTACGTGCTGGCGGCGTACTACTACGACCTGGAGGAGCCTGACGCCGCATTCAAGACTACGCTCGAGCTGATTGCCTACTGTCTCGAGCATGCGCCGGCGGCCGACGATCGGCGCGCGTACGATCTGTGGGGCCAGGTGTTGGCCAAGAAGGACGACACCGCCGGGGCCATCGCCAAATACCAGAAGGCGCTCTCCCTCGAGCCGAAGGATGCCTTCGCCCACAACGAGTGGGGCACGATCCTCGTCGACGAGAACAAGCCCGACGAGGCGATCGAGCACTATAAGAGAGCCCTCGCGATCTCACCCGATGATGTCAGCATCATCTCGAGCAACATCTGCAACGCGCTGAATGTCGCCGGCCGGCACGAAGAGGCGCTGGCGAAATGCAACGACGCGATCGCGGCCGATCCGAAGTACGCGTCTGCGTATCACAACGCCGGCGTCGCACTCGAGAATCTCAAGCGGTTCGACGAGGCGGTCGAGCACTACAGAAAGGCCAGGACGCTCGGGCCCAAGCTGAAGCCGCCGTGTGTCGGGTGGTCGAACGCCCTGAAAGGCCTCGGCAGGAACGCGACGACCGACGCCGCCTATCAATCGCTCTGCGGCACGTCGTCCTGATCGCCCTATCGCGGGCCGGCGGGCAGATGTTCGAGAAAGTACCGCGCGATGAGCGACTGCACGTGAAGGCTCGTGCCGGCGCCTTCCGAAATGCCGTGCGTCCGGTTCGGATACACCATCAGATCGAACGGCTTGCCGAGCTCGACGAGGCGATTCACGAGCCGCTCGGTCCCCTGATAGTGCACGTTGTCGTCGCCGGATCCGTGGACGATGAGCAGCTTGCCTGACAATCCTCCAGCGAAATTGATCGGCGACCCGATCCGGTAGCCCTCCGCGTTGTCCTGAGGCACGCCCATGTAGCGTTCCTGGTAGATCGTGTCGTAGAGCCGCTGATCGGGAACGGGCGCGACCGAGACGCCGACCTTGAACACGTCGGGGAAACGGAACATGCAGTTCAGCGTGTTCGATCCGCCGCCGCTCCAGCCCCACACGCCGATGCGATCGCGATCGACCCATGTATTCGCCGCGGCGAACGCGCGGACCGCGGCCGCCTGCTCCTTCGACGACAGGTCGCCGACCGTGCCGTACACGACCTTGCGCCACGCCGCGCCCTTCGGCGCCGGTGTCCCGCGGTTGTCGACGCTGATGATCAGATAGCCCTCGTTCGCCAGCGCGCGGTGGAAGAGCGCGCGACTCCCGCCCCAGCGATCGACGACGGTGACCGACGCCGGTTCTCCGTAGACGTACACGATGACCGGATACTTCTTCGCCGGATCGAAATTGCGAGGAATCGTGAGCATCCCGTCGAGGACGATGCCGCCGCCGCCGATCTTGAAGAATGCGGTGGGCTGGGTCATGAGCGGCGCGACTTTTGACGCAAGCGCCGTGTTGTCCGCCAGCGTCCTGACGACGCGATGGTCCGGCAGGCTGACGAGGTCCACGGCCGGCGGCGTGTCCGCCCGCGAGAACGTGTGAAACGCCCAGCGTCCGTCGCCGGAAATCTGATAGCCGTGCGTCCCGTGCTGCCCGGCCGGCGTGACGCGCTCGATCGATCCGTTGCCGTCCAGTTTCGCGCGATAGAGAAAACGCTCGACGGGGGAATCGGGCGATGCGATGAAGTACGCCCAGCCGCCCCCCACGTCGATCGAGAGCACGTCGACGATGTCGCCGTCGAACTTCGTCAGAAGGCTGGCGCCGGAGCCGTCGAGCGCGACTTTATAGAGATGTCGCCAGCCGTCCTGCTCGCTGGCCCACGTCACCGCCTTCCCGCCGTCGAGCTCGATGATATCGTCCACGCGCTCGACCCACGTCTTGTTGCTGTCGCGATACGCGCGGCGCACGGCCCCGCTCTTCGCGTCCGCGACGAGCAGGTCGTTGGTGTTCTGCAGACGGTTGAGCTGCTGGATGAGCAGCGACCGCGAGTCGGCCGTCCACTGCAGCGACGCGAGATACGTGTTGCGGGGATCGCCAGGCGTTTTCATCCATCGCGTCGCGCCGCCCGTACTGTCGACGACGCCGACGCGGACCGCGGAGTTCGTCGTGCCCGGCTTCGGATACGGGATCTTCGTTGTCGTGGGATACAGCGTGTCGGTGTCGTTGATCAACGTGAACTGCTCGACGCCGCTCGTGTCGAACTGCCAGTACGCGAGCGACCGGCCGTCCGGGCTCCAGCGGAAGCCGTCGCGGATGTCGAGTTCCTCTTCGTTCACCCAGTCGGACGTGCCGTTGACGATCGTCTGCGAGCCGTCGGCGGTCAACTGCTTGATGTCGCCCTTCGCGAGGTCCTCTACGTAGAGGTTGTGCTCGCGGACGTACGCGACGCGCGATCCGTCCGATGAGACTGTCGCGAACATCAAGGACGACTCCGGCGCGCTTCCGCCGATCTTGCGCAGGGTGCGCGCCTCGCGGTCCAGCAGCCAGTAGTCGCCGCGCGTGTTCTGCCGCCAGACGCGTTTCGTGTTGGTGAAGATGAGCGCGCGTTTCCGGTCGGCGTCAGGACGGACACGCGGGTCCGCCCCCACGGCGGGAACCCATTGATAGTTCGCCACCGCGAGCGGCGCCGACGCGCCCTTGGGCGTCAGCAGCGCCGCGTCCGCGAGCACGTCGCGCTTCCCTGTCGCCGCGTCGTAGGTGACGGGGACGCGCGTCCCGTCGACACGCTCGACGACGCCATACGAACCGTCGCCGAACCAGACCGCCGGTCCAAACGACTCGGCGGTGTACTCGTCGGACTGAAAGATCCGCCGGAGCTCCTGATCGAGCGCCGACGGCGCCTGCGCCAGCGGCGCGACCGCGGCAAGACTGATGAGCGCGACAGCGACGGACAGGCGTGGCCATTTCATGGTGGCAACTTCTGACATGTTTACGGCACAGTCTTCAGGAACTCCGCGTACGGCGTGATGGTGCCGTGGATCGGCACGATGCGATCGATCTTGAGGTCGTGCTTCTTGATGTTCTCGAGCAGGTTCGCGGTGTATGGATTCACCGCGGCGCCGGGACTGAACACATCAGCCTCGACCAGTAGACGCTCCTTCGGGAAGTAGGCCATCAGCAGCGTATCGGCGTGCGGACTGCCAGCGATGCGATAGAGATTGACCGTCATCGCGGCGTCCTTGAGCGTCATCTCGTCGTCCACGGTTTCAATCTTGAGCGGCTTGGGATTCTTCGCGAGCGCATCTGGCCCGATCGAATGCGACCGCGAGATCGCATCCTGATAGAACGTGGCGTTCGCTTTCTGCGTGATCACGGTGAGGCCTTCGGACACGGCTGCGCGGATGCCGCCAGAATGATCGAAGTGATGATGCGTGTTGATTACGAGTCTCAGCGGCTTGTCCGGTCGCAGCTCCTTCGCCTTCGCAATCACGGCGAGCGCGCGCGTGTCGTTCTGCGGCGTCTCGATCAGCGTCAGATGATCCGCGAATTCGACGAGCACGCTGTGATGCGACTGGCCGGCGAGAAACCAGATGCCCTTCGCGATCTCCTGCGCCGTCACGACCGCTGGCGGCGGACCGGCAATGGGCGCGGCTGATGTCGCCGCCGCCGGCGCCGCAAGATCGCCCGCGTCGCCATCGACTGTTTGTCTCGACACGGTGATGTCGACCGTCGTCCACTTGTCGGTCTTCGTCGTCAGGCGCTTCGGCAGCTTGAGGCCGTTGACGTCCTGATAGTCCCCGAAGCTCGTTTCGATCGCCACGTCGCCCAGGTTGAGGTTGTCCGCCATCGAGACGACGCGCGTCGGCAGTTTGGTCGCGACGTCGATCGCAAGCGTGAACTTGAGTCCGTTGGTCAGCGCAGCGTCGACGATGCGCTCCTTGTCGTGCGTGCGGGGATTGGACAGGATGGTCGCCGTGTCGAGCGCGGCACGGACGATCGTGAGCGGATGATGATAGAGATCCGCGCGGCGATCGTTCGCCGCGGCGCTCGGAATGCGCGAAGCCGTGCCGTTCGGGGCGATGTTGTAGCCCACGGCGCCGTCGATGCCGAGCACCTGCTTCTGCGACTGCTGGCCCTGGAAGTACGTGAAGTTCGGCGTGCGCGTCTGCTCGATCCGCATGCGGCCGGTGGCCACATCGATCGCGCGCCTGTAGCCGCTCAGGGCGAACGCCTGGCCGGTCGTGTCAGGCGTCATGTCCTGACCGAGATTGCCGTTGATCCCGGCGCCCTCGATGACGACAGTCTTGACGGCCAGCACGCGCGCGCGGCCTCCGAGCGCATCCGCGGCATCGTTGACGATCTGCCGCTCCGGCGGGGTCTGCGCGCAGCCGCCGAGCGCCACCGCCGCGAGAATCGCGAGACACGATGTTTTCATATGAGCTCCCACCAGGGTCCGCCTGAAGGCGGACACTACGGGTTCTGCCTTAGCGGCGACAGGCCCGCGGCGCCCGCCGCGCGGTTGAACGCCGGCACATCCTGATCCATCGCGCGACTGAATTCCGCTCTGGCCGCCGAGAGATCGCGATCGATCCCTTCGAGCACGTCGAGCGACGCGTCGGTCGGGCGATAATCGGCGCCGCCCGCGACGTCGCCGGCGCCGCTGCCGACGACACCGTTCAGCCAGACGAGGTTCATGTAGATCTTGTAGGCCTCGACGTACCACTTGTCGTCGCTGTGGAGATCGGTCTTCGAGAGCAGCCGCAGCTCGACCGCGAGCAGCTTCGCGTCGAGGTCGTTCAGCGCCTTCTCCGCCGCCGTCTGGCCCTTGTGGTTCTTGAGCTGATCCTCGATCTGTTTCCGGACGATCTCGATCCGGTTGATCATGTCGGCCGTCGCCGTCATGCGATCGCGAATGCGGACCTGCGCGGCCGTCGAGATCGCGAGATCCGCGTCGGACGAGCTGATCGACGGATCCTTCAGCACCTCGACCGGCCGCGTGAACGTCCGGCCGTTGACGGTGAGGCGCGCCGTATATCTTCCCGGCGCGGCAATCGGCGCCGCGAACGCCGCCTGCTCGATGCCCCAGTGCACGATCGGCCGCGTGTCGCGGCCCTTGAAGCGCGGTTCCTCCCAGATGTGCGAGTTGTCCGGCGGCGTCGTCCGCAACTCGACCGGCTTCGGCGGGTCGTATCGCAGATCCCACGTCGACCGGTTCAGCCCGGCCCGCGCCGTCGACTGCATCGTGCGAATCACGGTTCCGCCGTCGTCGAGAATCTCGAGCCTCAGCGGCGCGGGCGGCGCCGACTTCAGCGAATACAGCAAGTCGACGCTGCCCGATCGCGGAAGCCGATAGCCGGGGCGCGGTGCGTACAGGAATGCGTCCGCGTCGGTCGTCACCTGATCGCTCTGCTCGAGGCGGGTGATGTCGTTCAGGATGAACAGCCCGCGGCCGTACGTCGAGAGCACGACGTCGTGCGCCTGCTTCGGCACGACGATCCACGTCACCGGCGCCGCGGGCAGGCCGTCCTTGAACTGCGTCCAGTGGCCGCCGTCGTCCAGCGAATAGAAGAACGCGTGACCGGTGCCGGCGAACAGCATGCCGCGGCGATTCGGATTCTCCGCGATCG
>Ga0326726_10003401_pt1 | contig 14601 bp, 9 predicted proteins | sample MHFenrmetagenome_2_FD_207603 | JGI IMG/M metagenome (GOLD analysis project Ga0326726, IMG submission 207603) | Lab enriched peat soil microbial communities from Michigan Hollow, Ithaca, NY, United States - MHF15MN | ecosystem: Environmental > Terrestrial > Soil > Wetlands > Peat | place: USA...
ATAACTGACTGTTCCGCTACCAACGCAGGCTGCATTATTTCCATAGCTCCACTCGTTCGGGAAAACCTTTCTCCATCCATTTTTCCCATCAGGAGCCATTCTCCAGTTGCGCTCATTATCCGGACCATAGCCGCATTTAAGAGGGAAAGTCCTTTGAGATGTCAGTTCATCATCCCCATGTTCATCAAAGGTATGCCATCTTCCACGTTCAAGGAGCACCACTGTGAGACCTCCAACAGCAAGCTCCTTTGCTACCACACCGCCGCCGGCGCCTGCACCGATCACAACCGCATTAACATGTTTATTTGCCATTCTCAAGGGATTTAGGGTTGTATTTGCGCCAGCTCAGATCAATGTACCTGTTTTGTCCGATAACATTAGGATAATCAAGTCCGAGCATATGATAACTGATATATTCACGGTTTCCTCCATGAACGGGGCTCCCATAAAAACCTTGCAAAGAATGCTGCCTTATCATGCCAAAGAAACTAGCAGGAGGGTGGTCCGTCCAATAATCTCCGGGGAATTCTCCCGCCTCCATCTTTTCGAGAATTACCTTTTGTTCTGAGAAAGGAAGCTCTTCAAACTTTTTACCCTTCGTCTGAATTACACTTTTTTCAAAGGCTGCCAGACCTTCACGGTAAGCAAGCTGATGTTTACTGTAATATGTGTCAAGTTGCTTATCGATAAAATTTGAAACATTGGCCCATTTCCCACCCGGGAAATCGTCCGCAGGAATTATCTGTTCAACAATTGCATCGAGCAGGGCAATTTCTTCTTCATCGAGATAACGCCACTGACTGATCTTATTCCTGCAGCCAGAATTAAAGGAGATGAGTACCGCGGCAGTTCCACCTGTAAGTAACCTTACAAATTCTCTTCGTGAAAAAGACTGTTTTATCATTTGACTTGATTTATTACTCATTCCAAATTAGCATATAATGAATAAACATGGTAATCAAAACAGACAAAAAATTATTCCTGGATTCAGATCAGATAATTGCAGGCATGTTAAAAGAGAATTAATTTAAGAGATTGAATTTCCGGAGAAAATCATCTGCAACCTTAAGTATTTCATCATCAAAGTAGCGTGAATATTTTGGATTTCCCTCTCCCAGATAGTGCCTCATTCCCTCATATGTATGCTGTTCAAAATAATTGCCTTCCTTTTCCATCGCACTTTGAAAGAATTGAACAGTCCAGATCGGAACCTGATCATCATACCTGCCATGGAACTCGATCATCGGAGGCATTCCCGGCTTTATATTATGGGCTGGTGAGATACTCCATATTTTATTCCGGCGCTCAGCCAGCAAACGGTCGCACCAGCCTTCCACTGCATTTACACATGCTGAAAACAGCAGAATTGCGTCGGGGCGGCAGCTTATGCCGAGGTTATCTGATTTTTCATTATAATCATCAATCATAGCTGTGCATAATGCCAGGTGGCCTCCGGCAGACTGACCGGCAGCAACTATTTTATTTCTGTCAATATGGAATTTCCCGGCATTTTCCCGGACCCATCTCATGGCCGATCTTGCATCCATTACAGATTCGATAGGGCTGATCGTTTTATGTGGTGTTACCCCATTTTCAACTGACAAACGATAATCAACAGAATACGTCACAATCCCCATTTCCGCATATCGTTCACAGGTTGTAAAGAACTCATCCGGTGTGCCAAAGGCCCAACCACCTCCATGAAAGAAAACAATAGCTGTATTATTCTCTCTTTCAAACGATTGAATTGTATAAAAAATATCAATCTTAAGTTTGAATGTGTCAACTGTTTTGTAAACTTCCCGGACATGGATAACCTGCCCATCAACCTGATCAGTCAGGGTCTGCTCTCCTTTGGCTGCAGTATGCACCAGGCAAGATAAGCAGAGGAAAATGAAAGTGAATAAGTTTTTCATGAAAATGGAGGTTTTATAGTTGCTTGTTGTCATTGGATATTGTAATTGTAAATTCCTCAGTTTTCCGCTTATTGACCCAATCAAATATCGATAATTTAATTTTAAATATCGGCTTTAAAAGTTCGGGTATTAATCAGATTTCTAAAGAATGGCTATTTAAAAATCCATCTGGCTTTTCCGGATAACATCTGGTTGGTTTAAATGCAATTATTGTAATCCATGAACAGTGGTGCAGGGAATTTTTTACTGCATGAAGCATGAACTGATGCAAATGTCAAAACAAAAGGAGGGGGGTCATTATAAGCATGTCTTCTATTCCGGGTAAAGCAGGTTTTGCAAATTCTTCCCATTATGTTGCTGCAAAACATGGTATTATTAGTCTTTCTCAATCTGCCGCACTTGAATATGCCAAAGAAGGTATAAGAATAAATGTTATTTGTCCCGGGTTTATTGAAACTCCCCTGTTGACCAATGCCGGAATCAGTGAAAATTCAGATCTTCAAAAATATATCGTTGGCCTTCACCCGATGGATCGTCCTGGAAAATCAGAAGAGGTTGCTGATGGTTCTATATTTCTTGCTTCCTACGACAGCTCATTTATGACAGGATCAACACTTGAAATTGATAGTGGTTATTTATCGCAATAAAGCTTTTTAGAAACTTCTGATGAAATGGTAAAATCTACCTGTCAGAACCTGATATGAAATATTCTTTAGGAAACAGAACAGGAAAACTCTATTTTCGTGCGTTAATTGGATAATGATTTATGAAGAAGTTGATCACAGGCATTACAATTCTGTTATGGGGTTTAAACATCTGGGGGCAAAACAAATATACCATCAGCGGGTACATCAGGGATTCAAAAAGCGGAGAAGAGCTGATAGGTGCTGCTATCGGAGTAAATGAAATGCCTTCGGTAGGCATAACTTCAAATTCATATGGATTTTACTCTCTTACGCTTCCTTCAGGAAAATACACAATTACAATAAACTTTATCGGTTATGAAAAGTTGTCCTTCCCTGTAAATCTATCCGGGAGTATCAAGCAGAATTTTGATCTTACCGAAAAAGTCACGCAACTTAACGAGGTTGTTGTGATCTCTGAAAAGCGCAATGATAATGTCACTAAAAACCAGATGGGGGTTGAGAAGCTTAACATTCAGGAGATTAATGATCTTCCGGCTTTTTTGGGTGAACGGGATGTTCTGAAGACTCTTCAGTTATTACCAGGTATTAAATCGGCCGGCGAAGGCAACAGTGGTTTTAATGTCCGTGGGGGTACTACCGACCAGAACCTGATACTGCTTGATGATGCAACTGTTTACAATTCATCTCATTTGATGGGATTTTTTTCAGTATTCAATCCCGATGCCATTAAGGATGTAACAATCTACAAAGGATCTTTGCCGGCTGAATTTGGTGGCCGGCTCTCTTCTGTACTTGATATTAAAATGAATGAAGGGAACAGCAAGAAATTTGAGGTGAATGGCGGAATAGGTTTGATTTCATCACGGTTGACGGTTGCCGGACCAATAGTTAAGGACAGGGGATCATTTATAATTTCAGCCCGGCGGACATATGCTGATCTGGTACTGAGAACCCTGGCCCGTTTAAATATAATCCGTGATTCAACACTCAGAGACCCGAGACTTTATTTTTATGATCTGAATGCTAAAGCAAATTACAGGATATCTGACAAGGACAGGATGTTCCTTTCAGGCTACTTTGGCAGGGACGTCCTGGGCATCACTGATTTTGGATTCGACTGGGGAAATTCAACTGCCACACTTCGCTGGAACCACCTGTTCAGTGACAGGCTGTTTTCCAATACATTGCTGGTTTTCAACGATTTTAACTACACAATAAATAATGGTTCAACAACGCGACCAATAAATATTGTTTCAAAAATACGTGATTATACAATCAAGCAGGATTACCAGTACTCATCAGGCAAAAATAACCAAGTAAGATTCGGGTTTGCTTCGACTTTTCACGGTATGGTGCCCGGCACCATAACCGGCGTCGATACAAACACGATCCGTAAAAGCCTTCCAATCAGAAACTCAATTGAAAATGCAGTATATTTTTCACACGACTACAGGTTTTCATCAAGTCTCAGCATAAATTATGGACTGCGGATATCGGAATTCAGTTTGCTTGGCACAGCGCCGTTCTATAAATACGATACCTACAATTTTATCGACTCTGTGAAGGGTATTGTTGATTCGACAGGGAAAATAAAAAGCTTTATCAGACATGAGCCCAGGTTATCAATCAGTTATGTGTTCAACGACAGGACCTCAATAAAAGCCTCCTATACACATAATGTTCAATACCTGCACCTGCTGTCAAATTCAACAACCGGCAGTCCTACAGATATGTGGATACCAAGTAGTTACAATACATTTCCTGAAACATCCGACCAGTATGCATTTGGCTATTTCCATAATTTTAATGATAATAATTATGAGTTTTCAGCTGAGGTTTATTATAAGAACCTTTTTCATCAGGTTGATTATATAAAAGGCGCAATATTGAATTTTAATGCAAACGTGGAGTCCCAGTTAATTTACGGCAAGGGACGGGCGTATGGGCTTGAACTTTTCCTGAAGAAAAAATACGGCCGGTTCAACGGATGGATTGGTTATACACTTGCCCGTACCGAACGCAGGTTTGATGGTATTAATAACGGAAGCTGGTATCCCGCAAAACAGGACCGTACACATGATATTTCGATTGTGGCTGTTTACGAACTGCCAGGAAACTGGACGATTTCAGCTACCTGGGTTTACAATACGGGAAATGCGGTAACCTACCCGAAAGGTGCCTATATGATTGATAACAGGATTGTTTTTTTATATACCGACAGAAATGGGAACCGCATGCCTGCTTATCACCGGCTTGACCTGGGAGCAACGAAACAATTTGCAAAGAAGAAACATTACGAATCAAGTCTGGCATTTTCATTATATAATGCCTACAGTCACGATAACGCTTATACAATTACGTTCAGACAAAATGATAAAACCAGGAAGATAGAAGCAATTCAGACAACTTTGTTCAAACTGGTTCCTTCAATTACATATAATTTTAAATTTTAATCCGGTAAGGCAATATGAAGCTAAAAAGATCAAAATTTTTTTTCGGAATAATTAACGTGCAAGAATTTTTTCGTTTGAAAAGGGTACAAAATATCATGATCATATTTTGCAGGATTATAGTATTAGTACTTTTTTCAGGACTTAATTCCTGTCAGAAAGTAATTAATCTTGATTTAAACAGTCCTTCACCTCAGCTGGTGGTAGAAGCAAACATTTCAGACAGGCCAGGGCCATATTTTGTAAGATTATCAAAAACTGTAAATTTTGATGAGATCACTAATATTCCGACTGTGCCGGGTGCAACAGTTGAAATTTCAGATTCATCATCAGGCAAACGCGAAACCCTTATCGAGTTAAAGGATGGAATTTATATGACCAGTTCCTTAAGCGGATTGCCGGGACATAGGTATAAGCTTACAATTAAAACTGACGGCCAGGATTATGAGTCGGTTTCAGAAATGCCCTTTCCGGCCGGATCTCTTAAACTGGATATAAAACGTGAAGTTGATAATGAAGACTCGTTCGGCGGAAACAGTGGCAACCCGACTTTTCGCTACAGGGTTAATTATGAAATAAATGATCCTGCGGAGTATACTAACTATTACCGTTTTGTTATTTATCATAAAAACAGGGAAATAAGGTCACGAAGAGTATTTGATGACCAGTTTCATAACGGGAAGATAATTGCTGATGATTTTATTCTTCGTGATACGATCAATTTCGATCCGGGAGATACTGTAAGAATTGAACTGCAGAATATTGACAGGAACACTTTTGATTTCTTTCGCACATTAAGGGAGGGAGCAAGCGGACTGAGCTTTTTATCTGCATCACCCTCAAATCCGATATCCAATATTTCAAACAATGGTTTAGGCTATTTCAGTGCATTTTCTCATAATAGCGGATACTTAATTATACCACAATAAAACAGGGATTTGCCAACCACATTTCCAGGCAACTCAAGCAGCACATTCAGTTTTGTTAAGTCTTTTAAATAATTAATTAAACAGTTGATTATTAAAACCAGACTTAATGTTGTATAACTACCTTAAAATAGCATTTAGGAACATCAGCAGGCAGAAATTTTATGCTTTTATCAATATTACCGGATTGACTATCGGATTAGTTGCAAGTCTGTTAATTATACTTTATATTGTCGATGAATTCAGTTATGACAAGTTCCACAAGGACGCCGGCCGGATATACCGGATTAATCTTTTAGGACGCATGTCAGGACATGAATTCAATTCACCATATACATCTGCGCCTGTTGCTTCCGGATTCATGAACGAAATACCCGGTGTGGAACAAGCTTGCCGGATTGCTCTCTGGAAAGATATGCCAGTCAAACACGAGGAAGAGGTGTTTGCCGAAAAAACAGTACTTGTTGCAGATTCAAATTTCTTCAGTTTCTTTAGCTTTAATCTTCTTGCCGGAGATCTGAAAAATGTCCTTTCCAGGCCAAACAGTATTGTACTGACAGAGACTGCGGCCAACAGAATATTCGGGTATTCAGGACGGGGGGATAACAGATGTATCGGCCAGAGTCTTGAATTTGGAAAGGAAAAACGGGTCTGTAACATTACAGGCATTTGTGAGGATCCTCCTCAAAATTCACACTTCCACTTCAGTATGATCCTCTCCATGGAATCCTGGGAAGACTGTCGTAGTTCTGTCTGGGTAAGCAACTCCCTGCTTACATATGTCAAGTTGGGCGGGGAATTGGACCAGGATCTGGTAGAATCTCAAATTCAGGAGCTTGTAAAAAAACATATCGGACCACAGGCCCAGAAATATCTGGGAATATCATTTGAAGAATTCCTGAAAAAGGGTGGAGCATATGGTTTTTACCTGCAGCCATTGACCGGGATTCATTTTGCATCAAATGTTGATCTTCACCTGGAACCAGGCGGCAATATGAAAACAATTTATTTGCTGGCAGGTATATTGGTCTTTATTATTGTTATCGCATGCATTAATTTCATGAATCTCTCAACCGCAAGGTATTCAGGAAGAGCAAAAGAGGTTGGAATTAGAAAATCTCTGGGAAGTACGACCGGCAGGCTCCGGACACAGTTTCTTACAGAGTCGGTTTTATTCACACTGGTATCTTTACTGCTTGCACAGGTTATTCTCATACTAATCCTTCCGCAATTCAATATTTTATCAGGCAAGGTTCTTAACATAAAGGCATTATTTAATATTTATTATATCTCCGCCATCATCTGCCTGGTTGTGATAACCGGCATAATAGCAGGCAGCTACCCGGCCTTCTATCTCACATCATTCAACCCTGTCGAAACGTTAAGAGGAAAACTGATGGCGGGGGTAAAAAGCAAAGGTATCAGACAAATGCTTGTGATTTTCCAGTTTACTATGTCAACAGGGTTGATAATTTGTACCCTGCTTATATATAAGCAGTTGCAATACATTCAAAACAAAGACCTTGGCTTTGATAAAAATAACCTGATAGTACTTAAAAACGCAGGATCATTGGGCACGAATAAAAATGCCTTTAAAGAGGAACTTTTAAAAATGCCGGAGGTTGAAGATGTCAGCATCTGTAACTTGGTTCCTCCTGATGCCACTCATTCAGATCTATTCCGGCCTGTAGGTGAGGACTTACAGGAACGCGGCAGTAACTACTGTATTGCAGATGAGAATCTTATGTCAACATTAAAGCTGACTATGGTTGACGGCAGATTCTTTTCAAAAGAGTTTTCTTCCGATGTTAACGGAGTTGTAATTAATGAAGCCGCAGCCCGCCTTTTCGGTTTTGACCATCCGGTTGGAGAGAAGATACAGACATTCTGGAAAGAGAACAACTTGGATACACGTGAAATAATCGGGGTGGTAAAAGATTATCATTTTCAGTCACCGCAAGAAGAGATAACATCCCTCCTCATATTCCAGGGAAAAGAAGGTGATAACATCGTTGTAAGACTTACATCCGGGGATATTAGCAATAAGATAAACCATATTAAGTCAAAATGGAAATCATTTCCTGAAAGCGGTTCTTTTGACTACTCCTTCATTTCGGATAATTTCAATGCAAAATTCCGTAAAGAGCAACTTCTCGGAAGGATCTTTCTAGTATTTACCCTTCTGGCTATTGTCATAGCCTCACTGGGATTGCTGGGTCTCACATCCTTTACCGCAGAGCAGAGATCAAAAGAGATTGGTATACGTAAAGCTATGGGGGCATCTTCAGAAGGTATTATAAGATTATTGTCGATGGAATACCTGAACCTTATTTTTGTTTCATTTTTTATTGCCGCTTTGCTGTCGTATATAATTATAAACTGGTGGTTGAATAATTTTGCTTATAAAACCAACATTGGTGTTTTATCATTTGTTGCAGGAGGAATTATATCTGTATTAATTGCGATTTTATCTGTAGGTTATCAATCGCTTAAAGCAGCTTCAAGGAATCCTGTTGATTCCCTGAAGTATGAATAAAAATAATTAAGGCTGTCTGGCTGGCTGTTTCTGATACATTTTATAGAAAATCCGCGGTGTGAGTTCGCTCGGTCCGGCTCACTTGCTATCCTCATATCGCTATCTGGCAAAATATCGTCATAAGAAATGATAAATAAAGATGGAATGGGAGAGTACAATACTAACTAAGACCTGAATGTGCTTAAACAATAAATCAGGGCGTATATCTTAAATTCAAATTATAATAAACGGTAATAAAACTTCCTTTCACCTGGAGGAAGTTAAACTTAATCGAATTAAATGTGAATGGGAAATATAATTAGTCCCGTTTGGGACTCCGGACGGACAAATGTTTCCACCATTTCCGTATCGGACGGGGGTAAATTTTATTGACTTTAAATAATAGTTTGAGTATTTTTATTTTTTCACATCGGGGTGAATAAGAATAAGCTAAAAATTTGACTGATTCAAATTCTGATCGTGACAATTTGATTATAAAAAATCCTGAAGTTTGCCTTTAATAAGAGTGGCAAACATATTTAAGAAACATTTTCGAGAGAATTTTTAAATATTAGTTAAAAACAAAAAAAAATTATGAAAACAGACAGACGTAAATTTATCCAGACTGTTGGAGCCGGGGCGGCTGGCCTTACGTTAGGAACTACTGCCCTTTCGGTTACATCCTGCACACACTCTTCAAACAGGAAGAATGAAGAAGACGGGCAGGTAATCTTTATAGGTGATAATATTGCCGTTGCCGAAACAACTTACGGTAAGGTAAGGGGATTTATCCATAGGGACATTTATAATTTTCTCGGAATACCTTATGGGGCAGATACAGAAGGACCGAACAGGTTTATGCCTCCGCAAAAACCTGAACCATGGACAGATATATTTCCTGCTGTCTATTGGCCGAATTCTGCACCTCAGTTACTGGATAATTTCTATGCCAACAGGTATCTTGCTTTTACGGACTACTGGCATTATGACGATGTAAGTGAGAATTGTCTTGGAATAAACGTTTGGACTCCAGGCTATAATGACAACACAAAACGTCCGGTAATATTGTGGATTCATGGAGGAGGATTCACTAGCGGCAATTCTATTGAACATCCTGAATATCATGGTGAAAACCTGAGTCGAAAGGAGAATGTTGTCTTCTGCTCTCTGAACCACAGGCTAGGCCCCCTGGGTTTTTCAGATTTCTCCGGTGTTGGGGGAGCGAAATATGCTGCATCAGGAAACGTGGGTATGTTGGATATTGTAGCTGCACTGGAATGGATTCGTGATAACATATCAAATTTTGGTGGAGATCCGAATAATGTAACTATTATAGGTCAGTCGGGTGGGGGAGGAAAGGTATGTACTCTGACCGCTATGCCTTCTGCAAAAGGTCTGTTTCACAGAGCTGTAGCCCTGAGCGGAGTTGCTCTGAAAGTCGGAGAGAAGAGTAACTCTGAGAAGCTTGCTTCATATATTTTAAAAGAAGCTGGCTTAACATCTTCCCAAATAAATAAATTGCAGGAGATGCCCTGGAGAGACTATTACGGATTAACCAGAAAGGCAAATACAAAATTCAGGGAAGAAACTAAAGCGACAGGTATGATGGGAGGATTTAATCCGGTGGTTGACGGAACATATGTGATTCAGCACCCTTTCTCTCCGGATCCTTCAGGTCTGGCCTCAGATATTCCCATGATAGTTTGCAGCACATTCTATGAAAGATCGCCGAGTTCATTTGACTCCTCGCTTGAAAATATTACACTCGACAAAGCAAAAGAGCTTGCTAAAACCACGAGAGGATTTGGACCTGCGCTAGGGGAAAATGCTCCTGCTATCATTGACGCATACGCAAAGAGTTTTCCGGACAGGAAACCAATTGAAATTCTGGCGATGGTACTGAGCAACAGAAAGAACGCGATAGAATTATGCAATTCAAAATCCAAACAGGCAGCCCCCGTATTCCTGGCATGGTTCGGCTGGAATCCTCCCGTATTTGATGGCAGGTTAAGAGCTTTTCATACAATGGATATTTCATTCTGGTTTTATAATACAGATGTTCAGATATCTCATACCGGAGGGGGAGCACGTCCCCGGAGTTTATCTGCAAAAATGTCTGGTGCTCTGGCCCAGTTCATGAAGACTGGAAATCCAAATGGAGGTGGATTGCCGGAGTGGTCAGGATATACTTCTGAAAACGGCGAAACTATGATACTGGATGATATATGCGAGGTAAAGAATGACCCGGACAAGGAAGCAAGGAAAGCTATACTGTAACACTATATCTTATAATTTCAAAATGATTTATCGCTTAATAAATATTCTATTATTAAAACATCAAATGATATGAAAAAAACTTTTGTCTCTTTTCTTATTTTACTGATTTATTCGGGATTCCAGTTAAATCTTTCAGGACAGAATTTTGACAAATTATCAAGAAGTATTCCCGAATTGGAAGGTGTCTCTTCTTCAGGAATAATAGATTTTTTAAACGCAATTGATACTGGCCGCCAGGAAATTCACAGTTTCATGTTTCTTAGGCATGGTAAAGTAATAGCTGAAGGATGGTGGAATCCGTATGGCCCGGAATACAGGCATGTTATGTTTTCTGCCAGTAAAACTTTCACCGCGACAGCGGTAGGCCTTGCAGTATCAGAAAACAGATTTAAACTGACTGACAAAGTTATTTCCTTCTTTCCATATTCCCTGCCCGACACCATCAGCAACTATATGAAAGAACTTACTGTTGAGAATCTGTTAACTATGTCAGTAGGTCAGGATCCCGCTGCCATGGGAGCAGGCAATGATGAGGACTGGATAACCGCTTTTCTTAAAAATGAGCCGGTTCATAAACCTGGAACGGTTTTCAAGTACAATAATATGGCAACTTTTATGCTTTCGGCTATTATCCAGCAAGTTGCCGGTCAAACCCTGTTTGAATACCTCAAGCCAAGAATTTTCGATCCTTTATCTATCAGGGGAATCGACTGGGATAAGAATCCCCAGGGTATAAATCTTGGTATGATAGGTCTCAGGCTTCGTACTGAAGATATGGCAAAATTCGGACAGTTATTGTTGCAGCATGGTAAATGGAACAATAAGCAACTTATTCCTGATGCATGGATAAAAGAAGCCACATCATTTAAAATTGAAAGTAATGATCCTTCAAATAAGATGCCTAAGGACAGGAATGACTGGGCACAGGGCTACTGCTATCAGATGTGGCGTGGAAGGAATAATACTGTCAGGCTTGATGGAATGGGGGGTCAGTTTGTAATTTTAATTCCCGATGAGGATGCAGTTGTTGTTTTAACTGCAAACGCAAGAAGCACACAGGAAGAATTAAACTTAGTCCATAATTATCTGATCCCGGCAATAAAATCCACCAAAACTATTGCATTAAAACCTGACTCTTATAATATTTTACTGAAAAAACAATCGGCCCTATGCCTGAAACCACAGGTTTCTCAGATGCCACGATCTGGATTTGCTGCGAAAATATCAGGAAAGGAGTTTATTCTTGAGGAAAATGACTACCAGATTCAATCAGTTTATTTCGGTTTAAATAACTCTGAATGCAGTTTTGCTATAAAGAGAAATAATCAGATATCAATGATTAAAGCTGGTCCGGGAAGCTGGAAGATAATAAACTCAAAACTGACATCCATTCTGGCTCCTCCCCGTAATATTCAATCAAAATCAATTGATGCAAATTATACAGTAGCTCAGGCATCAATAAAAGTGGGAGCAAGTTATTCCTGGACTGATTCTAGCACACTTGAACTTACAGCTCGTTTTGTTGAAGAAAGCCTTGGTTCACAGACAATTGTTTGCAAATTTTCAGAAATAAACGGATCCCTTGGAGTTACAATTGGTCCAAAACCAGCGCCAGTCCTTTTAGGTTCTCCAGGGAGGACACAACCTGCAATACTTTTAAGAGGTGTCCTCGTAGATTTAGAATGAGCGGGATCATGAAAAAAAGACTATTTATGCAAACTCATTATCCATAGTTTTATATGATTTAATATTTCAATTCCTAACCAGATGTATTTTAATCGCTTTTTAAATCATATTGAAATGATAATTTTGATGCATTTTGTAACCGATTTGTATCCCATAAGATGAAAAGCTTCTCAGTATCAATTTACTAAGAGGCATTTTCTGTATTCCTTTCATTCAAAAATTGCAACCGACGGAAGGACTTTTTGAACTTAAAGTATGCTCGAACCAAACTCTATTTCTGAATGAACTTAATTATTGATAAACTGACACTCCACACCTTGGAATCATTTAAACCATCATACTTAACTGACTAAAGAGTTAGACTTATCTCACTTGATCCCTTTTTAAGGTCGAAACATAAAATTGTGGTCGATATATCGGAATACCAGCTGTTTGATTTAATAGATTTTTTATCATTAACCTTCTGAAGTGATTGTGGTTCTTCACCTTCATTTCTTATACTTGTATTTTGAACATGGAAATTAAGTTTAATTGTAAATGCACAGGCTGAAAAAGGTGCATTCAATAAAACCTTATTTCCACTTAGAGTGATGAGTGTTAATTCCCTGGCAGCCCAGTATCTGGCAATTTCATTCAGCTTCATCCATAACAGATGATCGTATTTCTGATTAAGCCTCTTAACCACCTCTTTAAGTATGTTAAAACCAATCCTGTCGCCATTATAATAAAGACCCGGCCAGTGACATACCATGATTGCCGGTTCATTGCTCTCAATCACTTCCACCATTCGTCCCGACAGGAGATCTCCAGTAATCAGCTTATCGGCGCTTCCCCGAGTCAGTCCATCCCAGCCGCCAAACCAGTCCTCTGTACAACCTATGATCGATACAACGCATTTTGGATCAGCACTATTTAGGTCAGAAGGGTAAAGGACCAGCGGCTTAACACTTTTACCCTTTTCAGTATAAAGATCACGAAAATAATGCGATATCCCGGCACCATAGACCTCCTGTATTGCCTGCATAGTGCTGAGCGCTAAATTTTCCTGATTTCGTCCGCCATAGCCTCCTGGTGTTGTCAATCCCTCACATGGCAATCCGGCTTCCTTTAAAATATTAAGTGCATAGGTCTGGTATGCAGCCAGTTCATCTGCACTTTTCGTCTGGCTCCAATCCCAGTTTTCCATGAAGTCAGGAGTAGGGTATGGATAAGGTTTTCCGGTTTTAATATCAATTACCCGGGTATGACTTACCATTTCAGGATGGATATCCCAGTTGGGAACTATTAAATTCCGTATAAGTGCAAGACTATCATCCAGTTCCTTTTTTGTCCAGCCGGGAATGAACCGGTTAATCCACCCTGTACATGCTGGAAAAGGGACAATACTATATTTCCCTTTTATTCCGTTCTCCTGGCCCCATTCGCCGAACTCCCTTACAAAGCTGTCGGGGATCTCACGGGGAAGCTTTCGCCAGTCCTGTTTATACTGATCCGGAAATACCTCTGCAAATTGTGGTATTCCAAAGTGAGCCATATTAACAAGGCAAGTGGAATCATCAATAATAAGGCTTATCGGCACACGGTTGTATGGATTCAATATTTCCAAATCAGGGATTGGTCCGGTCAGAAGTCTGAAGGCAGGGGATGAAATTAAAGCTGCACTCACTATTCCGGCAGTCTTCACAAATGAACGCCTGGTATTATCCATAGAACTTTTATTTTCAATAATGGAAGATAGTTTAAAAAATAAGTAAAATCAAATATCAGAAATACTTAATTAAATGTACATTCCAGGTCAGGCAGGTAGAAAGTCTGCATATTACAAACGATCGCTCACGGCCATATATTGAAAATGCCTATTTTATGTTTAACTTTAAGTTGTAAACTGTATTAAGACTAAATATATAACGCGATTTAGTTAGCCATAATTTTAGATTTAAAATAAAGGAGATATTTTCGATAATTTTAAATTAAAAAAATGTACAACAAACTAATAATCAATATCAAACCATTAGGATTTGCCTGGGAGACATGCGATCCTTTTTTGTTCTGTGTGCACCACCACGATAATTATCCAGCCGGAAATGATCAGCTGGGACCTGCTGCTTCACTGGAAGGGAGATACCTTGGACAGGATTTTACTGTAAAGGATGGCTGGCGAATGTATCATGGAGAAACAATACC
>Ga0326726_10003402_pt1 | contig 14594 bp, 14 predicted proteins | sample MHFenrmetagenome_2_FD_207603 | JGI IMG/M metagenome (GOLD analysis project Ga0326726, IMG submission 207603) | Lab enriched peat soil microbial communities from Michigan Hollow, Ithaca, NY, United States - MHF15MN | ecosystem: Environmental > Terrestrial > Soil > Wetlands > Peat | place: USA...
AAGTGGGAGCCGATCGGCGTGGTGCCCGACCTGGGCGAGGCCGGCGCGTCTCCGCGTCCCCTGGTGCAGGACTCATCGCGCGCGCAGTGGCTGCATCCCGGGTTTAAGCTGGAGCTCTTTCACGACGAAGCGGAGGGGTATTACCTCAATCTGAGCTCGCACAAGCCCTTCGTGTTCGTCAATTGGCTCGAGGAGAACGGTGCCGCCGTTCCCAAGGCGGTGACCGTCAGCTACAACGAGGCCGCGCGCCTGCTCGATGCCGGCGCGCGCGTCGACGGCGTGCCGATGCCCGCTCAATGGATTCCATGGCTCGCCGAGTACGTCGAGCGCAACTACAAGCCCGAGCCGAAGAAGCGCGCCCGGCCGCCTTCGTTCAAGGGAGCGAAGCGCGATGGCCCGTGACGAAGAGGAGGGCTTTCTCTCGCGCTGGTCGCGCTTGAAGAAGGAAGTGCGGCACGCCGAGGAACGGGCGCCGGAGCGCAAGCCGGAAGTGTCCCCGGTGCCCGCGGTCGCTCCTGCTGCTGTTCCACCCAAGGAGTCGTCCGCTGATGAGGTCGGAGCGTCATCCGGCGCCTCGGTGCCGCAGCTTCCGCCGATCGATTCGCTCAAGGGGCTCGCCTCGGAGTACACGGAGTTCCTCAAGCCCGGAGTCGACGAGAGCTTGAGGCGCTCGGCGCTGAAAAAGCTGTTCAGCGATCCGTACTTCGAAACTTTCGAGCGCTTCGAGGCGTACTGCGAGGACTACACCAAGGGCGAGCCGATTCCGGCCGCGATGCTGAAGACGCTGACACACGCGAGGCGCCTGCTCTTCGACGAGAAGAAGGAGGAAGAGGGCGGCGTCGCCGAGAGCGGGAAGCCCCTGACCGAGGCGCCGGCGCAAGCCGAGGAGAAAGCGGAAGCGCCGGCTGTCCTGCCGCAGCCGGAAGAAAAGACCTGAATGGCGCTCGAAGACCGCACCCTCAAGATCTGCAACTGCAACAAGACCATGGCGCTCGACGCCAAGGCCCTCGCCAGCGCGCTCAAGCTCAAGCAGCCGATCCGGATGCACACCGAGCTGTGCCGCAAGGAAGTCGGCAGCTTCCAGGAATCCCTCAAGGACGAGGCGTGCCTGGTCGCGTGCACGCAGGAAGCCCCCCTTTTCGCCGAGCTCGCGGAGTCCGCGGGATCGGCCACGCACCTGAAATTCATCAACATCCGCGAGCACGCCGGCTGGTCTACGGAGGGCGCGCAGGCGACGCCCAAGATCGCGGCCCTGATGGCGCTGGCTGACCTTCCCGAGCCCGAGTCGGTGCCCGGAGTGAGCTACCGGTCCGCGGGGCAGCTGCTGATCGTCGGTCCAGCCGCCGCGGCGATCGCCTGGGCGGACAAGCTCGCCGAGCAGCTCGAGGTGAGCGTGCTGATCTCGGGCCGACAGGAGGGCGAGCTGCCGGACGAGCGCCGCTATCCGGTGTTCTCGGGCAAGGTGACCTCGATCAAGGGCCACCTGGGCGCGTTCGAGCTCGCCTGGGAGCAGGTCAACCCGATCGACCTCGAGGTGTGCACGCGCTGCAACGCCTGCATCCGCGCCTGCCCCGAGAACGCCATCGACTTCACCTACCAGATCGATCTCGACAAGTGCAAGGCTCACCGCGAATGCGTCAAGTCCTGCGGAGCGATCCATGCGATCGATTTCGAGCGCGCGGACCGGACGAGGAGCGAGCGCTTCGACATGGTGCTCGATCTGTCCGCTCAGAGCTTGATCCGCACTGCGCAACTGCCGCAAGGCTATCTCGCGCCCGGAGCCGATCCGCTCGAGCAGGCGCTGGCGGCGTCGCAGCTCGCTCAGATGGTGGGTGAGTTCGAGAAGCCGCGGTTCTTTTCCTACGACGCGCGGATCTGCGCCCACGGCCGCTCGGGCAAGACCGGGTGCACACAGTGTCTCGATATCTGCTCGACCGCAGCGATCGCACCCGACGGCGATCACGTGAAAGTCGACCCGCATCTGTGCATGGGCTGCGGCGGCTGCGCAACGGTCTGCCCCTCGGGCGCCATGAGCTACGCGTACCCGCGCGTTCCGGACCTCGGCGCCCGGCTGAAGCGCGTCCTCTCCGTCTATGCGCAGGGGGGCGGCAAGGACGCCTGCCTGCTCCTGCACAACGCGGGGGAGAGTCGCGCGCTCATCGCCAAGCTCGCGCGGCGCGGGCGCGGCCTTCCCGCGCGCGTGATTCCGCTCGAGATCCACCACGCCGCCTCGGTCGGCATCGACGTGCTGCTCGCCGCGTTCGCCTATGGAGCCGGCCAGGTCGCCGTGCTCGCGACCCCGAAAGAGGCCGCCGAGTACGGTGACGCGGTGAGGCCGCAGATGAATTTCGCCCAGAGCATCGTCAGCGGACTCGGCTACGGCGGCGCGCATTTTCTCCTGCTCACGGCCGGCGAGCATGCGACGCTCGAAAGGGACATCTGGGGGCTCGCGCCGGCGGACCCGGTCGCCAAGCCCGCGACCTACAACCTCTCGTCCGAGAAGCGCACCACGCTGGAATTCGCGATCGATCACCTGGCGAAGCAGGCGCCGAAGCCACAGGAAGTCATCCGGCTCGCTGCGGGCGCGCCCTACGGCCAGGTTCTCGTCGACAAGAAGACCTGCACGCTGTGCATGGCCTGCGTCGGCGCGTGTCCGGAGTCCGCGCTCGTCGATGGCCGCGACCGGCCGATGCTCAAGTTCATCGAGCGCAATTGCGTACAATGCGGCCTGTGCGAAGCGACCTGCCCGGAAAACTCGATCACCCTCGCCCCGCGGCTCCTGCTCACCGCGGAGGCGAAGCAGGAAGTCGCGCTCAACGAGGCCGAGCCGTTCAACTGCGTGCGCTGCGGCAAGCCCTTCGGCACGCGCCAGATGGTGGAGAACATGCTCGGGAAGCTGACCGGGCACTCGATGTTCGCCGGCGGCGGCGCCCTGAAACGCCTGCAGATGTGCGCCGACTGCCGCGTGGTGGACATGATGGAGAATAAGGACGAGACGAATATTCTCGAGGTGAAGCGATGAGCGCAACGGTCACGCCGATCAGGTTTCAGCCTCCGGAAATCCCCGAGGACCAGGCGCGCGCCGGGTATTACGCCTTGCTCGCGCGGCTGTTCTACGCCGGGCCGGACGCTGGGCTGCTGGCGGCCATCGCCAATGCCGATGAGATCGTTTCCGGCGGCGAGCAGTCCGCCCTGGCGGGCGCGTGGAACGCGCTTGCATCGGCGTCGCGCGCCATGGACGCCGAAGCCGCGCGGCTGGAATACGACGGGCTTTTCGTCGGCACGGGCAAGGCCGAAGTGACCCCTTACGCGAGCTTCTATCTGGCCGAGACCGGCCGCGAAAAGATCTTGGTACGGCTGCGGCAGGAACTCGCAGCCCTGGGGCTCAAGCGGGCGGAGCGAGCGTTCGAGCCCGAGGACCATGTGGCCGGGCTATTCGACGCGATGAGATACCTGATTTCATTGGGCTCCGAGGATGCTGCGCTGCAAAAACAGCGCGCTTTCTTCGAGCGCTACATCGCGGGCTCCTTCGGAGCATTTTGCGCCGCAATACGCGCGACCGAAAAGTCCAGTTTTTACAGGCACGTCGCCCACTTTGCGCAGGCCTTCCTGGTGGTTGAAAGCGAAGCCCTTAAAGTGTTCTAATGAACCCCATGCAATAAGCTGCATATTTCCGGTGTTGACGCTAGGAAGGAGACCTCATATGAAAAACGAAACCAAATCTAAACTAGGCCGCAGGAACTTCCTCCTCGCAGTCGGCGCCGGCGGCGCCGCAACGGCCGCCGCGGTCGCCAGCCGGGTGATTTCCACGCAGGAGCCCACGACTGTTGCGAACAACGACAAACGGCGCGGCAAGGGCTACCAGGAAACCGCGCACGTCCGCAGCTACTACAACACCGCAAAAGTCTGACCCGAGGAGGCGTGACCATGCTGCTCACCAGGAAATCCGCTGGAGCACCCGCTCAACTTTCTTCCAGCCGTTTGTCGCGCAGCCTCTCGGGGATGCTCGCCAAGACCATCGATCGCCGTGCGTTCCTCAAGCGCTCCGGCGTGGCGGTCGGGGCTGGCGCTTTTGCGACCCAGCTGCCCTTCAACATGATCGGCAAGGCCGAAGCCGCCGATGACAGCGCCAGCAAGCCCGAGGTCAAGCGCTCGGTGTGCACGCACTGCTCGGTCGGCTGCGCCATCGACGCGGTCGTCCAGAACGGCGTCTGGGTGAGGCAGGAGCCGGTATTCGACTCGCCGCTCAACCTCGGCGCGCACTGCGCCAAGGGCGCCTCGGTGCGCGAGCACGGCATGACCGAGCACTCGCACCGACTGAAATACCCGATGAAGCTGGTGAACGGGAAGTACACGAAGATCAGCTGGGACCAGGCGATCAACGAGATCGGCGACAAGATGCTCGCCATACGCAAGGAATCCGGGCCCGACGCGATGTATTTCGTCGGCTCCTCGAAGCACAACAACGAGCAGTCCGAGCTGCTGTGCAAGTGGGCGCGCCTCTGGGGCACCAACAACACCGACCACCAGGCGCGCATCTGCCACTCGACCACCGTTGCGGGTACGGCCCAGACTTGGGGCTATGGCGCGATGACCAACTCGTACAATGACGAGCAGAACTCGAAAAGCCTGCTGTTTCTCGGCTCGAACGCGGCCGAGGCGCATCCGGTCTCGATGCTGCACACCCTGCACGCGAAGGAGAACGGCTGCAAGGTGATCGTCGCCGATCCGCGCTTCACGCGCACCGCCGCCAAGGCCGATACCTACGTGCGCATCCGCTCGGGCAGCGACATCGCTTTCATCTTCGGGATCCTTCACCACATCTTCAAGAACGGCTGGGAAGACAAGAAGTACATCCACGACCGCGTCTACGGTATGGACAAGGTCAAGGAAGAAGTGATGAAAAAGTGGACGCCGGAAAACGTGACCGATGTAACGGGCGTTCCGGAGGCCGAGGTCTTCCACGTCGCGAAGACCCTCGCTGAGAACCGGCCGGGCTTCATCATCTGGGCGATGGGACAAACTCAGCACACGACCGGCAACGCGGTGGTGCGTGCGAGCAACATCCTCATGCTTGCGCTAGGCAACGTCGGGCGCTCGGGCGGCGGCTGCAACATTTATCGCGGCCACGACAACGTGCAGGGCGCAACCGACGTCGGCCCCAACCCCGACACGCTGCCGGGCTACTACCCCGTGGGCGTGCCCGGCTCCTGGACGCACTGGGCGCGGGTATGGAACGTGGACCTCAAGTGGCTGCAGGATCGCTACGCCCCGGGCGGTATGGGCAAGCCCGGCATCACCGTTTCGCGCTGGATCGACGGGGTAATGGAGAAGAACGAGAACATCGACCAGGATCCGAACATCCGCGCGATGTTCTACTGGGGTCACGCGCCGAACTCGCAGACGCGCGGCCTCGAGATGGTCAAGGCGATGAAGATGCTCGACCTGATGGTCGTCATCGACCCCTATCCTTCCGCGACCGCGGCGATGTCCGCGATGCCGGTCGAGGGTGTGCAGGAGAAGGCGGGCCGGGACGTATATCTACTGCCCGCGGCGACGCAGTTCGAAACCGAGGGCTCGGTGACCGCTTCGAATCGCTCGCTCCAGTGGCGTGAGAAGGTGATCGACCCCCTGTTCGAGTCGCGCTCGGACCAGGCGATCATGCTGGCGCTGGCGAGGAAGCTCGGCTTCGAGGACCAGTTCCTCGGCAAGAAGGACGGCAAGCAGCAGCTGCGGGTCGTCAAGGCGAAGGGCGGGTACGACGAGCCCTCGATGGAGGATACCCTCAGAAACGAGATCAACCGCGGCGCCTGGACGATCGGCTACACCGGCCAGTCGCCCGAGCGCCTGCAGGCACACATGCGCAACATGCAGGTGTTCGACGTGAAGACCCTGCGGGCGAGGGGCGGCAAGGACGCGAAGACGGGCTACGATCTGACGGGCGATTACTTCGGCCTGCCTTGGCCGTGCTACGGCAACGCGGCCTTGAAGCATCCCGGCACGCCCAACCTCTACGACACGTCCAAGGGAATGATGGACGGAGGCGGCTGCTTCCGCGCGCTGTTCGGCATGGAGAAGGACGGGGTGAATCTGCTCGCCGAGGACGGCTCGTATCCCAAGGGCGCGGACATCACCACCGGCCATCCGCAGTTCGACCACGTGCTGCTGAAGAAGCTTGGCTGGTGGGACGAGCTGAGCGACGAGGAGAAGAAGGAAGCCGAGGGCAAGACCTGGGCTACCGATCTTTCCAGCGGCATCATCCGGGTGGCCATGAAGAACCACGGCTGCCACCCGTGGGGCAACGCCAAGGCGCGCGCGATCGTGTGGAACTTCCCCGATGGGATCCCGCAGCACCGCGAGCCGCTCTACGGGATTCGCCCTGATCTGGTCGACAAGTATCCGACCCACGACGACGTCAAGGTGCTCTGGCGTCTGCCGACTCTGTTCAAGTCGGTTCAGGAAAAGAACAAGAATATCGGCAAGGAATTCCCGATCATCCTCACCAGCGGGCGCCTGGTCGAGTACGAGGGCGGCGGCGAGGAAACGCGCTCCAATCCCTGGCTCGCCGAGCTGATGCAGGAGAACTTCGTCGAGATCAACCCGAAGGCCGCGGCCGACCGCGGCATACGCAACGGCGAGCAGGTCTGGGTCAAGACTCCGACGGGCGCAAAGATCAAGGTCACGGCGAAGATCACCGAAGGCATCGGACCCGACCACGCGTTCATCCCGTTCCACTTCTCGGGCTGGTGGCAGGGCAAGGACATGCTGCCCTATTACCCGGACGGCGCCGCGCCGATCGTGCGCGGTGAGGCGGTCAACACGGCCACGACCTACGGCTACGACCGCGTCACGATGATGCAGGAATCCAAGACCACCGTTTGCCAGATCGAACGGGCATAAGACAGGCGAGGACAAGGAGACAAACATGGCGAGAATGAAATTCCTGTGCGACGCCGAGCGCTGCATCGAGTGCAACGGCTGCGTGACCGCCTGCAAGAACGAGAACGAGGTTCCCTGGGGGGTGAACCGCCGGCGCGTCGTGACCATCAACGACGGCGTGGTGGGCGCCGAGAAATCGATCTCGGTGGCCTGCATGCATTGCTCGGACGCCCCGTGCATGGCGGTGTGCCCGGTCGATTGCTTCTATCGCACCGACGAGGGTGTGGTGCTGCACGACAAGGATCTGTGCATCGGCTGCGGCTACTGCTTCTACGCCTGCCCGTTCGGCGCGCCGCAGTTCCCGCAGGCGGGCGCCTTCGGGTTGCGCGGCAAGATGGACAAGTGCACCTTCTGCGCGGGCGGCCCGGAAAAGGACCTGTCGAAGGAAGAGTTCGCGAAATACGGCTCCAACCGCTTAGCGCAAGGCAAGCTCCCGGCGTGCGCCGAGATGTGCTCGACCAAGGCGCTGCTGGGCGGCGATGGCGACGTGATCGCCGACATCTATCGCCAGCGGGTGCTGAAGCGCGGCAAGGGCTCGGAAGTCTGGGGCTGGGGCACCGCTTACGGCAAACCCGAGCAGAAAGCGGCGCCGGCAGGGGCGAAGTCATGAGCCCGGCGAGCAGGTTCATCCTCGCGGCCGCCGCGCTCGCGGTCGCCACGGGCCTCTCGGCGTGCGGCGAGCGCGAGCAGGTGATCGTCTACAAGCAGGGCAAGTACCAGGGCAAGCCCGACACCAAGCCCTGGGAGAACGACCCCAACGCGAGCCTCTACACCACGTCCAAGTGGAACAAGGGCGATCAGACAAGCTGGGAGGCGGCAGTCAAGACCCGCAATCTCTCCCAGAACGAGTACAACCGGGTTCAATAGGAGCGGTGATGAAACCGATCGCGGTTTGGGGGCGTTCTTTCGCCGTTGCGATGGCCTTGGCGTTGCCGCTGAGCGGCACTTCGGTGGCGCAGCAGCAGGAAACGCAGCAGCAGCGGGCGCAATCCCAGCCGTATAACAACGCACCGACCTGGCGCGACGTGCGTTCGGGGAAGGAGGAGTACACCTCGATCAAGGGGCGCGAAACGGGCATTCTCGTTCAGACCTACGGTGAGACGTGGCGCCAGCTGAAGAACGGCTGGATCACGCCGATCGTCGGTTGGCTGATCGCGGCAGTGGTCGTCGCGATCGGCGCGTTCTACCGCTGGCGCGGCGCGATCAAGGTTCACGGCGCGCCGACCGGCCGCCTGATCCAGCGCTTCACCCCGCTCGAGCGCTACGTGCACTGGGTCGTGGGCATCAGCTTCGCGATACTCGGCGTCACCGGTCTCATCATGATGCTGGGCAAGTATGTGTTGCTGCCGGTCATCGGCTACACGCTGTTCGCCTGGCTCGCCCAGCTTTCCAAGCACCTGCACAACTTCGCGGGTCCCGTATTCGTGGTAAGCCTGCTCATTTTCATCGTCATGTTCGTTAAGGACAACCTGCCGCGCCTCTACGACATCGGGTGGCTCCTGAAGGCGGGCGGAATGGTCTCGGGCGAGCACGTGCCCTCGGGTAAATTCAATGCGGGGGAAAAGGTCTGGTTCTGGGTCGGCGTGGTGGCCTTGAGCCTGATCGTGAGCGCTTCCGGCCTGGTGCTCAATTTCCCGAACTTCGACCAGGTGCGCGCGGTCATGATCGAAATGAACGTCGTGCACGCGGTCGCCGCCGGGGCCGTGATGGCGGCCTCGCTCGGGCACATCTATCTCGGCACCCTCGGCGTGGAAGGCGCGTATGACGCGATGCGCTACGGCTACGTCGACGAGGCCTGGGCAAAAGAGCATCACGAGCACTGGTACAACGACGTCAAGTCCGGAAAGATCAAAGCCGGCACGGCATCCGGCTTGCCGATCGCCCCGCAGGCCCAGCATTGAACAGGAGGAGAAGCGCCATGAACTTTCGGATCTTGATCATGAGCGTCGCGATGGCGGTGACGGCGGGCACGGTGTGGGCGAAGCTGCCCCCGCTGTCCGACGAGGCGAAGGCGAAGGCGGCCGAGGCGAAGGCGAAGGCTGACGACGCGGCGAAGAAGGACGCCGAGCAGCTCGGCAAGGCGCAGGACAGGGCCGCGGCGAACTACCGCAAGAACAAGGGCATCAAGGCACCGGCTGCCATGGCGGGGAAGAAATAGCGATCAGAGTCGAGAGCGGAACACGGAAGGGCGCTTCGGCGCCCTTTTGCTTGTCCGGACGATTCGATCAGGCGAAGAGGAGTCGGTAGAGGAGCCCGGCCGCGCCACATCCGAGGATGACGGGAATCATGCCGCTCCGGTAGCGCCACAAGGCGGCAAGCGCCGCGAGGCCGACCAGCGCCGAAAACCAATCGAACCTGCCCGAGAGGCCCGCAGGCCACAGGACGTGCCAGGCGAAGAACAACGCGAGATTGAGGATCACCCCGACGACCGCCGCGGTGATCCCGGTGAGCGGCGCGGTGAACTGCAGGTTCCCGTGCGTCGATTCCACCAGCGGTCCGCCTAGCAGGATGAACAGGTACGAGGGCAGGAAAGTATAGAAGGTCGCGACCACCGCGCCCGCCCAGCCGGCGACCGCCACGGCGCCGGTGCCGAGCGCCGCGTGCGTCCAGGCGCCCACGAAGCCGACGAACGCTACCACCATGATCAGCGGGCCCGGCGTGGTTTCGCCCAGCGCAAGGCCATCGATCATCTGGGGTGCTGTGAGCCAGTGATAGTGTTCCACCGCGCCCTGATACACGTAAGGAAGCACCGCGTAGGCGCCGCCGAAGGTCAGCAGCGCCGCCTTCGTGAAGAACCATCCCATCTGTGCGAGCGTGCTCTCCCAGCCGAGCAGCGCGACGAGCGCGCCGAGCGAGGAGCCCCAGACGAGGAGAAACACCGCGAGCACGCGCGCAAAGCGCGGCCAGCTGAACAATGCGTGCGAGGGCGTGGGAGTCGCGTCGTCGATCAGGGCCGCGCCGTAGTGTTTTTGTGCCGACCCATGGCCGCCGGTGACGAACTTGTCGGGCGCCAGGCGCCCGCCCAGATAGCCGAGAATACCGGCCCCGAGCACGATCGCCGGAAACGGGACTTGAAACGCGAAGATCGCGATGAACGCCGCCGCGCTGATCGCCCACAGCCAGGCGTTCTTGAGAGCGCGCGAGCCGATGCGCCACGCGGCGAACAGCACGATCGCCGTCACGGCCGGCTTGATGCCGTAGAAGAGCCCGCTCACCAGCGGCACGTCACCGAAGGCGAGGTAAATCCAGGTCAGCCCTGCGAGAAGGAAGAGCGAGGGCAGCACGAACAGAATGCCGGCGATCATGCCGCCCCAGGTCCGGTGCATCATCCAGCCGATATAGGTCGCAAGCTGCGTCGCCTCCGGTCCCGGCAGGACCATGCAGTAGTTGAGCGCGTGCAGAAAGCGTTTCTCGGAGATCCAGCGTTTCTGCTCGACCAGGTCCTGGTGCATGATCGCGATCTGCCCGGTCGGGCCGCCGAAGCTGATGAAGCCGAGCTTGAGCCAGTAGCGGAACGCCTCGCTCAAGCTGACCGGAGCAGGCGGCTGATTCAGGCTGGCGGGTGTAACGGTGTCCATGGCTGTCCTCGAGTTGTCGATCGCCCGCAGAGCTTGGACGGGACACCGTCTGACGGGGAGTCTGCAACCCCGGTCGATGCAATATACTTTCCCCGTCGGCGGCTGACAAGCCTCGTCCATCTCTCATGGCAAAGGCGCGAGCGCAATTCCACCTGCGCGTGGTGAAGGGCAACATCAGGGCGATCGGCCCAGGGAAGATTGCGCTCCTGGAAGCCATTCGTGATACCGGATCGATCTCGGCTGCGGCGCGCAAGCTCCGCATGTCGTATCGGCGCGCCTGGGTTCTGGTCGACGATCTCAACCGGCGTGTCTCGAGTGCCGTCGTCGAGGCCGCTCCGGGTGGCAGGTTCGGCGGCGGGACCACGCTTTCGCCAACGGGGCACAAGCTGATCGGTTTATATCGGGAGATCGAGCGTAAGGCCCTGCGGCACACCTCGGCCGCGACGCGGAACCTGCTCAAGCTGCTCGCCGAATAGTTGAGCCGGATCGGCGGCGGTCGGTTTATTTGTGCCGCTATATATGGCAGGATACAGCGATGCATCCCGCCGGACTTCTCGCCTTGGGCATCCTGCTGCTCCCCGCGGCGACTGCGGCGGATACCGTCACCGTATTCGCCGCAGCTAGCCTGAAGGACGCGCTCGACGAAAGTGCCAAGGCGTACCAGGCGAAGGCGGGCGACCGGATCGTGGTGTCCTACGCGGCGAGCTCGGCCCTCGCCAAGCAAATCGAGGCGGGCGCGCCCGCGGATCTGTTCATCTCTGCGGATCTCGACTGGATGGACTACCTCGAGCAGCGGCGCCTCATCAGGTCCGATACGCGGCGGAATCTGCTGAGGAATCGCCTAGTGCTGATCGCTCCCGCCGACAGCAAGGCGTCGGTGAACATCGCTGCCGGCTTCCCGCTCGCCGCGCTTCTCGGAAACGGCCGGCTGGCGATGGCCAATCCCGACGCCGTGCCCGCCGGAAAGTACGGGAAGGCGTCCCTGGAGGCGCTTGGCGTGTGGAAAGACGTGCGGGCGAGGGTCGCGTCGGCGGAGAACGTGCGCGCCGCGCTGGTGCTCGTCTCCCGCGGAGAAGCGCCTTTCGGGATCGTGTATCGGACGGACGCGGCGGCCGATCCGAAGGTCCGGGTCGTAGGACTGTTTCCAGAAAACACTCACCCGCCGATCATCTATCCGATCGCGATGACCGCCGGCGGCAAGCGTCCGGCCGAGGGATTCTTGAAATGGCTGAGCCAGCCTGAGGCTAAGGCGATCTTCGAAAAATACGGCTTCTGATGATTCTGACGCCGGAAGAGCAAGAGGTCCTGTGGCTCAGTCTGCGCGTCGCGTTCTGGAGCGTCTTCGTCAGTCTGCCTATTGCGGTCGCCGTCGCGTACCTGCTGGCCCGCGCAAATTTTCCAGGGAAGACGTTGTTCGACGCCGCCGTCCATCTGCCGCTGGTCCTGCCCCCCGTGGTGGTGGGTTTTGTGCTGCTGCTCCTCTTCGGGCGGCGCGGACCGCTGGGTGAGATTCTCGAGCAATGGTTCGGCATCATCGTCGCATTCCGCTGGACGGGCGCCGCGCTCGCCGCAGGCATCATGGGCTTCCCGCTGATGGTGCGCGCGATCAGGCTCTCGTTCGAGAGCATAGACCGCAAGCTCGAAGCGGCGGCGAGCACGCTGGGCGCCGGTCGGGCCGGCGTATTCGCCACCGTCACGCTGCCGCTGGCTCTTCCGGGCATCATCACCGGCGTGCTGCTCTCTTTCGCGCGCAGTCTCGGCGAGTTCGGCGCGACCATCACTTTTGTATCGAACATTCCCGGTGAGACGCGCACGCTGCCGCTCGCGATCTACACCTATACGCAGACTCCCGCGGGCGATGCCGCGGCGCTGCGCCTGAGCGCCATCGCGGTGCTGCTGTCGCTCGCCGCGCTGTACATATCGGAAGTCCTGGTGCGCCGCGCCGCGCGCCGGGTCACAGGCGAAGATGCTCTCGGTCGACATTGAGCGAACTCTGGGCGGTTTCCGCCTCGCCGCTTCGTTCCAGGCGGGCGAAGGCGTCACGGCGCTCTTCGGCCGTTCGGGCGCGGGCAAGACCTCAGTGGTCAACGCCATCGCCGGCATCCTGCGCCCCGATCGCGGACGCATAGCCATCAACGGGGTAACGGCGTTCGACTCCGCAAGCGGCGTCGACGTGCCGACGCCGAAACGGCGCGTCGGCTACGTGTTTCAGGAAGGCCGCCTGTTCCCTCACCTGAGCGTTCGGCAGAACCTGAATTACGCGGGCCTCTTCTCGCGTGGCATGCCGGCATCGGACTTCGAGCGCGTCGTCGAGCTGCTGGGATTGCGGGACCTTCTCGATCGCCGGCCGGGGAATCTCTCCGGCGGCGAGAAACAGCGCGTCGCGATCGGACGGGCGCTGCTCTCGAGCCCGCGCCTGCTGCTGCTCGACGAGCCGCTCGCTTCGCTCGACGCGCACCGCAAGAGCGAGGTGTTGCAGTACATCGAGCTGATCCGCGATGAAGTGAAGGTGCCGATCGTCTACGTGAGCCACGCGGTGGAGGAGGTGGTGCGGATCGCCGATACGGTGGTGCTGATGTCGGCGGGCAGCGTCCTCGCCGTCGGCCCGGCCGAAGACGTCATGGGACGCCCTGATCTTCGTCCGGTGGAAGGCGCTTTCGAAGGCGGAGCCGTGATCGACGCCCGAGTCATCGAGCAGGACATGGAGCACGACCTCGCCACGCTCGCCTTCGACGGCGGAACGCTCACCGCGACCAACGTCGACGCGTTGATCGGCGAGCCGGTGCGGGTTCGCATCCGCGCGCGCGACGTGTCGATCGCGCTCGAGCGCCCGCGGCGCATCAGCATCCAGAATGTGCTGGCAGGAAGGATCACCGCGGTCGGGCCTGAGCACGAGGGGGTCGTCGATATCACGATGGCGGTCGGCTCGGCCCAGTTGCGCTCGAGGATCACCGGTCGGGCCGCACGGGCGCTCGATCTCGCGCCCGGCCTCCAGGTCTACGCGCTGGTCAAGGCGGTGTCCCTCGGCCGGCGCAACGCCGGCACGATTTAGCCCGGGGCAGCGATACGCGCCGGGCGCGGCCCCTCGAGCCCCTCGGCGATGTCCATGACGCGGCCCGTGATCGCGTTGTCGTACCCGGGCAGGGACGTCAACACGGCCTTGAATGGCTTGCCGCGAAGAAACACGAGGAACTTCCGCAGCTCGACGCTTTCCAGCCGGCCCGAGAGGCAGGCGAAAAGGTAGCGTTCGCTCACCAGCGGGATGAAGCCCAGCTCCAGACGGGCCGCCGCCGCCCGGATGCCGAAACCGGTGTCGGCGCTGCCGTCTGCGACTGCAGTTGCGACCGCCACATGAGTGAACTCTTCGCGCGAATAACCGGCCAGCGGACCGCTCGCGATTCCGGCGCGAGCGAGCAGCTGATCGAACACGAGCCGGGTACCGGAGCCGCGCTGGCGATTGACGAATCGCAGCCCGGGCCGGGCGAGGTCGTGCAGACTTAGGATGGCCTTGGGATTGCCGCGAGCGACGATCAGACCCTGATCGCGCACGGCGAATCCGATCAGCTTGTGCTCGCCGGGATCGAGGCGTTGGACGATTTCCGGCGTCCGCCACTGCTCGGCGACGTGGAAACCGGCGAGATCGCACTCCCCCCGGGCCAGCGCTTCCAGGCTCTCCACGCTGCCGCGGAACTGCAGGTCGAGCCGGAGCGCGCCCTCGGTCAAATCCGGCAGCTGCTCCAGCGCCATATCGTGGCTCGCGCAGATGCTCAGGTGCGGCGCCCGGGCGGTGGTCTCGCCGTAGAGCTCGCGCTCGAATTCTTGAGCGAGCTCGGCAAGCTGAGGAGCGAGCCTGGCGCGCGCTCGCTCGTCCAGCTCGAGGAGCTTATGCGCGAGCGGGGTGAGCCGGGCGCCTCGTCCCCTCTCCAGCTCCACGAGCGGCTGCCCCATGCGCTGGTTCCAGTCGCCGAGGAGGCTCCATACGTGGCGGTAGGAGTAGCCGACTTCGCGCGCTGCTCCCGCGAGCGATCCGAAGCGCTGGATCGCGACGAGCAGCGGCACCAGCAACGGGGCCACTGG
>Ga0326726_10003403_pt1 | contig 14593 bp, 14 predicted proteins | sample MHFenrmetagenome_2_FD_207603 | JGI IMG/M metagenome (GOLD analysis project Ga0326726, IMG submission 207603) | Lab enriched peat soil microbial communities from Michigan Hollow, Ithaca, NY, United States - MHF15MN | ecosystem: Environmental > Terrestrial > Soil > Wetlands > Peat | place: USA...
GCCTAACTCCTTCTGTTGCAATGACCGGGCCGGGGATCGAACCCGGGGCCTGCGGATTAAAAGTCCGCTGCTCTACCAACTGAGCTACCCGGTCAAGTTATTTAGCCACAACATTATAGAATTGTTCTCTACATCTCGATGACGTGATGCCAACCGTTTTCGTTCATACAGGTGTTCATACAGGTCTTTCGTGGGTGACCAAATGCAACGCCACCAACCGACGCAACATAGTAGTAGAGGAAAGGTACCGCTACAAGCTGGCCACGTCTGGTGCGGTCATGGCGATTCGCCTAGCGCGCCTGGGCGCAAGCATTTCGTTTCTCCTCAACTTCGCATGACCCCGACAACAAAACGGGCCTGAGGTGCATTCTCGAAGAGAGGCTACCCCGTGCATTAACGAGAAATGTCTAAGAGAATCACCGGGCATCGTTCTGGGTTCTCAGGCCTCTCATCTGTCGCTAACGAAACTGACGGTCCGTCCTTCGTAAATCCGATTTAACAGGGTCTCCACGACGCCCTCGAAAATCTTGCGGCTGGTCTCATCTGCAAACGGTCGGGTGAACTGATCGAGCGTCAATCCGCGATAGTGCGGGCGGAGGAGCTCAAACGCCGCAGCGCCGTCCATCTGTCCCATGCGGTTAGGACTGTGAGTGCCCCGTCATCCCAGCGGCCTTCAGCATACGGCCTGCTGCGCGAACACGAACGTAGGCAGGCTTGGACGGGTCGTTCGCCAGCGCTCTCAAACTGTCGAAGGTCTGTGCAACAGACTTGAGGCGGTCACCCGCCTGCGCCCAGGCTCGATTGCGAAGCACTTCAATCGCGTAGCGGACGTGTTGCTTCCGCATGAGCTTCTTGGCCCGTTGTCTCGGGTCCTTACGGCGTGTTCTACGTCATCGGAGGTCCTGTCAGCAACAGCGGGCTTCTTCCCGTCATGCGTCAGCTGACCGGTAGCATTTTTCTTGGCGCTAGTTGCGGAGCATTGTTCCCGCGTGGGGGATTTTGCCACATAAGGCCCGTGCGATTCCGCCTTTGCTAGAGGGGTTAATGAACCCCTTGGGGCCTCGCCCGTACCTTAGTGCGCGATGGTCGCGTTATCGAACCAGACGGTACCCTCCTCGGCCTCAAGGTCGACGTGCTGTAGGCTACCCTCCGCAGTCATTCGCGGAAGCGTCTCACTGCCCAAGTAACCACCGTTAAGCCAGTAGTAGACTGTTACCACGGACGCAGACGTTACTTCATACCTCACACGAAGCTGGTACCACGTGAGCGACTGGAGGGTTGCCAAGCTGTCGCCGCCTCCAGACCGAAGTACTCCGTCCTTCGTAACGAGAACCAACTGGCGGGCGGGATTCGTCCAGGTGCAACAATGGCGAAGCTGCACTAGTGCTCGGTACGGGTGGCACCCAGACAGGGCCTCGCCCCCGTTGCGGACGGCGACTTCGACTTCGAACGGCGGTGAAACCGTCAGTGGACGGTATGCGATCCCAGCCAAGCACCCGTTCGCCGCTCCATACAGCCTAAGCGACCGGGTTCCGGCGAAGGAGACGGTACTATCAGTGTAGTTGGCGGTGGCGTCGGAGGCATTGCCATCCGGAATCCACTGCGCCGGCCACAACCCCGGTTGGTACGATTCAAAGCCGTCGGACCAGACGGTGGGTGGTGGAGGCCCGAGCACCATTTTCCCGTAGGGTGCAACCGCTGCGAGGGCTTCAACATCCTTTAGGTCACCTACAAGATCGGACGCATTCAGCGATGTCTCGAGACCCTGCACATATGGTTCTAGGACCCCAAGGTCAAAGCAGCTGGTTGCTTCCAGAGCGACCTTTGAGAGCATAGACGCCAGTGCTGCGTCATACGCCGACAGCGATTGCTGGATATGTTCGGCCGCGAGGAATACGAGTTGAAGGTCGAAGAGCAACGCCGGCGCAATGGCACCCGCGCACGGAGCGTGGCCTGTTATTTCAGCAGTCAGGGACGCCGCGATCCAGTCACTATCGTAGGCGTTAATTCGTGCCCAGAGACTTGAGTCAGAATTGACCGCTGCGACGACTGCGTTGCCGTATGTAGCATCGAATTGGCTGCGCGCGCTTGGGCTAAGAGCGGAACGCGCCGCGATGCTGCCGAAGACCTCGATGGTCGTTGGAATGGTGACCGAACGTGCGTACTGCACCGACGAGATGCCCACGCTGGTGAGCAGGTTTTGAAGGGGCGTGCTGACATCAACGAATGGGGCTAAGACCACCTCGGAATCAAGACTGGGTGAGGGCGTGAACTTGAGCCCCACCATCCGGCCTTCGGTGTTGTTGAACGAATACCTAAAATTATCAGAGGAGGTGATCTGCACCCCCGCCACCACCTCGTTCGAAGACTGGTAGAGGGCCTTGACTCCTCGAATTCCGGAAGCGGACCGAACCGTCTCCATGAGTGCCACGATGCGCCGACTCAGGCTCAGACCCGACAGGGAATCCGAGAGGGTCGTCGGAGAACTACCAAGTCCAGCATAGTAGAAGTACGTCTTTCCGTTCTTGCGAACGGCCACTAACGCCGTGCTGTCTACGACTACCGACTGCTGGTGAACGACGCCGGCATACAAGATGCTATCGGAGTTAATGCTAAGTGAAACCGGCGTAGCGATGGCGACAGCATTCACCTGGGCCGTGATGTTGACGCTTCCTACGGAAGCAACAACGGCGTTGAGCCCCGGTGTCTGCCCAAGGCGCCAAGTCCCAGGAGACGCCAAGCCCTGTGCGTCGGTGACGGCACTGGCGGCTACTATCGCTCCACCACCATAAACCACGGCGAACGCAACCGAGGCCCCGGCCACCGGCCGCTTGGCTGAGTCCGCAACGAGGAACACGGGTGTAGTCGGAAGGACAGACGCCACAGCCCCAGTTTGGTTCTGACCGGATACCACCACTATCGCAGCTGGGAAACCAACCTGAGGTTCGGTGCTACGCTCATGGCAGGCAAACGAGGCGAGCGCGACGAGCGGCACTACACGCAATGCGCCGATGGTTCGCGATACGGGGCCGGTCATCGAGAGGATCCTCCAGCATGGGCCGTGGGCTGGATGTTAGCCCGCCGGGATGTGAAACGAGCTCGAAAAGGCTGTGAACTCTCCTTCGTCGAGTGATACTGAGCCAACTTCGCGCACTAGTCCCAGTCGTGGAACCCCTTGCGATGGAAGGGCCAGTCGCCGATGCACCGTACCCGCAACCCGGGTCGATAGTAGCGAGAGCGCGCGCTCGCAGTATCACTGCGGGATTCTCGATGAAAAGCAGAATCACTGGTGGTCTATGCGACCCGGCTCGTGGGAAGAGCGGGGTGGGAGTGCCACAGGTCGTAAGAGTCGACGCATTGCCACTTCCCTCTGGTCAAACTCATCAAATGAGATTACGCCATTGTGGTCTTGATCGACAATCTGCGCGAACCGCCCGAGTTGTTGGTATTCCGCTGGCTCGAGAAGGCCGTCTCTATTCGCGTCGAGCCGCCGGAACTTGATTCTGGATACATATCGATGATATGCACTGGGCCCATATCGCATCAGGCGAGCCGCCGAGTCCAGTTCGGACCGCCGAAGGCGGCGATCGCCATCTAGGTCGAGGTGGCCGATAAGGTAACTCGAACGGCCAAGCTCCCGTGCATCAAGCACGCCATTACTGTCCCGGTCGAAGGCCGCAAAGTCGTGGACAAAGCGAGCCGCGGCCGTGAGTGGGCGCCACCGTTGGGGCGGGAGCATCTCCTCAGCGACCTCGTTGATCGTGATTCGCCCATTCTTATCAAGGTCGAAGCCCTGAAGCACTACTGGGTCCAAGCTCGGTGGAAACTCGGAGGTCGAAACCTCGCCATCATCGTTGAGGTCGAGAGCTCGAACCCAGCCTCCCGGACGATTCAGTTCCGCCATCAAGGCGGAGTCGAGCGTGGCGAGAGCGGTGTCCCGGTTGACCTTGCTGACAGTCCCACCGAATCTGGCGATCACCGAACGAACTAAGTTAGGAGAATAGGGGATTTCCTCGGCGACAAGACGTTGATCGCCATTCCGGTCCCACAGGTCGAAAGCTCTTTGGTACTCGGACGGTGGCGTTTTCCTTCCTGCGCCGAGGAAGGCGGCGGCCTCCGGCAGTGTTATGAATCCATCTCCATTCGCGTCGAGCTTAGCGAACATCGCAGAAGTGCCTCTGAACTCCGCCCTGCTGATCCGGCTATCACCGTCGATATCATTCTTCCACAACGATTCGATACTTCGAGGCGGCGAAACGCACCCGATCGGCGATGCCAGCACCAGGAGGACGGTGGCTAACGATGGCGAGAACTTGGTTTCCTCAAGCACGCGACCCCTCGATGCTCAGCAGTTCCCGCCACACAGGCGGAGCAGCTGAGTGAAGATGGGTGAATCATAGCGATACGAATTCGGTGTCTTCTGCGGAATCAGGGTGAATACCTCGGGGTGCTGGATCTGCAACCACCAGGGCACAATTGAATTCCAGGAGGGAGAGTGCTGGTGGTTCAGTCCTGATGGATGGTAATAGGAGTACCCAAACTCCTGGTGACTTAGCTGCGTGCAAAACTCATGCGAAGAGGGTGTAGCCATTATTGATTGACACACTGAATAAGTGTCGTGAACGCCGATGCCTGGTTTCGCACACCAATACGGTCCCTCGCAGTATTCGTCATCCAGGTCGAAGCCATAGTGTCCGTATTCATGTACGAGGGTGGCCCCATCGGCACTCTGCGCATTCAACACGATGAAACAATTGTACGACGCGTAAGACCGGTCCGCAGGAGTATCGGCAACGTCCACAAAGTAGACATCCATTAGATCATCACAGTCCTCATTGTCGAACAGCTGGTCCTTCCAAGCATCGAGGTTCCCGGGGGCGACCGCCCAGAACTGTACTTTTCCTAGTCGGTACAATCCGTCTGTCGCGTCCGCAAATCGGGGCCCCGATTGCTGAACGATCGTGCTGCCCTCCGCAACGAACGGCGCGGGCACCGGGGGCTCAGCGAGATAGAGCGCGTCGAGATTGATCACGTTGATTACCGCGTCGGAGAGCAATCGATACACTGCCGGATCGGTTCCTACATTGTGAACCCCCAGAACAATCGAGCCGGACGGCGATACCTGGTCGGAGACCAATTCGTCGCTGGCCAACGCGTGGCTAGACTGTGCAGTCCAACCCACGAGTGGCGCGACGGTTGGTTGAGAAGAGTACGACTTCGTCTCAAGATCGAGGTCGGCTGCTGCTATCCGCGTCACAACGATGCGCGAATTGCCCGGCTGGATCAGAACGAGCTCGTCCCTTCCATCCCCGTCCACGTCGGCACCCCGCGCGACCGTCAGGTAATCTGTTGAACTGCCGCTGTAACCAGGCCCGACGGGGACCAATTGGCCCGCACTGTTAGGAAGCCAGCTGAACAGGAGGAGCCCATGAACTCTTGCCTGTTCGGCCTCGGGCAAATACATCGAAGCGGCCGCGACATTCGACACAAACCGGCCGGCGGCAAATGGCTGCTCACCGAAGAGGTCATTGCCCTGAAATGAGAAACTCGTCTCATAGTTCTCAGCAAACCCTCCTTGTGTGGCTCGCAGGCTATAAATGTCTCCTATGGTTTGACCGGAGATAGTGGAGTTAGGGATATCAAAGAGCAGAATGTCGTCGCCATTTTGGTGGTCCACAGTCACCGCTACAGCTTGCCAGACGCGATGGATCGTCTGCGTCGCAGTCTGCCAATCGATCTCCGATCCAGATATCCCGAATCTGGTCCCCGTACTCAATGCCACCCGCACTACAGTACCGCTATTGGATGCAGAGATCATTGCGGCATCCGCTTTGCCGTCACGATTGAAGTCGCCAATGACCGGCGTATCCTCTGATTGGTTGGTGCCGATCGAACTAGCGAGCGTCGTGTTCCAACGCTCGAAAGGACCAAAACTCCCGTCGTGACGATTGCGAGCCACGAAGACTCCGTGTCGCGGCAGGGTACCGTCGTCCGCAAACGATGGATTGTCGCCCGTGAACAGGATCAAATCCGCGTAACCGTCTCCGTCGACGTCCCCGACACGGGCTTCCTCGGGGCCACCCCTGACCGAGCCCCCGCTGGGATTCCACGCGAACTCGAAGGCGCGTGCGAACCTTTGTCGCCAGGGATGATCGTCCCGGACAAACCCCGTGCTCGTGTTGCGAAAAACCTCGACGCTACCAATCGAGTCCGCCATGAATTCGACTACATCCGCTCGACGGTCGCCATCCACGTCCGCAATCTCGTACTTTGGTCTCCGTTTCAGTACGGGGATTGGCGGCCAGAACTGCTTTTGGGGTAGATGCCCTGCCTGCATGGGGAAGAGGCGGTTCTCAAAAAGCCCAATATTCACCAATGGGCTCCCTGAGATTTTAAGAAGTGCTGAGGCTTTGGAGTTGTGAAAGCGCCCTGACAGGAGTTCTCCAGTTGGCCGGAGTCCTGAACTCCAGGTAGAAGTCCAGTTCTCGAGTGCAGAAAAGCCGAGCTTGCCGTTCAAAGGATTCACACCGGTTCGAAGGACCATCAATCGCCTCGGCTGCGATGGCCCGATCTGTCCATTCGTGACCCTGAACATGACATCAGCGAGCCCATCTCCGTCAAAGTCTCCCGTGGCGACGGTGTTGATAAACTCCGGGGCAGAATTCCCACTCGGTCCCGCCAGAGTAACCACCGTCCACAGTTCCGGAGGAAAAAAAATCGGACTGTTTCCAGTCGGAGACCAACTATTTCGTACTACGGTGAATCGAGCCTCACGCTGGGCAGGTTTGTTCGGCCGATCGACGAAGAGCAGGTCTGCACGTCCGTCGCCGTCGAAGTCGCCAATGCGAATGTCCCTTGGGTAGTAGTCATCGGAGAAGCTGTTTGCCAATCCTTGGCTGAACCATGTACCAAGGTGTGCAAAGTGACCACTATGATCGTTTCGGAAGACCCTAACGTGATCCATCGTACTAACAGTCGGTAACATCGATTCGTTGATAACGTTCACGACGAATATCAGATCTGGCCAGCCGTCTCCATCGACGTCGCCGATGAGCTTGCGGATGGGAGTTCCCGTCGGATACGTTGCGTTCAGTTGCGTGGTGATTGTAGGGCCGAAGTCACCCGTTGCGTTGTCGTAGAGCGCATACCGGACTTCTCCGTCCGTCACAGCGAGGAGGTCGTCGAAATCATCGTTGTTCATCTTGCCTGCGTACATAATTGCACCTTGCACGGGGAAGTTTCGGTCCGCCAGATGGTATGGCTCGAATCCTCCCGGACCAGCGCTGAGTGATATGAACACCTCCCCCTTGTCGTTCACGTCAGCGACGTCGTCGTACGACTCGACGACTCCGCTGGGAGAGCCAAATTGGCCGACCAACACTTGTAGAGTGGATTCGCTATAACGCACATCTTGACTCCTAAACGCAGCAGGCGGGCCCACGGACGGTCCGAGCGTAGCGAAGTCGTAGTGCAACATTGAAAGACCATTCACAACGTAGTAGTTCTCTCCGCCGGCTGGGACGAAACCATACACATCATGGTTGGTTTCAATCCCGTCGTGTTGCAGCAGGTGCGCGTTTGGGGTTGTGCCGGAAAGGATCAGGCCATCACTCGGATACTCGCTTATCCACTGGGCTAGGCTGTTGAAGACTCGAATAGAGTCGATCTGGAACGTTGCATCGGTTTGCTCTGTCGGTTCATCCACTACCAAGCGCCACTTCACAAGATTTGTTGGGAATTCGCTGGTCCACTGTGCAGGCGCCGTGATGTTTTGGAATTGTGCGAGGATCTGATCTTGTGCGTCGCTGATTGTGAGTACCGCGTTAGGATGGGTAAGAGTCACAGAAGCAAAATGAAGTTGGATACCAGCGGCGGCGTGACCGGCGAATAGCTCCCAAGTATGATCCAGCTTAATGCGCAGGTCTCCGACAGGACTCTGTGAGGCCTCCCAACCGTCGTAAACCTCGCGGGCGGAGAAATTGACCGGCATGGTGATCGGCGGGATCGGTCCCTGGCAGCTGAGAACGCCAGCGAGAAGCCATACCAGAGACGCCGATTCGGATGAACGGCTGAGTCTTGGCATCGCAACCTCCGCGCGACGCAAACGGTACACGACTTCTTATCGTCAAGATACGTGTCAAACTCTTGGCGGGGGAGAAGCCGCGAGAACCGTTCTCTCTTATCCCCTGATGCGCTTCCCTGTGAACGTGTACCGGCCATCTCAGGCCACTTCATCCCGCCTGAAGCACTGGCAAGAAGTGTTTGCCGCGATGTTTGCCGGTCCGTGGCCACCAATGGGGTCACATGGGGTTGGTGAGTGCCAGTTCCGGAGCACAAAACGAGGGAGCCGCATAGGCCCCCTCGTTTTAAAAGTCCGCTGCTCTACCAACTGAGCTACCCGGTCAAGTTATTTAACCACACCACTATATAATGGTTTTCTACTTCTCAGTAACCACGCCCCAAGGGATTCCGTTCATACGGGAATTCATACGGCCATCTCTGGGCGTCGAAATGCGACGCCGCCACATCGTGCAAGAACGTAGTCGAGTAGAGAGACCGCTTCAAGTTGGCGTCCTTGGGTGCGTCACGCTAGACGGGCGGGCGACCTATCCTAGCGTTGGCGCTGAATCATTTGAAGAGAGCCGCGATGGCTGCTGTTAACGATGGGGGCTGGTCCTGCAGTTGCGCTGGCCTCACCATGTGACCGCCACCCCCTCCGGTTTCTTGAATCGATCGGTCGACCGACTGGACGATCTCGGTGACGACAACCCCGGCTGCTGCGTGTAGAGCCCCGATGGGAAGCGCCTCATACACGCGATCAAGCAGTCCTTGAGGCGTGGATACAAGATACCGTCCACCGGCGTGCTCACGTGCATCCGTCACAACAATGACCTCAAGCCAGACATAGGCGAGTCCAACCTCCGCCAATGCGTTTGCCTGATGAACAGCCTTCCGGAGGTCTCGAAGCTTGTTCGGTTCTCCGGTGAAGAACGTGGAAGCGGCGATCTTGACTCGCTTGTACTGTACGGCGCGGGCTGTACCGGTATCTCCCTTCGAGAGAACGAGAGCGTCGATGTCGCCGAATACATCGGGAGGCAAGCCGAGCTGACTGGGAGTGACTTGCAGCCGCACCTTGATCGGCCATTCAGTGAGCGGGGGGATTGCGATGTGTCGCCACGGACTCATTGGTCCATGGAGGAACGCAACGAGCTCGTGCTCAGCGATGTCGACGACGGAAGGCGTGGACAGAGAGAGCTCGACAGCTTCAGGGGTTGGGTAGGCCGGGCACCACAAACCACAGCCCAAGCTCACGGAGTGTCTTTTCGCTCTTGGCGTCACGAATGCGAAGTTGGGAGGCACGGCTCGCAAGTTCAGTCGCGAGTTTCGGGGCCTGCGCCGTGTAAGGCCCGGTGCCCGTCAAAAGGGTTGCGAGCATGCTCTCCACTGAATCTCTAAGGACCGCAAGGAGATGTAAGAATGCGAGTGCGTGGGGCTCAACGTCCTCCTCGGTATCGAAGTACTCCACCCCAAGGAAGATCTCATCCTCTGAAAGCCGCTCTGCTGTGATGTGCCGCGTGTAGTAAGGCTCGTTCGCATGCATGAACTCGTCATTGAGGCGAGTGAGAACGGCATTAATCTCCGGGGCTCGAGGAAGGCTCTGCGAAACCAATGCCTTGCCTGTAAACGTCTTGATGTATTCGGTACGGCGATCCTCTCTGGTACTCCAGATGGCCGCGTTTTCGGGATCATCCACCCACTTGCCCATGTATAAGGCGGCTTCGAGCGCAGGGCGAATGAGGACCCACGCTTCGTAGGACCGGTAGGTTGAGAGCAACTCGAACGCATTCATGGACTGGCGTTCCATGAGCAATACGAATGGCACGAGACTGACATGGCTCTTGGAATTGCGATCTCTGCCAATCTGGAGTCGCTTGCCGATTGACTCGAATCCCTCACAGATGCCAAAGAAGGCGAAGTGGGCATAGGCGTGTTGGAGCGAGAAAATCTGGCGGTTCTTCTCGACGGCGGCGCGAAACTCAAAGATGTGGTCCGGTCCAGATGCCATGGGGGTCATTCGCTCCGGATTGGCGCTCAAGCAGTGGGGGGCGGTGGTCGCAATCAAGGCGTCTTGCTCTTCTCGGCGATTAGCTTGGCTAGTTGCGTCAGGTGGCGGCCAAGGTCCACTCGATCCAGCGCGGACGTGGCAGAATCGTTGAGGACGCTGCGTACCGCATCGTGCAGCAAGCGCAGTGTACGCTCGGTTAGGCCGCCGAGAAGAGCCTTTGTGTATCCGAACTCATCCACAGAGCCCTCTTTCAGAGGAAGGTTGGAGCAACAGGCGCGTTCCGTATAGTTTTCAAGCGTTGGCTAGTCGTCATCGCTCTTGGGCGCAGGACGCAGAATCGCCTCCAAGTCCCTCCCTACATCCAAGCCGTGCGCCAAGGCAACTGCCCCCAGGTGGAACCCAATCGAGGCGCGCAACTCCCCAAGTGCTTGACCAAAGAGACCGAGACCGAACGACCATCCGCCAGAGTCGAGTGGGTAGCGAAGAGGCGCGGCCTCCGATAAGGCCCGAAGCCTTGATGAGCGCGTACCGGTCGGCGACCGCCGCCTTGCCTTCGAGGTCCGCGACCGTGTCGAGGAAAAGTCGCTCGTGTTCCGTCATCGCCGTCAGAACAGCATCGCGCGGTCCGACCTTCCCCTTGATGACGTCGCGCCCGTGTTGGACGCAGCCCGCCACCGCCGCGCTCCTTTCTCCAGGGTTACACCCCCGGTAGGGCCCTAGGCACCACAAGGCCTGGAGCGAAGAACATGATTTCAGAACCGGTGCGCCTGGCACTGGCAGTGTACTGAAGCCGATACTGTCTACGCTTGTAGCCTGAGTAGAGCCTTCGCGTCTGAGCGTGATCGTCATACGAAACGACCCACGGGGTCGTGATGCTCTTCACGGTTTGGGCGACCACACGATGATCGCTATCCGAGTAGTAGTTTGCGTAAAGGTGTTTGCCCTTCTCGTAATACGGAGGATCCAGGTAGACGAGTGTTCGCCGCGGGAGCCTCTTCAGAATACAGCGCAGGAATACGACAGCGTCTTGGTTCGCAACATGAAATCGTGACCGATATCGTGCGATTCGCTGGATGCGCTCAGCTAGGTCCTCCCGATTGAAGCGCGCGTCAATTCTCCATTCGCCCTTCTGCTTCTGGCCACCGATGACCCCGCCGTCGAGGATACCGGACCGGTTTGTTCGATTCAAGTAGAAGAGCGCGAAACCGAGGGGCAGCACACCAGCAGCCAGACCTCGTCGGTACGTTGCTTTCTGCCTTGCTCGCTCTTTGAGTGTGAGCGGAGTCCTAGCCACCAACTTGCACAGCTCACCGTTGTGATCTAGGACCGCCTTCCAAAACGCCCAGATGGCCGGGTCGATGTCATTAATCCACGCCGCATCCACGTACTCACCCAGCACCAAGGCCACTGCCACGCCGGCTCCGCCGGCGTACGGCTCCACGTAAACCCCGTCTGAGATGCCGTTTGCTCTGACCAGTTCGCCGAAAAAAGGCGCAAGGTGAGACTTACCACCCGGGTACCTGAGCGGGGTCAAGGGTTTCACACAATCTTCTCCATCAGTGATCGTGCACGGCAGCGAGGTATACCGCCAAGCTCTTCCATATTGCAATCACGTCGGAAGAGCTGGGATGGAGGTCTTGGTTGTGCACATAGTCACTCAGCGTTCCCGCGGAGTGAAGCTTCGAGCTGCCCGCAAGTTGTCGCGTCGCACTCGCCTGTTTCCTATCAAGCCACTTCTTTGTCTCGGTCACATTGATCGCCGCCAGCAGGCGCGCCTTTAGCGTGACGTGCTTCCCCTTGTCGGGGAGAACCTCGACACGGTGACGACGGAGAAAATCATCAGTTGAAAGCTCCAGGAATACACGGAGGACCACTGCGTGAATATTGGCCTTGTCGAACGAAATCCCTGCTAGCTCTTCCATGATGTCTTGAAGCCGCGGGTGCCTTGGGTGGATCTTTGCCTCTTTCAACGACCATCGCTTCGGCTTTCTCCTTCTTTCCTCCTTCGGGGGAGGCGGAGATGGTGCCTTGCCCACAGGTTCTACTGCAATGGGCTCGGTGAGAACTTTCTTTACATCGGGGAGGTCTGGGTCCGCAAACCCGCCAACGTAACGCTCGATATCTTTCGCTCTGTAGATGCTTCGCACTTTCAGCTTACCGCTGCTCAGGTCATGTATGACCCGACGTAGCCACTTGAACATCTCCTCGGGTGGATAGTCGGAGAACGCCCAACCCGTATCATCGACCCGTATTCCAAACTTCTTCCGTACAGCTGCCGACTCCAGAAGCCGCCGCAAGTTTGTCGTCGGCACCTTCTTAGCACGGTTCGCGTCTTCCGGGTCGCCCGCCGTGTGTTTGAGGTAGCGGTCCAGGAACTGCATCTCGATTGTTTTCCGTGCACCGATCCGCTCTAGATAGCGGCCTTTTTCGACGGGTCCCCACTCCACTATCCCAGCGCCTTGATTCTCACCGGTGTGCCGCAGTGCGATCCAATGCTTCAATTCGTCGAGAGGTAGAACTTCGCATTCGACCTGGTTGACGGGCTTTCCCTTCAAGTACTTCGCGGAGAACTCGCGCAGTCTTCTCTCCACCGCGGCGCTAACGGCACCCGTGACTATGTCGGGAGTATGGAGCGCGATCAGAGCAGCGATGCGACGATTGCCCTCATGCACGACGTAGCGACCAGGGTGGTCTTCAGATGCTGAGGCCCCGATCTTCTCAAGCGGATTGAGGGCGCCGTGCTCTACGATATCCTCGGCGAGCCGTAGCATCTTCTTCGGCTCGGTCTGAAAGAGCTCTCGGACCGCATCGCGGTGGGTAGGCTGTATTTCAAGTCGCGGGTTTTCGGTATCGAGTATCAACGCCGTGAGCGCGATTTCGCTGCGCATCTCCCCCCCCCGTTCGCCGAGTCGACTAGCCGTCGCTCGGGTTACGATGCGTGGTAGCCTACCTTCACGCTAGGGCGGTTTTCCGGCACGGAGCGGCGAATTTGCGCCTTCCAGGCAGGAAAAACGATAGGCAACAGTTTGCTCCCTTCGGAAGGTGCCCAGCAACCGGCGAGCACAAAATAGTAGGTGTCAGTCCTACAGCGGCCGCACCGCTTCGCGGAGCCAGTCTCCCTACGTCACAGTCCGAGCTGCCGCGGACTACTCGCTCGGCCCCCAGACCGATCCCACGGGCCTTGCGCTTGGGACTTGCCGCGACACCATCGTCATAAGCAACATTGCGGGGACAACTGCCCTTGAGGTGTTAGTGGAGTTTCGCATCCGTCCGTGATAGTCGCGCGGGAACAACCCACACCGCCCCGACACCATCCTGGCGGCATTCCCTGGCCCCACTACCTCATCGTGTTGGGGATGCTGACGGGCATCGGATCACGGCTGGAAGGACAAAGCACGGAGTATGAAGCTCGGTACGCCACGTTGCGGCAGATCTTCCAAGATTCGACCCTCTCCGACGACTCGATGCTCGCGGCTATCAACGCGGTCAACCAAATTGCTACGTCCCTCTCTCCGCGAACACAGGACCTGCTCACCGTGCGCGCAGGCATAGATGAAGCACTGAACGAGACCCTGAAGGCCCACCTTCGGGACGTAGTGGCGCATGAGTATGAGAATGATTCTGGGGTGCGCGCACGACAGCTGCTGCACGTGATGCGGCAAGCGCGCTCACGGGTGTTCCCTGCCTACGGGGTTGGAGACCTTGCTGCGACCTCGGATGACTACCTCAAGGCACTGGGATTCGTCGCGCCCTACCACAACTGGTTATGCAATCATCTTCAGGCACACGCACTGTCTCCTTTTGATCGCGATACGGTCGCCAACCTCGAACCGACATCCTTCGACGACGCTCGAGCGCGGTATCACGCTGTGTGCGATGTACCCCACTTCTCCTGGTACTAGCATTCAAGCAGGCGATTGAGGCCTCGATTCGGAAATCACCACCCACCCATAGCCCCGCCTCCCCCCTGGCCAGCCCTGGGCCCGGATGGACTCTGAGAGCAGACGACGGTCGGACCCATGACTGCGCTGGAAAGGCCTTCGGCCGCGGTCTGGCGAAGGTCGAGGGGTCACTGCTGTTAGAAATGCCCGTGGAAAAGTCGGTCGGGGAGACGAACACCATCTTTAGGTTGAAAATCTGCATATTGAATAGAGAGGGATCATGGTGCGAGGAGTCCCAACTGCTCGCGGATCTGGGGCGCGGTCAAACGAAACGGGCTGCCGATAGAAGCAAGTGACTTTCGCAGGCGGCGGTGCCTGCCGAATTGCCTCACTACGGCAACCTACTCGAACGTGGCGTAATAGGTCGGAAGGGTCTTCGTCTTGTCCAAGCGATCGTAGTAGACTTGGAGCTGAGATACATCACGGTGGCGAGTGTAGGATTGAACCTCGAGCAGGTTGAGTCCCGATTCGATCAACTTGCTCGTGAAGACTTTCCGGTACCCGTGGACGTTCTTGGTGATGCCGAGTTGCCGGTGAACCTTCATGACCAGTCGATAGATCATGTTGGAAGACAGGCTCTCCCCTT
>Ga0326726_10003404_pt1 | contig 14590 bp, 15 predicted proteins | sample MHFenrmetagenome_2_FD_207603 | JGI IMG/M metagenome (GOLD analysis project Ga0326726, IMG submission 207603) | Lab enriched peat soil microbial communities from Michigan Hollow, Ithaca, NY, United States - MHF15MN | ecosystem: Environmental > Terrestrial > Soil > Wetlands > Peat | place: USA...
AACGCCGAGAGTTTGTACTACCGAGAACTCAACTACATACTACGAGCAATCTGCAGAAGCGGCACCAAAAAAGTTGAGATTCACAGCGTCTGCGGACAACGCTACATCGGAACAGACCTGGACTCAACCATGCAAATCGACATCTACGGGACGCCGGGAAACGACTTAGGCGCCTTCATGAACGGACCACGAATCACGGTGCACGGCAACGTGCAGGACGCCTGCGGCAACACAATGAACGATGGCTCCATCGTGGTGCATGGCTGCGCGGGCGACTTGACGGCGAACTCGATGCGGGGAGGAAAAATCTTCATCCGCGAAAGCGTCGGCTACCGCGTGGGCATACACATGAAGGAGTACCAGAACAAGAAACCCACGTTGGTCGTCGGCGGCGTGGCGCAGGATTTCTTTGCGGAATACATGGCAGGCGGCATCGCGCTTGTGCTTGGTCTGAACATGGAGACGGACAAGAAATGCGTTGCCCGCTTCGTCGGCACGGGCATGCACGGCGGCGTCATCTACACCCGAGGAGATATATTCAAGCTGAGTGAGGGCTGCAAAATCGCGAAGGCTGGCAAACGTGACATGCGCATCATCGAGGGGTTGGTGCGGGAGTTCTGCGGCTACTTCGGCAACAACCCAGTGGACGTCATGGATAGGCAGTTCTACAAGATTACGCCGTTGTCTAAAAGACCGTACGAGAAGTTGTACTCGCACTGACTGCTCGGAGCAGGGCACTCCTCCCTTTTGTTAAGGAATCAACAGTCGATTTTCGGTCATCAAGTGGTTTCTTTTGGTCTCGGGTTTGAGCCCCTTCTTTTTCAGCGCCATCACGAACGCCGCAGCCAAGAGGAATCCTGGCAGGAGAAGCCACACTGGGAATTCTGGAATCACGTTGGTGCCGAGGTCTACGTCGATGTAGTGGGTGCTGTGCGCGTAGGTTACGTGGAGGACCCAGGCGTCGGTCGTCGACGTCAACGTATAGTTTAAGTTCACGTCGTCCAAGAACACTTTCAGGTTGGCCACGTTCGGAACCTGGCTTTTTGCCACCATCACGTCCGCGAATCCAACGGTGCCAACGTTACCCGTGACCGTGAAGCTGAGTTCTCTGATGAAGGAGTTGAAGGCGAGCGCTGACACCGTCGAGTTGGAGGTCACGGAAATGACGGATTGTCCGTCGAAGCTGTTGGTCGAGAGCATCCTGTACGCCTCGCCTTTGTCGTAGGGGAAGCTTGCGGCAAATGTTGCCCTCACGATGAACGCGGCCGTTGCCGAAGGTGTCCACACCGCAGAGTAGCTTCCATCAGAGCTCGTTCGCGGAGAGGCGATGTCGGTCCAAGTTTGCCCGCCCGTCAAACTGTACGACAGCCCAATCGGTTGACCCGCCATGGCGGCACCGTTGCCCTTCAGGGTCCCGGATAATGTGACTTTGAAGCCTTGAAGTGCCGTCTGAGGATTAATGTTGAGCGTCACCGTGGTGGGCAGAGTGGTGGGCACATCTCCAAACGCAACCACCCCACCATCAACGATTCCATACCCCACGAAGACGTTGTCGCCCGAAACCGCGGGGCTCGAATCCACGCTGCCAAGACCGCCGTAACTCCACACCTCCTCTCCCGAGTTTGCATCGAAGCAGGCGACCCACCCGGGGTATTGAGTGCCGAAGTAGACTTTGCCGTCGGCAACCGCAGGTGAAGACCAGACACCTGGGATGTTTGTGGAATTCCAAAGCGACGTACCCGTTGAAGAGTCATAGCAGTAGAAAGTGCCGGCGGCGTCGCCCACGTAGACTCTGCCGTTCGCCACCGCGGGAGACGACCTGACGAAGTAGGAGTCTAGCCCGCTCCAAACGTAGCCTCCGCTTGCCGCGTTTAGGCAGTAGAGGTTGCTGGATGACGTGAAGTAGACTCGGCTGTTGTAAACCGTAGGAGACGAGTCGATAATGTCTGATGACGTGCCACCGTTGCTGACGTCGTAGTCCCAGATTTTTGCTCCCGTGCCAGCGTTGAGCGCATACAGCTTTGAATCGTACAGGGAGCCCACATAAACAACGTTATTCGAGACCGCGGGAGACGAGAAAATCGCGCCCTGCGCTCCAGCATAACGCCCGCCCGTCGTGAAATTCCAGACGTACGTGCCGTCGTTGGCGTTTATGCAGTAGAGTCTGCCGTCCAAGGAGCCGAAATATATTCTGCCGTTGCTCACGACCGGCGAAGAATCAACGTCTCCGCTGGCTTGATACGCCCAGTTCAACGTGCCCGTGGCTTCGTTCAAACAGTAAAGGTTACCGTCCCGTGTGCCGACGTAGACTTTGCCCGAGTCAACTGCGGGAGAACTCCATATCGACGAGAATGTGTCGTAGTCCCAGAGCTTTGCGCCGCTCGTCAAGTTAAGCGCGATGATTTCGCCATCGGTCAAGCCTACTATCACTCGACCATTCACGACAGCGGGGGATGAAACCACCGAAGCCTCCGTGGGGTAAACCCAGATGGTGTTGTTCGTGTTGGGTGCCGTGGACGTCGAGGAGCCCGTGTGCTGTGGGTCATGTCGGAACATGGGCCAGGTGTCGGCGGTGGCTTGCACCGCTGCGCCCGCGTTGGGCACGAAATGCAAAAGATAAGTACCCATCAATAGAACAGCAACTACAAAAACACATGCTCTGCGTACGTTTCGCATAAAAAACGCTCCTGCTTACATGGTGAAAAACATCCGATAAAAGCGTTGCTGTGACGACAGCCTGAAGTTAACAGGTATATATCCCTGAGAAAACAATAATTCCAACAAGTACCACCGAGAAAGCACGTTGAGGCTCACGTTTGACCGACTACAACAGCGTGTTCAAGGACGAGTCGAAACTCGACATCAACTTCGTACCCAGCAGGCTGCCCCACAGGGAACGCGAGCACCGCTTGCTCATGGAGTTCTTCGATTTCCTCCTGCGCTGCCCCGAGCGCATGGCACAGCGCGTCATCATCACGGGCGAAGTGGGCACGGGAAAAACCGCGCTTGCCCAGCGGTTCGGCGCTGACATCACGTTGGAAGCCAACAAGAAGAGCCTCCGCTTGCGCTACGTCCACGTTAATTGCCGAGAGTATCGCGGCAGCCTCTTGCTTATCCTGCAGCAGGCAGTGTCGGTTTTTCGCCCGAACTTCCCGAAACGTGGGTTCAGCGCCGAAGAAATCCTCTCCGCATTGGCGCAGACGTTGGACGAGGACGACGCTTACGCGGTGCTGGCGCTGGACGAGTTCGATAGCCTCGTCGAACGTGAGGGCTCAGAAGCCGTCTACAAACTCACGCGGCTACAGGAGACACGCCCCGGGAAGCCTCAGCGAATCTCGCTCATCGGCATCGTCCGCGACCTCAAGCTGCTGGACAAGCTGGATGCCAGCGCCCGAAGCACGCTGCAACGGAACGTCATTGCTCTGGAGAAGTACTCGGAGCCGCAGCTGGTTGACATACTGAACGACCGCGTCGCCATGGCGTTCGAACCGTCGGCGGTTCCCGACGACACCGTGAGCCTCGTGGCCGAGCTGGCGCAGTCGGAGAGTGGGAACGCTCGGTTCGCCATCGAGTTGCTCTGGCGGGCAGGCAAATACGCGGATTCCGAGGATGCTGGTGAAGTGTTGCCTGAGTGCGTTCGCCGAGCGGTCTCCAGTATCTTTCCCACGATGAAGAAGGCAGAGTTGGAGTCGCTGGGGTTGCACGAGAAGCTGTTCCTGCTGGGGGTGGCGCGGTTCTTCAAGGAGAACGAGCAGGCTTACGCTTCGCTGTCCGACGTTGAGAAGGCGTATGCCGTCGTCTGCGAGGAGACGGGCGAGGAGCCGAGCAGTCACACTATGATATGGAGGTATGCGCAGTTGCTCAGCAGTTTAGGCTTCGTGAAAGCGGAGGTGGCGGCGGTTTCGACACGTGGGAGGACAACTCGGATATCTCTGCCAGCAATTCCCGCGGCGGAGCTGGAGAAGGAGCTCTGTGCGTTGCTTGCGAAGGAGGAGGCGTGAGGCAAGTGGAAGTTGAGGAGGTTTTCTCATCCAAACCGCGGATGAAGATATTGAAGCTGCTGGCGAGGTTGGGCATGTTGAACGTGTCTGATATTGCGAAGCGCATCGGCTTGAACTACTCAGCCACGAACGAGCACCTGCGCCTCCTCGAGGCAGAAGGCATCCTCGTGCAGCGCAGTTACGGGCGTATCCGCATGTACAGGTTCAACGAGGGCTCCGCGAAAGCGAAAGCGGTTCAGTTATTGATTGAGGCGTGGGAACAGGCTAATAACAGCAACACAATACCAGATAGAAGAGGGATTACTATTTGACGATGGTTGATGTGTCGGGAAAACCCGAGATTTTTCGAGAGGCAACGGCGACGGGAACGATTAGACTCAAACCTGAAACCATAAGGCTAATCAAAGACGACAAAATCGCGAAGGGTGACCCGTTGTACACGGCGAAGATAGCGGGCATCCTGGCCGCCAAGAAAACCAGCGAACTTGTGCCGCCTTGCCACCCGTTGCCCCTGACAAACGTCGACGTTGACGCAGAAGTCTCGGGCGACACGAGCGTGGAGGTCACGGTTGTCGTCAAGACTCGAGCGCAGACGGGCGTGGAGATGGAGGCGCTCACTGCGGTGTCGGTGGCGTTGTTAGCGGTGTGGGATATGACGAAGCAGTATGAGAAAGACTCGGCGGGGCAGTATCCGAGCACAGCTATCGAGAATATTCACGTTGTGGAGAAACTCAAGCGAGCGTGACCGACGTGAGCGAGACCAGCAGGGCACACAAGGCGCATGCGCCGAAATCGCTTAATTTTGCGGTCTTCATTTGTAGCACCTCGCGGTACCAGAGCCTACAGAAGGGCGAGGAATTCACCGACGTATCAGGAGACCTGATTGAATCGCTGCTGAAGGCGGCGGGGCACATCGTCCTGTTCAAGCGAGTTGTCGCCGACGATAAGGACATGATTGAACACGCCGTCAAAAGCGTCCTGGACAACCCGGGCGTTGACGCCGCCATATTCTGTGGGGGCACAGGCATCACACACTCCGACGTGACTATCGAGACGGTTTCGCCGTTCTTCGAGAAGACATTGCCGGGTTTCGGGGAGATTTTCAGGCGCCTCAGCTACGACAAAGTCGGCTCGGCAGCCGTTATGTCCCGCGCCGTCGCGGGCGCCGTGCGTGGCAAGGCGCTGTTTTGCATCCCTGGTTCTGCTGATGCTGTGCGGGTTTCGGTCGAACTGCTTATATCAACCGAAGCTGGTCACATCGTTAAGCACGCACGGGAATAACGCATGGTTTTAACCGACAGCTGCGGACGACCGTTGCTTAACTTACGGATTTCGATTACTCAGCGTTGCAACTTCGGCTGCGATTACTGCCACAAAGAAGGCGAAGGATGCAGCCGCGGCGAATGCGAAGAAATGACCGCCGAAGAAATCGTTCGCGTCGCAGGCATCGCGGTCAGCCTCGACATCTCACGTATCAAGCTCACGGGTGGAGAGCCGCTCATGCGAGAAGACCTCTGCGACATCGCCCAGGGCATCGCCGCCATCCCCAGGTTGAAAGATTTATCCATGACTACGAATGGCTCGCTGCTAGCTTCCGAAGCGGAAAAACTCCACGCCTGCGGTTTGCGGCGTGTGAACATCAGCCTGCCCACGTTGAACCCCGAAGCCTACATGAACCTCACGGACGGCAACCTGGAGAACACGCTGGAGGGCATCAAAGCCGCCGTCAAAGCAGGCTTCAACCCCGTCAAGCTCAACATGGTCGTGCTGAAGGGCATCAACGTGAAAGACGTCCCAACCATGATGGACTTCGCGCGGCAGACAGGCACGATTCTGCAGCTCATCGAACTGGACCCCGTCAACGTCGACGACGAATACTTCTCCGCCTACCACAAAGTCCTGGACGAGTACGAGGAGATGCTCAAGCAGAAAGCCACCTCCATCGAGACGCGGAAGTTCATGCACAACCGCCACGTCTACCGCCTTCCAGACGTGACCGTGGAAATCGTGCATCCAACCGAGAACAGGGAGTTTTGTGCGCACTGCACGAGGCTGAGGGTGACGAGCAACGGGATGCTTAAGACGTGCCTGATGCGAAACGACAACCTCATCGATATCTTGACGCCACTGAGAAACGGGGCAAACGACGAAGAACTCAAAAAACTCTTCCTGCGAGCAAACCAGATAAGAGAACCATACAACAAGACTACTTAACATATCCACAAAAGGGGATCACACCATCGCCGCTTCGTCCGACGCGAACACTGGTTCCGTGCAAAACCCCAAACCACTATGCACGCACTATATATAGAGGGGGTATAGACAAAAAATCACATAACAGTACAGCGGCTCAAATCATCGGAATTCCAATAAGGGAACAGCACTTCGAAATCAAGGATAAACAAACTAGGACGGAAAGTTGTTGGGGTTTATTCTTGGTCTTCGTAGAGCCTTCGTTCTTTGACTACGAGCGTGTTTTCCTCTTCCGCGTCCATGATGACTCTGAACGTCTCTTTGAGTTCTTGCTGGTGCAGGAACTTTTTGACGAGGACTTTGATGTATTTCTTCGTGACTGCGTCTCCTTCGCCTTTGACTGTGACCATTTCAGCGTCTGCCGAAACGTCAGCGTTCGTCTTGTCCTTGAGGAAATCCACTAAACTCTTGACCACATCGTCTTTTTCCTTCTTAATCTCGGAAGCGTCAACCTTAATCTCCAATTTCGCTTTCACCTCGCCAACCGCAGCTAAACGTCAACCACACCTGCGCTTGAAGGAATATAAGTTTTTGTTTGTCAGTTCGCCCGTCGAGTCATTATCACTGCACATCGGCTCTGTTGACTCTAAAGCTCATCATCCACGCCAAAGAAGCGCGTTGCAACTTAAGACTTTTACGTAACCACACTACTGATAGCAGAGGCGAAAAAAGAATGGAACTCACCGAAGCCATCCAAGGCAGAAGAAGCATAAGAAAATACAAAAACCAACCCATACCCGACGAAACCGTCACCCAACTAATCGAAGCCGCAACCTACGCACCCTCAGCAGGAAACCTCCAGCCCTGGCACTTCATAATCGCCAAAAACCCCAACGCCAAGAAGAAACTCGCCGAAGCAGCCTACAACCAAACCCACGTTCACCAAGCACCCATCGTCATAGTCGTTTGCGCCGACGAAAAACAAGCACAACCAAGATACAGCAAACGAGGAACAAACCTATACTGCATCCAAGACACCGCAGCCGCAACCCAAAACATCCTACTCACCGCATACTCGCTAGGTTTGGGAACGTGCTGGATTGGCGCATTCGACGAAGAACAAGCCAAACAAGCCATAAACGCTCCCGAAGGCGTGCGACCAGTTGCCATGATTCCCGTTGGCTACGCCGACGTTACTCCGCGACCCAGAGCGAGAAAACCCCTGAACGAGGTTTGCAGGTTCGACGGCTTCTAATCCACAATAACCGCGGCAACAGAGCCGAGTATTGTATAACGCGTCTGCATACATCATACATTTTACTGCTTTCCGCACAAAAAAGTTTAAAAGCCTAATCCCCATTCCCATCTGCCTTCACAGAAAAGAACCAAACTCTCCTGAAAACAGGAAAGCTTGGAAAAAAACATCATGATCACAGGAGGCGAAAGAAGAACGCTATCACGAGATTGCGACGGTTGCTCACAGATGAAAGCATGCAACAAACGGTACTGCACTGTCGAGAAGGGCAACGTCGTTTACTGCCCAGACGGAACAGGACATCTAGTTGATGGACTGTCGAACACTTTCTAAACCACGAGCAACCAAACAACAAAAGAAACACATGAATATTCTTTCCCCCTTTTTAGTCCCTACTTTGTTCTTTCACCCAACAATTCCAGGAGTTTCACGCGAGCTAACTACAAATGGCTTACATACTGGTCTGCACAATCCTATCATGGAAGAGCCATGTCCCAAGCGCTCAACGCTGACATTATCCGCTGGATCGAAATAATACTGGCTGTTATCCTGACAATTCTATTTGGCTACATCGCATCCTGGATTCTCAACGCAGCATTGAAAAAATCATCTTTCCCAATCGAGACCGGCAAACAGATCGCAAGAATCACCCGATACGCAATCTACCTAATCGGAGCAGTCCTAATCATTATTTTCCTAGCATCCGACATCGTCAGCGCACTCGTCGGCTTAGGATTCTTGGGTTTAGCCATCGGGTTTGGCTTGTCAAGTCTCATCAGCAACTTCGTCGCAGGAATAACCGTGATGGTGAGTAAAAGCATCGCCGTCGGCGACGAAGTAAAAGTTACCTTCTTCGAAGGCACCATCACAAAAATAACCATCACCAAAACCGTGCTTGAAACCAAAGACGGCGAAATCGTCTACGTCCCCAACAGCTTCTTCCTCTCAAACCCCGTTTCGCGAAAGAAACACACCACACCGACGGACCACAAACACGACGTCTGAAACGAAGGCGTTGTCTGACACTCTTCGCCTTCGGAGCCATTCAGAAACCAGCAGTTTGGCACAGATTCTCGTAAATATGATTTAATACTGTGTTCTTGAAATATGACTGCGAGGAATCACGTTTGGATTACTCGGTCATAGCTGATGCTTATGAAAAGATCGAAGCCACCACGAAACGACTAGAAATGACCTCGTTACTCGTTGACCTCCTCAAAGCTACGCCAAAAACAATCATCGCCAAAGTCGTCTACCTTACACAGGGCAAGATTTACCCAGACTTCGTGGGTCTCGAAATCGGCGTCGCCGAAAAACTCGCCATCCGCGCACTCTCCCGTGCTTCAGGACGAACCGAAACTGAAATCGAAGCTGATTTGAAGAAGAGTGGAGACATCGGCGAAACCGCCCAAAACCTGCTAGCGAAAAGAAAACAGGTCACGTTCGGACAAAAAACCCTCACGACTGAAAGAGTCTATGAGACTCTGGACAAGATGGCGAAAACCACGGGTTCAGGAGCCGTCGACACCAAAATGTCCCTACTCTGCGGACTCCTGACCGACGCTTCACCCAAAGAAGCAAAATACATTCTCAGAACAGTCACGGGCAATCTGCGTTTGGGCATTGCGGACATGACGGTGCTCGACGCTCTAGCCATCGCTTACGGTGGAGGAAAAGAAGCCCGCGAACAACTCGAACGTGCATACAACATCTCGTCAGACCTTGGGAGAGTGGCGAACGTGGTCGCCGACAAGGGTTTGAAAGCCATCGAGAAAATTGGGGTCGTCACGTTTGAACCCATTAGACCAATGATGGCTGAGAGGCTTTCGTCGCCCGAGGAAATCTTGGACAAGTTTGGCGGCAAATGCGTGGCTGAGTACAAATACGACGGCGAACGGATTCAGGCGCACAAGCAGGGCACGAAGGTCGTGCTCTATTCCCGACGACTCGAAGACATTTCCTCGCAATACCCCGATGCTGCTGAACTCGTCAAGGACAACGTCAAAGCCAAAGAAGCCATCGTGGAGGGCGAATGCGTCGCTGTTGACGTTGAAACGGGCGAGATGCGTCCTTTCCAGGAGCTCATGCACCGGAGACGCAAGTACGGCATCGAGGAAGCTATGCAAGAATACCCTGTCTCGCTGTTTCTGTTCGACGCGCTGTCCATTGAGGGGAAGGATTTCACGCTTACTCCGTATCCTGAACGTCGCAGGGCATTGGAGAAGACTTTAGAGGAGAACGTTCGGCTCTGCGCTGCTAAACAGCGGCTGGTTGCGAGCGTAAAGGAGCTAGAGGTGTTTTTTGAGGAGGCAATTGCCGACGGATGCGAAGGCGTCGTCTGCAAAGCTGTCGGAAAAGACTCAGTTTACCAGGCTGGTGCGCGTGGTTGGCTGTGGATAAAGTACAAGCGGGATTACAAAAGCGAAATGAAGGACACCGTGGACCTCGTGGTTGTGGGTGCGTTTCACGGCAGGGGCAAACGAGCAGGAACGTATGGTGCGTTGCTGTTAGCGACGTACAACAAGAAGGCTGACATATTCGAGACGGTGACGAAACTTGGCACGGGCTTCACCGACAAAGACCTCAAAGAGATGCCCGAGCTGCTTCGGAAACACGAGATTCCGAAGAAGCATTCACGTGTCCTGTCGCAATTGAAGGCTGACGTGTGGTTTGAGCCAGCAGTTGTCCTTGAAGTGTTGGGCGCGGAGATCACGTTGAGTCCAATCCACATGGCTTCGATGGATTCCATACGGAAGGGCAGCGCATTGGCGATTCGGTTTCCACGGTTCACGGGCAAATACCGCACAGACAAAGCACCCGAGGACGCGACAACGTCGGATGAGATTGTGGAGATGTACCGCAACCAGCTGAAGAAGATTAGCGAGGCGCCAGCGAACGCGAAGGCTTGATAAGGGCAACTGGACAAAGTACCTGCTGGAGCGTGTCTGGTTTGGATTCGGAGAAGATGAAGGCGCTCGTGGCACTCAAAGAGAGACTTGAGAAACAGCGCGAAGCGCTGAACACTGAAACTGCAGAGGTCACCACGGCTTTGGAGGCTGTTAACTCGATTTTGCTGGAGAAGGGGTTCAAGCGTGGCGACATCAACGAAGTCGCTCAAAAGCCCAACGATGCAGTTGCTCAAGCGGAGAAGAAGCCGATTGTAAAGGAAGAGGAGCAAGTGCCAGTCACTCAGGCAGGATTGCCCGAGAGCGTCATCCCCCTGAAAACAGCGAATGAAGAGCCATTGGCGCTAATCTACGTGGAAAAAGAGGAGTTACACGTTCTGCCGGATGAAAACAAGCGATTCAGCATCAACACACCACCGTTTAACCAGTTCTTGGTGGAGCGCATCTTCGCGCGGATGCAGGAGAAGGATGCGGAACTGGTCAGGATGGGACAGCTCACGACGGAGAGGATGTTTGCGTACAACCTCGTGTTGGAGGGCGACTTGATTCGGGAAATTATGTTCAAGAATGTGGATGAGGAGCGGCTGCGGGAGTTGAAGTCGAGTATCCGCTGGACGTTCGAGAAAATGTATGAGAAGACGAAAAGTTGACGGCGTCAGCGCTTAGGTCATATGTTTCTTCAGGGCGTCGACGTATTTTTGTTTGTTGCAGAGGCCGATGATTTTTTCGACTTCGCGGCAGTCCTTCAGGATGACGACGGTTGGGATGCTGGAGACGTTGAATTTCTCAGAGGTTGCGGGGTTTTCGTCGACGTCGAGTTTGCCGATAAATACTTTGCCAGCGTATTCTTTCGCTAATTCTTCAATCGTTGGTGCCAATGCTCTGCAGGGTCCACACCAACCTGCCCAAAAGTCGATGAGGACTAGTGGGTTTTTGCTGATGGTTTCTTCGAAGTTCTGGTCTGTGAAATGGAATGGTCCTTCGCTCATGATTCATTTCTCCATAACAATTAACGAGGGTTATTCTGGTTTTGTTCGATATAAACCGTTCGTGTTTTCGGGTCATCTGCAGGCTCGCATTTTCTGCTGTAGGGCTTTAAACCTGACATAGGTTTCTTCTGGGCTGCTTACGTTTGCGGCTTCTTTTTCGAAGGGGCAGATGTCCTGCTTCGTATCATCCAGGATGACGTCGACGAGTTCTTTCCATTCTATCGCGATGTAGTTGTTTTCGAGCACGGTTTTTCCTGCGGTGCTGAGGGTTTCCGCGTAAACTGCTTTCACTTCCGCGTAGACGCAGAGGAGTGCGACGGCTTTTCCGACGACTTTGTCCGCGACAGAAGCGTCTTCAAGGTTTTTGCCCTGCTGGTCGATGGCGTTGAGGAAGCCTGAGATGCGGTGAAACTGGGTTTCGTAGAGGGTCTTGCCGTTTTTGACGATGGCGAGGGTGAGTTGTCTCCGGCGAAGTTGGGTTTTGGCGGTTTCGAGGTCGTTCATGGCTTTGGCACTACGAGGATGGTCGGGTTCGTGGTGTAAAAGCTTTTAGGGTTCAAACGTGCACTTCACGTTTTGGCGAAAGCGTATGACTGGAATTGTTCGCGTTGGCGTAACGTTTCCACCTGAGCTTTTGGCGGAGCTGGACGAAGTCATTGACAAGATGGGTTACGAGAGTAGGTCGAAGGCAATTCAGGATGCGGTGCAGCTTTTTGTCTCTGAGAAGAAGTGGGTTCGTGAGGAAAAAGCTCCTCAAACGGGCATATTGCTCATGGTTTATGACCACGAAGTTGCGGGTTTGGAGGGTGAGTTGACTGAGGTTCAGCACGAGCATGCGCGGGTGATTTCGTCGTCTATGCATATCCACGTTGGCGAACGCGACTGTTTGGAGGCGATTGCCGTGAAGGGCAAGGCTGGAGAGATCAGGAAGTTGAGTAACGAGTTGACGACGAAGAAGGGCGTGAAGATTTTGAAGACGATGATGGTTTCGCTGTAGCCGCGTTTAGCTTTTGACTTCGAACATGCGCTCGAGCGCCTTGCGTGCTTTCTGGGCGGTTTGCTCTGGAACCTTGACGACGTGTCTGCCTTCTTTGAGGGATGCGTAGAGTCTGTCGAGCGTTGTGAGTTTCATGTTGGGGCACACTGCGCCTTCGTAGGCGATGTAGAATTGTTTGTCTGGGTTTTCTTTGCCGAGCCTGTGCAGCAAGCCTTCTTCGGTGCCGACGATGAACTGCTTGCAGAGTGATTCTTTGACGTATCGGCACATTTTGGAGGTGCTGCCGACGAAGTCTGCGGTTTTGCGCATTTCGCCGCTGCATTCGGGGTGCACAATGACTTTGGCTTCGGGGTGCTGGAGCTTGAGGATTTTGACGTCTTCGGGCTGGAAGAGCAGGTGCGTGGGGCAGAAGCCGTAGTCTGGGATGGGAATAAGGGTTTTGCCCGTTTTCTCCTGCACGTACTCGGCTAAGTTGCGGTCTGGACCGAACAGAATCGTGTCTGAGGCGAGGGATTGGATGACTTCCACGGCGTTTGCGCTCGTGCAGCATATGTCGCATTGGGCTTTGGCTGAGGCAAGCGTGTTCACGTAGAGGACAACAGGTGCGTTTGGGTGTTTGGTTTTTTGGCGTTTGATTTCTTCGACGGTGAGCATTTGTGCCATTGGGCAGCGTGCGCCGAGTGTGGGGAGGAGGACTTTTTTGTGGGGGTTGAGGATGGCTGCTGATTCTGCCATGAAATCTACTGCGCAGAAGACGATGGTTTCGGCGTTTTTTTCCTGCATGGCTTTGCGGCTGATTTCGATGCTGTCTCCGACGTAATCAGCTATGTCTTGGATTTCGGGTCGTTGGTAGTTGTGGGCTAGAATTATGGCTTTTTTCTCTTTTTTGAGTTTCTGAATTTTCTCGGCTAAATCCATTGGTTGCGCCTGAATGTGAGGGTTAGCAATGCAGAAGAGGAGATATATATTTTTATCCGCCTTGAAGCGGGTTTGAATGATGGTTTCTGCGGGTTAGCTGGACTGTTGTGCGATTTTTTTCTTAACCCCCCTTATTTAAACTACAAATAGGCGGGACTAGCTGGGGACTAGTTGCTCACGTGTGTCTATACCCCCCTTATTTAAAGGCTGGAAAAGTGCGGCAAGGAGGCAATCGCGGGTTTTGTCGGTTTGGTTTTAATTAGAGAAGGACGGCAAAAAGGTTTGGAGATGAATCCTGATAAGTCTTAAATAAGGCTTTGAGCTTCTCAAGTATCCGAAGATATTCTTCATTGTGAAAAACCAGTAGGTGTCTTTATGGAGAACAAACGTTTAACCACCAATCAAGGCGTGCCCGTCTCCAACAACCAGAGTTCCCTCACCGTCGGCGAACGAGGTCCAGTTTTGCTGCAGGATGTGCATCTGATTGAGAAACTCGCCCACTTTGACCGTGAACGTATCCCCGAGCGCGTCGTGCACGCTAAAGGCGCTGGCGCCCACGGCTACTTCCAAGTCTACAATAGCATGGCAGAGTACACGTGTGCAAAGTTCCTCCAAAACCCCGAGAAAAAAACCCCTGTTTTCGTCCGCTTCTCCACTGTGGTTGGCTCAAGAGGCTCAGCTGACACGGCACGAGACCCCAGAGGCTTCGCCGTAAAACTCTACACAGAAGACGGCAACTACGACTTGGTCGGAAACAACCTGCCAGTCTTCTTCATCCGTGATGCCATCAAATTCCCCGACATGGTGCACGCCTTCAAACCCGCACCAGACACCGGTTACCCGACAAGCTCGTCTGCGAACAGTCGCTTCTGGGATTTCATATCGCTGACTCCAGAGTCAACTCATATGATCACGTGGTTGTTCTCTGACAGAGGAACTGTTAAAAGCTACGGGCGAATGGAGGGCTTTGGCGTGAATACATACGTGTGGGTGAACGCGGAAGGCAAATCAGTCTACATCAAGTACCATTGGAAACCGCAGGCGGGTTTGGAAACAATCGACCGCCACGAAGCCACGCGACTCGCAGGCGAAGACCCCGACATCGCGACAAGAAACCTGCACGACACGATCGCTTCAGGGAAAACAGTAGAATTCGAATTATTTGTCCAAATCATGGAAGTCGCGGACGAGCTGAAGCAAACGTTTGACCCACTTGACGCGACAAAAACTTGGCCCGAAGACAAATTCCCGTTAATGCCCATTGGAAAGATGGTGCTCAACCGAAACCCAGAGAACTTCTTCGCAGAAGTCGAGCAAGCCGCTTTCTGTCC
>Ga0326726_10003405_pt1 | contig 14590 bp, 8 predicted proteins | sample MHFenrmetagenome_2_FD_207603 | JGI IMG/M metagenome (GOLD analysis project Ga0326726, IMG submission 207603) | Lab enriched peat soil microbial communities from Michigan Hollow, Ithaca, NY, United States - MHF15MN | ecosystem: Environmental > Terrestrial > Soil > Wetlands > Peat | place: USA...
GCTTTGCTGAGGTCTCGCGGAGATCAGGGTAGACCCCGCCTTGGACGATGCCAAAGAGCGCAGGATAGGACGTATTGGACCTATCCGACCTATCAGAAACCTCTGAAACAGCAAGACTTCGGGCCTTGCTCCGGGCGGCCCATTCAAGTGTTACTTTAAGGTCGGCGGCGGCTTGGTCGTGATCGGCGGGATAGGGAGTACAGACATCAAGGACCATGGCAATGTCGCTCCCCAAGCCGCCCTGGATGTCGTAGACACCCTCCGGCGTGAACAGATGCTCCGAGCCGTCAAGGTGAGAACGAAAGCGCACCCCGTCCTTCTCGATCTTGCGCAGTTCCTGAAGGCTGAAGACTTGGTACCCGCCCGAGTCGGTGAGAATGGCGCCATCCCAAGAGGTGAAGCGGTGCAGTCCCCCGGCGCGACGCACAATCTCGACGCCGGGACGCAGATAGAGATGGTAGGTGTTACCAAGGCAGATTTGCGCACCGAGTGCGGCGAGATCCTCCGGCGGTAGCGCCTTGACACTCCCCGCGGTCCCCACCGGCATGAAGACCGGCGTCTCGACGGTCCGGCCGTGCACAGTGAACGAACCGGTGCGGGCGGGGCCGGAAGTGGCAACGAGTTGGAAGTTGAGGGACATCGGGGTGGAATTTAAGCGAATCCCCGATCACCCAAGGGCACAAAGTTGTCGGTGAGGAGCACGGCGCTTGCGCTTTTGCACCGGGCTCCTGACAGCTCTCTCCATGCAATTGTCAGGAGTCCCGTGCACTATCATCATGCGGCAGAGATCGAAGCCAGCCCAAGCGCGGCACTCCTGACCTGCATCAACTTCATCTGCCTGGGGTCCTGTCTGGTACGAGCCATTTTAGGAGACGCGCCGAGGCTGGCCCTTCTCGATGACATTCCCTGTCTCCTTGTTCAGATAATAGGACGTCGCGAGGCTGCTGAGACAGAGTGTCATAGAGGATACCCCTGATAGACCTGCCACCTTGGTCAGCACCCAGATCTCTCGGTTCGGTTAATGGCTCCTTTTCAGCCTGCCAAAGCAGCTGATACATCTCAAGCACTTCCAGAGAGTCACGATTCGCTACCAGAGTATCATTCATGTAGAATCTCCTTTGAACGGCTCGTATGCGGTCCTGTGGATTCCTGAATTCTGGCACAGAATCGCCCGGCCTATCGCAGACATAGGTACGAACTTGACCTGATCCGTTGATGTAACTTCCGCGACACTGAAATCCCCAAGCCCAGTTGATACGGAGGAAATCAAAGACGGGCTTGTCCAGAGGAGGCTTCACCGCGGTCTCACTCGCGCATCCGAGGCACATGAAGGCGGCAAGGGTTATCGCTAAGCGCATTCCTGTCTCCTCTACAGCATACCCAGCGCCTGATCGATACGGGCGATGGGGTGCACATCGAGGTCGCCGCCCTTGGCATCGCGGGCGTTGGCGGCGGGGATGACGGCGGTCTTGAAGCCGATTTTCTCGGCTTCGTTCAAACGCTGCGTCACCTGCGGCACGCCACGAATCTCCCCGGCCAAACCAAGTTCGCCAATGAAAACGGTGCGTGGCGGTGCCGGCTTCTTGAGCGCTGATGACGCAATGGCAACGGCGCAGGCGAGATCGACGGCAGGTTCGTCGGTGACAAAGCCGCCGGTGATGTTCAGATAGACATCGCGTCCGTTGAGAGCGATGCCGGCGAGGTTTTGCAGGATAGCGATCAAGATCGCGGTGCGACGAGGATCGTACCCCGAGACCACGCGCTGTGGCATCCCCTGCCCTTGTCCGACCAGGGCCTGCACTTCGAGAAGCAAAGGACGGCGTCCCTCGATGGCGACGGCCACCGCCGAGCCGGGGGCATGAATGGACGCGGGCTCGCCTGACAGGAAATGCCCGGAGGGGTCGGTGACCTCCTTAAGTCCCTTCTCGGTCATCTCGAAAAGCCCGACCTCGTTGGTGGAACCGTAGCGATTCTTCAGACAGCGGAGAATACGAATCCACTGGCGCCGATCCCCCTCGAATTGCAGCACCGTGTCGACCAAATGCTCGAGAACTTTCGGTCCAGCGATGAATCCATCTTTGGTCACATGGCCAATTAGGAAGACAACGGCGTTATGGCGGCGCGCCCAATCCGAGAACATCGACGCACACTCGCGTACCTGCGAGACAGTCCCCGGCGGGCTCTGCCACTGTGGATCGAAGGTGGTCTGAATCGAATCGATCAAAAGTGCGCGCGGCGACGGGGTCATCTGGTCGGCGGCGCCAATGATGTTACCCAACTCGGTCTCGGTGAGAATCTGCAATTCAGATGACGTGCCCAAGCGTTGGGCACGGTGCTTGATCTGCCCGGCGGACTCTTCGCCGGAGACATAGAGGGTCGGCACACCGCGTTTGGCCAGGCGCCCAGCGACCTGCAGCATCAGCGTGGACTTGCCGATCCCCGGTTCACCGCCGACCAGGACGGTCGATCCGGGCATGGCACCGCCACCGAGCACACAGTCAAACTCGCCGATGCCGGTCGCGATCACGGCGGTGGTGTCGACCGAGATTTCCGCGAGGGACTGCGTGGCGGGGTACTCGCGCCGTTTACGCGAAGAGCCCCTCTCCCCAGCCCTCCCCCGTAGGGGGAGGGGGCCGGCTTTCTCCTCATGAAGTGTGTCCCAGGCGCCGCAATCAGGGCACTGCCCAGCCCAGCGTGAGAAGACCGCGCCGCAGTTGGAACAGGCGTAGAAGGTCTTGTCGGATGCGGATTTCACGTGTTGATCATATGAACTGCACCCCTTGCGATCAATCATCTTGTGCCATATATCAACGCGACCACGGCATTGCGGACTTCGAGGCAATCGGGTAGATTTGGTCGGCTTCTCCTGATTCCTGACCCGGACGGCACAGGCATGATCGGCAAGATCATCGCACATTATCACATCCTCGAAGACGTGGGTAGCGGAGGCATGGGTAGCGTCTACCGTGCCCACGACGAGCAACTCGACCGCGATGTTGCGCTCAAGATTCTGCCGCGCGAACAAAGCTCCGATCCCGATCTGCGCGCTCGCTTCCTCCACGAAGCACGCGCGCAGGGACTGGTCTCTCATCCCAATGTCGCCACCTTCTACGAAGCCGGCGAAGATCAGGGAATCACCTACATCGCAATGGAGTTCATATCCGGCCCGACATTGGCCGAGTATGCCGCACAGTCGGAACTCTCTTTGGCAGACGTGCTGGAGATTGTGATCCAGATTGGCGAGGGGCTCAAAGCGGCGCACGAGAAGGGTGTCATTCATCGTGACTTGAAGCCGTCGAACGTGATGTTGACCGAGGACGGGATCCCCAAGATCACCGACTTTGGGCTCGCAAGGTTCAAGGGCGCGACCACGATCACGAAGACCGGACACGTCATCGGGACGGCCCGTTACATGTCCCCGGAGCAAGCCGAGGGACGGCGTGTCGATCAACGCTCCGATGTCTTTTCATTGGGGATTGTCCTCTACGAGTTGATCTGCCGCCAGGTTCCGTTCAAGGGGGATACCGACGCTGCGGTCCTTTACGAGCTTTTGACCACACCGCCGCAGCCGTTGTCTCGCTACGCCCGTGACATACCCGATGATCTCGAGCAAGTGGTGCAGAAGGTGCTCGACAAGGAGCCTGCGGCGCGCTACCAGACGGCCGCAGAGTTTCTCGAAGATCTTCGACGTATTCGCGCTCTCCTGGCTGGTGAGAAGCGGGAGCGCATCCATCGGATCCTGGGCGGTCGACGCTGGCGGAAACGAATACTCTGGGCTGCGGTCGTGATCGCCGGTGCGGCACTGATCGCCTTTTTCGCGCGTGGCCGGCTGAAAGAGCGACTGGGCCCAGCTCATCTTGGCGGACTCGCGGTTCTCCCCTTCCGCAACATGGGCGCTCCCGACCGCGAGTATTTCACCGACGGTGTGACCGACGAGATCACCACAAGACTGGCGGCGATTCCCGATCTCAGGATTGTCGCGCGCACGACGGCAACGCGGTACAAGAACACGGACAAACCCATCGGGCAGATCGCGCAAGAACTAGGCGTCGACTTCATCCTCGAGGGCGCGGTTCGCTGGGACGACAGCGGCGCGGGCACTCGGATGCACATCACGCCGCAACTGATCCGCGCCAGCGACGAGCATCCGATCTGGTCGGACGTATTCGATCATCGACTTGAGGGCGTGCTGCTCACGCAATCCGAGATTGCGGAGGCGGTCACACGGGCAATCGGCACCCACTTGGGACGCGAGTTACACTTGCCCGCTCAGGCGCTTCCCACGAAGAGTGCGGACGCTTACAACTACTACCTCCGCGGCAGCGACTACCTGAATCGCGGCTTTGACGTGCCCGATCTCGAGAACGCGATCGCGTCATTTTCCCGCGCGATCGGGATGGATTCGTCGTTTGCCGCGGCGCACGCCCGGCTGAGTCGCGCCCAGAGCAAGTACTATTGGTTCCAGGCGCTGGGTGACACTGCCCGCAAATCGGCGGCACGGAGTGAGGCGGAGACCGCCCTGCGGCTTGCTCCAAACTTGCCCGAGGCGCACTTGGCGCAGGGTTACTGCCTGTATTGGGGAGACCGGAACTTCCCGGCCGCGCTCGAGCAATTCGAGGAGGTCCGCAATTTGGAACCAAGCAACGCCGACGCGCATTTCGCCATTGGTGGAATTCTGAGACGACTGGGGCGATTCGAAGAGGCCGCCGCCAGCTTCCGACACGCATCGGAGTTGGACGCGCTGTCGAGCGAACGCGCCTTCGAGGTCGGTAACACCTACTTCCACATGAGGCGTTGTGCGGAAGCGGATAGCGCGTTCAACCTCGCGATCGGCCTCTCTCCGGACAACTACGCCGCGTACTCACGTAAACTCCTGAATTATCTCGACGGCGATGGGAGCACAAGGCGGGCTCGGTTGTTTCTCGACAGCGCTCAACAACACTTCGAACCCAGAGACTTCGCCGTGCTGCGGTATGAGATGGACCGGCTTGACAATCGCTTTGACTCGGCGCTGTCGCAACTTTCGCTGTCGACGGTGGACAGCGCCCGTTACTACGCGGCGGTGGGAAAAGTCAGGGCGCTGATGGGGGATTCAGGAGCCGCCATGTCAGACTACGATTCGGCGTTGGCTGTGCTCCGGCCACGGGTGGCGCGGGCCCCGGACAGCCCAGACTTGCTGAGCGCGCTGGGATTGGCCTGTGCAGGCGCCGGGCGGTTCGAGGAAGCGATTGCCAGTTCCGAACGGGCTGTGTCCCTCCGCCCGATCGCGACCGATGCCTTCGGCGGCCCCTACTTGGTCGAAACGTTGGCGGAAGTGTACTTGGCTGCCGGCCGCAAGGATCGTGCGCTCGACCAACTGCAAATTCTCTTGGGGACGAACCATCCCGTGTCAAAGACGACGCTGCGATTCGATAACACGTGGGCGCCCTTGCGAAACGATGAGCGGTTTCGTCATCTGACCGAGTAGCCACTTATCGGAGTCCAATTGGACTTGACACAGTTGGTGGCAGTGAGTTGAATTTGCCCGCCGTAACTTGAAGTAACGACCCGCGCAGAGCCAGTTAGCGCGAACAGATACCTTACACTCGGAGGTGGTCTATGAACGCCCGTGCTGCCGTTGCCGTCGCAGGAATCGCCGCAATCATGTGCCTATCAAGCGGGCGCGTGCTTGCAGCCAGCTCCGCTCACAACATGTACATCATTCTGAACTTCGACGCCATTAGCGACACGCTACGTGACACAACTCTCGCCAGCTCTTCGACGGCGACGCCGACGACCAGCGCGACGCTGGCGGTGATCATGGCCAGCGGCCCAATCACGTACCACACCATGTTCTTCAAGATCTTCGTCAACATCGATGATCCCGACCGGTTGGCTCTGTGGGGCGACACGCTGCAGAGCGTTCCAATGGATCAGTCCGGTAATGTGCATGTCGTCCTGGGTGTCCACAAGACTCTGGACTGGTCAAAGATAAACTCGCACCCAGTGGTCTACCTGGAGGTTACGATTGACGGCAACGTGTATTCACCCCGCCTCACGATGATGACATCCGGAATTGATCTGGAACTCGACTTCATGAGCGGCGGGACGCCCGACGGCAGTGTCGACACAATGGCGGTCGCGAACACGCCGTTAATCCTGGCTGTCAGCGGACGTGCGCACCCCGCCATCTCCGTGAACCGAAAGGCAAAGACGGCTCAGGCGATTGTGTTCAGTGGTGTCGGCGGCGACCCCATCGACAATGCCGTTCGGGCTCGAATGTCCTATGAGTTGAGCAAGCAACAAGCCATCCTCGAGGTCCTGCGCGCCGAGAATGCCCGGCTTAGGGCAATGGTGCCATCGACGAAGAAGAACAAGAAAGAGGCAGAGGAATCCTCCCGGCACAAGTAGCTATAACCACCATCTGCACCCTCCGCTAAGGAGCTAGCCATCGTCACCTCCTCGGGGCGTGCTGCTGTGCCCTGCTCGCCGTGAGCGAACGTTTTTTGGTGGACTGATTTTCTCCTGATTGATTATCTTCTCTCTGTTTGTTCGCAGGTCTCATCAATAAGCGTATCTCGCCGTCCGGCAACGTGATAAACATCGTTCTTGAAGGAGGACTTCCAATGCGCCGCTTGATCATGATTGTGGCGTTTTGCCTGTTGGCCGTCGGGCAATTGACTGTCGCTGTGGCCGCAGTGCCCACCAGCATGACTGTGCAGGGTAAGCTCACCGACGCGGTAGGCTCTCCCCTGCCCGTAGGGACCAAGACCTTTACGTTCCGGGTCTTCGATGCCGCCACGCTCGGGACACAGATTTGGCCGAGCGGTGGTGTCGGCGAAGTGCAATCGATCACCATCAGCACGGATGGACTTTGGGTCGGTCTGGTCGGAGCGGTAAATCCCCTCACCGACCCGGTGTTCTCGGACAGTGTGCGCTGGTTGGAAATCAACGTGGACGGGACGACTCTGCCGCGGGTGCGGCTCGTCACCGGTCCGTATGCGTTGCGCGTGGCGACGGTGGACGGTGCATCAGGCGGCACGATCACGAGCAAGGTGTCGATTGGACCAGGGCATACAAACACTGGCACTAACGCCTTTGTCGTAGGCCAAGGCAATACAGCCAATGGCGACTGGTCGACTGTCGCCGGTGGCTCGGGAAATCTGGCCAGTGACACAGGGGCGGTCGTGGCGGGCGGAGGCAACAATCAAGCACGAGCACGATACGCCACCGTAGGCGGCGGCGGAGGTAGCAGCCCGATCGATTCGAATTCCGCATCCGGAGTCCACTCGACCATCGCCGGCGGTAGCCGCAACGTCGCATCACAGCAGTTGGCATCTATCGGCGGCGGGTTTGGTAACAACGCCAGTGGGAATGGCGCCGCGATCGCAGGCGGGACGCTAAACTTCGCATCAGGGTCAGATGGCGCGATCGGTGGCGGCTTAGGCAACACCGCCGCTGGAAACTACTCGGTTGTTGGGGGCGGAAACAAAAACCATGCGCTCGGCGACTTCTCGACTGTTGCCGGGGGAGGCGGATCTACGCTGGTCGACTCGAATCTGGCAGCCGGGCAACAATCGACTATTGGAGGAGGAAGCCGGAACAACGCGTTGGGCTTAGCGGCAACCGTTGCCGGCGGGTTTTACAACCGTGCCCAAGGGGACTACTCGGCAGTCGGTGGCGGCGGCGGCCCGTTTCCGTCCGATTCCAATGCGGCGCTGGGCGATTGGTCATTCATCGGAGGTGGAGACGGCAACCTCGCGGTAGGCGACTCCTCGATCGTCGGCGGTGGAGCGAAGAATATGGCCACGGGACTGGGGTCCGCTGTGGTCGGAGGGCAGTCAAATCGGGCGCGAGGCAAGTACTCTTTCATCGGCGGAGGCTCCAACTTCGCCGGGAGTGATTCGAACAACGTAGCCGGCGGCGACAACTCCGTGATTGGCGGAGGGATTTCCAATTACGCGGCAGGCAGCCTCGGGCAGCAGACCATTGCCGGGGGCGAGCGTAATTCGGCCACGGGGTTTGGGTCCACGATCGGGGGCGGTCGGAACAACAAGGCGCGCGGACCCATGTCGTTCATCGGAGGCGGCGGGCAGCCTTCCGCCGACCCCGGTGATAGCAATGTTGCATCGGGTGTTGTCTCGGCCATCGTATGCGGAATGGGCAACCAGGCCACGGACTCAGGTTCGTTCGTCGGCTCTGGACGATCCAACACGGCGACCGGTAAGTACGCGGCCATCTCAAGCGGCCTCTCGAATGCCGCCGATGGTGACTGGGCGGCTATCCCCGGCGGGCGATTGAACAGTGCGGCGCAGACGTTTTCATTTGCAGCTGGATATCGGGCGAAGTCGAACCATTTCGGGACCTATGTATGGGCCGATTCGACGAACGCGGACTTTGCATCGACGGCGGCCAACCAGTTTCTCATCCGCGCCACCGGCGGTGTCGGGATTGGGACGAATGGGCCGGAAGCGGCACTACACGTGCTGTCATCCAGCGCCGGCACGGTCACCGCCAGCAGCGCGTCGGTGGCCGTCTTTGAAAGATCAGCGGGGAGCTACATCTCGATTCTGTCCACCGATGCCACCGAGCGCGGGATCCTGTTCGGTAGCCCCGCCAATGCGCTCATGGGTGGTATTCGCTTCAATCCTTCGGGCGCGCCCAAGGGATTCAACTTCCGCGCAGGCACCAACGTTGTGCGACTCGTGCTCGACTCGCTCGGCAACCTGACCGCCGACGGCTGCGTGGTCGGCTCCAACATCGCCTGCCCGTCGGACGGACGGTTCAAACGCGACATTCAAACGCTGCCGAATGCGCTTCGGACTGTGGAAGCGCTGCGTGGCGTTCGTTACAACTGGAAGACCGACGAATTCGCCGACCGCGACTTCCCCAAGGGAGAGCAGATCGGGCTGATCGCGCAGGAGGTGCAGAAAGTTGTGCCGCAAGCCGTCGTGCCCATGACCGACGGCTACCTGGCCGTCGATTATTCCCGGCTCGTACCACTGCTCATCGAGGCCATCAAAGAGCAGGACAAGCGCATCAATCAACTCGAGCACACGATTCAAACGCTGGGGAAATAGGAGATGTTCATGACGACCAGACAGATGATTGTGGTGGCTGCCGTGCTGCTGTGTGCCACGATTGCCGTCGCCGCGCCTCCCACCAGCCTCACGGTGCAGGGGAAACTGACCGACGCCCTGGGCGCTCCTCTCCCCGCCGGAGCAAAGATCTTCTCATTCCGCATCTATGATGCGAACACATTGGGGACACAAGTCTGGCCGAGTGGTGGTGTCGGCGAGATCCAATCGATCACCAGCAGCACCGACGGCCTGTGGGTCGGCTTAGTCGGCGCGGTGAATCCCCTCACCAACCCGGTGTTCTCCGACTCCGTGCGCTGGCTGGAGATCAACGTCGATGGAACGACGCTGCCACGCGTGCGGCTTGTAACGGGCCCATATGCGTTTCGTGTGGCGACAGTCGATGGCGCAAGCGGCGGAACTATTACCAGCAGCCTGGGTATCGGACAAACCAATAATCCCGCCGGGCAAAACACACTCGCGAGTGGTCAGGCAAACTCCGTGTTTGGAGACCGCTCTTCTGTGACGGGCGGGTCGGTGAACTCCGCGTTTGGCGTGGAAGCGCACGTGGGCGGCGGAATGGTCAATGGCGCCTTTGGCGATCGCAGCACAATTGGCGGCGGCGGCAACAACCGGACACGAGGGCAATACTCTGTCGTTGGCGGTGGAGGGGGCCCGACGGCGGCCGATTCCAACGCGGCGATCGGCAACTGGTCATTTATCGGCGGTGGGCAACAGAACCACGCAGTCGGCGAGTTATCCGCAGTTGCCGGCGGCGGCGGGCCTGGCGGCTTCACCTCAGGAAACACAGCCTCCGGTGCGCAGTCATTTGTTGGAGGTGGGAGCGGCAACATCGCGGGTGGCTTCGTATCGGCTGTCGGCGGAGGACAAAGCAATGGTGCAAGTGGTAATCACTCAGTTGTCGGCGGGGGATCCTCGAACGACGCCGACACTTCCTACTCCGCCGTGCTCGGGGGTCAAAACAACACTGCCAGTGGAACATACTCCGCAGTGTGTGGCGGAAGTTCCAATACCGCATCCAATGATCATGCCGTGGTCGGCGGCGGTGTCGGGAACACGGTATCCGCCAGCTCCGCGACCATCAGCGGTGGATTCCACAGCACGGCTTCCGGAAGCGGTGCAGCAATCGGGGGTGGCGCGTTCAACATCGCGGAAGGGAGCGGAGCTGTCATTGGTGGTGGGTATAGAAATCAGGCCATTGGCGATTACACTACCATCGCCGGAGGCGGAGGCCTTACGAGTTCGGATTCAAATTATGCGTTCGGAGTTGGATCGACCATCGGCGGGGGAACCTCGAACATCGTGACGGGACAGGGTGCGACTGTGTGCGGCGGCCATTCCAACCGCGCTCGCGGAGCTTTCGCGGTGATTGGCGGAGGCGGCGGACCGTTCCCCTCGGATTCCAATGTCGCCGGTGGGCGGTTCGCCACCATACCGGGCGGACAGGAGAATCGTGCAAATGGCAATTACTCGTTCGCCGCGGGCCGACGTGCCAAGGCCGATCATGGCGGCGTGTTCATCTGGGCCGATTCCACCGACGTGGATTTTGCATCGACGGCCACAAACCAATTCCTCATTCGCGCTGCGGGCGGGGTTGGTATCGGAACCAATGCGCCTGATGCCCCCCTCCATGTCATGGATGGAAACGTCGCAAGCATCTCCGGCAACGGCAACGCCTCGGCCGTCTTCGAACGCAACGGCGAGAACTGGATTCACATGTTGACCCCCAATACTGAACAATGTGGCATCCTCTTCGGCATCTCCGGAAACTCGCTCATGGGCAGCATCCGATTCAATCCGCCCGGGACCGAGAAGGGGTACAATATCCGATGCGGCGGCAACAACACACGACTGGTCCTGGATTCCCTCGGCAATCTGACGGCGGATGGCTGCGTGGTCGGTTCCAACATCGCCTGTCCGTCGGACGGACGGTTCAAACGCGACATTCAAACGCTGCCGAATGCGCTTCGGACTGTGGAAGCGCTGCGTGGCGTTCGCTACAACTGGAAGACCGACGAATTTGCCGACCGCGACTTCCCCAGGGGGGAGCAGATCGGACTGATCGCGCAGGAGGTGCAGAAGGTGGTGCCGCAAGCGGTGGTGCCGATGACCGACGGCTATCTCGCCGTCGATTATTCACGGTTGGTGCCCCTCTTGATCGAAGGCATCAAGGAGCAGCAGAAACAGATCGCAACGCAGCAAGAGCAGATTGACAAACAAGGCAAGAAGATCAACGAGTTGGAATCGAAGCTCAAGCCGTAAGCCATCGTTGCCGCTAGCTGGTGGCAGTGCCAGCCATGAACTGCCGTAGGAGGGGATTGTCAGAGGTGCGCGCCGCGGACACGGTGTCGTTGAAGACGATCTGCCCCTCGTGGAGCATCGCGATGCGGTCGCCGATTTTGAACGCGGAGTTCATATCGTGGGTCACGGCGATGGCGGTGACATCGAGGCGTTCGCGCAAGGCGACGATCAGGTCATTGATCCCATCCGCGGTGATCGGATCCAACCCGGTGGTCGGCTCGTCGTAGAGGACGATTTCGGGGTCCATGGCAATAGCCCGTGCCAGCGAAACTCGCTTGCGCATGCCGCCCGAAAGTTGCGAGGGATACTTGCCGCCTTGCCCCACCAGACCCACCCACTCGAGACGGTCCTCGATGACCGAGCGGATGTCCAGGGAGTGCATCTTCGTATTCTCTCGCAGGCCCAGCCCGATGTTCTCGGCGATTGTCAGCGAATCGAAGAGCGCCGCGCCCTGGAACACAAATCCCATCTTCATGCGCAAGGCCATGAGTCCGGGACGACTCAGTTGATCGAGTTGGTGCCCGCCAATCGCCACAGTCCCGCGATCGGGGCGCATCAGCCCCGCCACGATCTTGAGGAGAACGCTCTTGCCGGAGCCGGAGCGGCCAATGACAACCAGGGTTTCCCCGTGCGCCACGTCGAGATCGATCCCGCCGAGTACCAATTTCTCTTCGAAGGACTTGGCAAGGCCCCGCACGGCGATGACGGGCTCAGCGGGCAACGGCTGGCCGCTGGATTGGGGGCTTTTGGTCATGATCTCGCTCATCGATAGCATCGTCTTCTGATCGCCAGACAAATCCAGTCGCTATATCCGGAAGAGCACCGTCGCTATCAGGTAGTTCGAAATGAGAATGAGCACGGAGGCGACGACGACGGCTCCGGTTGTGGCGCGCCCGACTCCCTCCGCACCTCCACGCGTCGTGAATCCCTGATAGCAGCCGACGAGGGCGATGATGAGCCCGAAGGTGAGGGCCTTGACCAGACCAGCCCAAAGATCGTTGGTCCGGAAGAGCAGTTTGAATCCATTCAAGAACAGATCGCTCGAGATGTTGACAAAGAAGATCGCAACCGCCAGCGCTCCGAGGATGGCGACGAAGTTTGCGAACAAGACCAGCACCGGCATCATGATCACGCCGGAGACGACGCGAGGCATGACGAGGTAACGCACCGGGTCGATCCCCATGACTTCCAGGGCGTCGACTTGTTCGGTCACGCGCATTGTGCCTAGCTCGGCAGCCATCGCCGCCCCAACCCGCCCGGCCATGACCAGGGCCGTCAATACCGGGCCCAACTCCAGGAGGATCGCCTTGCCAACCGCACCGCCGAGGTAGCGCATCGGCAGGTATCCTTGGAATTGGTACGCCGCCTGCCAGGTCGAGACCGCACCAGTGAAAACTGAGACCAAGACGACAAGCGGGAGCGATTGCACTCCGACCGTGAACATCTGCGCCAGGACGAGGCGACGTGAGGCCCAGGCACGCGGCAGCGCGCGCACGATCTGCCCAGTGAGGAGTACCAAACCCCCGACATACTGGAAAAAGGCGACCCACCGTCGCCCGACACGGCGCACGACCCGCTGCATATACAGATTATCGGACGAGAACTCGGTCAAGGCGATCCCACCTATTGCTACACGTTAAGCCCAGAAACAGCGTGCGGCTATGACTTTGCTGCATTGGGCGTGGGCGACCACGGGGGTCACACCTACAGGTCCACCGAGAATTCACCGTAGGGGCGGGCCCCTGTGCCCGCCTCGTCGATCGGGGCACGGTGGGCTGAGTCCACCCTACTGATTCGTCCGTATTCATGCGACCGCTCGGGGAGGGCGAGCCTGCTCTTGATTTTCTTCGTGCGGCTCGAGAGCCGCCTCTACGAAAGCCTGTGGGGCGCGGTGGGCTGAGTCCACCCTAATGATTCGCTTGTATTCTCATGACCGCTCGGGGAGGACGAGCCTCCCGGCGAGCCTGCTCTCCATCTGCTTCGTGCGGCTCGAGAGCCGCCTCTACGAAAGCCTGTGGGGCACGGTGGGCCGAGCCCACCCTAATGATCTGCTTGTATTCTCATAACTGCTCGGGGAGGGCGAGCCTCCCGGCGAGCCGACTCTACGAAAGCCTGTGGAGCGCGGTGGGCCGAGCCCACCCTAATGATTCGCTTGTATTCTCATGATCGCTCGGGGAGGGCGAGCCTCCCGGCGAGCCTGCTCTCGTTCTGCTTCGTGCGGCTCGAGAGCCGCCTCTACGAAAACCTGTGGGGCACGGTGGCCCACCCGATTCCCTGGGGCGACTCGCGGTATTAGAACGGCGCGTCTTCAGGAGGCGGGCCGGATGGGGCGGCGGTCGGCGCCGGGCCCACGACACGGGTGTCGGCGCGATTCTCGAAGCGGGTGTAGTCTTTAAGGAAGGTCAGGTGCACCGTCCCCGTCGGGCCGTTGCGCTGCTTGCCGATGATGATCTCGGCAGTGTTCTCCAGCGACTGACCCTTCTCTTCGGTGATGCCATAACGCTCGGGACGGTAGACGAACATGACCACATCGGCATCCTGCTCGATGGCGCCCGACTCGCGCAGGTCGGCCAATTGCGGGCGGCGGTCTCCCCCGCGCTGCTCGACCTGGCGCGACAACTGCGACAGCGCCATCACCGGAACGCGCAGCTCCTTGGCCAGGGCCTTGAGCGACCGTGAAATAATGGAGATTTCCTGCTGGCGATTCTCGGCGTTGCGTGGGCCATGCATCATCTGCAAGTAGTCGACCACGACCAGCGCGATGTCGTGCTGGGCCTTGAGGCGCCGCGCCTTGGCACGCAACTCAAGCACACCGATGGCCGCCGAGTCGTCGATGAAAATCTTCGACTCGTACAGCCGTCCCGCGGCGTTCTGAAGGGACACATAGTCCGTGTTGCGCAGACGCCCGGTGCGCATGTGCTGGGCGTTGACCCGCGCGCAGGCGGATAGGAGCCGCTCGGCCACCTGCTCTTTCGACATTTCCAAAGAGAACACCGCGCAGGCTTTGTTCTGCTCGAGGGCGATGTGCTCGACCATGTTGAGCGCCAACGCAGTCTTTCCCATCGACGGTCGGCCGGCGAGGACCACCAGGTCGGATGAGTGCAGCCCGGCAGTCAGCGCGTCCAGGTCGTTGTACCCAGTCGCCAATCCCGTGATCCCGCCGCCGCGCTCACGGTATTTCTCGATTTGGTCGAACGTGTGGGGTAGCAAAC
>Ga0326726_10003407_pt1 | contig 14587 bp, 11 predicted proteins | sample MHFenrmetagenome_2_FD_207603 | JGI IMG/M metagenome (GOLD analysis project Ga0326726, IMG submission 207603) | Lab enriched peat soil microbial communities from Michigan Hollow, Ithaca, NY, United States - MHF15MN | ecosystem: Environmental > Terrestrial > Soil > Wetlands > Peat | place: USA...
TTACGACGGTGCCGATTATGTACGCCGCTACCGTTGGTGACCCTCGGCGTGCGACGATGCCGGCCATGCGAGGGATCGCGTTCGTCATCGGCACCGGCCTGCCGTTCGTGGGACGGAGCTGATGGATCTCGGTGCGCTTCGCGATCGGATCGACAGCGTCGATCGCCAGATCATCGCGCTGATCGCCGAGCGCTTGCGTATCGTCGAGGAGGTCGCGATCGCGAAGCTCGAGGCCGCGAGCCCGTTCCGCGATCGCGAGCGCGAGGAGCGGCTCCTGCTCCGGTTGCGCGAGCACGCGACCGCCGCGGGCGTCGACGCGCATCAGATCGAGCGCATGTACCGCGTCATCATGGACATGTCGGTCGCGCACCAGGAGGCGACGGTGCGCAACCGTCCCGACGCGCCGCTCCGGGTCGCGTATCAGGGTGTCGAGGGCAGCTACAGCCACCTCACGGCGCAGCGTCGCTACGGCGGGCGGCCGGGTGGGGCGTTGCTCACCGGCTACGATTCGTTCCGGGGCGCCGCGGATGCGGTGATCCACGGCGCCGCGGATCTCGCGCTGTTGCCGATCGAGAACACGACCGCGGGCAGCATCAACGAGACGTACGACCTACTCCACGATGGCGCGCTGCACATCACCGGCGAGATCGTGAGCGCGATCGAGCACTGCTTGCTGGCGCTGCCGGGCGTCGCGCTCGACGAGCTGCGCGTCGTCCGCTCGCACCCGCAGGCACTGGCGCAGTGCCGCGTGTTCTTCGCCGCGCATCCGCACCTCGTCGCCCAGCCGGAGCTCGACACGGCCGGCGCGGCCCGCCACGTCGCACAGAGCGGCGATCGCACGCTCGCGGCGATCGCGAGTGCCGCGGCCGCGAAGACCTACGGGCTCGCGATCATCGCCACCGGGATCCAGAGCGCGTCCGGAAACGCGACGCGCTTCGTCGAGGTCGCGCTGCGCCCGGCGCCGGTCCCGGCCGACGCGCCCGCGAAGACCTCGCTCGTGCTCGCGCTCGCCGATCGGCCGGGCGCGCTCGGTGAGGTCCTGATGCGCTTCGCGGCGCGCGGGCTCTCGCTGACCAAGATCGAGTCGCGCCCGATCCCGAACGCGCCGTTCACGTACCGCTTCTACATCGACGTGCTCGGCCACGCGTCGAGCGCCGCCTTCAGCGCCGCGCTCGACGATCTGGCGCCGCTCACGACCGAGCTGCGCGTGCTCGGGACGTACGCCGCGGATTCGACCGTCGGCTGATGAGCGTTCGCGCCGCGGCCGTGACACGATGCGCGCCATGCGCGCCGTTCGTGTTCACGAGCTCACCGGCCCGTCTGCGCTTCGCGTCGACGAGATTCCAGCGCCCGAGGTACGGGCCGGCCAGGTCCTGATCGACGTCCGCGCGGCGGGCGTGAACTTTCCAGACGTCCTGCTGTCGTACGGCAAGTACCAGTTCAAGCCAGCCCTGCCGTTCTCGCCAGGCGGCGAGGCCGCCGGTGTCGTGCGCGCCATTGGCGATGGGGTGAAGCACGTCGCGGTCGGCGATCGCGTCGCGACCACGCTGATCTACGGCGCGTTTGCCGAGCAGGTGCTCGCACCCGAGCTGGCGGTCGTGAAGCTGCCGGATGCCATCAGCTTCGAGGTCGGTGCCGCGACGCTGCTCACGTACGCGACCACGTACCACGCGCTCGTCGATCGCGCCGCGTTGCAACCCGGAGAGACGCTGCTCGTGCTCGGCGCCGCCGGCGGCGTCGGCATCGCCGCGGTCGAGCTCGGTGCGCTCCTCGGGGCGCGCGTGATCGCGGCGGCGTCGAGCGAGGCGAAGCTCGCGTTCTGTCGCGAGCGCGGCGCGAAGGAAGGCATCGACTACACGCGCGAGGATCTGAAGGAGCGCATCAAGGCGCTGACGAACGGCAACGGCGTCGATGTCGTCTACGATCCGGTCGGTGGATCGTACGCGGAGCCCGCGTTGCGCGGCATCGCGTGGCAGGGTCGCTACCTCGTCATCGGCTTCGCGTCCGGCGAGATCCCGAAGATCCCGCTGAACCTCACGCTCCTCAAGGGCTGCCAGATCGTCGGCGTGTTCTGGGGCTCGTTCGCGATGCGCGATGCGCCCCGCAATCGCGCCCACTGCGACCAGCTGTTCGCGTGGGTCGCCGAGGGCAAGCTGCGCCCGGCGATCGACGCCACGTTGCCGTTCGCCCAGGCGGGCGAGGCCCTCACGCGCCTCGAGCGCCGCGAGGTCAAGGGCAAGCTCGTCCTAGTGCCGTGACGGCTTGCTGGGAGTCGTGCGCGCGCGCTGCGGAATCGGCGGCGGGACCGTCGACCGGCCACGCGCGGGTGCCGGGGATACCCTGGGCATCGGGGGCATCGGGGGCACGGCACGGATCGGGGCTGCACGGATCGGTGGGGCGACGCTGCCCTTCGCGGCACGCGTTGGTGGCGCGATCGGTTCCGCGGGAGCCTTCGCGAACCGCACGCTCTCCTCGAGCTTCGCGATCACGCCGCTGAGATCGGCCACCGGGTTGATCGGTGCAGCCACGACGCCGGCCGCGCGGGCACGGCTCGCTTCGATGAGCCGCGCGCGTGCTTCGGCACGCACTCGCATGTCGCGTCGCTTGAGGTAGCCGCGCTTCAACATCACGGCCGAGATCACGAGACCAACCGCTCCCACGCCGATCACGCTGACGAGCAGGATGATGGGGATCATGCGCTGGAGGGTTGCAACGCACGTACCCTGGAGAAACCCGAGGTTTATCGAGCTAGTAGACGGGTAGGCTGGGGTGTGCGGTGTGTACGAACCGCACTACAGACAGGCCGAGGCGCCACCGTCGTAACCCTTCTGGAACGAAGCGCGGCGCTGCGCCGACGTGCCGTGCGTGAATCTCTCAGGCTGCACGTGGCCGGTCGCCTTCTTCTGGAGCGTGTCATCACCGATCTGCGACGCGGCGTTGAGCGCTTGATCGATATCGCCGGCCTCGATGATCCCGCGCCGGTCGGCATCCTTCGCCCACGAGCCCGCGAAGCAATCGGCCTGCAGCTCGACGTGCACCGACTCCGCCGCGCCGCCGCCGAGCAGGTGGCGCTGGTTCTGGACGTGATGCCCGAGCTCGTGCGCGATCACGTACGCCTGCGCGAACTCACCGGGCGCACCGAAACGACGGCTCAGCTCGTCGTAGAACCCGAGGTCGATGTAGACCTTGTGATCGACCGGGCAGTAGAAGGGGCCGACGGCCGACGTCGCGGTGCCGCACGCCGACGGGTACCGGTTGCGGAACAGCACCAGGTGGGTGTTCTCGTAGTTCGGCATCTGCGCCTTCCACGAATTCTGGACGTCGTCGAACACGTAGCCGATGCGATGGACCATCTCGGTCTCTTGCTGCGAGCTCACGACCTGGTGGTGGCTCGTGCTGCCGAGGTTCGTGCACCGACCACCGGCCATCACCGCGCCACCGATCACGAGCCCGACGAGCAGGCCCTTCCAGCCGAACATCGACAGCAGGCGGATGATCAGGAACAGCCCACCCCCACCGCCGTTACCGAGGAGCCCGGCACCACCGCTGTCGCCGCGATGGTCCTCGATGTTCGAGCTCGAGTAGTTCCGGTCCCAGCGCACTACCTAGATGTAGCCCTACTTCAGAACCAGCGCGAGGGCCTTGGCCGTGTCGATGCCGGTCGACGCGCCGCCCTCCATGAAGCCCTGGAAGTCGGTCGACGTGTGCTCGCCGCAGAAGTAGACGCCGCCTTGCGTCGCGCCCTCGTAGCCCGAGAACTGCGTGTACTGGCCGACCTTCCAGTACGAGTACGACGCGCCGAAGAACGGCGACTTGTGCGGCAGCGACTGCGTCGCCTTGTTGTTCCACGCGAGGCCCGGGTACACCGGCGCGAGCTGTGCGAGCCCACGCGACACATCTTGCTGGACCTTGCTGTCGCTCGCGGTCGCGAACGCCGACGCGGTCTTCATCGCGTCGGTCACCGAGCCGCCCGAGTACAGCACCAGGATCCCGGGCGTTCCCGGCTGCGCGCGGCTCACGTCCCACGACGCCTGGTAGCCGGTGTCGGAGTACGACGAGCCGTTCGACTTGCCGGGCCACGGGCCACCGCCGTTCCAGCCGCGCTGCTGGAACTGCATCTGCAGCTTGCCGTTGTGGCCGCGCCCGAGCTGCGTGATCGCCGTCTGCTTCAGCGCGTCGAAGCCGGCGTGCGAGGTGTCGATGCCGGCGAGCACCGCGAACGGGAGCGCGAGCACGACGTAGTCGGTAGTGACCTCGACCGTGCCGCCGGCGCGATCGAACGTGCACACGTAGCGACCACCGGCGGTCCGCTTGAGGCAGACGAGCGCGTGGCCGGTCTTCACGGCACTGCCGAGATCGGCGGCGATCGCCTCGGGGAGGCGCTGGTTGCCGCCGCGGATGTGAAACCGCTCGTCGGACTCGCCGAAGATGTCGAAGCCGCTCGCGGTCGGCTGGAAGCCCAGCAGGTAGACGAGGTTCAGCGATGACTGCAGCCGCGTATCGGCGCCGTACTCGATCGCGTACGCGAGATCGAGTAGCTGGCCGAGCGGCGACGTGTGGCCGCCCGGGACGCGCGACTCGATCCAGTCGTAGACGCTGGTGTGATCGAGCTCGACACCATCCGGCGTCGACGCGTTGTACAGCGTGGGATAGCCGGCGTTGTCGGCATCGGCCGCGACGATATCGGAGATGTCGCCGAAATCGGCCACCGCCTGGGCGTGCGAGTAGTAGTGACCGCCGAGGTAGTACGTCTCGTGCGAGTTGTTCGGCTCGGCGGCGTGCAGATCGTCGAGCGGCAGGCTGTAGCGCGCGGCGAGGTTGCGCACCGTGTGGTGACCGGTGTCGATGAGCTCGCCGCACCACTCGCTGACCTGGCCCGCGTTCCAGTAGCTCGTGTTCGAGAACATGCGGCCGCCGATGCGCCCCGAGGCCTCGTACACGGTCGACGCGTAGCCCTTGTCGCGCAGCTTGAGCGCACACGCCATGCCGGCGATGCCGCCGCCGACGATCGCGATAGAAGGTTGAGTTGCCGCCATCACGCGGCGCGGCATGGCGAGCGCCGCCGCCCCGACGGCCGCTCCCGCGAGGAACTTGCGGCGCGACATGCCGGCACGTGCGTCGCGGATCTCGTCGACCGGGACGCCAGTCGTCTTCGACGTGCGGACGATCCGGGCGAGGTCCTTCAGGGATCGGAGCAGCGGGGTACGAGCCATCCCGTGCGTGGGAGCAAACTCGATGCCTCGCTCGGGCGTCGTGGGAACGCGAGCTTAGCGCTTCGTGGTGACTACCGGAGTTGCCACCCAGTCGAGGATCGCCTCGGCCTTCTTCATCGTCAGCGCGGCCTCCTCGCGACCGTGCTCGGCGCCTTTGATCAGATCCCACGTCACCGGTCGCTTGCAGGCTTCGAAGTAGTCGCGCAGGTGCTCCGCGAGCGCGTGTAGCGGGTTCTTGTCGCCGACCAGGAAGTAGACCGGCGGGCCGCGATCGGAACACTCGGTCGACGCCGGCGGCATGCCACCGCCGTGGATCACGATCGCCGCGACATCGGTCCACGCCTGCGCGTGCGCGCCGATGTACGACGCGCCTCCGGACCAGCCGACCAGCACGATGCGATCGCGATCGATCGCGCGCTGCTTCGCGAGCGCGTCGATCTGATCGCGCACCCATCGTGGATCGCCATCCCATCTCCAGAAGCTGTCCTTGCAGCCGAGCTCGCTCGGGCACTCGAGCGCGAGCAGCGCCCAGTGCTTCCTCGTGGTCGCGCCGTGCCAGCGCGCGGCGGCGGCGGCGGCGTGCTCCCGATCGCCGTGCAGGACCACGACGAGCGGCACGGGATCGCTCCCGGGAGGAGTCTCCACGACGTTGCGACCCGCCGATGCCGTTGCGCACAGCGTCAGAGAGACCACCGTCACGGTAATTCGCAGCATCGACCACTCGATCATATGTGCGCCGACGTGGGTGTGCACGGATTACGTGCCACCGACGAGAAACCGGCTCAAAATGGAAGGTGATGACGATCCGGGGGCCGCTGTACATCGCCCTCTTCGCGAGCTGCGGAGGCGCCCCGAAGGGCGGCAGCGGCGTCACGTCCACGGCCGCCACGTCGGAGGCGAGCTCGCAGCAACTCCGTGCGCAGGTCACCGCCGAGGGCGCGTGTGTCACCGCGATCGTGATCGTTGATGGCGCCGAGAAGGGTTCGATCTGCACGAGCGCGGCCGCGGCCAAGGGGCTCGTGGTCGTCGATCTCACCGACACGTGGACGCCGACATTATTTGCGCCGACGGCGGACGGCCAGGTGCCGAGCTTTCACGATCGCTACCTCGCGCTCGCGAACGAGCGTGACGAGAACAGCCGCCCGCTGGAAGGTGAGGACGCGCTCGACGAGCTCTACGGCGTGGTGCCGGCGCTCGCGATCGTCCACACGCGCCTCGCGGATGATTCGCGCCACGCGTGCCACGCCGCCATCGATCCGAAGCCGATCCTCGTGCTCGATCACCCGTTCTCGCAGGACGACAAGCAGGCCGTGGTGGTCGCGGACGCGTCGCGCACGTTCCTCGCCACGCAGCTCGACAAGGAGCGCGTGCGCCGCAAGCTCGCCGACGCCACGCCGCTCGCGACCGATCCGGCGTGGGCCGTGCGCTACGCGAAGTGGAAGAAGCTCGACGACCAGCACACCGCGCTCGTCGTCGCCGAACAGGAGCTGCGCTGCGAAGGCTGGCTGATCGACAAGGACACCGATGGCAGCTTCACGTGGCGCACCGGGAACGCGGTCGAGCTGTTCCAGCGCCGCAACTTCCTCATGCCGACGGAGAAGCTCGATCAGGAGACGCGCGAGGCGATGCAGCTCGGCAGCCGCGAGCTCGACTTCCGGCTGGCGCTGCGGATCCTCCGCGAGCGCGTCGTCGATGCGACCGGGCTCGTCGAGGACGGCACCGCGAACGCCGGCCCGCAGCCGATCCTCGGCCGCATGCTCGACCCGGAGGCGATGCGCGCGGCACGCGGTCACGAACAGCCGCTGCCCGAGAGCGCCGGCGATCTCATCAGCGCGGCGACCGAGAAGGCCGCGCGCGAGCTCGGCTGGACCGATCCGGAGCGCGTGAAGGCGTTCCTCGATCGTCACGCGGGCGGCACGCGCGTCGCGCTCGCGCTTCCGCCGGCGCCCGCCTATCACGCCGCTCACATGGAGCTGTCGGTCGAGATCGATCGTGGCGACGTGTTCTACGACGACCAGCCGCCGCTGTTCCGCCACATCGTCGCGCACCGGCCGTCGCTCGTCTTGTATGTCGACGATCGCGGCACGAAGCGCCCGCTCGTGCGATGGCCGACCACGATCGGTGGCTGGGCCGATCAGCGGCTCGCCGATGGCTCGCTCGTCCAGCGCTGGAAGGAGTCCGAGGTCGGGCCGCGCGTGTGGCGCGATCTGTTCGCCGGGCCGACGTGGCTGCCGCCGCGTACGACGCCCGATCGCGATCTCGTGAAGAACCTCTGGAACGGTCACTGGGGCCTCAAGACCGAGGTGTTCGGCCCGGGCCCGCACGCGGCGTACGGCATGATGCTGCTCGAGCACCTCCAGGTCATCAAGCTCAAGGACAACACCGAGCGGCTCGACGACAACGGCATCGGCACCCACGGTTCGGCGAGCGTGACCTCGATCGTCAACGGCACGAGCCACGGCTGCCACCGCCTCTACAATCAGCTCGCGGTGCGCCTCGGCGACTTCCTGCTCCGCCATCGCACGCACCTCGTGAAGGGCGAACAGACGGTGGACTTCCGCCGCAACGTGTTTCACAACGACGAGTTCTTCAAGGCGAAGATCGATACCCGCGGCTTCCTCTACGAGCTGACGCCGCCGGTGCCCGTCGACGTGACGAAGGGCAACATCGTCTCGAAGCGCAAGGTCCCGCCCGCGTTGCTCGCGCCCGCGCACCCGTAGTCATCGCGCGGCCGCGGCTTGCAGCGGCGCGCGGTCGCCGAGCCGCGAGATCACGAACGCGTACAGGCCGAGCGCGTCGAACGTGTTGCCGGGCGTGAGCTTCCAGCCGATCTGCGCGAAGTGATCGGCCTCGATCTCGGCGAGCGTCTCGCCCCAGTACTGCGACGCCATCGGCACGAGACCGTCGTTGGCACCGGCGACGCGCCGCAGATAGGCGTGGATCGGCACGATCGCGAGGCCGATCGGCGTCGCGTCGTCGCGGATGCCGCCGACCACAGACGCGTAGTGCACGCCGGGCGCATCGAGGACGTTGCGGTTGAACTCGTCGAGGGCGCTGGTGGTCAGCCAGTCGATCGCGTCCATCGGGATCCCCATCGCCGTCAGCGCGCGACGCGCGACCGCGAGCGGACCGTCGGCCGCGAGGTCGGCGAGCGGCGTCCCGCGATGCGGCGTGCCGACCGTGACGAGCGAGCGCACCCGCGACGCGAGGCCGAGGTGGGACAGGGCGTAGCGCGCGTCGAGCCCACCGAGCGAGTGCGCGATGATGTCGACGCGATCGTGGCCGAGCGCATCGATCCGGTCGGCGAGCTGCTTCGCGCGCTCCGGCACCGAGGCCGCCGGCGACAGCCGCACCGCGTGGGCGTGGCAGCCGAGCGTCGCGAGGTGCTCGGCGATGCCGCGAAAGTAGTGGACGCGCGCGCCGGGGATCCCGATCCGATCGAAGCCGAACAGGCCGTGCACGAGGATCACCGGCAGGGGCGGTCCGCGCTCGCTCGGACCGGGGACCGGCCGCACGCCCTCGAGCGGCGTCTCGATCGCGACGTGCCGGCGCCGGCGCACCGCGACCGCGACCACCGCCACCACGATCAGCAGCGCGACGAGCGCGATGACGACGGCAGTCACCGAGCGATCATCGCACGGCGTTTCGCTGAGCTTTGTTCGGGCCGCCGACCCTGTGGTGAATTGTCGCGCGGGTCGTCACGCGCGCGCTCCCGTGATCGCCACTGACGATTTGCCACAGCCGCTTCTCCGACGAGGTGTGCGATCACCTGCATCCCATCATGCAAATGTGTGGCGATGGCTGCGACGATCTGCTCCGCAAGATCCGGCGGTGCAACCTTGCGAAATGCTGGCCAACCATGATGAAAGCGTACGGCAAAGCTCCGTGCCATCCCGGTACCTGAGCGAGCAGGGAAACCATGTCGAGATTCCTATTCCCCGAGTGGACCGAGACGCTGAAGAAGTGGATCAACCTGTTGGTCCTCGGCGCTCCCGTCTACCTCGTCGTCTTGATCGCCTACGGCATCACGCCGGAGGCGATCCGAATTGGCTACCAACCCGACCAGCCGGTCCCGTACAGCCACGCGCTCCACGCCGGTGAGCTCGGGCTGGACTGCCGGTACTGCCACACGACGGTCGAGCGAGCCGGCAAGGCCGCGGTGCCCCCGGCCGCGACCTGCATGAACTGCCACTCGCAGGTCAAGAAGGACTCCGATCTCCTGGCGCCGATTCGCCAGGCATTCGCGGAGAACGAGCCGGTGCGCTGGACGCGCGTCCACGACCTGCCGGACTACGTCTACTTCAACCACCAGGCGCACGTGAACGCGACGATCGGCTGCGAGACCTGCCACGGCCGCATCGATCAGATGGTCAAGGTCTATCAGGCCAAGGCGCTGACCATGCAGTGGTGCATCGACTGCCACAAGAACCCGGCGCCGTTCCTGCGCTACCCCGAGAACGTGACGAAGATGGGCTACGACGATCCGGCCTCGGTGCCGCATCGCAAGCCGGGTGAGGGCGAAGAGGTCGCGGAGAAGAACGACATCCATCCGGCAAACGCACCGCGCGTGGCCGGCGAAGCGCGCCCCATCGGCGCTCCCATTAACTGCTCGACCTGTCACCGCTAGGAGCGCCGAGCATGTCTGCCAACGATCACACCACCGGTCACGATCCCGACCACCACGGTCACGACCACGATCCCCACGACGCGCCAGGAGCCCCGGTTCCGATGTCCGAGCACGGCTATTGGAAGTCGCTGCGCGAGCTCGGCGGCACCGCAAGCTGGCAGGTCTCGCCGACCGCGAAGGAATTCGCGCCGGGCGCCGATCAACCGCCCGCGCTCGATCCGCTGTCGCGCCGTAACTTCTTCCACCTGATGGGCGCGAGCATGGGCCTCGCCGGCCTCGGCGTGTCCGCCGGCTGCCGTCGCTACGAGAAGGAAGAGATCGTCCCGCTGTCGCGCCGTCCCGAGGACCAGGTCCCCGGTACGACGCTGCAGTACGCGACCGCGTACGAGCTCGGCGGCACTGCCCACGCGCTGATCGCGACCTCGTTCGAGGGCCGGCCGATCAAGCTCGACGGCAACACCGAGCATCCGTTCGCGGCCGGCAAGGTCAACGAGCTGACCAAGCGCCGCGCCGGTGCTCACACGTTCGCCCAGGCGGCGATCCTTCACCTCTACGATCCGGACCGCTCGCCGAGCCCACTCGCGAACGGCAAGGGCACCACGCTCGACTCGTTCAAGGTCTCGCTCGCCGACATCCGTCGCGCGATCGCGGCCGGTGGCGCGCGCATCCTCGCGGAGGCGTCGACCTCGCCGACCCTCGCCGGTCTGCGCGGCCGGCTCGCCGGCTCGAACGTCGGCTGGCACGAGTACGAGCCGCTGTCGTGGGACAACGAGCGCCTCGGCACGCGCCAGGCGTTCGGCAAGTCCGTGCGTCCGATCGCGAAGCTCGATCACGCGACCGTGATCGTCACGATCGATTGCGATCTGTTCGTCGAGCACCCGGCGTCGATGAAGTACAGCCGCGACTTCGCGCGCAGCCGCCGCAAGGAAGGCACGCAGGAGAACGGCCACCAGATGAACCGGCTCTACTCCGTGGAGAGCACGTTCACGAACACCGGGGCACTCGCGGATCACCGCCTGCCGCTCCGTTCGGAGCTCGGGCTGCCGTTCGCGATGGCACTCGACGCCGCGCTCGGCGGCGGTGCCGTGCCGGCCGCGGAGTTCCTCAAGGAGGCGAAGGTCGCCGCGTTCATCGCCGCGCTCGCCGACGATCTCAAGGCCGCCAACGGCAAGGGGATCGTCATCGCGGGTCGCCGCCAGAAGCCGGAGGTCCACGCGCTCGTCGCGAAGATCAACGCCGCGATCGGCGCGGTCGGCCAGACGCTCGACTACGTCCGGGATCCCGACGAGGACCGGATGTCGCACGTCGCGTCGATCCAGCAGCTCGCGCAGGACATGCACGCGGGCCGGGTCAGCACGCTGATCATCCTCGGCGGCAACCCGGTCTACGACGCACCGGCCGATCTCGACTTCGCGGGCGCGCTCGCGAAGGTCACGACCTCGGTCCACCTGTCGGAGTACGCCGACGAGACGTCGCTCAAGACCTCGTGGCACATCCCGAAGGCGCACTTCCTCGAGGCGTGGAACGACTGCCGCACCTGGGACGGCACGATCACGCTCGCGCAGCCGCTCATCGCCCCGCTGTACGGCGGGTTGTCGTCGATGGAGCTGTGCTCGATGCTGCTCGGGCAAGAGCTCGGCGGCGAGGCACTCATCAAGGCCGAGCACGCCGCGCGCAACATCGGCAACTGGCGCCAGAACGTCCACGACGGCTTCGTGCCGAACACCGCGCTCGAGCCGGCCACCGGGCTGACGCTCGCACCGCTGTCGCCGGAGCCGAAGCCGAGCCAGCTGTCGGGCTCGAAGCGCAAGCAGAACGAGCTCGAGGTGACGTTCCACTACTCGAGCTTCACGTACGACGGTCGGTTCTCGAACAACGCGTGGCTGTGGGAGACCCCGGACTTCCTGACGAAGGTCGTGTGGGACAACTACGCGCTCGTGTCGCCCGAGACCGCGACCACGCTGAACCTCGAGAACGACACGATGATCTCGGTCAAGGTCGGCGACAAGTCGATCAAGCTGCCGTGCTACGTGATGCCGGGCCAGGCGCGATACTCGATCGCGCTCGTGCTCGGCGGCGGACGCACGCAGGCCGGTCACGTCTCGCAGCACCCGAAGAACGTCGCGGATGACGGCGCCCCGGGCAAGCGCGTCGTCGGCTGGGACACGTACACGGTGCGCACCGTCGCCAGCTTCGACTACGCGACCGAGTGCTCGGTGACCTCGACCGGTCAGAAGTACGAGCTCGCGAACGTCCAGGATCACTGGAGCTACCAGCCGGGCGCGACGAAGCCGATGGGCTACGGCCAGAACGCCTTCGATCCCGAGGTCGTCCGCCGCTCGGACGATATCGTCCGCGAGGTCACGCTCGCGAAGGTGCTGTCGCCCGAGTATCGCGCCGAGGAGAAGGCCGAGTTCTGGGACGACGAGGTCGACGCGGTGACGCAGCACAAGCGCGCCCGTCACCTGTCGCTGTTCGAGGAGAAGGAGTACGCGAGCCACCGCTGGGGCATGGCGATCGATCTGTCGACGTGCACCGGCTGCAACGCGTGCATGGTCGCGTGTCAGGCGGAGAACAACATCCCGGTCGTCGGTCGCCGCGAGGTGATCAACAACCGCGAGATGTCGTGGATCCGCATCGACCGCTACTTCCAGGGCACGCCGGACGATCCGCACGTCGTGCATCAGCCGGTCGCCTGCCAGCAGTGCGAGAACGCGCCGTGCGAGCAGGTCTGCCCGGTCGGCGCCACGCAGCACTCCGACGAAGGCCTGAACGACATGGCCTACAACCGCTGCATCGGCACGCGGTACTGCGCGAACAACTGCCCGTACAAGGTGCGGCGGTTCAACTTCCTCGACTGGAACAAGGAGTTCCGCGAGGCGCGGAACAAGGTCCGCCGCTTGCTGTTCAACCCGGACGTCACGGTGCGCATGCGTGGCGTGATGGAGAAGTGCACGTACTGCGTGCAGCGGATCCAGAACGGCAAGATTCGCAACAAGGCCCAGGTCCGCAGCGGCCAGCTGGCCGGTGAGGTCCAGGGCACGATCGCGGACGGCGAGATCGAGACGGCGTGCCAGCAGGCGTGCCCGACCGAGGCGATCACGTTCGGCGATCTCGCCGACAAGACGTCGCGCGTGTCGCTGCTCACGCAGCAGCACGAGGGCAGCAACGGCGATGCTCGCAGCTACGGCCTCCTGCCGGAGACGTACACGAAGCCGCGCACGCGCTACCTCGCGCGCGTTCGCAACCCGAACCCACGGCTCGAGAAGCCGGAGACGAAAGACAAGCCCGAGAAACCCAGCGGCGCGGCTGCTGGAGGTGAGCGATGAGCGCCGAAGCAGCAGTCGATCTCGACGAGCCGGGCAAGGCTCGTGAAACCTTTCGCGCGATCACCCGCGACGTGTCGTGGGTGGCCGAATCCCCCAAGCCGCACAAGCTCTGGCTCGTCGCCCTCGGCATCGCCGTGGTCCTGTTCGGTTGGGGCATCTGGAGCATCTACGTCGTCGTCACGCGCGGCATCGGCGTCTGGGGAAACTCGAACACCGTCTGCTGGGCGTGGGACATCACGAACTTCGTCTGGTGGATCGGTATCGGTCACGCCGGTACGCTGATCTCCGCCGTCCTCTACCTGACCCGCCAGCAATGGCGCGTCAGCATCAACCGGTCCGCCGAGGCGATGACGATCTTCGCCGTCATGGCGGCCGGCTTGTTCCCGCTGCTCCACACCGGTCGGCCGTGGTTCGCGTGGTGGATGCTGCCGCTGCCGAACGACATGGGCTCGATATGGCCGCAGTTCCGCAGCCCGCTCATGTGGGACGTGTTCGCGGTCACCACGTACCTCACCACCTCGGTGCTGTTCTGGTTCATGGGCATGGTCCCCGACCTCGCGACGTTCCGCGATCGCAACGCGATCAAGGGCAACAAGGTCCGCGCCATGATCTACGGCATGGTCTCGCTCGGCTGGCGCGGCTCGGCCCGCCAGTGGCACCGCTACGAGCGCGCGTACCTGATCCTCGCGGGTCTCGCCACGCCGCTCGTCTTCTCGGTGCACTCGGTCGTGTCGTTCGACTTCGCGACGTCGCAGCTGCCCGGCTGGCACACCACGATCTTCCCGCCGTACTTCGTCGCCGGCGCCATCTTCAGTGGCTTCGCGATGGTGCTCACGCTGCTGTTGCCGCTGCGGTTCCTGTTCAACCTGCAGCACATCATCACGCAGGCTCACATCCACGCGATGTGCAAGATCATGCTGGCCACCGGCATGATGGTCGGGCTCGCCTACGGCACCGAGTTCTTCATCGCCTGGTACTCGGGCAACCCGTTCGAGAGCTTCGCGTTCGTCAGCCGCGCGTTCGGTCCGTTCTGGTGGGCCTACTTCGCGATGGTGAGCTGCAACGTGCTCATCCCGCAGTTCTTCTGGAGCAACTGGGTCAAGAACAACAACGTGTTGATCTGGATCCTCTGCATCTTCATCAACATCGGCATGTGGTTCGAGCGCTTCGTGATCATCGCGACGTCGCTCGCACGCTCGTTCTTGCCGGCGCAGTGGAGCTACTACCACCCGACCCGCTACGACGTCGGCGTCTTCGTCGGCACGATCGGGATGTTCCTGATGTTCTTCTTGCTGTTCTTCCGGTTCCTGCCCGTCATCGCGATCAGCGAGGTCAAGGGTGCGAGCCCGGCAGCGCACGCGGGGAAGGGAGAGCACTGATGTCGACCTCGCACGATCACGACGCGCCGGGCCCCTCCG
>Ga0326726_10003408_pt1 | contig 14584 bp, 9 predicted proteins | sample MHFenrmetagenome_2_FD_207603 | JGI IMG/M metagenome (GOLD analysis project Ga0326726, IMG submission 207603) | Lab enriched peat soil microbial communities from Michigan Hollow, Ithaca, NY, United States - MHF15MN | ecosystem: Environmental > Terrestrial > Soil > Wetlands > Peat | place: USA...
CATGATTAGAAGATATGAGATTAAGAAGCTTGTAGTCGATCCCGTTATGGTGGCCAAAGGGGGGGAAGCATTGATTAATGGCAAGGCGAGGGAGACACTGATCAGGGAATTGATCCCGCTGGCCCTAGTTGTGACACCGAATATTCCCGAGGCCGACGTCCTGGCCGATATGAAGATTACTTCTGTTCAGGAAATGAAAAAAGCGGCAAGGATTATTTACAAATTTGGCACGAAAAATGTGGTTGTTAAAGGGGGGCATCTGACGGGGGATGCTGTAGATGTTCTCTATGACGGGAAGAAATTTTATACATTTTCTTCCGGGAGGATCAATAAAAAAAATGTGCATGGTACAGGATGTACCTTTTCCGCTTCCATTGCTACTCTATTAGCGGAAGGTCAAAGTGTAGTTGAAGCCGTAAGAGGTGCAAAGGCCTATATAACTGAGGCAATCAGGTCTGCGTGCAGCGTTGGCGCCGGCTACAGACTGATAAATCATCTTGCACCATTATTATTAGATGAATGAAAAGATTGCCGATATTGTAGTATATACGGTATAAAATAGGAAAAGAGATCTTTGTTAAGTAACGGTCCGGAAAAAATTGAAGCATCTCGCGATACTGCAATTAGCATTGTCCAAAATCTACAAGACGCTGGTTATGAAGCCTATTTCGTAGGTGGATGTGTGCGCGATCTCCTGCGTGGTGTTGAACCCGGGGATTACGACATTGTTACCTCAGCACGGCCCGATGAGGTTCGTTCACTCTTTCCTCACACAGTGCCGGTGGGGATAAGTTTCGGCGTTGTACTTGTGGTTGAAGGAGGGCACAGGTATGAAGTCGCAACATTTCGCACTGAGAGTGACTACGAAGACGGACGAAGGCCGTCTCAAGTCGAATTTAGCACTGCTGAAGGTGATGTTCGCCGCCGGGACTTTACTGTAAATGCCCTTCTCATGGATCCTGTTACAGGCAATATCATCGATTACGTCGAAGGCAGACGAGATATTGTGAACCGTCTGATTCGCACCATTGGCAGTCCTGAAGAGCGCTTTGCCGAGGATCATCTGAGGATGCTGCGTGCTGTCCGCTTTGCCGCTAACCTCGGCTACGAAATTGATGCGGAGACTTTCAATGCCATCAAAAAATATGTATCCTCAATCAGCCGTATCAGTGCCGAACGTGTCCGTGATGAGCTTACGAAACTCCTCACGCGCAGAGGTGCGCGGCGTGGCATGGAGATCCTCGCAGAAAGCGGCCTTCTGGCAGAAGTTCTTCCCGAGGTCTATGCGCTCCGCGGCGTCGATCAGCCTCCGAGATTCCACCCCGAAGGTGATGTATGGGAACACACCCTCCGGATGCTCGATATCCTACCCTCGGGCGAGGGGGTGGAGAATGATTTGCGTCTTGCCTGGAGCATTGTCATGCATGACATAGGGAAAGCACATACACGTTCTGAGAACGAATCCGGCATTCATTTCTATGGCCATGTCCGCGAGGGAGAAAAGATCGCCGAAGCTATGATGCGGCGGCTCAGGTTCTCGCGTGCTGAAATGGAGACTATACTTGCCCTCATTCATTATCATATGCTCTTCATGAACGTTATGGATATGCGTCCGAACAGATTAAAACGACTCCTCAGGATGCCCGATTTCCACCTCCACCTCGAACTCCATCGCCTGGACTGTCTTGGGAGCCATGGTTCACTCGAAAGCTATCAATTCTGCAGGAATAAGCTGGAAGAGATGGCGGACGAAGAACTGCATCCTCCGCGTTTGCTTAATGGGAATGATCTTATAGGCATGGGTTTCCCTCCGGGCCCCCTTTTTAGCGAGATCATGCGCACCATTGAGGATGCTCAGCTCGATGGGGAGATATCTACGCCCGCTGAGGCTCGCAGGCTGGTGATGGATCGATGGGGTGATAAATCTACGGGATAGCCGGACTGTGATAATCTGATTAAGAAGTCGTTACGAGGAGCTCGTGAAAGGAAAAGAAGTCAGTTTCAAGGGGAGATACTTCCTGAATGTTACGGTTGCCCTTTTTTTAATTGTTTTCCTTGTCGCGGGCTGTGCGGGTCGGCGTGCCTACCGTCCGACGCCAACGCCCGTGGAAAAGCAGATCGCCCATATGGGCTACACCATTCAGGTTGGCGCTTTTTCTAATGTTGAAAATGCTGCACGGCTGACTGACCTTCTCCGGGATAGGGGTTTAGAGGCCATCTATTATGTGGCCCGTGCAGGACTATACAAGGTGCGTTTTGGTAATTTTTCTTCAAAAATGATTGCCCGCGAAAAGGCAGAAGGCCTCAAATCGTCAGGTGTGATCGATGAATATTATATTGTCAGCCCCAATGAATATACTATTGCAAAACAAAAAACGCACGGCGACATGTACATCAGAGAGGAGCTTGTAAAAACGGCGCAAAGTTTCATAGACGTTCCATATCTCTGGGGCGGCTCTTCGTATGATGCCGGCTTCGATTGCAGCGGGCTGGCAATGACTGTATATCAGTACAATGGCCTCAACCTTCCCCGTTCATCCAAGGAACAGTATGAAGCTGGGACCCCTGTTGATGGGGATAGCCTTTTGAAGGGGGACCTCGTTTTTTTTGCTACCGCCGGCAAAGATAAAATCTCTCATGTGGGTATATACGCCGGGGAAGGTCGGTTTATCCATGCACCAGGCGGCGGCAAAAAAGTTCGCGTGGATTCCATGTCGAAGAGCTATTACAAAAATCGCTATCTTGGGGGTAGGGCTTATTTATAGAAGCTGAGTATTCCATATTCAACGATAAAGATCTCATGCTATTTATCATTCTGGGCTTGAACCCGTATCAAGTACGGGCAGGCTCCGGAACCAGTTATATTCATAGACTTCCACAAGTCTGCAATTGGTCTCAAGTAATTTTAGCGGAGGCTTGAGCACGAATATTCTTAATCCGATCGAGAAGGAAGGTGTAACATGAACATTAGTAATTTGATGGTCACCGGGGGGTGTGGGTTTATTGGCAGCAATTTTATCCATTACTTACTGGAGGAAACTGAATTCGCGGGCAGGGTAATCAATGTTGATAAGCTCACCTATGCAGGGAATCCTGAAAATCTCAAGGGCATCGACAAAGAGTATCCCGACAGGTACATCTTTCATAAGGCGGATATTTGTGATGTGGATCTGATGGAAAAAATTTTCAATGATTATAATATTGATGCTGTCTGCCATTTTGCAGCGGAATCGCATGTTGACAGGTCCATCAGGAGCCCGGGGAGTTTCATTCATACAAATATTGTCGGGACTTTTAACCTCCTTGAACTTGCCAGGGCGAAGGCGGACAGATTTTTGCTGTTTCATCATGTCAGTACTGATGAAGTGTTCGGCAGCCTTGGGCAGGAAGGGTATTTTAAAGAGGAGACACCGTACCGTCCGAACAGTCCCTATTCAGCTTCCAAGGCATCTTCCGACCACCTGGTTCGTGCCTATCATGAGACCTTCGGATTGCCGACGCTCGTTTCCAACTGTTCGAATAATTATGGACCTTACCAGTTCCCGGAAAAACTGATTCCTCTGATGATCCTCAACGCCGTTGAAGGGAAGCCCCTGCCCGTTTACGGAGATGGCAGAAACGTTCGGGATTGGCTCTATGTCAAAGATCACTGTGAGGCTATCTGGACAATCATGCAGTCGGGCAAAAAGGGGGAGATGTATAACGTCGGCGGCAGTTCTGAGATGGAAAACATCGTCATTGTGGAAATGATATGCGACATCCTTGATGAGCTTCTCCCTGCTTCTGACGGGAGTTCCAGGAGAGGACTGATCAGATTCGTTAAAGACAGGCCGGGGCATGACCGGAGATATGCCATCGATTTTACCAAGTTGCAAAGGGAACTCAAGTGGTCTCCCCGCGAATCGTTCGCGTCAGGCATCAGAGTAACAATAAGCTGGTATCTGGATAACAGAGCGTGGATTGAGAATATCAGAAGCGGCGAGTATCAGGCATGGGTTAAAGAGCATTACGGACAATAATTTAAATAAAAAGGGCATTCATATGGACGCACAGGAATGGAGTCCGGACAAGCTGCTGGCATTATCCGGACACTACTGGAAGTCTTTTACACTCCACGCAGCTATTAAACTTGGGGTTTTTACAACTATAGGCACTGAACAATTTACGGGTGAAGAGCTTGCGCAAAAACTGAGGGGGAAAAAAAGAAGTGTGATAACGCTCCTCAATGCCCTGTCGGCAATGAACCTCATTGAAAAGAAGGGCGATAAATATTCCAACACCCCGGCCGGCATATCTTATCTCTCGAAGGATTCCCCCGAATATATAGGCTACATGATTATGCATCATCACCATCTTGCGGAATCTTGGTCCAAACTGGATAAGGCTGTCAGGGCAGGTGGTCCTGTCAGATCAAGATCATCGTATGATGATGAAGAAAAGCGGGAAAGCTTCCTTATGGGTATGTTCAACAATGCTGTGAACCTGGCTCCCCGGATGGTTAATACAATTGATCTTTTGGATCGGCGTCGTCTCCTCGATCTTGGCGGTGGGCCTGGTACATATGCCATCTACTTTTGCTTGAAAAATCCACAACTCAAGGCCACGGTCTATGACCTGCCTACAACCAGACCCTATGCCATCAAGACAATCGAAAAGTTTGGTCTTGCCGATCGGATTGATTTCGTCGAGGGTGATTACCTGAGTAAAGATATTTCCGGAAGCTATGATGTGGCCTGGCTTTCTCAAATTCTTCATGCTGAGGGTCCTGAGGATTGTCAGAGGATTATCGAGAAGGTTGTCTCGGTTCTCGAGCCGGGAGGGATGATTATCGTGCACGAATTTATCTTGGATAACACTATGGATGGACCGCTCTTCCCCGCGCTTTTTTCCCTTAATATGCTCTTGGGGACAAGAAATGGCCGTTCTTATTCTGAGAGGGAGATCATGGAAATGCTCACCAGAGCGGGGGTAGGGCAGATCGAACGCTTACCCTTCCGGTTGCCAAATGATTCGGGAATTATACGAGGGGTAGTATAATGAGGCTTAGTTCTTTTCCCTACCCGCCCGCAGGGCGGGGCTTTCCGGGGAGGGAACTTTATAAAAACCAGAAATCAAGGGAGGTCTAACTTAATGAATAAAAGACCATGGATATGTTATGAAATTTTTTTCTGATCAACAAATCTCTGCCTAAACACTCTTTATGATACCGGCACGATCTGTTTTGCTTACGAGGCCAATCAACATTTTAATTTACTATGACCTATTTTTAAAAAATTGACATTATGAAATCTTCTTTGCTAATATTCGTATATACAGATGATTTATGCAGGCCAAGCGATTTTTCAGCGAAGTTCATAACCTTATCATAATCAAAATACAAATCCATTTTTATATAACAGTCGGCAAATAGCCTCTTTGGTCTGAAATCCTTATACTTGCAATCGGTGGTTAGAATCGGTATTTGATTTTCATGAATTACCTTTTTAATGTCCTGGTCATTGTACCTGATTAATGGTTTGCATAAAGAATAACCTTCTTTCATCTTTAACATGGGATAAAAGCGCTGGGAAGTCCGGTAATGCCTATCTTCGATTGATTTCCCTTGGAACAGAGAATCCCGGTCTGCATAGACACTGCCGAATAAATATTCCAGTGAATAGCCAACAAGATCCCATAGCGACCAACCTACTATTATTACGAGGGAATTCCAGTCAGTAGTAGTATTATTTAAAAATTCAATAAATTGTTTTCTTTTCGTTGAATGACATACCTCGCAAGGATTCGTTCCGTTTTGCTTTGCCATTTCAAAAGCGTGTTCATTTTTATTTACAGGATGCCAGGTTATGAATACACCTCGCGCTTTCCAATAGGAATCAAGTTTCTGTACCTCATCCTTAGTATAGACATGTGTTGGAAACATAGCAGCATGCGTTTCAAATTCGAAACCGAATTCCTCTTTTGCCCGTATGAGATAATGAAGTATTACCGAGGCATCTTTTCCACCTGCATAAGTAACAAAAACACGTTTATCATGGAATGTTTCCAGGTATTTTCTATTATCATCTACCCACGTTTCATAATTTAAGTTATTTTTCATGTACTTAGCCTCTCATAAAACAAAATAGAATGAACCAAATATAATTTATAAATTCGCGTCTATATAATCCAAAATAAATAAATATTCAATAAATAAATAACTATTCGAAAAATATGTTTTTTTATCTAATTTTGTTAAATTAATTATATCAATATGTGACCAAATAGAATTACTGATTTGCGATGATCGATAAGTCGATTTTCTGAAGGGATACTGATTATGAGGAAGATATTAAACGCTTGCATGAAGGTAAGAGTAACTATATTGATTATCTTGATTTTCGATACCTGAACGTACCTCACGTTTTATTTCATCTCATATTCTTCGCAGTTCTTTTTTATTGCCAAAACCTGCTACGCCAAGTTAAGCTGAATTAAATAAAGCAAGTGGTCACGATATTTTCTTGTCCAAAACCTCTCTTACCTTTTGCGACAAAGTTTGCACGCTATAGGGTTTTTGAATAAATCCATCACAACCACGCTCCAGCATCTTTGTCGGACGTGCATCTATACTGTATCCGCTGGTAAGGATTACTTTGATACTGGGATCAATAGACTTGAGAACATCGAAGGTCTCTGCACCGCCCATTTCCGGCATGATTATATCCAGAATGACCAGATCGATATTGCTGTCCCCTGCCTTGAAAATATTTATAGCTTCCCGACCGCTTTTGGCAGCAAAAACCTTATACCCAAGGACCTCCAGGATATCTCTGCCTACTTCAATGATAACTTCCTCATCATCAACAAGAAGGATTGTTCCCTCACCCTTAATGATATCTTCGGAAACCATCTGATCCTTTACAATTTCTTTCTCCGAAGCGGGCAGATAGATGGTGAATGTCGTTCCATGTCCTTTCTCACTATACACATTTACTATACCATTGTGTCCCTTTATTATACCGTAGGCGGACGCGAGCCCAAGCCCTGTACCTCTCCCCATCTCTTTTGTGGTAAAAAATGGTTCAAATATCCTTGACTTCGTCTGCTCATCCATTCCAGCACCAGTATCAGTCACTGAAATCTTAACATACCTTCCGGGACTTACAGAAAACGGTTTCACGTAATCCTCATCAATAACGACGTTGGCCGTTTCCAGATATAAATCCCCGCCGCCCGGCATAGCCTGCCAGGCATTTACATACATATTCAAAAGCACCTGCTCGATCTGCCCGCGATCAACCTCCGCCGCCCAGATATCCTCCTCATACTTGCGGTGAATACGAATTTCCTTCCTTGTTCTCCCAAACATTGATGATGTCTTGTCGATGATGTCGTTTAAGTCAGCCACAGTAGTGTCGTATTTTCCGCCACGGGCAAATCCCAAAAGCTGCTTTGTTAAGTCAGCTCCACTTTTTACCTGGTCTTCAATTCCCTTGAGTTTATCATAAAGAGGATGGCTGATATTCATATCAAGAAACATCAAGGTAGCATAACCCTGAATACCTGTAAGAAGATTATTAAAGTCATGGGCAATACCGCCGGCGAGAGTTCCAATGGCTTCCATCTTTTGCGCATGGTTTAGTTGCGATTCAAGCTTCTTCTGTTCCGATATATCTCTGAAAATTCCGACGACGCCCATCACATTTCCATTTATATCAAGGTTTGGGGCGCCACTTATATTAAAAAACCGCTCTGACCCATCTTTATGCAGGATAGTACCAACTCTGTCTCTTACGATTATTTTTTCATTCCTTATCTGCTTAAAAAGTTGAGCATAATCTTTGATGTCTTCTTTCCTGACAAAGTCAATGAAAGATCGTCCTATAACCTCGTCGGCACTATGCCCCAGAATCTTTTCCCAGACGGGGTTTATGTAGGTAAATGATCCATCGATATCAAGAGTATAAATAATGTCAGGGGCATTTTCGCTCAAGGATCGGAATCGTTCCTCACTTTCAAGTACCCTTTGATAGGATATTGCATTGTTCATGCTGATCGCGATTTGAGTCGCTATTCCCATCAGGAGACTTACGTCACTCTGTCTGAGATTTCTCTTGGATCTGATGTTGTCAACCATCAGAATACCAAGTGCCTCATTTTCGAAAACGATAGGGACACATATAAATGACTGTGCACCCATCATTTTGGCAAACTCCCGGCTCCTTTTTGTAAGTTTGTTTTCTATTTTACTTATGTCATCGATGAGGATGGGTTTTTGCAGGCGGAAAGATTCCACAAGCGGTCCCTTGGAGTCAGGCTTATCAAGGCGAAACTCTGTTCCCATCAGCTTTTCCTCATGTTCAGGACTGTATCCGTAACCAGCAGAATAGATTAGACGTGCCTTTTCCTTGTTTGATAGCATAATCATGCCGCGATCAAAATCCAACCGATTCTCCATAGCCTCCATAATAAGGTTGAGCAACCTTTCACTGTCTAAAATAATGGACGTAGCTTGGCCAATTTCATGAATGAGTGTCGCATTATTGTAGCGAATGTTAATTTCATCCAAAAGACTGTCAGCTAATTCACCCTGGCTTTCCAGGGTCATAGCGAGTTCTTTTTTTTCCATATGCTCAGTGTAATAGATGAAAGTCATTACAAACACTATATAAAGCAAAACAGGCAATGTCCACGCCCACAGCGTGTCATGGAGAATAAAGAAGAATGCCGGGCAGACCACAAATGCCGATAGCATAATGTAATTACGGGATTTCTTCCATATCCAGGAGGGGTTTTTCTCCCAGCTTATTATGTAGCGGCAGCTGGCTCCGCCTCTATGTATGCATGACGGATGTTCGATATTTGCAAATTTGGCTGTGAATAATTTGGCGATTGCCTCGAACGTACCTATCCGATTTTCGCATTGGTACTGTCTTTCTTCAACACCTGGATTTGGTGTGGCAACAACTTCAACCTTATTTGAACCGAGGCTTCTAGTGTGAATTGTGCAGGCGCGGCTTAGGAAATGATAAAGCTTACCGAGCACCGAGTAAGCCATTGTAGGTGTTATAAGTCCCAATGTGTATTGTGACACAGTTCCAGCGGCTTTTGAAAAGGGTGCGTAGCGACCAACTTTGCGTGATATATCAGGGTCCTTAGTTTGTCGATCCATTATTTCGTGGAAAAGATCGATTTGATGCTGACTGAACCAATGACCTCCATCTTCAAGCTGGTATGAAGTAATCCCGGCGTAGCTCAGGAGAAACTCAATATCAATTTCAGAGTGATACTTGTTAAGATATTCAACGAAGTTCTTAATAATTCTACTGTTGTATAGGGGGGCTTCTTTCATTTTAATGTTTAGTATTAAATGCCACTACTCATAATTCATTCTGAATCTTTGGTGCATGTACTCCAAAAATTTGTTAGAGTGTCGCATATACGTAATCCATAGGTGATATTTCTTTTCGCAAGGCATGTTTATAATATCGGCATATATAGATGGATAGATTAATAGGGGAATATTGTCAAGTTGATAAACTCCTGTCAGTTGTGCTGTGGCAAGTGAAAGCACTTCCCAGGGCAGATTTTCCGGGTCGATTATAAGGGCTTTTATGCCGTTTAAAAGCTCGGATAAATTTACCCCCACATCGGACTGATTTACAATCAAAACAGCCTTTAAACAGCCCTTGTTGACAAGAGAATAGGTCTTCCATTTTCTTATGAAACCGAGTCTTTGAGCAACATTCTCCAGGGATTCATCAACAGTGTCCTTTTGTATTAAATTCAATACGTCCAACAATAAGCCACCCGAGTAATATTTGTAAAATTGTTCTAACTCCCACAATTCGGAATGGGTACTTTCATGCAATGACCACCCTGGCGATAATTGGTTCTGCGGTGCTGCCACAGGAAATGCCACGTAAGAGAAAAGATCAAGCGAACAGATACGGGGGTTGTTCAGTTCCCTTGTAAAACCACCAAAAACACGGTCAGGAAATTTGTTTTCTGGACGGAAGTAACACATAACATAATCCATTTTTGTAGAAGGCAAGTGGTACATACCGTACAAAAAAAGTATCATCTGTTTCAATACTTGGAAACCTGGCCGTTTGTTTTCTATCGGCCTTGCTGCATGGTGATGTATCATCCAGGCGTGCTCATAGGCTCGTATCATGGACATATGGCCATAAATGCGCCCTTGTCGTTCATAAGTAAAGTGCATGGCAATCTCAGGGTTCTCCTGATAGAGCTTCTTGTAAGTATTTTTAAATTCTTCTCGATGGGTTTGGAGTAATTTATACTTTTTGGGGTATATAAAACCGGTATCGAAAAAGAATTCCCAGAGGGCGTCCATGTCCACTTCAGTAGAAATATAGGTGTGGGGGTCCATGTTTAAACTGAGGATACGATTCAAACGGCTGTAACTGTGGATGTCCATGTCCAGAATGGCAATACCGCAGCAGATTTTATTATCATTCTGCTTCTGGCGATAGAGTACCTGGGCCATACAGTTCATCTTTAATTCTCCCGCATATATTATTGATAGCTCATGAATGACCATCCCCGGTACTAATACTCCGTCCCCCAAGTCGTCAAATACAGAAAATCCTGTTGTGGAGATATTGAATACTTCGAGTTGGACCTTCCTTTTGAAAAATGGATGCTCAAATGTCGCAACCGGCGGTGGGAAAATCTGACGGCGGGGATGGCGAACCGTTCTCATCTGGAAGCGTTTGATTTGTTTAATCAGAGGAGCAAGTACAATTTCCCAGTCGAGAAGATCATACTTTTGTCTTATAAAGTAACAGTTTCCGGAAAAAATCATTTTACCATTGCTGTTTAATCGGATTGTTGATGTGACATCCGAATTAAAACAATGATGTGAAGAGTGTGTTTCAGGGTTAACATTTATACGAAAAGAGTCTGGGCTGAAATCAACCAGGCTGCCGCTGGCCAGAAAACCACTCTGCATTAAATCTACGGTGACATCCCGGCAGGCGAAACGATTTGTCCCGCGCCTGCTCAGAACGTAGCTCTTTTCCGGCAGCAGGGTCTGAAATCCTGTGTTGCTTATACTCAACAGTTTTGCAGGTATAATTATGATAGACTGGTGTTCTGTTACTATAAGGTATTGGAGCTGGAAATGTTCGAGGCCGAAGCCGGCATAGCCTTTATCCCATAAGCAGGTTAATTCATCTTCCAGACATCCTTCGGGAATAGCATTTACAAGAATTCCTTCCTCATACTTGGCATTGCGCAACAGTACGCGGATAGAACCTCCCGTGAAATTAATATGATTTAGAATATTTATCAGCTTCTCTTTTTCAATACTGCTGGCAGATTCAAGTACGTCGAACAGCGCATCATGCTGGAAAAGCCACGGGGGGAGGAAGTCTTCATCAGATTTTTTCCTGAATGTTCTGATGTCCGTAAGAAAATTCTGCCAATTCTTTTTTTCTTCCATTTGTATAGTGCTGAAATTATTTTATATTCAAATTTATAGTAGTAAGAGTGTGTTATTGATGAATGTCTCAGGTGCCTCTTTTTCTTAAAAGATCGTTTTGGGTGTAAGACTCAGACGGCAAATACAGCACAGAAGGCAGAAAGTCGATTTCTGTGAAACAGACTAATGTGATATCGGATCGGGAGAGACTATCAATGATGTCGTAGTAGTCGGTGGTCTAAATTCACATTGATAATCATAAATATAGATGTAGAAGCACCCTCTGCTCTTCCCCGAAATATCTAATCCCTGTAAGTAGTATTCGCCAGCGCTTTACTGCAGAATAAGGGACTGGCATACCTTTTATTTATCTCTCTATTCCCGAAAAACAGGGCATAAGATTATAGTTTGTCAGCTAATGTTTTACATATATACTTGATGGGTCTTTCGTTGTCAAATTTTATATCTACCTAAAAAGCAATATTTATTCGGTTCCTGAGGTTAAGCAAGGATTCGCGGAATGATAATGTTCCGCCTTGGCCTGCTTACCCCGGGGCAAGCGAAGGCGTTTGCGCTCGCTGCCGGATTCAAACTGCTATTTCTCCGCAGGCCAACTTCGATTTGGCAAGGGTTGACTTATAATCTCAATATACCCCCCCAGCCCTACGGCTTTAAATGTACCCTCGATGACTGCGCCTATTGTATGTACCACCGTCCCATTCGGATCAGGCATTGGTGAGGCGATGACGAGCTTGTTACCAAACCTTCGGAAACTCAAGTCGACAATGCTATAGGCCACCATAACTATGCCGGATAAGGAAATAAGCTCCGTTTCAAGATTGAGGTACTCCATAGAAATCATATCCTTCAGGAATTCCGGCAATTTAAATTTCTCAATGATCTTTATGCCTAAGTGTGAATGATATACAGAAATGAAATCTTCTCCGATTTCTGCCTGCTCATATTCATCGTTATAAAGCGACTTGTATACTGCGATAATGATCTTGCCTATTTCAAGAAGGAGCCCGCCAAGTTCTACTTTTTTTGCATCATTATCCCTGAGGCCGAATTCTTTCGCAAGTATTTTACCGCCAAGTATGGAAGTTGCAAAGCTTCTGGCGAAGATAATCTTCACTTCCTTATCCTTAGACAGGGCGGCAAACGCCAGGAAGATGATGAGGACTCTCGTAAAATCCATCCCCAGCCTGGATACAACCTTGTAAAATGTATCGACAGATCCTCTCCTTAGCTGTCCGTAATAAACCGAGTTGGCTATACCGAAAAGCCTAACCATAATATCATCACCTATCTTCGCCTTCAGCAGCTCGATTTCCCTATCACTCACGTCGGGATTATCAAGTACATCAAGCACCTCCGGATCAAATCCCAGATTAACCTGATCGAATATCTTATTTTCTATATCTGCAAGAATTAGTTGCGCTTTTTGATCATCCACTTTGGGTTTCTCCTGCAGTTTAGGGCCGTACTATTTAGAATACTTCCCATTGTGACAGAAAGTATACTTAGCATGACTTCTAAGAGAAACACTCTTACAAAGGAGTGAGTGCGTGCTTCAATTCCAGTCATAAATATCATAAAAAAGACTAACAGACTATAAATACCTTTTTGATGGGGGCCCACCCCCCGCGGGCAGGTTATTTGAATCCGGCAGCGAGCGCAAACGCCTTCGCTTGCTGCGGGGTAAGCGAGCGTATGGGAAACATTATTATTCCTTATGGATGAAGAGTCTCCGCAATTTACTGCGGAGACTCTTCAATTGAAAGATAATTTTTTGATGCAAAGTCACAAAAGCCAAATACATTCGTCTTGAGGTCGCAGTTTAAATCTGATAATAGCTTACATATAAAATAGAGCCAAAGCGAAAGCAGCAGATGATATGCAAGCTGTCCCTTGGGTGAATATTTTTTGATGAGTAGCCCGCCGTGTTGTTACGACTTTCTTTTGAAGAAAGTCTGAAAGGAGAGCATTATGGGATTAGTGTATGAGAAGGAAGGACATATTGCAAAAGTAGGTCTTAATCGTCCTGAGGAAAAAAACGCCCTTGATCCTGGGATCTTGATGGAGCTCCATCGTACATGGACCGACGTCAATCAAGACGAGAAAATGCGGGTCGTTATCCTCTATTCCTGTATGCCTGATATCTTTTGTGCCGGCATGGACCTGAAGACAGCGGTTCCCGTACTCACAAGGGCCAGGGAACCTGAGAGCGATGCGGAACGATGGCTGATACAAGTGGGACAGCAAGTTGGAGAGGCCATGTTGAAGCCCAATATCGTAAAAAAGCCTGTGATTGCGGCCGTCAACGGCTTCTGCCTGACAGGGGGATTCGAGATGGTTATGGGGTCAGATCTGCGTATCGCTTCTGAAAATGCAATTTTTCAAATGAGAGAAGCCAGTCTGGGAATTATGCCAATCGGTGGCGGGAATATATATCTGCCCCGTATTATGACACAATGCAGGGCTCTGGAAGTCCTTTTGACATCAGGCAATTTCCGTGCAAGGACGCTATGCGACTGGGGTTTTATCAATCATATAGTGCCATCACAGGAAGACCTGATGAAGAAGGCTTTGGAGATGGCTGATAAAATTGCCGGGAATGGTCCTCTTGCCGTTCAGGGAATTATTAAATGCTTTAGGGAAACACAAGATATGTCTTATTACGATGCCTTCAAGAGAGAAATCGAGATCGGTCTGCCCATATTCGGAAGTGCGGACGCGCGCGAAGGTATTCTTGCCCAGAAAGAAAAACGCAAGCCAAATTTCCCCGGCAAATACTGACGAGTCCGGCAAGAATCCCCCTAACGGAGTTTACCCTGGAAGATGGGTCAGGCAGGTTGCTGCCCTGTTGCGCGCGGTCGCACACCGTACACTCCCTTCACAGTTTCAATGCAAGCGACGCTACGTAGGTATTTGTATGTCCCACTTTAAGGGATATCCGTTCTATGTCGGAATATTGTCGAATATGTTGATGAACCAAAAGAGATTTGAATCCGGCAGCGATCGCAAACTCCTTCGCTTGCTCCGGGGTAAGCGAGCGAAGAGGGAATATTATTATTTTGTGGATCAAAGATTCTCCGCAGTTTAGTGCGGAGAGCTTCAATTTAAGTCATAATTACATTAAGTAGGGCATAAATTTTT
>Ga0326726_10003409_pt1 | contig 14583 bp, 17 predicted proteins | sample MHFenrmetagenome_2_FD_207603 | JGI IMG/M metagenome (GOLD analysis project Ga0326726, IMG submission 207603) | Lab enriched peat soil microbial communities from Michigan Hollow, Ithaca, NY, United States - MHF15MN | ecosystem: Environmental > Terrestrial > Soil > Wetlands > Peat | place: USA...
GTCAGTGAGCGGGACGACTCAGACTAGCGTGTGACGCGCGCGCCTTCTCGTGCTTGCCCAGGCGCGGTCGCGAGTCGCGCGTGCTCGATCGCCCACAGGCCGCGAAATCGTCGACGGAGGCTGCGAGAATGCCTTCCTAGCCTCTGCAACTATGTTGAAAGCTCATGGTGCCGGACGGTCGGAACGTCGATGCCGTGTCGCTTCATCCGACGATAGACCGTCGCCCGATGGACGCCGAGCAGCTCGGCGGCGCGGCCGGTGTTTCCCGACGCGCGCTCGAGTACCGTCACCAACTCTCGCCGCGCGGCCAACTCCACGACGACGCGGCCGCGCGCGCCCGGGGCCGACCGGTGGCCCAACGCGGCGTAGACGGCTCTGGTGTCGAGCTCTCCGTGCGCGAACGCGAGGCTCGCCTCGACCACCTGCCTGAGCTCACGCACGTTGCCCGGCCACGGCGTCTCCTGCAGCAGCGTCACCGCGTCGTGCGAGACCGGAATCTCCCGGCCGCCGGCGCGTCGCACGAAATGCCGCACCAGCTCCGGAATGTCGTCGACACGCTCGGCGAGCGACGGCAGTCGCACGGTGATGCCGCTCAAGCGATGCATGAGGTCTTCGCGGAATCGGCCGGCCTCGACCAGCTCGCGCAGGTACTCGTTCGTCGCGGCGACGGTTCGGAAGTCGCTCATCGCGTCGCGCGCGGCGCCGATCGGACGGAAGACGCCGGTCTCGATGGCGCGCAGCAGCTTGGCCTGGAGCGGCAGCGGAAGTCCGCTGATCTCGTCGAAGAATGCCGTTCCGCCGTTCGCTTCCCGCAAGAATCCGAGCGACTCGGCGACGGCACCGGTGTAAGCGCCCTTCACGTGCCCGAACAGCGCGTCCTCGAACATCGACTCGCCGAGCGCGCAGACGTTGAACGCGACGAGGTTGCCGGTGCGGCCGCTGTCTCGGTGCAGGAGGGCGGCGACGAGCTCCTTTCCCGTGCCCGTCGCGCCCTCGATGAGCACCGGCATCCGAAGCGGCGCGACGCGGGCGACGAGCGCGCGAAGCTCGCGCATCGGTGACGAGTCGCCGATCAGCGCAACGTCATGGCTAGACGGTCTCACGGGCGCACCGTAGCGGCGCGACCGCGGAGCGGCGCCGTCAATCGCTCGGCATCCTCATCGGTTCGGATGACGCGCGGCGTGAGGAAGATGAACAACTCCGTTTCGGTGGTCGTGCGCGCCTGGCGCCCGAAGAATCCGCCGATGAGCGGGATGCTCGACAAGAGCGGGATCCCCTCCGATTGCGTGTCGCGCTCGCGGTCTGTGAGTCCGCCAAGCACGATCGTTTGCCCGTCGTGGACGAGGAGGTCGGTGTGGACTGATCGCGTCGAGATCACCGGCGCGTTGAACTCCGATTCACTCGTCGCGTTGCTGACTTCCTGCGTCACGTTCAACTGCACGGTACCATCGATGCTGATCGTGGGCCGCACCGTGAGCTTCGTGCCGACATCTTTGTACTGCACGACCTGGTCGCGCACACCGTCGCCGGCGGGCAAGGAGCGCGAGACCTGGACGAAGGGGCGCTGGCTGCCGACCACCACCTCGGCCTGCTCGTCGTTCGCGGTGAGGACGACGGGACGACTGATGATCTTGAGCTCGCCCCGCGCCGCGGCCGCGGTGATCGTGGCGTCGAGATCGACGCCGCTCACGCCCATCACCTTGAGCGTGAAGTCGCCCAAGCCCGCATCGCCGGGCGTGAACGATCCGCCGATCCTCGAGTTCTCCGTGCCGGCGATCGACCTGTCGGCAACGGATGCGTTGATGCCGATGCTGAAGCTCCGATCGTGTCTCGCCTCGACGATGAGGACTTCGATGAGTGCCTGCGCGGGGCGAACGTCGATCTGGGTGACGGCGGACTGGATCAGCTCGAAGTCGGCGCGATTGGCTCGGACGATCAGGCTGTTGACGCGCGCGTCGGGAACGATCGCGAGCTCGCCGGTGAGCGTGGCGGGGCGGCCCGCGGTCAGTTGCGCCGGGGCTAGCTCGATCGGTGGCGGGGACGTGAAACGTACGTCATCGATCGGCGGGCGAGGCACGTTCGGCTGGAATGCGCCGAACGACCCTCGACCGAACAACGTGTTGATCGTTTGCGCGACGTCAGCCGCGCGCGCGTGGCGCAGCGGAATGACGAAGAGCTCCGGCGTTCCTCCGCCGCGCGCGATGGCGGGCGGTTGCGCGAGCGACGGCGGCGGAGGTGACGGCCCGACCAGTCGTGCCGGCGCCTGTTCCTTCACGCGGGCGCGATAGGTTCCGGACGTCGTGTCGCTCACCAGCTCGTAGCCCTGCGAGTCGAGCAAGCCCCGCAGGAGGCGCGGAACGTCCGCGCGCGCGACCGGCCGTGGGGTCTCGAGGGTCACCTGCGGCCCCGCGCCGGGTCCACTGAAGATGATCGGCCGATCGATGTACTGCTGGATGATCTGGACGGCAGCCCGAAGGTCGATACCCACGATTCTGATCGTCACGCTGTCCGGCTGTTGCGGAGGCCGCGCGGGCTGCTGCGCACCTGCGGTCGCCCAGGCCGCGACACAACCTATGGCCAGTGCGGCCCGTCGCATGACGGTCATCGCGGCTATCGCGCTCGAAACGACAGCACCCATGTCGTGTCCGCACCCTGGACGATCACGCTGTCGCGCGTGACGGCGCGAACGGTGAGTCGATCGAACTTGCTGCCGGCGCGCGCGAGCGTGCCCGGCGATTGCCCCGGAATACCGTCGATCACGGCCTGCCATGGCGGTCCGCCGACGATCGCCTTGAGCACCAGCGTCGGTCGAGTTTGTGGGATTGCCGCGACCGATCCGGCGGACGCGCCGTCCGCCGCCGGATCGTACCGTGTCGAGGCCGGTGAATTCGACAGGCGAAATGGGTCGTTCGTCACGATCGCGTCCGCCGCGTCGGCGAGCGAATCGGTTGGTACCGGCGGACCGAATGGGTGAAGCGACGCGACGCTGCCGCGATCCGAGCTGCCCGCATTCGGGACGCGCTGCCACTGGATTCCGGCCGCGACCAGCGAGCCGAGCGACGCCACGGCGAGCGCGCGCGAGATGGTGCTTGTCGTCATGTCGCGCGAGTGGCGACGATGCGCGCGATCGTCTCCACGAGCACCTCGACGCGGAGCACCTCCGCCCTGGCGTCCGGCGCCGCGGGCTCCGGCTGCGATACGGTGACCTCGCGAACGACGAGCGGCATGCTGCCTCCTTCCACTACCCGAACGAAGTCGGCGAGTCCGGCGACATCCGTCGTGCCCGTCACCCGAACGGCAACGCGAGCAAGTGCGCCGGCGGCGGCGCTGTCGGCGCGGAGCTGCATCGCCGTCACTCGGAACCGCGCGCTCGCCGCGATGTCGTCCAACGCCGCCGCGAGATCCGCCACGATGGCCGACGACGACGTCTCCATGAACATCGTCGAGTCGACGGCGGCAAGCTCCCGCCGCCGCGAGCGAAGACTGTCGCGAAGCGCCGGCAGCATGTGCGCCATCGCGTGAGCAGATGCGGCGCGTGTCGTCGCATCGCTCGCCGCGGCGAGGCGACCACGCTCCCATTCGGCGAGCGCGGGAAGTCCGCGAGACAGACCGGTGAGGAGCCCGACGACCGTGACGCCGACGATCGCCGTCCGTCGATCTCGCGCCGAAAGGCCGAGGCGAATCATCGGACCTCAGTTCGTGGAGAGCTCGACCGACGCGCCTGGCCCGCGGTAACTCGGCGAAATCGAATCGACGCCCGCTCGACTCGCGCGCCGCCCTGCACTTCCCGAGTCACGGAGCCCACGATGCGCGGTGCGATCACGCCTGTCAGGTCGAACAGCGGTGGCAGCACCGCCGCCGCGCGCGGCGCGAGCGCCACGAGGCTTCCTTCCAACGTATCGACGCGCAGGCTGACGAGCGCCGTCGAGTCGGGCAGCGCCTCGCTCAGCGCGCCGAGCAACAGTGTCAAGCGGCCGCGCGCCGCATCAAACTGGCGGATGCGATCCAGATCAGTGGTCGCCCGTCGCAACTCGGCATCGACCCGGGCCGCGGCGACTTGTGAATCACGAATGGCGGACAGCTCGTCGGTCGCCGCAGCTGTAATTCGAGCAGCGTGGATGCCTCTCGCGAAGAGCGCGGCGCCCGTCGCGGCGATGAAGAGCAGCGACGCCGCGGCGCCCCGCGCGACGTCGAGTGCGCGAGCGCGAACGGGGTCGCGCGCCGGCCTCCATGTGAACGGAGCGCGCGCCGGCGCGATCGCGGCGCCGTAGGCGCCTATGAATTCCGGCGCGACCGAACCCAGCGAGCGCAGCGCGCTCACCGGTGGCGCAGCGTTCCGCGCGGCTGGAGAGCCCGAGTGACCGCGGCGACAGGCTCCGATTGCGCCCGACGGTAGCGTAGACAGTTCCAACTCGATGCCGGCATCCGATACACACCAGACTCCGGCGCGGACCACGTGCGCGACCGCGGCGGCGAAAGGCATCACTCCGTCAGTCGTCAGACGCCTTCGCCGAAGCACTCCGATCACCTCGTCGACGAGCGCGCCATCGAGCGCCGCCGCCCATATCGATCCGTCGAGGCGCCGGTCGACGTCCGTCACGAGCGTGCGGACGCCGAGCCGAGGAAAGAAGGCGTCGGCGTTCTCTCTCACCACACGCGCGAGAAGCCTCGGGTGCCGTGTGCGTGGTAGCCCTTCGAGTCGCTTTACATGACTGTGCGCCACCCCAAGCGTGACCCGGACGGCGCCGCGTCCTGCGAACTTCGACGGCACGTCGGAAAGCAAGCGTTCGAGCACTGCTCCGGCGGGCTCCCCTTCTATAGATATGCGCGCGTGCCACGCGACTCGACCCGAGCGTACCAACAGACCACGGACGGCGTCGGAGGAGATCGAGATCCCGAGCCGCGGTCTCACGGGGCGCTCCGACTGCCAGCAACCACCGCGCGCTTCGCGTCGCGAAGCAGACGCCGCGCGAGTGTCACGCTGACCGGCGGCGCGCCGATCGTCGCTCGTACGTTCAGAATCCAGGCGTCGGGATCGGGCGTCGTGACCCGCGCGATGTCGGGATAGCGCGCGCGAATCGAGTCTGCCGACGCGCGCGAAACGAGACCGAGGATCGACGTGACGTCCGCGATCGGCGTTCCGGCTCGCTGCAGCGCGACGATCTCTTCCGCCGTCTCCCGCGTGAATCCTGGCACGGCGAGGAGCACTGTCACCGGCGCCGTGGCCAGCGAGACGCGTCCCGGTTCCGTGGTCAACACCGAATCGAAGACCGTCGGGTTCTCGAAGCCGCGCACGCGGGCCAGCTCTCGAATGTCGGCGAGCGGGGCGTTGCGTGGAGCGTCGCGGCGCGCAGCCAGGTACCAGTCGCGCTCGGCGCCCAGCGGGCGCGCGACGCTATCCGAGTCGCGCCAGTCGGCCAGCGCGGCCACGAGCGACTCCGCGTCATTTCCGTAGCCGAGTGCGACGAAGGTGTTCCGCAACATCTCCTCGGACGCCTCGTTCACGTCGAGACGCGTGCCGGCCGCCTCGAGTCCAATCGTGCACTCGGCGGCAGCCACGTTCGATAGCGGAAGGGCGGCGCGTTCGAGCACACGCCAGGTGTCGGCCGCCTCGTCATACGTGCGCGCCGCGGCCAGTGTGGCATCGATGGCCGACTCCACGCGCGCGACGCAACCCATCGCCGTCCAGAGTGCTCGCTCGAGATGTGCGCGATTGGTCGCCGCGTTCACGGCGTTGCGACCCGCGAGCGCGCCGGCGGTCGCGACGATCCCCGCGACCGTCATCACCCAGAGCACGGTGATCATCGTGAAGCCGCCGCGCGTTCGAGCGTCAGTCACGGGCGGGACCCACGGGAAGCATGATCGTGTCGGCGCCAACGACTAGACCGATCGCCGCCGGAAGCGACACGTTGGACGACCACTGCCGCACCCACAGCGTGTCGTTGAGCGCGGACCTGCGGTAGTAGCGGAGGCTCGCGCGTCCCGCCTGGCGCCGGCTCGACACCGTAGCTCCGGGAAGGCCGATCAGCACGACGCTGCTGTCCGGGCGCTGGTCGATCGACAGCGTCACACGACACTCCTCGGCCCACGCGCCGGAGACGTCGCACATCGTCCAGAGCTCGAGACCGTTCTCGTCACCGGCGAATCGCTTCGTGCTGTCGGTGCTCGATCTGGCGTCGATGAGCACACGGGAGAGCAGCCTGGCACCGTTGCTCTCGCGCGCCGCTCGAAGCCCCTCGCGAACGATGCGCGCCGAGCCGTCGTTGAGCTGGTCGAGGAGCGCGACCGCACCCGAGAGAGCGAGACCGAGAATCGAGATCGCCGCGAGCACCTCGATGAGCGTGAAGCCGGTCGGGCTATGGCGCGACATTGGATGAATCGGGCCGCGGACGATAGAGCGTTGTCCGGAGCAGCACGCGTGTCGTGTCGGACTCGGCGATGCGGACGTCGAATAGACCGTCGCCGAGCGGTTGGACGTCCAGCGTCCACCCGCGCGACGTGGATCGGCCCGCGAGCGCGAGCAGCCCGGCTCGATCGAGCAGCACCAGCCGGTCGAGCTCCGCGGAGGCGCGCTTCACGAGCCGCTCGGACTCGAGTGTCGTGCGCATCGAGCGTGACGTCTGCCCGAGCAACGTGACGAGACCGGTGCCCGCCGTCGCCAACAGCACGATGGCGACGAGCACTTCGACGAGCGCCGACCCGCGTCGCGCTCGGTCAACGCGCACGGTTCGGCGCTCCGGTGAGTCGGTCGACGTCGAACAGCGAATCCGCGACGACGCTTCCGTCGGGGCGGATCGTGGTCCACGCGGGCCCACTATCGGTGAGGACGCGGATGATCGCCGGTCGTCCCGACGCCAGTACTGCACGCAGCGTGTCGGCGAGGATCGTTCGTGGATCGCCGGGTCGAGGCGGATCGATGCGGCGCACGGCGAGTACCGTGACGCCGGCAATGACGGCGAGGATGACGAGCGTGACGAGCAGCTCGATGAGCGTCACACCGCGGCGGACCATACGAGCCGGGGTCGTCATATGGAGGGTCGCACGCTGTAAATGGCCTGGAGAAGTGCGGCCGCAACGAGTGCGACGATGCTCGCGAAGGTGAGCAGCAGGATCGGTTCGAGCATGCGCACGGCCGTTCGAATGATCTGATCGACACGCTTCTGCTCGATCTTTGCCGCGTGGCTCAACATCGACGACAGGCGGCCCGACTCCTCACCCGCGCGCGCGAGGCGGATTGTGGTTTCGGTCGCCGCGCGGCTTGCCTCGAGCGCTTGCGACAGCGACTGGCCGTCACCGATCTTCGCGCGCGCCTCGAGGAGTCTGGCTTCCATCTCGGCGTCGCCGCTCGCTCGCGCCGCGTGGCTTATCGCGATTGCGATCGCCACGCCGCTGTCGAGCAGCGCCGCCAGCGAGTGCGCCATGCGCGCCGTGGCGGCGCCACGGCGCAAGCCGCCGAGCACGGGAAGTCCGAGCAACGCACGATGCCATTGCGCACGGCCGCCGTCCGTGTGGATCCACGACCGCCACAGTGCCGCCACGATCAGAAGCGACACGGCGACCGGCACGAGCGCCGCGCGCCCGATGTCCGCAATGTGCAGCACGAGCTGGGTGGATGCCGGGAGAGTCTGGCCAAGGTCGGCGAGGATCTTCGCGAAGCGTGGCAGGACGACGGTGATGAGCACCGCGATCGCGGCCACGCCGGCGACGGCGACCACCGCCGGATATGCCAGCGCCGACCGAACGGCCGCCTGCGTCTCGGCGGTAGCCTCGCTGAGATCAGCGGCGCGGCGGATCGCCGGACCGATGCCGGCGCCCGCCTCGCCCGCTTGGGCGATGCCGATGACGAGCGCAGGAATCTCGAGCGGCGCCTCCGCGAGTGCCGCGGCGAGGCTGTTCCCCTCGCGCACCGACTGCGTGATCGACGGCAACGCGGCGCGCCACGCGCGCGGCGAGAGATCGTGGAAGGTGTGAAGCGCTCGCGTCACCGGCAGTCCCGACTCGAGCAGATCGCCGAGCACTCGAAGGCCGAGCGCGAGGTCAGCCGCCGAGAGTGGCTCCTTTCGCTCGCGTCGAAGACCGCGCTCTTCGACCGAGAGCACGAAGAGACCGCGCGCGGCAACGGTCCGCCGTGCCTCCGGCATGTCGCCGGCATCGACCGTGTCCCGGTCGACGGCGCCGTCCGCGCCGACGGCTTCGTATGCGAATACTCGTTGCATGTCTATCGCACCGGGCCGTTCCACGAGGTGATGTCGGCGTCTTCGCCGTTGCCGCCAGGCTTGGCGTCCTTGCCGAGGGTGTAGAGGTCGTACGCGTTCGGGTTCGCGATTCCGGGCGAGACGTAGAGATAGGCTTGGCCCCAGGGGTCCATCGGGACGAGCTGGCGCAGGTAGGGGCCCTTCCAGTTCGCCGGCGGAGCGTCGGTCGCGGGGAAGGTGCGGAGCGCCTCGAGTCCCTGGGACGTGGTGGGGAACACGTCGTTGTCGAGACGATACGCGTCGAGGGCGAGCGCGAGGATCTGGATCTGGCTGCGCGCGGTGCTCTTGCGCGCCTCGCCGACGTTACCGAAGAGAGTGGGGGCGACGATGGCAGCGAGAGTCGCGATGATGGCGATCGTGACGAGGAGCTCGATGAGCGTGAAACCCACTTCACGTGTCATCCCGGGCGCAGCGAGCTCCCTCCGGATGACGTGGCTAGTTCTGGACGACACGAAGCACCTCTTCGATCGTGGTGAGTCCTGATTGCACGCGATGCCAGCCGTCGGCACGAAGCGGAACGAGCCCGGCGTGACCGGCCACCGCGCGGAGATCGGCGCGTGATGCACGCGTAGCGATCGCGTCGCGGACGTCGTCGGTGATCGACAACAGCTCGAAGATTCCGATCCGACCGCGAAACCCCGTCCCTCGACACATCGGACATCCGGCGCCGCGCGCGAGGGTGACTCCCTCGACGCATCGACCCGCGACCGCCAACACGCTCTCGGGCGACGGCTCGTACGATTCACGGCACTGCACACATACCCGGCGAACGAGACGCTGCGCGAGCACGCCCTCCAGCGTGGCCGCCACCAAGTAATCAGGGATTCCGAGATCGAGCAGCCTCGGAATCGCGCCGGTCGCATCATTCGTATGCAGCGTGCTGAAGACGAGATGGCCAGTCATCGCCGCCTGCACCGCGATCTCTGCGGTCTCCTGATCGCGCATCTCGCCGATCATGACGACGTCCGGATCCTGCCGCAGAATCGCGCGCAGCGCGCTGGCGAAGGTGACGCCGGCCTGCCGGTGCACGGGCATCTGCGTGACGCCGGGCAGCTGGTATTCGATCGGGTCCTCGACGGTGATGATCTTCTCGGTCGATGCATCGCGCCGTTGCAGCGCCGCGTACAGCGTCGTCGTCTTTCCGCTGCCGGTCGGCCCGGTGACGAGGAACATCCCGTGCGGACGCGCCGACAGTCGCTCCACTTCGTCGAGGATGCCGCGCGTCATTCCGAGCTCGTCGAGCGTCACAGGCCGGCCGCCGTGGTCGAGCAGCCGCAGCACGACGCTCTCGCCGTACATCGTCGGCACCGTCGACACGCGCAGATCGAGCTCACGCGCCTCGAGCCGCACGCGGATGCGTCCGTCCTGCGGCCGGCGTCGTTCGGCGATGTCGAGCTCGGCGAGCAGCTTGATGCGCGACACCACGGCAAGATGCAGATGCCTTGGCGGCTCCGGAGCCGGCACGAGCACGCCGTCGACGCGGAAGCGGGCCGAAAGCCCGGAGCGCGTGGCCTCGAGATGGATGTCGCTGGCCGAGACGTCGTAGGCGTCTCGCACGAGCAGATTCACGTAGCGGATGACCGGCGGCTGGTTGACGAGATCGCGAACGTCGGTGGCGAGATCGTCCGCCGACGAGTCGGCGCGCGCGAGCTCGATCGTCCGCTCGGCACGTGTCGTCAGGCGCTCGATGAGCCGCTCGAGCTCCTCGCCGGGCACGGGTTCGGTGGTGACCGGACGGTCGTACGCGAACGAGATGTCGTCGGTGGCGCCGAGGAGCGAGTTGTCGGCGACGGCGACGATGACCGACCCGTCGTCCGCGAAGGACTTCGGGCAGACCCGGTGATGAAGCAGGAAGTCCCTCGTGAGCGCGGGGGCGATCGTGAGCGGTGTTGCGGCAGTCATGATGCGGCGAGTCGAGGGACGGCGGCGCCGAGCGGAGTTGCGCGGAGTGCGGCTCCCATTCGTATAGGGACATCGCCCGGACATGCGTCCGGCGACGGGGCGCTCGTGACGCCGTTACCGCGTCAGGTGCGTCAGCTAGTGGCTCCGCGTGGGCGTCCTGCTCGCCATGATAGCGAAACCGCTATCGGGCCTTCCGATCCGAGAGACCGAGCCCGCGGCTCTTGAACACTTCGCGAATTCTGGCCGAGTGCTTGCCCGCCTCGAGCAAGGAGTCCTGACGCAGAATCTCGCGCGGAAAGACAGTGATGTCGCCGACCGACGCCGCGAGATCGAATTCCTTCCACGCGGCAAGCAATAGCTTGTCGACCGTCTGCCGACCCAACCCTTCACGCAGCTCCCAGTACGCCCCGCCCCAGACGGTGCCGTAGCTGCGAAACTCGGACTCGTCCGTTCCGATTTCCGAAAACGACCGCCGGTTCTTCAGATCGCGACTGGGGGTGGGAACGTCGGGGAAGTGTCGTTGAAAGATCGGCCAGATGTCCCGGCCGAAGTCGGAGCGTTCGAGAAAGCTCGAGGGCAGATAATCGGCCAGGCCGGATTCGAGGCCTGAGGGGTCCGCGGAGCCCTTCAACCACGAGGGCTGAAGGCTGCTCAGCACATGGTGCGTGAACTCGCGTAAGGGGGCGTCGGGGTATGGCGCGAGCTCAGGGTGAATGACGATCTCGTTCTTCGGCGCCGGCATGTAGGAGGCGTTCAAATCCCTGTCGTCGATCACGACGGTCGGCGGCTTGAGCTTCAGCGAAAGACCGGCTGTCTTCAGATAGGCATAGTAGTCCTTGAGCGACTGATTGAGTGCCTCCTTGAGCGCCGGTGTCAGCGATGGTGATGCCTTGAACCGGACGACGTCCTCGATGCGAGCGACCTTCTTGGAGAGCTCCTGGACCTGAGAGGCGAGCGACGTGATGTCGGCGAGCTTGGCTCGAAGGGCCTCGAAGTCCTTGGCAATGGTCTCGGCCTCTTGGCGAGACTCGTTGAGCCGCTTGAGCGCATCGTCACGCGCGACGACCACTCGCGCGGAAAAATCGCTATAGGTGCGGAATCCCAGAAACCCCAGCGTGGCCGCGAGAAGCGCCAGCGGAATCCCAACGAAGAACCCGAAAAGCTTGGCCCAGTCCACCAAGCGGGACGCGATCGCTTGGCTCGTCTCCAGGTCGACGACTTTCGAGTCCTTCAGCCGATCCTTGATGGCATCGTCGACCGCGCGTCTCACCGCTGGCGACACGGAATCTGAGGGCGGCGCTGGATTGGAGGTCGCGGTCGACGGCGGTTGCGCGCGCGAGCTCGCGGACTTCCCCGTCGATTGCGGCGTCTGGCCGCCGGCGCCGACGATCGTGGCTGAAGAAACAATCAAGGCGAGCGCCGACAGCATCACGACGGAACGCACGCGCAACACCCCTCTCCCGGCCAAGGCTCCCGATAGTGTACCGACCCGAGGGCCCGGGCGCCAGCATGAGCGTTTCCGCAATCATAGTCAAAGAAGCAGCAGCCCCATTCGCGCCGCGGTTGCGACGGCCTCGGTTCGCGACGACACGTCGAGCTTCTCGAACACCAGCTCGAGATGTGTCTTCACCGTGTTCGTCGAGATCCCGAGCCGCGCGGCGATCTGCTTGTTGCCGAGGCCGTCGGCGAGCAGCGCCAGGATCTCCCGCTCGCGGTGCGTGAGCACCGGCGCGATCATGATCTCGTGATCCACGGCGCGCGCCACGCGCGACGCGGCGCGTCCGTCTCGCGCCACGACCACGAGCTCGGCGTCGGTGGAGACATCCGCCACCGACGCGCCGGCGTCGACGACCTCGAACGCCGGGCTCGCGTCGAGCGCCGCCGCCAGCGCCGCCCGCACGTCCTCCGACTCCGCGACCACCGCGATCCGCGTCATGCCGAATCAATAGCGACGCTGCGAGCTACGCGGCGCGGATCGCCGTCGCGCGAGTGACGAAGCCCTGCACGACCGCAGCGGGAATGGCGACGCCCAGCCCGCCCACCACCATGCTGTTGAGACCCAGGAGCCGGCCTTCGGCATCCACCAGCGGACCGCCCGAGTTTCCCGGCGCGAGCCGCACATCCGCGACGAGGAAGCGAGGCTCCCCCGTTCGCTCGTCTCGCACGACCCCGTGCAGCGCGCCCATCGCCATCGCGTGGCTGATGCCGAGGGGATGTCCGTGCGCGAACACCAGCTCGCCCGTGCGCAGCGTCGATGCGGCGCGAATCTCTAGCAGCGGCCCCCTGACTTGCGGCGCGCGAATGAGCGCCAGATCGTGGTGCCGCGAGTATGCGACAGTCTCCGCAACGTGCGACACGCCGTCCACCTCGACGCGAACGGGCGCGCCCCGCCGCGCGCAATGCGCGTTGGTCACGACGAGCCCCGCGCCGCCCCAGATGATCCCCGCCCCGCCGCCGGCGGGCGAGTGAATCTCCGCGACTACGCTACGGAGCATCTCGGAGAGTGCCGTCGCGTCCGCGCCGGCGCGCTGGTCGAGCTGCAAGGGGGCGTTCATGCCGCCGCTCCCCGGTCGCGATCGCGCGGCGCGATCTCGACATTCTGCACGGTTCCACCCCGCAGAACCGTGAGCTGGATCGACGCGCCCTCCGGAACGGCCGAGAGTGCGTCGAGCAAGTCGGACGAGTGCGCGAGCGGCTGACTGCCGACGCCAACCAGCACGTCCCCAAGCAGAACGCCCGCCTCGTCCGCCGCTTCCCCCTCGGCGATCGACACCACGACGAGCGCCGCCTCGCTCGTCAGATTGTGGCGCTGGATGGCGGCCGCTCCCAGCGCCACCGGATGCACGCCGATGCCGATGAACGGACGCCGGATGTGGCCGCGCGCGAGCAGCTCGTCGACCGCGGCATCGACCACCGACGCCGGCAATGCCGCCGCGCCGCCGCGGGCGAACGCCGAGTTGTTGATGCCGATGACGCCACCCGAGGGCGCAACGAGCGGGCCGCCCGAGAAGCCGTCGTAGACGGCGAGGTCGAGACGGAGCACGCGGTCGAGCCGAGCGCCCGATCCCGTGCGCCAACCCTCGACGTCCGCGCTCACGATGCCGAAGCTCGCGGTGACGTTCCGGCCGGGACGTCCCACGGCGAGCACGAGCGAGCCGACCTTGCTCGCGTCCCGCTCCGCCGGCGGCGCGGCGGCCGCCTTCAGATTGCCCGCGCGCAGCACGACGAGATCCGTCGTCGCGTCGCGCCCGGCGACCTGCGCCTCGATGTCTTCTCCGCTCGCGAGCGTGACGCGCACCGCGCCGTCGCGCCGCACCGTGTGGCTGGCGCTCACGATCACGCCCTCGCGCCAGATCACGCCGCTCGACGGAATGCGCCGGCGCGCGTGAATCGCCACCACGTATTGCGATGCCTGCTCCACGGCTCGCGAAAGCCGCGACGAGAGCTCCGCGAGGATGTTCTTGTTTTCCGCCGATGACATGCCAGTGCCTCATCCAAGAGTGTACCCCGCACTCTACGGAGGCGGAGGGCACGGGCACCATCGGCCAAATGGGGGAGGCACAACGCATCCCGGGCGAAACAAACCCACAACGTCATCGCTACGCTGGCAGCCCTTGATTGTTCGTGTTGAGCGTCTGCGTGACGAACTTTACGAAGAAACCCGTCAGCATCCCGCTCGGCCGCAGGACGATGACGCCGCCGTCCTGCCAGATGCCGTCCAGCAGCTGGAACTGCCCCGGCGGATCGCCCTGGTTCATGTGGACGTCGTGCATCCCCTGCGGCGGACTCTGATTCTGATTGCGGTACCGGGCGCCGAAGACGTAGATGCGCTGAATTCCGCCGTCGGCCGCCAGGAATGCCTCGAGGTCCGAGAGCGCGCTCATGCCCACGTTCTTCGTCCACACCTGATAGTTCTGTCCGGTGAACGCGTTGAGCCACGCGTAGATCGTCGCGACGCAGCCGAGCGCCTCGCTGATCAGCGGGCTGCGCACGTAGTCGATCGCGCCGGACGCCGTGTTGCTGGCGAGCGAATGGAAGCCGTCGGCCAGGCCGCTGACGGTGGTGAACTTGGTGTCGTCCAGCTTTCCCGGCTTGAAGTACTCGACCGTGCCGTTCGGGTACTTCACGTCGACCGCGCAGTTGTACGAGAGTCCCGCCGCGTTGACGAAGATGTGGCCGTGAAAAAAGTTGCCGTAGCGATTCGCGTCGTCGCGATCGAAGTGGTCGAACTGGCCGATCACGACTCCATAGTCCTGGACGGGCATGGGCGCCTCCGAGCGGTGAGATGGGACGGCGGCGCCCCGGCTTGAAACAACCCGCGCCGCTCGCGACGTCAACCCCGCCGTTCGCGACACGACGTTTGGCGACCGGCGTGACCCACGCGAGAATGTCGTCATGACAATCTTCAACTCGACACCGCTGCTGC
>Ga0326726_10003410_pt1 | contig 14581 bp, 11 predicted proteins | sample MHFenrmetagenome_2_FD_207603 | JGI IMG/M metagenome (GOLD analysis project Ga0326726, IMG submission 207603) | Lab enriched peat soil microbial communities from Michigan Hollow, Ithaca, NY, United States - MHF15MN | ecosystem: Environmental > Terrestrial > Soil > Wetlands > Peat | place: USA...
AGAATGCGGCCGATGCGCTCGCGCGTGTCCTTGGTCGAGTTGAAGACCCCGGACCCGGCCTCGAGGTGCCCCGAGTAGACGCGGAAGAAGGCGAGCTGGCCGACGAAGGGGTCGGTCATGATCTTGAAGATGAGGGCCGAGAAGGGCGCGTCGTCCGAGGCCGGCCGCTCCAGCTCGGCGCCGACGTCGTCGTGGCCGGTGATCGGCTTCACGTCGACGGGCGACGGGAGGTAGTCGACGACGGCGTCGAGCAGCTGCTGGACGCCCTTGTTCTTGAAGGCCGAGCCGCAGATCACGGGCTGTACGTGGCCGACGATCGTCGCGCGGCGCAGGGCGTCCTTGATCTCCTGGGCCTCGACCTTGCCGCCGTGGAGGTACTTCTCGAGCAGACCGTCGTCGGTCTCGGCGATCGCCTCGATCAGCATCTCCCGGTACTTCTCGGCCTCTTCCTTGTGGTCGGCCGGGATGTCGACGATGTCGAACTTCGAGCCCATGGCGTCGTCGTGGAACTCGATGGCCTTCATCTGGACGAGGTCGATGACGCCCTTGTGGTTCGCCTCGGTTCCCCACGGGATCTGGATCGGGGCGGGCTTGGCGTTCAACTTCGTCTTCATCATCTCGACGCAGCGCGGGTAGTTCGCGCCGATGCGGTCCATCTTGTTGACGAAGGCGATCCGGGGGACGTTGTACCGGTTGGCCTGGCGCCACACCGTCTCCGACTGGGGCTCGACGCCCGCGACGGCGTCGAACACCGCGACGGCGCCGTCGAGGACGCGCAGGGACCTCTCGACCTCGGCCGTGAAGTCCACGTGGCCGGGGGTGTCGATGATGTTGATGCGGACCAGATCTTCCGTTCCGGAGGCTTTCCAGAAGCACGTCGTGGCGGCCGACGTGATCGTGATGCCGCGCTCCTGCTCCTGGACCATCCAGTCCATGGTCGCGGTGCCCTCGTGCACCTCGCCGATCTTGTAGTTGACGCCCGTGTAGAAGAGGATCCGCTCGGTCGTGGTCGTCTTTCCGGCGTCGATGTGCGCCATGATCCCGATGTTTCGGGTGTCTTTGAGAGGGGAAGTGCGCGGCATGTTGGTTTGGGTTGTGAGTTTGAGTTCTGAGTTTCGTTTTACCAGCGGTAGTGGGCGAAGGCCTTGTTGGCCTCGGCCATCTTGTGCGTGTCGTCCTTCTTCTTCATGGCGCCGCCGCGGAGGTTCGAGGCGTCGAGCAGCTCTGCCGCGAGTTTTTCGCGCATCGTTTTCTCGCCGCGCGCCGTGGCGTACTCGATGATCCAGCGGATCGCGAGCGACGTCCGGCGGTTCGGCCGCACCTCGACCGGGACCTGGTAGGTCGAGCCGCCGACGCGGCGGGACTTGACCTCGAGGGCCGGCTTGACGTTCTCGATCGCCTTCTTGAACGTCTTCATCGGGTCGTCCTGGGTCTTCTCGGCGACCTTGTTCAGGGCGCCGTACAGGATCCCCTCGGCGACGGACTTCTTGCCCTGGCTCATGACGGAGTTGATGAACTTCGTGACGAGCTGGGAGTTGTAGAGCGGATCCGGGAGGATCTCGCGCTTGGCAACGACTCGGCGTCTGGGCATGGTCTTAAGCCTTCGGGCGCTTGGCGCCGTACTTGGAACGGCCCTGCTTGCGGTTGGCGACCCCGACCGCATCGAGCGTTCCGCGGATCACGTGGTATCGAACTCCCGGCAGGTCCTTGACGCGCCCGCCGCGGATCATGACGATCGAGTGTTCCTGGAGGTTGTGGCCCACGCCCGGGATGTAGGTCGTGACCTCGATCCCGTTGGTCAGCCGGACGCGAGCGACCTTGCGCAGAGCCGAGTTCGGCTTCTTCGGCGTCGTCGTGTAAACGCGAGTGCACACGCCGCGCTTCTGGGGCGAGCGCTGCAGGGCGGGCGAGGCGGTCTTCACCGCCAGCCGCTCGCGGCCCTTCCGAACGAGTTGAGAAATTGTCGGCATCGACTCTCCTGATCTCCCCGAGTCCCCCGGAGCCGTGGAAGGACCCGAGATCGACCGTAAAACCGCTTAACTTCGGATCGTGCGAGCCAGTCCCACCGACTCGCCCGAGTCCAGAGGAAAAACCCGCGAATCGTACGCGCCGACGGGGGACCTGTCAAGGCCAAACTGTTGTCGGACCTTGGCTTCCCGGTTCCGGCTCCCCGTCGTCAACGGCGGCCGTCCGTCCGAACCCTTCCGGCGGCCGGCCCGCCGCTTGCCGCGCAGGTGTAAATATCACATCCGCCGGCTGATAGCACGAAGCTTCCCTCCCGGACGGGCGTGATCCCGTTTCCGGCCGCTCTGCGCGTGTCGGGCAAGGAGAAACTCCCTTGTCCGACCAAAAGCCTCCCCGACCCCCTCGCAACTGGCTCGACGCGCTCGTGGCCACGGCCCTCCGGTGGAACGACCGGCTGAGCCGCCCGGTCCGCGACGAGACGGACGGGCCGCAGCCGTCGGCCGAAGGCCGGAGGGCCGCCATCGGCATTTCTCGGAACACGGCCGCCAGGCCCACGGCACCCGCTCGCCCCTCGCCCCGGTCCCGGTAGCCCGGAAAAAGAAACGGGGCCCGTCGCCGGGCCCCGTGGATTCGACCGAATCGTGTTCCCTACTCTTCGTCGCTCGCGTCCACCTCGGCGTCGGCCTCGGCCAGGGCCAGTTCCTCGGCCGGATCCGTGAGGAAATCCTCGAGCGCCGGCTCCTCGACCTGCGGGATCTCCTCCCGCTCGAGGACGACGTTGCGGTAGTACTCCATGCCGGTGCCGGCGGGGATGAGCCGGCCGACGATGACGTTCTCCTTCAGGCCCCGGAGGCTGTCCACCTTGCCCGAGATCGAGGCCTCCGTGAGGACTCGGGTCGTCTCCTGGAAGGAAGCCGCGGAGATGAAGGAATCGGTCGAGAGCGAAGCCTTCGTGATCCCGAGCAGCATCGGCCGCGCCGTCGCCGCCTGGCCGTTGGCCGTGAGCACGCGGTCGTTCTCTTCCTCGAACCGGAAGCGGTCCACCTGCTCGTCGATCAGGAAGTCCGTGTCGCCGACGTCCTCGATCTTCACGCTGCGCATCATCTGGCGAACGATGACCTCGATGTGCTTGTCGTTGATCGCGACGTTCTGCGAGCGGTAGACCTCCTGGATCTTGTCCACCAGGTACCGCTGCAGCTCCTTCTCGCCGAGGATCGCCAGCACGTCGTGCGGATTGATGGGCCCGTCGATGAGGGGGTCTCCCGCGCGCACGCGCTCGCTCTCCTGGACGTTGACGTGGGTGTAACGCGGGATGAGGTACTCGCGCGTCTCGGCGTCGTCGCCGGTGATGATGACCTTGCGCATGCCCTTGGCGATCGGTCCGTGGGACACCGTGCCGTCGATCTCGGTGATGACGGCCGCGTCCTTCGGGCGCCGGGCCTCGAACAGCTCGACGATGCGCGGGAGGCCGCCCGTGATGTCCTTGGTCTTGGTCGTCTCGCGCGGGATCTTGGCCAGCACGTCGCCCGGGTGGACTTCCTGCTTGTCCGTGACCATGAGGTGCGAGCCGATCGGGAGCAGGTACTTCCTCTCTCCCGACCTGCCCTTGATGATGACCTGCGGCGAACGCTTCTCCGCGCCCACCGTCTCGACGATGATGTTCTGCGCCAGGCCGGTGACGCGGTCGGTTTCCTCGCGGAGGTTTTCGCCTTCCACGATGTCGCGGAACTCGACGGCGCCGCCGACCTCGGTCAGGATCGCCGAGGTGAACGGATCCCACTCGACGAGCTCCTGGCCGGGGACCACCTCCTGGCCCTCCGTGACCTTGATGGTCGAACCGTAGACCACCGAATAGCGCTCCTTCTCGCGCCCCTTGTTGTCGACGATCGTGATCTTGCCGTTGCGGTTGACGACGACCAGGTTCTTGTCCTTGCGCTCGACCGTGGCGATCGACAGGAACCGGACGGTGCCCGGGTTCTTGGCCGCGTGCTTGGACTGCTCCGTGACGCGGGAGGCCGTGCCTCCGTAGTGGAAGGTCCGCATCGTCAGCTGCGTGCCCGGCTCGCCGATCGACTGCGCCGCGATGACGCCGACGGCCTCGCCGATCTCGACCATCTTGCCCGTGGCGAGCATACGGCCGTAGCACAGCCGGCAGACGCCCCGCTTGGTCTCGCAGGTCAGCACCGAGCGGATCTTGACGCGCTCGATGCCGGCCTCCTGCACGCGCGAGGCGAGCTCCTCCGTGATCTCGTCGCCGATCCCGATGATCTTCTCCTCGGAGAGCGGGTCGACGATGTCCTCCTGGCAGACGCGGCCGACGATGCGGTCGCGCAGCGGCTCGAGCGTGTCGCCGCCTTCCATGATCGCGGACACCGTGATGCCATCCGAAGTTCCGCAGTCCTCCTGGATGACGATGACGTCCTGGGCCACGTCGACGAGACGGCGCGTCAGATAGCCGGAGTCGGCCGTCTTCAACGCGGTGTCGGCGAGGCCCTTGCGGGCGCCGTGGGTCGAGATGAAGTACTGCAGCACCGAGAGGCCTTCGCGGAAGTTGGCCGTGATGGGCGTCTCGATGACCTCGCCCGAAGGCTTGGACATGAGGCCGCGCATGCCGGCGAGCTGGCGGACCTGCTCCTTGGAGCCTCGGGCGCCCGAGTCGGCCATGATGTAGATCGGGTTGAACTCGCTGCCGACCTGGTCGGTCTTCTTCATCTCGCGGAACATCTCGTCCGAGATGAGCTCGGTCGTGCGGTGCCAGATGTCGATGATCTTGTTGTGGCGCTCGCCGGCGGTGATGACGCCGGAGTTGCGCTGGCCCTCGACCTCGAGGACCTCTTTGCGGGCGGCGTTGAGGTAGTCCTCTTTCTTGGCCGGGATGACCATGTCGTCGACGCCGATCGAGATGCCGGCCCGGGTCGCCGCGGCGAAGCCGAGGTCCTTCAGGTCGTCCAGCATCTTGACGGTCATGTTCTCGCCGAAGGTCAGGTACACGTAGCTGACGAAGTCCGAGAGGCCCCGCTTCTTGAGGTTGCCGTTGATGAAGGGGACGATCTCCGGCAGCGCGAGGTTAAAGAGGACGCGGCCGACCGTCGTGTCGATCAGGGTCCGCTCGACGTCCTGGACCTCGGCGTGCGAGATGTCCTGGTCGTTGTACTGGGTGGTCAGGTCGATGTAGCGCCCCGAGTAGCGCACCCGGATCGGCGTGTGCGTGACGACGTCGCCCTGCTCGTAGGCGATCACGACCTCGTCGAAGTCGGAGAAGATCCGGCCCTCGCCCTTGGTGTTCGAGCGGGACTTTGTCAGGTAGTAGATGCCGAGGACGAGATCCTGCGACGGGACGGCCAGGGGCCGGCCAGACGCGGGCGACAGGATGTTGTTCGAGGAGAGCATCAAGAGCTCCGCCTCGACCTGGGCCTTGGGCGACAGGGGCACGTGAACCGCCATCTGGTCGCCGTCGAAGTCGGCGTTGAACGCCGGGCAGACGAGCGGATGGATCTTGATGGCCTTGCCCTCGACGAGGACGGGCTGGAAGGCCTGGATGCCGAGCCGGTGGAGCGTCGGAGCGCGGTTCAGGAGGACCGCGTGGTCTCGAATGACCTCCTCGAGCGCGTCCCACACCTCGGTCACGCCGGACTCGACGAGCTCCTTGGCGGCCTTGATGGTCTGGGCCAGGCCTTTTTTCTCGAGACGGTTGTAGATGAAGGGCTTGAAGAGCTCGACGGCCATCTTCTTGGGGAGGCCGCACTGGTGGAGCTTCAGCTCCGGTCCGACGACGACGACCGAACGGCCGGAGTAGTCGACGCGCTTTCCGAGCAGGTTCTGGCGGAACCGGCCCTGCTTGCCCTTCAGGGTGTCGGAGAGCGACTTCAGGGGACGGTTGTTGGAGCCCTTCAGGACGCGGCCGCGGCGGCCGTTGTCGAAGAGGGCGTCCACCGCCTCCTGCAGCATGCGCTTCTCGTTGCGGACGATGACCTCGGGGGCGCGCAGCTCGAGGAGCTTCTTCAACCGGTTGTTCCGGTTGATCACCCGGCGGTACAGGTCGTTCAGGTCCGACGTCGCGAACCGGCCGCCGTCGAGCGGCACGAGGGGCCGCAGCTCGGGCGGAATGACCGGGATCACGTCGAGGATCATCCAGTCGGGCCGGTGACCCGAGCGGCGGAAGGCGTCGCACACCTTGAGGCGCTTGGCCGCCTTCTGGCGCTTGATCTGCGACGTCTCGGTCTTCATGATCATGCGCAGCTCTTCGGCCAGCATGTCCACGTCGACCCGCTGCAGCAGCTCCTTGATCGCGCCGGCGCCCATCCGGGCGACGAACACGTCACCGAGCTCGGTGCGCAGCTGGCGGTAGCGCTCCTCGGAGAGGAGCTCCTTCTCCTTCAGCTCCGTCTCGCCGGGGTCCACGACCACGTACGACTCGAAGTAGAGGATCCGCTCGAGGTCCCGGAGCGAGATGTCGAGCAGGTGACCGATCCGCGACGGGAGCCCCTTGAAGAACCACACGTGCGAAACCGGCGAGGCCAGCTCGATGTGCCCCATGCGCTCGCGGCGGACCTTGGACTTGGTGACCTCGACGCCGCACTTGTCGCAGACGACGCCGCGGTGCTTCATCCGCTTGTACTTGCCGCAGAGGCACTCCCAGTCGGTGATCGGGCCGAAGATTTTCGCGCAGAAGAGCCCGTCCCGCTCCGGCTTGAACGTGCGGTAGTTGATGGTCTCGGGCTTGGTGACTTCGCCGTAGGACCACGACCGGATCTTCTCGGGCGAAGCCAGAGAGATCTTGATCGCGTTGAAGTCCTTCAGCGTCGTCGGGCGATTCGCAAAAGCGAGCGTTTCCAATTTAGTCGCTCCTTCTCATAAGTCGTTCATCGCGACTTAGCGACACGGACACTTTGAGCGGCGCCTCGACGGCGCCGGAGGGAGTAAGCGGCCGCGGCGCACCATCCCATGGTTGAAGCGCCGCGTCCGCGTCGATTCGAAAGAGCCGGGTCATCGCTTGATCAGCTCCACGTCGAGGCAGAGGGACTGGAGCTCGCGGACGAGGACGTTGAACGACTCGGGCAGGCCCGGCTCGGCCGGGACCTCGCCCTTGACGATCGCCTCGTAGGCCTGCGAGCGGCCCTCGACGTCGTCCGACTTGACCGTGAGCAGCTCCTGGAGCGTGTAGGAGGCGCCGTAGGCCTCGAGGGCCCACACCTCCATCTCGCCGAAGCGCTGGCCGCCGAACTGCGCCTTTCCGCCCAGCGGCTGCTGGGTGATGAGCGAGTACGGCCCGATCGAGCGGGCGTGGATCTTGTCGTCTACCAGGTGCGAGAGCTTCAGCATGTAGATGTAGCCGACCGTGACCTGCTGCTCGAAGGGCTCGCCCGTCATGCCGTCGTAGAGCATCGTCTTGCCCGAGTTCGGCAGGTTGGCGTCCTTCAAGAGCTTCTTGATCTCCCCTTCCGTGGCGCCGTCGAAGACGGGCGTCGCGATCGAGATGCCGAGCACCTTCGCCGCCCAGCCGAGGTGCGTCTCGAGGATCTGCCCGACGTTCATGCGCGAGGGCACGCCGAGCGGGTTGAGCACGATGTCGACCGGCGTGCCGTCCGGCAGGTACGGCATGTCGGCTTCCGCGAGGATGCGCGAGATGACGCCCTTGTTTCCGTGGCGGCCGGCCATCTTGTCGCCCACCGAGAGCTTGCGCTTCATGGCGACGTAGACCTTGACCATCTTGATGACGCCGGGCGGCAGCTCGTCGCCCTTCTGGAGGAGCTCGATCCTCTCGGCGTTGACGCGGTTCAGGACCTCGATCTGGGAGTCCTGGCGCCGCAGCACGAGCTGGATCTCGTCGGCGATCTCCTCGTCCTTCAGCTTCAGCCGCTTCATCTGCTGGGGCGTCAGGCGCGCGATGGTCTCCGTCGTGAACTTCCCGCCCTTCTTGACGATCTCGCCGCCCTCGCGGTCGGAGACGTCCTCGGCGGCCGCGCGGCCGACGAGCAGGTCGCGGATCTTCTTGTTCGCTTCCTCCCGGATGATGCGGATCTCGTCCTTGGAGTTCTTCTCGATCTTGGCAATCTGGTCCTGCTCGATGGCGAGGGCCCGCAGGTCCTTGTCGATTCCCTTGCGCGAGAAGATCTTCACGTCGACGATCGTGCCCTCGATTCCCGGGGGGCACTTCAACGACGCGTCCCGCACGTCCCCGGCCTTTTCGCCGAAGATCGCGCGCAGCAGTTTCTCTTCCGGCGTCAGCTGGGTCTCGCCCTTGGGCGTGACCTTTCCGACGAGGATGTCGCCGGGCTTGACGTTCGCCCCGATCCGGATGATCCCGGACTCGTCGAGGTCGCGCAGGGCGTTCTCGGACACGTTGGGGATGTCGCGCGTGATTTCCTCGGGGCCGAGCTTCGTGTCGCGGGCCTCGATGTCGAACTCCTGGATGTGGATCGAGGTGAAGAAGTCGTCCTTGACGAGGCGCTCCGACACCAGGATCGCGTCTTCGTAGTTGTAGCCGCGCCACGGCATGAAGGCCACGAGGACGTTGCGGCCGAGCGCAAGCTCGCCGTCCTGGGTGCACGGTCCGTCGGCCAGGGCCTGGCCGCGCTCGACGCGCAGCCCCTCCTGGACGATCGGCTTCTGGTTGATGCAGGTGTTCTGGTTCGACCGCCGGAATTTCGTCAGCGGATAGATATCCGCGCCGAACTCCTTGCCGCTGCCGCCAGCCTCGCCCTCGACGCGCACGATGATGCGCTCCGAGTCGACCTGGTCGACGACCCCGCCGCGCTTGGCCAGAATGACGGCGCCCGAGTCGCGCGCCACCGTTCCCTCGAGGCCGGTGCCGACGAGCGGCGCCTCGACCTTGAGCAGCGGCACCGCCTGGCGCTGCATGTTGGAACCCATCAGGGCGCGGTTGGCGTCGTCGTGCTCGAGGAACGGGATGAGCGCCGTCGCGACCGAGACGAGCTGCTTGGGCGAGATGTCCTTGTAGTCGACCTTCTCGCGCTCGGCCGTGATGAACTCGCCGTTGAATCGGGCGATGACGCGATCTTCCTTGATCCGGCCCGTGGCGTCCGTCTCGGCGTTGGCCTGGGCGATGACGAAGTTCTCTTCCTCCCACGCAGAAAGGTAGAACGCGAACGGCGACGCGTCCGCGGCCTTCTTGTGGTTCTTGCGCAGCCGCTCGTTCTCCTCCTCCAGCTCCTTCTTCTCGACGATCTGGCCGAGCTTGAAGGCCGTGTCGCCGATCTGGGTGACCTGGAAGTGGTCGATGACGCGGCCCTTCTCGACCCGCTTGTAGGGGGTCTCGATGAAGCCGAAGTCGTTGATGCGCGCGTAGCACGACAGCGACGAGATGAGGCCGATGTTCGGGCCTTCCGGCGTCTCGATCGGGCAGACGCGGCCGTAGTGCGTCGGGTGCACGTCGCGGACCTCGAAGCCGGCCCGCTCACGCGAGAGGCCGCCCGGTCCGAGGGCGGAGAGCCGGCGCTTGTGGGTGACCTCGGACAGCGGGTTCGTCTGGTCCATGAACTGGGACAGCTGCGAGGACCCGAAGAACTCCTTGATCGAGGCGATGACGGGCTTCGAGTTGATCAGGTCGTGCGGCATCGCCGAGTCGATGTCCTGGTGAACGGACATCTTCTCCTTGATGGCGCGCTCCATGCGGACGAGCCCGATGCGGAACTGGTTTTCGAGCAGCTCGCCCACCGAGCGCACCCGGCGGTTGCCGAGGTTGTCGATGTCGTCCGTCCGGCCCACGTCGCGCTTCAACCGCAGCAGGTACCCGACGACGCGGAAGATGTCCGCGGGGGTCAGCGTCCGGGTGTCCTCCGAGGAGTCGGCCTCCAGCTTGATGTTGAACTTGAAGCGGCCCACGCGCGAGAAGTCGTACTTTTTCGCGTCGAAGAACATGCCCTCGAAGAGGTTCTTGGCCGACTCGTAGGTCGGCGGGTCGCCCGGGCGCAGCCGGCGGTAGATCTCGAGGATCGCCTCGTTCTTCGTCTTGTGCGTGTCCTTGCGGATCGTGTTGACGAGAACGTCGGACGTCAGGTCCCAGTCGGGGAAGAAGATCTCGACGTCCTTGATGCCGCGCTCCTTGAGCGCCTCGACGGCGCCGGCGCCGAGCTCCTGGCCCGCCTCGAAGAGAACCTCGCCGGTCGAAAGGTCGACGATGTCGGCCAGGAAGCAGGCCTTCTCGACCGCCGACTCGTCCACCGAGCGCTCGATCGAGCCCTTCTTGGCGATCTCCTTCTGGTCGTCGCCCGACAGCTTGATGCCGGCGAACACGGCCTTCGTCTCGCGCTTGACGCGGGCGTACCGGTCCCGCATCTCCTCCTGCTTCATGGCGTCTCGCGTGACCGTCAGGTGCGCCCGGCCCCGCTCGAAGCGGGCCGGCACGGCGGCGTAGAACTGGCGCAGGATCGCCTCGTCGGTCTCGAGCCCGAGGGCCCGCAGGAAGATCGTGGCGGGGAACTTGCGCTTGCGGTCGATGCGGACGAAGAGGACCGCTTTCTGGTCGTACTCGAACTCCACCCACGACCCGCGGTACGGGATGATCTTCGCGAGGTATCCGTGCGCCGACTCCTTCGTGAAGAAGACGCCGGGCGACCGGTGCAGCTGCGACACGATGACGCGCTCGGTTCCGTTGATCACGAACGTCCCGTGCTCGGTCATCAGGGGGATGTCGCCGAAGAAGACCTCCTCTTCCTTGGCGTCCCGCATCGTCTTGACGCCCGTGTCCGGGTCCTTGTCGTAGACGAAGAGCCGGAAGGTGACCTTGAGGGGCACGGAGTAGGTCATCCCCCGCTCCTGGCACTCGGCCACGGAGTACTTCATCTGCAGGTCCACGGGGTTGCCGCAGACGTCGCAGAGCGACACCTTGTTCGGGTTCTGGGCGCCGCACCGGTCGCAGGAGACGACCTCCTCGTGCGGATGCGCCGTGACGATGCGCGCGCCGCAGGAGCGGCAGTCCATCCGAAGGTGCTCGAGGCCCTTCAAGCGGCCGCACTTGCACTCCCAGTTGCCGATCGCGTACTTGACGAACTGCAGCTCGCAGGCCCCGCGGAAGTCGGCGAACGGGAAGACGCTCGTGAACACCGCCTGGAGGCCGGACTGGTCCCGCTCCTCGGGGAGCAGGTTCATCTGCAGGAAGCGCTCGTACGACCGGCGCTGAACGTCGATCAGATTCGGAAGATCCATGAAGGAGCGGATCTTCGAGAAGTTCTTTCGCTCCTTGGACACAACGACCTCTGTCATCGAGAGACTCCCCTTTTAGCGCGACGGACGCTTCGCGCCGTCGCAATTAGGCACCGAAAACCGGGAACGAGAGTCCTCAACGACTACTTGATCTCCACCTTGGCGCCAACCTCTTCGAACTTCTTCTTGATCGCGGCCGCCTCGTCCTTGTTGACGCCTTCCTTCAGGACCTGCGGGGCGCCGTCGACGAGATCCTTGGCCTCCTTCAGGCCGAGGCTCGTGACCTCACGGACGGCCTTGATCGTCTTGATTTTGTCGCCCGCCGAGGCCAGGTGCACCGTGAACTCGGTCTTCTCTTCTTCGGCCGGAGCCGCCGCCGCGGCCGCGCCGCCGGCCGCCGCCATCGGCATCGCCATCGCCGCCGCCGAGACGCCGAACTTCTCCTCGAGCGCCTTGACCAGGGTGTTGAGCTCGAGAACCGTCATGCTCTCGATTTCCTTCACGAACGTTTCAGACGTCATCGCCATGATCTTTCCCCTCTCCTCTAAACTCTTGTCTCTCGACGAGTTTCAAAAATCGTTCAGTTTGCGGGGGCGGCGTCGGCCGGCCCCGATTTCGACTTCTGGTCCGCGACCTGGGCCAGCACGCCCGCAAGATTGCGGACCGGCCCGTTCAACACCGTCACCAGGCGCCGCATCGGCGACTGCATGACGAAGAGCAGCTTCGAGACGAGCTCCTCGCGCGACGGGAGCTCGGCGATCGTCTTGATCTCCGAAGCCGCCACGGCGTGCCCCTCGATCACGGCCGCCTTGAACACCAGGTTCGGGTTCGTCTTGGCGAAGGCCGTCAGGACCTTGGCCAGGGCCACCGGACTCGACTGGTTGTAGGCCACCGCGGTCGCGCCCGTGAAGTGCTCGGCGACGGCTTCCAGCGCCGTCCCCTTGGTCGCCCGCAGCGCGAGCGTGTTCTTGACCACGAGGTACTTCGACTGCGTTCCGCGCACCTGGCGGCGCAGTTCCGTCACCTCGGGGACCTTCAGGCCCTTGAACGCGAACAGGATCGCGTTCGAGGACTTCGCGAGATCGCCCGAGAGCGACTCGACCATTTCGGTTTTTTCCGTGCGGTTCATCGTTTGCCTCGCTATGCCCTACGCTTCGATCGACGTCGTGTCGATCTCCACGCCCGGCCCCATCGTCGAAGAGACCGAGACGGTCCGGAAATACTTGCCCTTGGCCGCCGCGGGCTTGGCCTTCAGCACGGCGCGGATGAAGGCCGAGGCGTTCTCCTCGAGCTTCTTTTCGTCGAACGAAATCTTGCCGATCGGGGCGTGGATGATGGCGGTCTTGTCCACCCGGAACTCGATCTTGCCGCCCTTGATCTCGCGCACCGCCTTTGCAACGTCCATGGTCACCGTGCCGGCTTTCGGATTGGGCATCAGGCCCTTGGGCCCGAGGACCTTTCCGAGCTTTCCGACCAGGCGCATCATGTCCGGTGTGGCGACGAGCGCCTCGAACTCGAGGAATCCGCCCTGGATCTTCTCGACCAGGTCCTCTCCCCCGACGTGGTCCGCGCCCGCGTCCTGCGCTTCCTTGACCCTGTCTCCCCCGGCGATCACGGCCACGCGCTTCGACTTGCCCGTGCCGTGGGGCAGGACGACCGTGCCGCGCACCATCTGGTCGGCGTGCTTCGGGTCCACCCCGAGCAGCATCGCGACATCGACGGACTCGTCGAACTTCGCGTAGCGCACGTCGCGGATCAGCTTGACCGCATCCGCGAGCGGATACGGACGCAGCTCGACCTTCGACTTTGCCGCCAGGAACTTCTTACCGCTTTTGGGCATCATCCTCCTTCGTCGTGCAAGCGATCCGGTCGTGGCCGGATCTCCGACTGATCCTCGTGAACCGTGAATCGCCGATCGCTGATTCTTTAGACGACCTCAATCCCCATCGAGCGCGCCGTCCCCTCGACCACCCGGATCGCGGCCGGCAGATCCGAGGCGTTCAGGTCCGGCATCTTGGTCTTGGCGATGTCTTCGACCTGCTGCTTGGTCACCTTGCCGACCTTTTCCTTGTTCGGCGTGCCCGAGCCCTTCGGGACGCCCGCCGCCTTGAGCAGCAGGATCGCCGCCGGAGGCGTCTTCGTGATGAAGCTGTAGGACCGGTCGGCGTAGACCGTGATGACGACCGGGATGATCAGGCCCTTCTGCGACGCGGTCTTCGCGTTGAAGCTCTTGCAGAAGTCCATGATGTTGACGCCCTGCTGGCCGAGCGCCGGGCCGACCGGCGGAGCCGGGGTCGCCTCCCCCGCCGGAATCTGCAGTTTCACGTACCCGGTGATTTTCTTTGCCATCGTGTTCCTCGCTTACAGCTTCTGGACCTGCAGGAACTCCAACTCGACCGGGGTCGAGCGCCCGAAGATCGTGACCATGACTTTGAGGGTCGAGCGATCGAGGTTGATGTCCTCGACGACTCCGGTGAAGTTCGTGAAGGGGCCGTCCGTGATCCGGACGTGCTCGCCCTTCTCGAACGTGTGCTTGGGCTTCGGCTTTTCCTTCGTCGAGGTCACGCGGTGGAGGATCTGCTCCACTTCCTCGGCCGTCAGCGGCGTGGGCTCCTTGCCCGATCCGACGAAGCCGGTGACCTTGGGCGTGTTCTTGACGAGGTGCCAGCCGTCGTCCGACATCTCCATCTCGATGATGATGTAGCCGGGGAAGAACTTGCGCTGGATCTCGCGGCGTTTGCCGCCCTTCATCTCGACGAGGGTCTCGGTCGGGATGCGGATGTCCCCGAACTTGTCCTGCATCCCCATCGCCTCGATGCGCTGGCGCAGGTTCTGCCGCACCCGCTCCTCGAAGCCGGAGTAGGTGTGGACGATGTACCAGTTCTTCGTATTGGTCTCGGTGATCATGAATTCACCACGCCCACCGCCCGGTAGATCCTGTCCACCAGCCACGAGAGGCCACTGTCGACCAGAAAGAGGTAGAAGCCGAACAGGAAGCAGGCGACGATGACGACGAACGTCGTCCCCGAGACCTCGGTCCTGGCCGGCCAGCTGACCTTCTTCACTTCGGACCAGACGTCGCGGAAGAAATCGCGCGTCGTCGGCCACCACTCTTTTACAGGCAACATCGTTCTGCTCTCTGCTTGCTCGTTTCGCCGTCTTCGTTCTGCTTATGGCAGGGGTGGAGGGATTCGAACCCCCAACCTACGGTTTTGGAGACCGCCGCTCTACCAATTAGAGCTACACCCCTCTTGATTCGCTGCTAGACCTTTCCTTCCCGGTGCGCCGTGTGCTTCCGACAAAAGCGGCAATACTTCGAAAGCTCCAGCTTCTCGGTATTCGTCTTCTTGTTCTTCGTCGTCGTGTAGTTCCGGCGCTTGCACTCCGGGCACGTGAGGCTGATGTTCTCTTGCATCGATTACTCCAGGATTTCGACGATGGTTCCGGCGCC
>Ga0326726_10003411_pt1 | contig 14578 bp, 9 predicted proteins | sample MHFenrmetagenome_2_FD_207603 | JGI IMG/M metagenome (GOLD analysis project Ga0326726, IMG submission 207603) | Lab enriched peat soil microbial communities from Michigan Hollow, Ithaca, NY, United States - MHF15MN | ecosystem: Environmental > Terrestrial > Soil > Wetlands > Peat | place: USA...
GCAGTTACATTAGACGATTTTTCTGTGACCGAGTTCTACGACAAAGGAAAGAAGACAACGTACAAGACCAGCGTCCGCGACAAGGGCTTTGAACAGGAAATGCGTATGTTCACCGCAAGCGTGGAGCAGGGCGCAGAACCGGCCATGCGATTCGACGAGATCTACGCCGTGACGCGGGCCTGTCTTCTGGCGGCCGGCGGGTTGAAAACCGGAGCGGTCTATGACGTCTAGGACATCGACCAGCATGATTTCAGGACGGGCGCTCGCCTGGTATGTCAGACGGCTCAGTGTGATGCAGCCGGGCGAAGTGTTGTCACGAGTCGGTTCGCAGTATGAGCTGGCCGTTCTCTCCCTCCGGCATCGTCTCGGTTTGACGGCCCCGCACAAGGACCAGCTTGATTTTCAACGCTATGGTTTCTGTAGTGCGCGCGAGCCGCGATTACCTCTGTGGTTCTACAAAACACAGCTCGATGAGGCAATGAGCGCCAGGGTACTGGCCGGCGGGTTGCCTGAAGACCACTGGACATGGTCCTGGACTCAGGACTCCGAGGTGTGGCACAGAGCCCCTGATACGGGGCAGACATGGCCCCGGCGATTTTTCGGATCGATTCCCTATCGCGAGGGAAACCCCTATGGCGATGTCCGTCTGGTATGGGAGCCCTCGCGCCTACAGCAACTTGTGGTACTTGCCCATATCGCTGCGCAGGGCGATGTCCCTCTGCGGGAGCGGGCGGTGGCGGCAATGGAGACGCAGTTCCTCTCCTGGATAGATGCGAATCCCTATCTGACCGGGGTGCATTATGTCTCGGCGATGGAATGCGGGCTCCGGCTCATTGCCGTGTGCCATGCGTTCGACTTGGTTCGAGCCTGGCTTCGGCAGCCTGATCTGATCTGGGCGTCCGTCGTCCGGCTCGTCGAGGGCCATGCCGATCTCATCCAGCGGCGGATTTCCCTGCATTCATCGTTGGGCAATCACACGATCGCGGAAGCATCAGCCCTGGTCTATGCAGGTATGTTGTTTCCGGAAATGGCGCACGCGGCGGAGTGGCGCATGGATGGTCTTGCCTTGTTGGAATCCGAATCCGCTCATCAAGTCACGGCTGACGGCGGGGGAATTGAGCAAGGGGTCTGGTACCTACAGTTTATTTCGGATCTCTACGGCCTCATTGTGGCGTTTCTTGAAGCGCGTGGTGAGCGAATTCCTGACGCTGTGCGACGCGTGTCTATCCAAAGCCGGACATTTCTTGCGGCGATGACCGACGATGCGGGAGGGCTCGCTTCGATCGGCGACAGCGACGGTGGGTACGCGCTTAGTCCGGCGCTCGATTTTTCTCTGATCGATCCTTCTCACGAGCCGGGACTGATAACCTTCGAGGATTCCGGCTACTCCGTGCTGAAGTCAGTCGGTGTTTCTCCGGCTCGTCTGATTCTGGATCACGGCCCGTTGGGAATGCCTCCCTGCTACGCGCACGGGCATGCCGATGCCCTCTCAATCTTGTTCCAAGCAGGTGGGCAGGATGTCTTGGCCGATACCGGCACCTTTGCCTACTCGGGACATCCGGATTGGCGGCGGTATTTCAGGGGAACCAGAGCGCACAACACAGTGGTCGTGGACGGGTTGGATCAGGCGGTCCAGGAGACGGGATTTCAATGGTCTTCTCCCTTCAATTCCCGCTTGGTATTTCGCGCAGAGCATGCGGATGGTGAGACGTTCCTGGTTGCCATGCACGACGGGTATCTACAGCGCACCGGTGTCATCCATTGGCGTGGTCTACTTTATCGGCATCCCGGTCTGTGGGTCATCATTGACCGGCTGACCGGCTCCGGGATCCACGATCTTGAGTTGAACTGGCATCTTGGCCTCACGCCGATTCCGGATGGAAATGGATACCTGCTCGAAGGAGCGGAATCCAGAATTCGTCTGACAATCGAAGGAGGCGAGGTCGCCATTCATCGCGGAAAGACAGCTCCCATCCTAGGTTGGCGTTCGCGGTCCTACGGAGGGAAAGAGCCGATGGATACGTTGCACGTGACTTATCGGGGGGCGCTCCAGCACGAATTTGTGACCTGTCTGATCATGGGTCCGGACGATGCCAGGGCGCGGCACGCAGCTGTGTCGTCCCTTAGAAAGGTGATGTATGAAACCCAAGCGCATTGAGATTCTCGGCGTGCCGGTGGACTGTTTGACCATGGATCAGACGATCAATCTTGTCGACTCGGTGCTCGCCGGAGATGTGGCGCAGAGTGTCGTCGCCGTCAATCCGGAGAAAGTCATGCGGGCTCGTGTCGACATGCGTTTGCGCGGCCAACTGCAACGGGCCGCCGTTCTCATCCCGGACGGCATCGGTGTGGTTGCTGCCGCCCGCATGCTTGGCTTGGGCCAATTCAATCGGGTTCCCGGATCGGAACTGATGCCCAAGCTCTGCGATTTGGCGGCTCGCACCGGTCGCAGCGTGTTCCTGTTCGGCGCCACTCCCGAGGTCAACGAGCGCACCGCGCAGGTGCTGCGCGAACGCTACCGGGGTCTGAAGATCGCCGGCGCGCAGCACGGGTATCTAACGGACGACGAAATGCCGGGTCTGATCGACCACATCAATAGGTCGAATACCGATATCGTATTCGTGGCACTCGGTAGTCCGAAGCAGGAAGCCTGGATCGACCGGTATCTGCCGCAGATGAACGTCAAGGTTTGCCAGGGTGTTGGGGGCACGTTCGATGTCATCGCCGGTCATGTAAAGCGTGCTCCCGCTGCATTCCGGGCGGTTCATCTTGAATGGTTCTACCGGCTGGCGGCCAATCCGAATCGTCTCGCTCGTCAGTCCGCCCTGCCGGGGTTTGTGTTCCAGATATTCAAACAGCGGGTCACAGGAAAGGCGTACTGAGCATGGGCTTATCTACGAAGACCTTGTCGGCCACAGTCGATGATGTTCCGGCGGCGCCGGCCTGGAGTCGGAACGCGAGCTGGTGGATCGTCGCGGCTCTCTGCGCCGCGCTGTTGGGAGTAATTTACTACAACGCTCTCGCACTCATGGTCGGCGTATGGATTGATGATGAAAATTATGGTCATGGTTTCTTTGTGCCTTTCATCTCGCTGTTCTTGATCTGGATGAAGCGCGACAAGATTCGGACGCTCGAGTCGCGAGGATCCTGGTGGGGCCTGTCGCTCATAGTGGCAAGTCTCGCCTTATACGTTATGGGTGAACTGGGCACCCTTGCCCCTCTTTTGCAGTTGTCGTTCTGGCTTGTTGTGGTGGGCCTGTGCTGGGCCACCCTTGGAGGGCGAGTCGTTCGGGCGTTGAGTTTTCCGCTTCTGTACCTCCTCACGATGATTCCGCTTCCGCAATTCCTTTTGCAGGGGCTTTCCAGCCAACTGCAGTTGCTCTCCTCGGCTCTGGGGGTCGGATGCCTGCAAGTCGTCGGCGTCACCGCTTTCCGTGAGGGGAACGTGATTGATCTCGGCCCGATCCAATTGCAAGTGGTGGAGGCCTGCAGCGGCTTGCGATACCTATTCCCCCTGATGTCGCTGGCGCTGCTCTGTGCCTACCTGTTCCAGGGGCCGATGTGGAAGCGCGCGATGGTGTTTTTGTCCAGCATGCCGATTGCGATTGTTTTGAACGGCTTCCGCATCGGCGTCATCGGAGTGCTGGTCGAGTACTTCGGAGCAGGCGCTGCCGATGGATTTCTCCACCTGTTTGAAGGGTGGGTTATTTTCCTCATGAGTCTGGCTATTCTCGTTCTCGTGATGTGGGGACTTTCGCGAATAGGGTCCGGCAGTAAGCGACAGTCGTTTTCCGATCTGCTGCGTCTGCCGTCCGATTCTGAAACCGTCGTCCGGCCCGGCACGGTTCGACCATCTTCTCTTACCGGGGCATCGCCGGCGCCATTCTTCTGCTCGGTGGGTCTGTTGGTGAGCCTCGCCGTTACGTCGCCGTACCTCATCTCCCGCGATGAAGTCGTGCCGGCACGGCAGGCGCTCCTCAATTTTCCCATGCAGGTTCAACAGTGGCAGGGGAGCACGTTTCCGTTGGAAAAGGAATATATCGAAACCTTGAAATTCGACGATTACCTGCTGGCCGATTATCGCGGGGCTGAGGGAGCTCCTGTGAACTTCTATGTGGCCTATTATGGCTCGCAGCGCAAAGGGCAGTCGGCCCATTCACCACGAACCTGTATTCCCGGCGGAGGATGGGAGATTACCTCCCTGCGGACGATGGAAGTGCCAACAAACGATGCAACAACGACGATGTTGCGGGTCAATCGATTGGTCATTCAAAAGGCGGACGCAAAGCAAATTGTCTACTACTGGTTCAAGCAGCGTGATCGGGTGCTGGCAAACGAGTATCTTGTGAAGTTCTTTCTCTTCTGGGATGCCCTGGCGAAGCAACGGACGGACGGCGCCTTGATTCGCTTAACGGCCTCGGTCCAGCCGGGGCATGACGAAGGTGAAGCCGACAGGGTACTGGCCGATTTCACCAAATCGGTCAATCCTCTGATGAGCCGGTATGTCCCTGATTGAACGACGACTCAGATATTCAGGCTGAAGGTGTTCAGGGGGTCAAGATAACTCAGGTGGATAGGCTGAAGGCTTTTAGGGGGTAAGGTCGTGAAGCGTGAGCGAGACAAGCAAGACAGGCGGGATAGGCAGTTCGAAGTTCCGAACACTTCAGCCTTCAGCCTGAACCCCTGGTTAGGTTCGTTCTCTTAAGTGTAATGGGATTTATGTCAAGTCACCTATTTTTCAGCTTTCTTGCTTCACTCGTCATCTGCATGGCGCTGATTCCTGTCCTGATGGCGACTGCCGGGCGTCTGCAATTTGTGGATCTGCCGAACGACCGGAAAATCCATCATGTACCGATGGCGAAGGTCGGAGGGATTGCGTTTGCGGCGGGAACGTTTGTCGCAATGTTGCTATGGGCGCCGAAAGATCCGATCGTCACGTCGGGGTTGATCGGCGGCGCCATTATTTTATTGTTCGGCGCCTGGGACGATCGAGTCGGTCTCGGATATAAAGCGAAGTTCCTGGGACAATTGATCGCCGCTGTCGTCGTCGTCTGGGTCGGGGGTGTGCACCTCTCCACGTTGCCGTTTATGGGAGATACGCCACTGCCTCTGTGGATTGCTGTGCCGGTGACTCTTTTCCTGCTCGTCGCTGTGACCAATGCCCTGAACCTTGCCGACGGGTTGGATGGATTGGCAGGCGGATTGTCTCTGCTAAGTTTCGGGGGAATGGCCTTCCTTGCCTATCTGGCCGGCGACTGGGTCGTGATGAGCATGATGGTCGCGGTCTTGGGGGGGCTCTTGGGGTTCCTTCGGTTCAACACCTACCCGGCAAGTATCTTCATGGGGGATGCGGGAAGTCAGTTCCTCGGATTCTATCTCGGCCTTTGCGCCATCGTGCTCACCGATCCCGCGCGTGGACCCTACAGTCCTGCGCTTATCAGTTTCATCTGGGGGCTCCCGATCCTGGATACGGCCGGTGTGATGATCCAGCGATTAGTGGAACGGCGTTCCCCGTTCGTGGCGGACAAAAACCACGTGCACCACAAACTGTTAGGGTTGGGACTGTCGCATCGTGAAGCGGTTATGGCGATTTATGGGCTTCAGGCTGTGCTCGTCAGTCTCGCGTTTCTGTTGCGCTGGGAATCGGACATCGAGGTGCTGGCGATCTACGCCTTCTTCGCATGCGCCATTTTTTCCGTATTCGTCATACGCATCAACCAGCATTTCCCTCAACGACGTCCTGTAGACCAGCCGGAGTTTCCTGCGGCAGGAGCCCGCGTTGGACCCGAGTGGTTCTCGACGCTTCCCATTTACACGCTCGCCTGCGCCGTCACAGTCTTTTTTCTCGCCAGCGTGTTCCTGCCTTCCCATGTGCCGCTCGATGTGGGTAACGTCGCGCTGTTGCTGTTCCTTCTCGTCCCGATAGGGGCACGGATATTTCCTTCTATTGCACCCTGGTTCATACGGATCGGACTGTATGTGGGCAGCACGTTTGTCTTGTACTTGAGCGATCAAGGGATGTCCGGCTCGCAAGGGATTTTCCATACGCCGTTGAATGTATTTTTCATCTGTTTGGCAATCCTCATCATGTTGACGATCCGGTTTGGATCGGAACACCGATTTCAGACCACGCCATTGGACTATCTGATCATCTTTCTAGCTATTGCCATTCCATTCCTTCCGGAGATACGGGTCGAGGAGATTAACATCAGCCTCCTGACCGCCAAGATGATCGTCATGTTCTTCGCGTTTGAATTGCTTCTGCATACGTTCGCCGATCGGCTGAAGCCCATCGGGTTTGTATTGCTATGGGTGTTATTGGGTCTTGGGTTCCGTGCCTGGTGGTGAAACCCGCTACCAGGCCGAAAAGGAGAATGTCCATGCGTATCCACATTTCTAAAGCGGCCGTCGCCGTCTTGTTATTGCTCGCTGTTGTCGGATGCGGCAGCCCTGAAGCAAAAAAAGCCAAATATCTGGCTCAGGCCCAGGACTACATCCATGACGGGAATCTTCCGAAGGCCCGAGTGGCTCTCAGGAACGTGCTCAAAATCGACCCGAAAGATCCTGAAGCGTATTTTGTCTTTGCCGAAGTTGAAGAAAAAGAGAAAAACTGGAGAACTGCCTTTGCCAACTATCAGCGAACGGTGGAACTGAAGCCTGACCATGAGCGGGCATTACTCAAGCTTGCCAAGTTCTACCTCGAAGGCCGCGCGTTCGACAAGGTGTTGGAGATGACGGAGAAAGTCTTGGCCAAGGTTCCAGGCCAGGTAGAGGCAGAGGCATTGAATATTGCCGTACAGGCGGTGAAGGGGGATATGAGCGGGGCGACGCTGGCTGCGGAGGCGCTGGGCGCGAAGCATCCGACCGATCCTGATGCCGCGACGATCCTGGCGACATTGTATCTGGCTCAAGGTCTGGGAGATCAGGCCGAGCCGGTGATGCAACGGGCGGTGGATGCCAATCCTAACAATTTTACGTTGTTGAACTCCTTCGCCTCGGCCCTGCTCAGGCTGGACAAATCGGAGCAGGCCGAGCAAATCTTGAAAAAAATCGTGATCGCTGAACCGAAAGTACTTGATCATCGGTTGCGCCTCGCCGGATTTTACGACGAGCGGCGCGAGTATGATAAGGCTGAGTCCATCCTCCGTGAAGTGATCAAGCTCGACCCGGACAACGAACAGCGTCATTTAGGATTGGCCAGTTTTCAGGTGTCGCGACGCGGCGCCTCGCAGGGGGAAGCGGCACTATTGGAGGCAAAGCGCGCCTTACCCCGCTCGACGTCTATTCAGTTCGCGCTGGGTGAGTTGTATGAACTGAGCAAGCAGCCGGACAAGGCGAGAGCTCAGTACGAGCAGGTTCGGGACGACCAGCGCACCAAGCCTGCTGCGCTGGAAGCGACGGTCAAACTGGCTGCGCTCGATTGGTCGGCCGGCAAACAAGACGCAGCTGAGAAACAGATTGCTGAGGTGCTGAAGGAAAATCCGCGATCCTTCGAAGCCATCTTTCTGCAAGGCAAGATCGCATTGCAGCGGGGGAACGGAAAGGATGCCATCCAAGCTTTCCGGACGGTCTTGAAGGATCGTCCGGAACTGGCGGAGGCCCATACACTGCTCGGCCGCGCCTATCTGATGACATCCGATGTGGCATTGGCACGGCAAAGTTTCGAGCAGGCGGTGCTCCTGAATCCGAAACTGACCGAAGCCCATATGACGCTGGCCGCGCTCGATGGATCCTCGGGGAAGTTCAAGGAAGCCCGGGCGCGTCTCGAGTCACTGCTCAAACTCGATCCGAACAATCTTCAGACATTGAGCGTATTGCTTAATCTTCAAGCAACTGAGAAGGATTGGTCTGCCACAGATCAAACATTGGCGCGGGCCCGTTCGGCGGGAGCAGACAGTTCAGTGGCGGATATGACGGAAGGGCGCCTCGCTGAGGCGAGACAGGAATGGGACCGGGCAAGGCATGCCTTTGACCGGGCCGTCGCAGCTCATCCCGATGCGCCGGAACCGCTGATCGCCCTTGTGCAACTCGATATCAAACAGAAGAGAACCACCCAAGCCAAGGAGCGATTGGAACAGGTGCTCGCGCGCAATCCGGCTCACCCCTACGCCACCGGTCTCCTCGGGGAAATTTCACTCATTGGTGGTGACCAGGCCGGTGCCGAGAGTGGATTTAGGGAAGCGACCAGAATCAACCCGACCTGGCCGACGCCCTGGCTGCACTTGGCCACGCTCAAGTTGTCCCAGAAAAAGGGGGACGAGGCTCGGGAGCTACTGGAGACAGCCGTGAAAACCATTCCCAAGAGCGAAGAGCTGCGCCTCTTGTTGGCCACGACATTAAATGAGGCGGGACAGGTTGACCGGGCTATCCAGGAGTATGAAGCGCTCTTACGGCAGAATCCGAAGGCTCTCGTTGCCGCGAATAACTTGGCGTCGCTGCTGGCAGACCAGAAAGGCGATCCGCAGAGTTTGGATCGCGCGCTGGTGCTCACGAAAGAGTTTGAAGCATCCGCGCCGAATCCGTACTTTCTCGATACCCTTGGGTGGGTCCATCTCAAGTTGGGTCATCAGGATGAGGCGCTACGCATTATTCAGCAGGCGGCGGCCAAAGCGCCGGATCATCCAGTGCTGAGCTATCATCTGGGCATCGCGCACTTCAAGGCCGGGCATACGGCAGAAGCCAAAACTCATCTCCAGAAGGCCGTGGCGTCGCAGAAGACCTTCCAGGGTCTCGATGACGCCAAGTCTGTGTTGGCGCAGTTACAAGGATAAGCCATGAGCATGACCTGTTTCACACGCATGGTTACTTGCCGGCTGGGCGCATTGTTGCTGATGTGTTCGGTTTTTACTGGTGTGCAGGTTCTCGTCGGCGTCATGCCTGCCGGCAGCGAGCCGCCGCCGGTAGCGGAAGCATCCTACCTTCTCGGTCCGGAAGATGTCGTCAAGATTTCCGTGTGGAAGGACGAGCATCTGACGCAGGAGGTCGTTGTGCGGCCGGACGGTATGATCTCGTTTCCCCTCGTCGGCGACGTTCCAGCCGCCGGAAGAACGATAGAAGACGTGCGGCTCGAGTTGGTCAAGCGCCTCAATAGATTCGTGCAGAATCCGCAGGTATCGGTCCTGGCCATTAAAATTTTGAGCTACAAGATTTATGTAATCGGACGGGTCCACAAGCCTGGAGAATTCCTGGTCGGGCATTATACCGATGTCCTCCAGGCTTTGAGTCTGGCCGGCGGACTGAATCAGTTCGCCGCCGAGAACGATATCCGTGTCATGCGTCGGAACCGGGGAGAACAGCAGGTGTTTCAATTTCGGTACGGCGACGTCCGCAAGGGAAAAGAAATGGGCCAAAACATCATTCTGGAGCGGGGCGATGTAGTGGTGGTTCCCTGATTGGGTAGAAGGAAGGTAACTACGCAGGTAGATAGGCTGAAGGCTGAAGGTGGTTTCTACGGCCTTACCCCCTGAATGCCTTCGGCCTGAACACCTGAGTAGTTATGAAAGAATCATTCCCTCAAAATCATGGATCCATGGCGAGACGACGAATACTGATTATAGGAGTCCTCGTGGGTAGTCTGTTGAGCATGACCGGTCGAGAAGCGCAGGCAGCCGAATGGTCGGCAGAGCCCTCGCTTGCCGTCAAGGGCGAGTACAACAGCAACTTGACTCTCTCCCGGATTCCCGGGGAGGTTTGGGGCCACTGGGTGTCGCCATCGGTACGGTTTGCCGGATCGACAGAGCGGCTTGAGGTGAGCGGAAAGGCCGCCGGCGATTTTGTCACATACTATGGAGATCAGAATCGGTCTCTCACCAACGGTTTCTTCCCTGTTGTGGCTCGATATTCATCTGAACGGGACGTCTTCACTCTCGATGGCTCATTTGTTCGAGACAATACTCTGAGGACCGAGTTGCAACAGACCGGGGTGGTCTTGGGTTTCACTCAACGCAATCTTATATCCATGAGCCCCTCCTGGACTCGATCGGTCACCGAGAACTTGTCGTTCCAGCTCGGCTATCAGTTTACAAATGCCACCTACGAGAATGGAAGGTCCCTAGGCTTGTTCGATTATGACGTCAATGGCGGAAACCTGGGGGTATCGTACAAGCTGGCGGAGGGCGACGACCTGCAGCTGACCGGCTCTTATACTAAGTTGGAGACTGACTCCGGGTTGAAGAGCAGCAATGCGGGCGGTTCTCTGTCGGTCACGCACGTTTTTTCGGAAGCCACGACTGTCACGGCTTACGGAGGACCGAGGTTTCTCGATCAGACACAAACAGTCGGGAACATGTCCCTATCCTCCAATCAGCTCGTTTGGACGTTTGGCGGTTCTATTCGAACAAAATGGGAAGATGCGCGGGCCAGTCTTGACGGCGGCCAGGAGGTCAACGTCAGTGGACTGGGGGTCTTGTTAAAGACTAATCGGTTGGGGGCAACGGTCAGCAAGGACCTCACGGAAGAGCTAACGGTGTCACTTGCCGGTCAGGCCTTCCAGGTTCAAGCTCTGCCGGTTCAAGGAGGCAGCACTCAGGCGGCTGAAACGCGATTGATGAACGTGACACCTGCCGTCACCTGGAAGTTGAACCAGTGGTGGGCGCTGGAAGCCTCCTACTCATATTTCGATCGGAAGGTAGATGTAACGAATGATTCCTTCCACAGCAATTCGACCTTTCTGAAACTTACATATAACATGCCGAAACTCTCGATATCGCGATGATGAAGAAACTGTCTGATATGGAGCACGGGGCGTTTGCCGGGAGGTCATAGGAACATGGAACAGCCGAAAAAAGATTTGAGAGATGTCCTGGGAATTGTCAGGCGGCGCAAATGGGCGATGTCTCTCGTCGCCCTTGCCATTTCGTTGGCCGGGGTGGCGCTGGCGTTCTTGCTCCCTCCGTCCTATCGATCCACCGCCACTATTCTGATCGAGGAGCAGGAGATCCCCTCCGACATCGTCAGATCGGCGATCACCAGTTATGCCGATCAGCGGATCGAGACTATCAAGCAGCAGGTCATGACCCGCTCGACTCTGTGGAGGATCATTGAGCACTACGGATTGTATTCGAGCTTGCGCGAAAATAGCCCTACGGAGGAAGTGTTGGAGCGCTTTACCAAGGACATTCGGGTGGATGTGATCAATGCCAAAGTCATCGACAAACGGACGCAAAGCCCCTCGCAGGCGACGATCGCCTTCACGTTGACCTACGAGGGAGAGAGTCCTGACATTACGCAGAAGGTGGCCAATGAACTGACGAGTTTGTTTCTGGGGGAGAACCTCAAAACGCGCGAGCGGCATGCAGAAGAAACCACTTCGTTTTTGAAAAGAGAATCTGAACAGCTCGCTCAAAAGATCGGGGCGCTGGAGTCGCAACTTGCCACAGTTAAGCAGAAGGCGGACGGAGCTTTGCCTGAACTGACCTCGCTCAATATGTCGATGCTCAATCAGGCCGAACGAGAACTTCAGGATGCCGACCGTGACATCAGAACGTTGGAGGAGAAAAAAACGTATCTGGAAGGGGAACTCGCGTCCCTCAAGCCGCATACCCCCATCATTTCCGCCGGCGGGGAACGCATTCTCGATTCGGCCGAACGGCTCAAGGCAATTCGGGCTCAATATGCCAGCGCGATCGGGTATCTGTGGCCCGAACATCCCGACGTGCTCAAGCTGCAGCAGGAGATTGCCGCCCTGGAACGAGAAACCGGCCGGCGCGCCACGCCTGATGAATTGCACAAGAGGCTGAGCGGGGAACGGGCACATCTGGCGAGTCTGGTCGATCGTTATGGAGATGATCATCCCGATGTAATTCGGTCACGGCAGGTCATTCCATCACTCGAAAAGGAACTTCAGCGTGTCTTGTCGTCCAGCGTCCAGGCTGCCACCGTCAAGCCTGAGAATCCCGCCTATATCAATATTGGTTCACAACTGTCCTCGGTCAGTTCCTCGCTCCGATCGATTCGAAAATCGCGCGAGGAGATTAAACACCGTGTCGATACCTATGCCAGCCGGCTCGAACGGACGATCCAACTTGAACCTGCATACCTGGATCTCAGCCGGAGTCGTGAAGAATCGGTCCGGAAGCACCAGGAGATCGTGTCCCGGCTCTTGGAAGCGGAGGTGTCGAAAGAATTGGAAGTTCAGCATAAAGGGGAACGATTTTCTCTCATCGATCCTCCCGACCTTCCGCAAAAGCCGGACAAACCTAATAGGCCTGTCATCATGTTCTTGGGCCTGATTCTCGCGATCGGGGGTGGAGTAGGCAGCGGCGCTTTACTTGAGCAGCTCGATCGCTCGATTCGCGGCAGCTCGCATCTTGGCAGGCTTGCAGGACTTTCCCCGCTGGCCATCATTCCCTATGTCCCTAATCAAGACGACTTCAAGCGATTGGTTCGTCAGAGAATCAGGGTCGCTGTCGCCGGAGCGGGAGTGGCGGTGGTGCTGCTCGTGTCCGTGCTGACAATGGGGTATCCGTTGGATGTCGTCTGGCTTGCAGCGCTTAGAAAGTTCGGGCTTGGATGAAGGCATATGTTTAGGTTGATAGGCTGAAGGTATTCAGGGGTTAAGCGCCTTCAACCTGAACCCCTTCGGCCTGAATCCCTGAATACTTACGAAGAAAGCGAGTTCCCTCCCATGAAAGACAAACTGTTGAACGCGATGAATCGGTTTAAAGAGCAACAGCATGCCACGCATGTGCCTTTCAGGCCGAACGAGTCACCGGCGGCAGCGCCACCGACTGTGATCTATTCGCGGACCCGTTCTGTTGTCATTCCCGATGAGGCATTGCAGCGCCATCGCATTCAGACCGGCCGAGAATCTAACCAGGTTTCGGATGCCTATAAAATTCTCAGAACTCAGGTGATCCACCGATTGCGTGAGAACAACTGGAACGTGCTGGGAGTCACCAGTCCCAAAGACGGAGAAGGCAAAACTCTTACGTCGATCAATCTGGCCATCGCTCTGGCGGCTGAGCCTACCCAAACAGTTCTCCTGGTCGACGCCGATCTTCGCGCTCCGCATCTTCATGAGGAGTTGGGGCTGGAATCAAACGAGGGGTTGACGGAGTTTCTACTGGATGGCCGTTCGATCGAGGATATGTTGATCTTTCCGGACCTGGGTCGCCTGATTCTGTTGCTGGGTGGGAGGGGAACGGATCATTCCTCCGATGTCCTCACCTCACCGCGCATGAGTGCACTCGGAAAAGAGTTGAAACATCGTTACGCGTCTCGAATCGTGATTTTTGATCTTCCTCCGGTGCTCGATCAGGCGGATGTCCTGGCCTTCACGCCTCAATTGGACGCACTGCTTCTTGTTGTGGAGGATGGCAAGACCACGGAGAGTGAATTCCAGCAGGCCATGCAAACCCTAAAAGGCAGCGTCCCGATCCTGGGGACCGTGCTGAATAAAGTCGGCCGCGACCAACTCAGCCTGTCCAAGCTGAAGCAGGCGAATACGGGAAATGTGAAACAGAAAGGGTAGGCGCTCTATGTACGAGTCTTTCTATCAGTTCCGCACTAAACCGTTCTCCTTGTTGCCGGACCCGGAGTTCCTCTTCTTGAGCACGAGGCATAAGAAGGGATTGAGCCTTCTGGAGTATGGATTCTTCAACCGCGCGGTATTCACTGTGTTGACGGGAGAGCCGGGGACCGGCAAGACAACGCTGTTGAATAAGATTCTTGACCAGAACAGGGAGCAGTGTACCGTTGGAGTCATTCCGACGACCCATCCAGATGCCGCGAGCCTCCTGCCGTGGGTCGCCGATGCATTCGGGCTGGACTGTCCAGGACAGGATACGGTTGCGTATTTCCGGGCGCTCACGGCGTTTCTCGGGCGATCCTTTGCCGCGGGACAGCAAGTGCTCCTCGTCGTGGATGAGGCCCAAAACCTTAACCTCCAAATGCTGGAAGACCTCCGTCTCCTGTCCAACATCAATGATGGCAGGCAGAGTAGCATCCAAATCATTTTGGCAGGGCAACCCAACCTTCGCGCTTTGCTCACCAGAAGCGACATGCTGCAATTGGCCCAACGGGTGGCAGTGGATTATGCGCTCGAGCCGCTCAATGAAGATGAGGTGAGTGCCTATGTGCAGCATCGCCTCCGCGTGGCAGGGGGTAGGCCCGATCTCTTGACTGAGTATGCCTGTTCGCTGGTCCACCAGCTCAGCGGAGGCAATCCCCGCTTGATCAATCAACTGTGCGATCTCGCGCTTATGTATGGCTTTGGAGAAGGGGTAGATCGCATCACTGCCGCATTGATGTTGCAGGCTGCCACCGACCGTGCGCAGGGCGGCATCCTGCCGACCGTTGTCGATCCAAGGACCGTCATTCTCGATCCGGCCAGGCTCAGCCAGGAATCTCAGAAGGTGGCACCGACGCCGGTGCCTGAGACCGTGCCACAGGATACTCCGGCCCCGCCTGCCGTTTCAGCCAGGGAGAATGGTCCTACAGAGTTGTATAGAAAGGGACTTGGCTTGAAGGAGACAGGATCGTATCGGGAGGCGTTGAAGAAATTCGAAGCGGCGAAAAGGGATCCGGCCTATCGTTTCAAGGCGACGGCCCAGAGCGGATTCTGTTTGCGGGCGATCGG
>Ga0326726_10003413_pt1 | contig 14575 bp, 11 predicted proteins | sample MHFenrmetagenome_2_FD_207603 | JGI IMG/M metagenome (GOLD analysis project Ga0326726, IMG submission 207603) | Lab enriched peat soil microbial communities from Michigan Hollow, Ithaca, NY, United States - MHF15MN | ecosystem: Environmental > Terrestrial > Soil > Wetlands > Peat | place: USA...
CGGCCCCGCTGCTCGACCAGCATGGCAGCGAGATTCGTGCCGTGGTGATGAAGGAACGGCGCTGGCCGGCGCGTTCGCCTTCCGTCGGCCCACGCCGCGTGGCGGGATAAAGAACGTGTCCAACCAACCGCAGAAGCTCTTTCCAACGACGCTGGTCGGCAGCATGCCGCAGCCCGACTGGTTGATCGACCGGCCAAAGCTCGCCGGCCGTTTTCCGCCCCGTGTGCGCGCCAGGGAGCTGTGGCGTGTGCCCGAGGCGTTTCTAGCCGAGGCGCAGGACGACGCCACGGTGCTCGCGATCAAGGCGCAGGAAGAAGCCGGCCTCGACATCATCACCGACGGCGAGATCCGCCGCGAGAGCTATTCGAATCGGTTCGCGACGGCGCTCGCGGGTGTCGATCTCGACAATCCCGGCACTGCGCTCGATCGCAGCGGTCATCCGAATCCCGTCCCACGCGTGGTGGGCCCGATCCGTCGCAAGCACGCCGTGACGGTTGCGGACCTCGCCTTCACCAAGAAGCACACGACACGCCCGGTGAAGGTCACCGTGCCGGGGCCTTTCACGATGTCGCAGCAGGCGCAGATCGACTACTACGGCGGCAGCGCGGCCAAAGCGGCGATGGATTACGCCGCGGCGGTGAACGAGGAGATCCGCGATCTCTTTGCCGCGGGCGCCGATATCGTGCAGCTCGATGAGCCCTATATGCAGGCTCGCCCCGGACCGGCTCGGGAGTACGGCCTGGAAGCGCTCAACCGCGCGCTCGACGGCATCGCGCAGACCACCGCCGTACACATCTGTTTTGGCTACGCGGCCATCATCCATGAGCGGCCGAGCGCTTATTCCTTCCTGCCCGAACTGGCGCGCTGCACTTGCAAGCAGGTGTCGATCGAGACAGCGCAGTCGAACCTCGACTGCTCGGTTCTCACAACCTTGCGCGGCAAGAAGATCATGGTCGGCGTCCTCAATCTCGCGGACACGAGTGTCGAGTCCGCCGAGACGGTTGCCGCTCGCATTCGCCGCGCGCTCGAGTTCGTTGCGCCCGAAGACGTCATTGTCGCGCCGGACTGCGGCATGAAGTACCTGCCCAGGGACGTGGCAATCGGAAAACTCACATCCATGGTCGCCGGCGCCCGGCTCGTGCGCGCGGAGCTCGAGCGGCCAGGCAATCGCGACAGATCGAACCACTAGTGGAGGTTCAGATGGCTACGCAGAGGGGGCGAATTGCAGTGCTGGGCGCCATCGCGGCGCTTGTTTCGATGATATCCGTCGACGTCAGGGCGGCGGAGACACAGGTAAGCGCACAACGCGGCACGCTGGAAGAGGTCGTGGTCACGGCCCGTAAGCGCGACGAGGCGTTCCGGGACGTGCCGGTTACCGTCAACGTGTTTACCGACAAGACGATCGAAGCGGCCGGCATCGTGAAGCCGTCGGACTTCATCGCTTTGGTTCCGAACATGACGCTGGTGGAAACGCAGAACGCGGGCAACGCCTTCGTCGTGATTCGCGGGATCTCCCAGGCACGCAACAGCGAGCCCTCAGTGGCGGTACAGGTCGACGGAGTGCTCGAGACCAACCCCGCGCAGTTCAACCAGGAGCTCTTTGACATCCAGCAGATCGAGGTGCTGAAGGGACCGCAGGGCGCCTTGTATGGCCGCAACGCCATCGGCGGTGCGATTCTCGTCACCACCAAGGCACCCACCGACCACTTTGAGGGATCGGTCAAGCTCGGGTATGGCAACGAGTCCTCGTATCGAGCCCAGGGTGACATCAGCGGACCCATTACGGACACGCTGAGATACCGGGCCTCGGTGGCCTACTACAACACGGACGGTTTCCTCGAGAACGAGTTCCTCGGCCAGAAGGCCGACCCGGTGCACGACGTGTCCGGGCGGGTGCGACTGGTATGGCAGCCGAACGAGATCTTCACCGGAGACCTCCGCTTCTCGGCCGACCAGCTGAAGACGCGCGCGCTGTATTTCGTCATTCCGCGCGCCAACGAAGCGAATGTCTTCAGCACGATCAGCGATGCAAACAACACCAGCACGCCGATCACGCTGGACAATCCTGGCATCAACGACCGTGACCTGTGGAACGCAGCCCTCAAGCTCGACTTCAACGTCGGTGGCGGTACGCTGACGTCCGTCTCCTCGTACGACGATACCGAAGAAATCCTCACGGGCGATGCGTTCGACTTTCGACCGGCGCCCCAGTCGTTCTTCTTTACTCTCTTTCCGATCCTGGGTTTCCCTGCAACGGATCTGAACCAGAGCCAGTGGCTCAACGTGCAGTCGTACAGCCAGGAACTGCGGTTCACTTCTCCGACCAGCGGCAAGTTCCGCTGGATCGCCGGCGCCTATTACGTGCACACAAACCGTTTCATCTCCACCGGTAACATGTTCGATACGGGTGCGGGAGTGTTTCCGGTGCATGAAACCCCGCGCACCAGCGGCAACAACCCGAACTTCACGTTCCTTGCCGATGAACAGAAGCAGGATGCCTGGTCGGTATTTGGTGACGCGATCTTCGAGGTCACCGACCAGTTCGAAATCGATGCGGCGATCCGCTATGACGAAGACCGGCGCGAGAACACCACCAAAACGCCACAGCAGTTCATTCCGCAGCCCAACCCGCCCCCCGCGCCCCCTACCGTGTTTACGGGTGATGTGCGCACGCATACCTGGAGCGAGCCGCAACCCAAGATCACGCTGCGCTACAAACCGGTCGACAACGTCACTCTCTACGGCGGGTTCAGCCGCGGCTTTCGCAGTGGCGGCTTCAACCAGACCGGCGTGGGCACGGTGGCCGATGCCAGTGGGATCGCTGGGGTGAACGACCTGTTCAATGCGGAAGTCGCCGACACCTACGAAGTGGGCATGAAGAGCCAGTTCTTTGACCGCCGGCTGGACCTGAACCTCGCGCTGTTTCATACCGACTCGACCAACGGTTATTTCTTCGTATTCCTGGCCGCGAACTCGACCCAGAACCTGGGTAACCTCGACGCCACCTACAAGGGTGGCGAGATCGAGCTGACCGCACATCTCACGGATCGCCTCGATCTGTATGCGAGCTATGGCTACACGGATAGTGAAATTACAAAGATGGAAGACCCAAGCGTGAAAGGGAACGAGGCGCCGCTGGTGTCCCGCTACACAGTGAATGCTGGCCTGCAGTACCGACAGCCGCTCAACGGCGACCTCGGCCTCACCTTCCGGGTCGATTACCAGGGCATCGGCGAGACGTGGTGGGACCCGTACAATGTCACCTCGCGCGATCCGGTTGATCTCTTCGACGCACGTCTGGGCGTCGGAAGCGAGAAGTGGTTGGTGACCGCCTGGGGGAAGAATCTCAACGACGAGAAGTACAATGCTGAGTTCTCGCCGGGCGGCTTCCTGTTCAAAGCGCTACCGCGCCGCTACGGCGTCGAGTTTACGTATAGATTCTGATTGGAGGCTGGACCATGGCCACTACTGCAAAGCTGCCCTCGCGGCTCCATCACACCGCATACGTCACGCGCGACCTCGAGGCCACGCGCAAGTTCTATGAAGAGGTCATCGGGCTGCCGCTGGTGGCAACCTGGTGCGAAAAGGACGTCCTCTTCGGGGCCGAGCGTACCTACTGCCACCTGTTCTTCGGGCTCGGTGACGGCGGGGCGCTCGCCTTCTTCCAGTTCGCGAACAAGGAGGATCAGGAACAGTTCGGCCCGAAGATGCCGTTCACGCCCTTCCATCACATTGCGCTCAACGTCGACAAGGAGACGCAGGAGGGCATCGAGAAGCGCCTGAAGGCGGCGGGCTTCAAGGAGCCGCAATCGTTCGTGCTGGAGCACGGTTACTGTCGCTCTGTGTACGTGACCGATCCCAACGGCATGATCGTGGAGTTCACCCGCGATCATCCGGATGTCGAGAAGATCAATCGCGAGAGCGGCGCCAAGGCGCACAAGGAGCTCAAGCGCTGGCTCGGGGGAGATCACACCTCGAACAATACGTACCGCTAGGTATCAGCGCCGCTTGCGACACAGTACCGACCGCATCCTCACGACGCACGTCGGCAGCCTGCCGCGCTCGCAGGCTGTGACCGATGTGCTGTTCGCGCGCGAACGCGGCGAGCGCACCGCTGGGCAGCCGGCAGTCATCACCGACGCCGTCGAGGCGGTCGTACGGCGCCAGGTGGAGGCGGGCGTCGATATCGTCAGCGACGGCGAGATGAGCAAGATCAGCTACGCCACCTACATCGCTGATCGCTTCACAGGATTTGCGGGTGACACGCCGCGTGAGCCGGGACAGGACCTGGTGGAATTTCCGGGGCTCCTCAAGAAGCTCGCTGACCGTGGCGCGACGGCCAAGTACCGTCGTCCGCATTGTGTCGGCGACATCAAGGTGAAGGACACAGGGCCACTCACCTCGGACATCGACAACCTGCGCCGGGCGGTCGCTAAGGCGGCGCCGACCGAGGCCTTCATGAACGCGGCCTCGCCCGGCGTCATCGCGATATTCCAGCCGAACGACTACTACCCGACGCTCGACGCCTACCTCGAGGCGGTGGCCGAGGCGCTGCGCGGCGAATATGAAGCCATCGTGGGCGCGGGGTTACTGCTGCAGATCGATGCCCCGGACCTCGGCATGGGCCGGCACACGATCTATCGCAACGCGACTGTCGAGGAATACCTCAAGCGGGCGGCGATCCACGTGGAAGTGCTGAACTACGCGCTGCGCAATCTCGCGCCGGATCGGATGCGGATGCACATCTGCTGGGGGAACTACGAGGGACCGCATCACCACGACGTGCCGCTGGAGAAACTCCTTCCGGTCGTCATCAAGGCCCGGCCACAGGCGCTGCTTTTCGAAGCCGCAAACCCAAGACATGCGCACGAGTGGGTGGTGTTTCGCGAACAGGCCATTCCGGACGACAAGATACTGATCCCGGGTGTGCTGAGTTCGACGACCAATTACGTCGAGCATCCGCTGCTGGTCGCTGAGCGCATCTGGCGTCTTGCCGACATCGTCGGTCGCGAGCGGGTGATGGCCGGCAGCGATTGCGGCTTCAGCACCTTTGCTGGCTTCGGGCCCATCGAGCCAGACATCGTTTACATGAAGCTGGCGGCGATGGCCGAAGGGGCTCGCATCGCCAGCAAGCGCCTCTGGTCACACTGAGGATCCGATTACGCTGAAAAAAGAGCGGGGCGATCCTGTACCCAGGATCGCCCCTTGCTTGGCATGACAGGGGCACCTCTCGCCAACAAGAGAGGCACCCCTGCCATTGAGGGGGGAACACCCCTCATCAAACGTTTCAGCCGAGGTCGACCCTCACAGGTTGACCCTCACCTGCAAGTACCATTCTCTCGGCCTGCTGTAGGTCCCCGTGTGTTCACCAGCGGCTTCGTTGATGGAGCCTGTCACGAGGTAGCGCTCATCGCTGAGATTCGTGCCACCGACGGCGAACTCGAACTTGTCGTCCGGCGAGGAGTAGCGAATGACGGCATTCCAGTTGTCGACCGCCGGACGCTTGAGATTCTCGGTGTTCAGAGAATCGTTGACCATGTCTTCGGTGTGGGTGTAATCGACGGCGAACCGCATGTTGCCGCCGTTGCCCAGGCCCCAGTCGAAAGTGGGCCCGACGTTGACCTTCCAATCCGGAGTCTTCGGCAGCTTGCTGTCGGTTGTTATGCCGATCGCAGTGACATCCGTGTACTTGGCATCGATGTAACCGCCCGCGAACGTAAACCCAAAGCCCCCGCCGAGGACTGCCTGCGACTCGACCTCGATGCCCTCTAGGCGAGCTTTGCCGGCGTTGCGCAGAATGGGCGACGCTCCTTCCTGGAAGTTGAGCTGAATGTCGTCGTAGTCCGTATAGAAAATCGCCGTGTTCACCAGGAAGCGGTTATCGAGGAACACCGACTTCAGACCGAGCTCGGCCGACTTTGCTTTCTCAGGCTTGAACTCGGCGAACGTGCCATCCGTGATCGGAGCGGACAGGCGCGTGGTCCAGCCACCAGACTTGAAGCCTTCCGAGTACTTGATGTACGCCATCATATCGTCGTTGATATTCCACGTAAGCCCGAGCTCAGGCGTGAACTCGGTGAAAGTCTGCTTCTGCTGGTCCGGCGGGAAGTAACGCAATGGCTGCGAAGCCGACGGGAAGCCGAGCAACTGCTGGCAAGTTAGGAACGGAGGACCGCCGATGAGCGTCGAAGGCGCATCCGGCGGATTGCAACCGGTGATCTTGTACGCAAAGCCGTTGAGGTCCGCCTGACCGCCGATGAATTTCTTCGTCTCATCCGTGTAGCGGCCGCCGATGGTCACGGCGAAATGATCCGTGAAGTGGTAGTCGGCGTGCAGGAAGCCCGCCCACGACGTGGTGTCCACGTCATTCTGGTAGTCGTAGACGTAGAGCAGCCCCTCGAACGGCACGAAGTCATGGACGAAACCGTTCTCCTTGAAGTAGTAGAGGCCGAAGACGTACTCAAGCTTGTTGTCGAACGCTCTGCCGAGCCACTGGAATTCCTGGGAGAACTGGTACTGGTTCTGGTTGTCCGTCACTTCCTGGATCGACTCCGGCGTGCCGTCGAGGTCGATGCCGACGCGCCACTTGATCTGGCGGTAGCCGCTGATGGACTTAATCTCGTTTTGGTCGTTGAGAGTCCAGTCCAGGGTCATGGCGGCACCCCACGCGTCATGCTTCGCAAAGCTCACGCCGTTCGCGTACGTCGTGTCGATGTTGCCCGTCTGCGTATTCGCAAAGTTCCAGTAGATGCGCGGCGTGGCCGACAGCAGCACATTGCCTCCCGGGCCACTGACGTAGCCGGCGCCACCCAGGGCGGCACCACCGGTTCCTCCCAGCTCGGGTGACCCGGTTGCCCGCGGGCCGCACACGCCATTTGTCGTATTAAAGATGGGCGGCAGCACGGTATTTATGACGTTTGCCGGCGTGCTGATGCACAGATTGTAGAGGTCCCCAAATACATGGGGATCGGCGGGGTCGGTGACGTCCCCATTAGCAACGCTCATGATCGTCACGGGTGTCGATGGCTGATCCTGGTGCTCGTAGTCCCCCGTGAATGTGGCCTTGAACGCGTCGGAGGCATGCCAGACCACCTTCGCGCGGAGGACCTGCAGGTTCTGGCCGCCGTACGAACTGGCCTGGTCGTAGCCCGCCCTGGGATACGCGTTCGGCGGATCGACGATGAAGGGCGTGCTGCCCAACGCTGTATTGGCCGGATACGGAATCACGCGCTGGTATCCGTCGCGCTGCGAGGAGGAGGCCGTGACGGTCGAGAGCAGCGTGTCGGTGATCGGCAGGTCGGCAGTGAAACCGACATCAGCGCGGCTGTAGCTGCCGCCCGTCGCCTGGGCCTGGAAGCGCGCTTCTGTTCCGGGCTCATGAGTCACGATGCTGATGGCGCCACCGATCGTGTTACGGCCGAACAGAGTGCCCTGCGGGCCCTTCAGGATTTCTACGCGGTCGACGTCGAGCAGGTTCTGGTTCGCACCGATCGTGCGCGCGAGGAACACGCCGTCGAGGTAGACGCCTACGCCCGGGTCGATATTGAAGGCAAAGTCATCCTGGCCGATACCGCGAATGGACGCGGAGAGCACCGAGGTGTCGCCCGAGAACGGCGAGCTCGCATCCAAATTGACGTTCGGCGTGATGTTGCTCAGCGAATGGATATCGGTCACACCCTTCGCTCTCAATGCCTCTGTGGTAAAGGCACTGATCGCGATGGGCACCGTCTGGATGTTCTGCTCGCGCTTCTGAGCTGTGACGATGACTTCCTCCAGCGTCTGACCACCAGTGGCGGAGACCTGAGTTTGCGTCTGAGCAGAGACGGGTCTGCACAGGAGCATGGTCACTCCGGCACAGATCGCCCATGCGAGGCGCGAGGTTCGGCTGTCGAGTCTGATCATCTTGGTTCCCCCCTGTTGAATCGATCTCACCTGACGAGCGCGAGCCGTCGCACGACGTCGACGGGCACTGCGTGGAATCCAGCAATGTTGATACTTTCTTTCGGAGCGTTGGCATGCTCGCGCATCAGCGCCTCGGCGCGCCCGCTCTCGCCGCGCTCGAGCGCGGCAGCGATGAGGTGATGCTGGCGATGCGCGTGGTACAGCGTGTCGAACATCTGGTCGAGATTGGTCCGGTCGAAAGCCAGCGCCTGCGGACCGGCGAACGGGACTCTGCTGTTGCGTTCGAGCGTCTCAGACAGGATGGGACTGCCTGCTTCCTGCAGGATCAGCCTGTGAAAGCGTATGTTCATCTCGGCATAGGGCGCTTCATCGCTGGCCTCGACGCGACGCTTGCGCAGCAGCGCATCGCCGTCGTGCAGACAGGCACGGAGCTCTCGCATGAAAGCCTTGGAAGCTCCCCGCTCGGCGACACGTCGAGCGGCCAGTCCTTCGAGGACGCCGCGGATGTCAATCGCGTCCAGGACATCCCGGGGAGTAAACGCCCGCACTACGTAACCGCGCGTCCCGTGCTCCGTCAGGAGGCCCTCCTGAGCGAGTATTGGAAGCGCTTGGCGTACCGGAGTCCGCGACATCCCGAGCTTTTCAGCCACGGGGGCTTCAGCGAGTCGCTGCCCGGGCGCGAGCTCAGCACGCAGGATCATCTCCCGCAGCCGCACGATCGCCTCGGCCAGTTGCGTGCTCACCTAAGGATTCCCCCTGCTGGCAGGGCAGCATGCTGCTTGGTAGGATCCCAACCTGTCAAGATGGGATCCCAAAATTAGCAACCAAGGGCGGCGAGCGCCATACTTCGGCGCCCAAATAAAATCACGAGGGGTTAGCAGCTATGAGTCGGCAAAGTCTGGAGACCGTGCTCAAGAGCGCGGGCAATCCGGTGAAGCTCCTGCGCAATTCGCAGATCGGAGCCTATGTCTACCCGGTCGTACCCAACGAGTTCACCAACTGGCGCGACGAGCAGCGTGCCTGGCAGAAGACCGCGGTGCTGTTCGACCAGTCGCATCACATGGCGGAATTCACCATCAAGGGACCCGACGCGCTCAAGCTGGTTTCGCATTGCACTATCAATAGTTTTGCCAACTTCGCGCCGAACAAGGCCAAGCAGATGGTGCCGTGCAGCTACGATGGCTATGTCATCGGCGATGGCATTCTCTTCTATCTTGCGAAAGACGAATTCCTGTTCGTCGGCCGCGCCCCCACGGTGAACTGGCTGCAGTTCCAAGCCGAGACGGGCGGTTACAAAGTCGAGACGATCAGGGACGACCGTTCGCCCTCTCACCCGCGCGGCAATGCCGTCTCGCGCCGACACTACCGCTACCAGATCCAGGGTCCGAACGCGAGCAAGGTCCTTGAACGGCTGAACGGCGGTCCGCTTCCGGACGTGAAGTTCTTCACCATGGATTCCATCAATATCAAGGGACGCAAGGTTCGCGCCTTGCGGCACGGCATGGCCGGTGCGCCCGGGCTGGAAATCTGGGGTCCATACGCCGAGCGTGACGAGATTCGTGAAGCCATCATCGAGGCCGGTAAGGACTTCGGCCTGGTCCAGGTCGGTTCACGCGCTTATTCGAGCAACACGCTGGAGTCGGGCTGGATTCCGTCGCCTCTGCCTGCGGTGTACACCGGTGAAAAGATGAAAAAATACCGCGAGTGGCTGCCCGCGACGGGCTATGAAGCTACGGGCTCGATCGGCGGCAGCTTTGTTTCGGACAACATCGAGGATTACTACCTGACGCCGTACGAGTTGGGGTATGGCCCGTTCGTCAAGTTCGACCACGACTTCATCGGCCGCGAAGCGCTCGAGAAGATCGCCAACAAGCCGCATCGCAAGAAGGTAACCTTCGCCTGGAATGCGGAAGACATGGCGAAGATCTACGCCTCGCTCTTTCAGCCGGGCGTTGAGTGCTACAAGTTCTTCGACCTGCCGAACGCAAACTACGCATCCTCGTCGTTCGACAAGGTCACGATGGGCGGCAAGGTGGTCGGGTACTCGATGTTCGGCGGCTACAGTTTCAACGAGCGGACCGCGCTCTCGCTCGGCGTGGTCGATCCAAATATCAATGTCGGGGATGTCCTGACTCTCGCGTGGGGCGAAGAAGACGGCGGCACGAAGAAAGTCACGGTCGAACGCCACAAGCAGCTCGACGTCCGCGTGAAAGTGTCCCCAATTCCGTATTCGCGTGACGCACGCGAGGCCTACCACGAGGGTTGGCGCACGCGTCACGCGTGAGCTGGCGCGAAATCCCGCCGTCCCCAGGGCTGATGGCGACGGCTTGACCGCGCACTGAGCCTGTGCGGAACTAGGGTATCCCGGTGCGGCGCGATCGCGGGTCCGGAGAGTCATTATGAGTCCATCAGCCAAGCCCAAGGGATTTCCGCTACCGAGCTCGCTAAAGGTGATGCCGGGCACTGAGCGTGCGCAGGCGGCTTACCCGTACTACATGCAGTTCAGCGAAGCCGATGACGCGCGCTTCTGGTTCTACAACTCCATGCACTTCCCGGAGCCCATGTCGGCATTCGACATGGTGACAGCCGAGGCCGCGTACTGCGCGCTGGGGTCGGCGAACACGCGGGTTCATTGTCTCCCCACGACTCTCGGGATCGACTACCGGATCATCAACGGTCGCGTATACATCGGCGGCAACGCCGTGACCGACCCCGCTGAGATCGCTCGCCGCACGGAGGAGTTTCAGAAGAGGGCCTTCTACTACTACGCCAACTGGGAGCGTCTCTACGCGCAATGGCGCGAGAAGATGCTGGCATTGATCAAGGGCGCGCAGGCTCTGCCGAAGGTGGAGCTGCCAGACCTTGAGCCGCTTGTCCATGTTCACGCTGGACGGGGCGTGGCGTCGAACCACTATCTGCTGGACACCTACCAGAAGACCCTCGAGGGTTACTTCCGGATGTGGCATCACCACTTCGAGTTCCTGCTGCTCGGGTACGGTGCCTATCTCACTTTCTTCGGATTCTGCAAGAAGGCGTTCCCGGAGATCACGGACCAGACGATCGCCCGCATGGTGGCCGGTATCGAGGCGGAAATTTTCCGCCCGGACGATGAGCTGCGGCGACTCGCACGCCGCGCTGTCGAGCTCGGAGTGGATTCCAAGTTCCAGGAAAGCGTGTCGGCCGAGGACACCATCAAAGCGCTGCAGCAGGCCGGCAAAGCCGGGCAGGAGTGGCTCAAGGACCTGGCCATGTCGCGCGATCCCTGGTTCAACATCAATGTCGGTGATGGGTTCTACCACTATCACCGCGCCTGGAATGATGACCTGTCGATGCCTTTTGCGAGTCTTCCCGAGTACATGCGCCGCGTGAAGTCCGGGGACTCACTGGAACGCCCTATCGAGAGACTTCAGGCCGAGCGTCGCCAGCTCATCGATGACTACCGCGATCTGCTGAACACGGACGACGAGCGCGCGGCCTATGACCAGATGATCACGCTGGCCCATCGCGTATTTCCGTATGTCGAGGGGCACAAGTTCTACTGCGAGCACTGGTACACCAATCTGTTCTTCAACAAGATCCGGGAATTTGGCGCGCTGCTTGCTGCGAATGGGTTTTTCTCCGGCGCCGAGGATGTCTTTCAGCTCACGCACTACGAGCTCGAGGAGGCGATCATCGACCTCATGACCGCGTGGTCGAACGGCTCCGCTCCGCGCGGACCGGCACACTGGCCGAAGCTGATCGCGGAGCGCCGCGCTGCCATCGGAGTCTGGGCAAAGCAGGACACGCCCCCGGCGCTCGGGCCGGTGCCGGACGTGATCGATGATCCTGCGATCGTCATGCTCTGGGGCATCACTCGCGAAAGCCTGAACACCTGGTTGTCTGCCAGCAGTGAGCCCGATAGCAACGAGGTCAGAGGGTTCGCCGCTTCCAGCGGTGTCGCAGAGGGCCCGGCGCGCGTCGTCAGGTCGGTCGAAGAAATGTCGCGCGTGCGCAGAGGCGATATCCTCGTTTGTCAGATCACGAACCCAACCTGGGCGCCGATCTTCCAGAAAATCGTGGCGGCCGTTTCCGATATTGGAGGCTCGATGAGCCACGCCGCCATCGTGGCTCGTGAGTACGGTTTGCCGGCTGTAGTGGGAACGGGCAATGCCACTTCGCGAATCAAGGATGGTCAGCGAATCCGTGTCGATGGCGCGCGCGGCGTGGTCACTATTCTTCAGTAGCTGCCCGATGCGCGCTTCGCTCTGAGTCCTGTATTGCCGAGATAGGTGCGCGATGCGCTCAACCGAGATCATTGGCTGGTTTGCCGATATCGGACTCGGCGATCGGCCCTTGGTCGGTGGCAAGGGCGGCAGCCTCGGGGAGCTGCAGCGGGCCGGAATCGCCGTACCGCCGGGATTCGTCGTCAAGACCGGTGCCTTCGAGCGCTTCATCCAGGCCCTGGAACACACCGCGCCGATACGCGCGCGCGTCGAATCGTTGCACGCGGAAGATCTTGCTGGCATCACAGCATGCTCCAAGGAGTTACGTTCCAGGGTGGAGGAGGCGGCGCTACCCAAGGACGTAGTCGACGAGATTTCGCTCGCTCATTCCGAGCTCTGCCAGGGCGCACCAGAGCGCGCCGTTGCCGTGCGCTCATCGGCCACGACCGAGGATGCGACCGACGCCAGTTTCGCCGGACTCCAGGATACGTACCTGTGGATCAAGAGCGCGGACCATGTCTTGCACATGCTGCGCCGCTGCTGGGCGAGCCTGTACTCCGTCGAATCGATCAGCTACCGCCGCAAGCGTGGCTTTCCGGAAGAGGGCGTCGCCATGGCGGTCGTCATTCAGACAATGGTGAATGCGCGAACCGCAGGCGTGATGTTCACTCGCAGTCCTACGACCGGCGATCGATCGGTCATCACCATCGAGGGCGCGTGGGGCCTCGGCTCCTCGGTAGTCGGTGGCGAAGTCACGCCCGATCGTTGGGTAGTGGGGAAGATTACCGGTGAGATTTCAGTGCGAGACATTTCCGACAAGATGATTCAGCACGTGCCCGCTGCTGCCGACGGTGTCGAGACCGTTCCGGTTGCGGAGGAATTGCGGCACGCCGCCTGCCTGAGCGATGAAGAGTTGCAGTCCCTCAGGACTGTTGCGCGCAAGGTCGAGCGCCACTACGGCCGCGCTCAGGACATCGAGTGGGCGGTCGAGCGTGACACCAACGAGCTTCTCCTGCTGCAGAGCCGGCCCGAGACCGTATGGTCCGCGAAGGAAGCTGCCGCCGTCGCACGTGCAGCCGAGGACCCGCACTCCCACGTCATGTCGATCTTTGGCGGCCGTCGCCCGCAGTAGGGCTCGAAGCCGGCTAAGTCACCAGAACCACGTCGCCGTTGCTATCGACGCGGACCGGCACGCGAACAAGGTACTGACCGACGCAAGGTCCCCGCAGGCACAGACCACTCGCGATCTCAAATTCCGCCCCGTGACCGGAGCAGACGATGCGCTCGCCATCGGGGCTGAGGTACTCATCGCGGCACCACGCGAGCGGCGAGCCTTCATGCGGGCATTCGTCGCGATAGGCGAATACCTGATCGCTGCGCCGGACCACGAAAATGATGCCGTCTCTGGCCGGGGAAGACCGAAAGCCGCGTGCTGCGCCATTGGGGATGTCCTCGAGGCGGCAGAGGCGTTGGCCCGTGGTCACTTGCCCGGCGGTCCCATCGGGAACCATTTCGCCCGGTTCTGAAACAGGAAGAGCTGCGAAGTATCGGCGCTCGCCGGCGCTTCCCGCGCGCTCCAGGCGTCGTCGTGCAGATCCATGTCGGCGTCGTACTCCACGTGGCAGCCGAGCGGGCTGTTGAAATACCAGAACCAGTTCGACCCGAAGAGGTGCCGCCCGGGACCCCAGAAGCTCTGGTAGCCCTTGTCGGCAAGACGCGTTCCCGCATCGAGCACCTCGGTGGGGCCCGCCAGGTGAAAAGTGAAATGTTCGACGCCCTTCATGAAGGCAGGCGTCTGAATAAGAAATAAGGTGTGGTGCTCGAGCGTCCCGGCCGGGCGCAGGAACGGACCGACATTCGTGAAGCGGTCAGTGCAGCGGAACCCGAGCCGCCGCACGTAGAACGCTTCGGCCTGCGCAAAGTCGGGCACGAAATACACGACATGGGAGAGCGTGGCCGGAAGTATGCGCCGTCCGGGCGTACAGCCAATCTCGTTGACCGGGCGTGAAGGAGACAGCCCCGGCGAATTCACGCGCTCGGAGCTGCCCTGGAACGCGTGGCGCACGCTCACCTGAAAGCGCAAGGCAAAGCCCGCGTCATCGACGGCGCACAGCGCTCCCTCCGGCGTCTCACGCACCGGCCGATCCTTCGCAAGTTCGCGCCGAATCGCTTCGAGCGCGTCGGCGTCGGCAACGCCGTACACGGTCTCGCGCAGTTGCGCCCCGGTCTCCAACGGCGACGGCAGAGCAGGATCGTCCTCACGTCGAATAACGACGGACGTGCCGTCGGCCGCCTCGAAGCGACCGCCGCGCTCGTCGACGCCGGCCGGTACGAGTCCGTAGTCCGTGAAGTAGCGGTTGCAGGCCGCAACATCCTTGGCGCCGAAGACCAGCGCATCCAATCCGACGATGTTCATGCTTGAGCCTTCCTAAGAAGTGAAAAGGCCTGCGCGGCACCGGCATGCACGCGCA
>Ga0326726_10003414_pt1 | contig 14571 bp, 17 predicted proteins | sample MHFenrmetagenome_2_FD_207603 | JGI IMG/M metagenome (GOLD analysis project Ga0326726, IMG submission 207603) | Lab enriched peat soil microbial communities from Michigan Hollow, Ithaca, NY, United States - MHF15MN | ecosystem: Environmental > Terrestrial > Soil > Wetlands > Peat | place: USA...
TGGTGACGTTGACTGCTTCGGCGAATCCTGGGTATTCGTTTGGTTATTGGAGTGGTGATGCTTCTGGGACGAATCCTGTGGTGACTGTGACGATGACTGGTGATAAGTCGGTTGTTGCTCATTTCACGCATGATGTGTGTACGTTGTCGGTGAGTGTTGATCCTGTTGTTGGTGGGTCTGTTGGTGCGGTTCCGTCTCCTCCGTATTATTATGGTGATGTGGTGACGTTGACTGCTTCGGCGAATCCTGGGTATTCGTTTGGTTATTGGAGTGGTGATGCTTCTGGGACGAATCCTGTGGTGACTGTGACGATGACTGGTGATAAGTCGGTTGTTGCTCATTTCACACAAAATGGGTACACACTAACGATTATCATCGATGGTCAAGGGACCGTCGTAAAGGATCCGGAGCAAGCCACATATGCGTATAACAGCATAGTTGAACTTACTGCAGTAGCTGATGCAAACTGGGTTTTCAGCTCATGGAGTGGAGACCTCTCCGGTAACGAAAATCCTCAAAATATCACCATGAACGCAAATAAAACAGTGACTGCTCATTTCACATATACCGGGGATGATACGATACCTCCTGTCGTCAAAATAGTTAAACCCATCGACAACGGTATTTACATCTTTAACAAGTTAATCCTTTCCCTTAAAACGATTCAGATGCCTATGATTGTCCAAATGGTAACCATCGAAGTAAACGCATCTGACAATGAATCGGGCATTGACCATGTAGAATTCTTCATCGACGGAGTATCAAAAAGCATTGACACCTCAGCGCCATATTCATACGACTGGAGAGAGATACAGTCTGGAAAACATACAATAACCGTGAAAGCCTACGATAATGCGGGAAACAACGCAACAAGCCCTGACCTTTTAGTGTTTAAATGGAGATTCCATCCGATGCTCGTCGTACTAATCCTTCTTCTTGGTTTAGTATGGCAAAATGAAAAACCAACTACCACCACCACTACCACTTAAACATTCGATCAGATTTAAGATAAGAATCGAACTATTAAAAATTTCTTTTTTATTTTTTTTAAATTAAACTATAACAATTGATATATTAAAGTAGATTACTTCATAAAAATTAAAAAATTCTATTATCTAAGGGGAGTTGTTAATTAAACGCTAAGAAATTTAAAACCACAATCCTTTCATTTTTACCAATCTTTCTCCTTTCCGTCCATATCCTTTAAATATTGCTTCTTCATTCGGACTTCTCATGGCAGTATGGCAAGGTAACTCAAAAAGAAGCATGACCGGACGACGTATTCGATATGCACGGAATAAAAGACGATTCGAAATAGGCAGGGAAAGTCACCTGACCACCATTGGAGCCATGAAACGCAAACCGTTCAGAACCAGAGGGAACAATAAAAAATCTCGCGCTCTCACTGCAGATACCGCCTATGTTATCGACCCCAAAACCAACAAAACCGTAAAAACAGAGATTGTAACAGTCGTCGAAAACTCAGCAAACATCCATTATGTCCGACGAAACATTATGAACAAGGGTGCGATTATCAATACGAAAATCGGTAAGGCAAAAATAACCTCTCGACCTGGACAAAGCGGTGTGATCAACGCAGTACTACTCTCGAAATAAAGCTGTCGTGGTCTGAATGGTCTCCAGAGATGATAAGAAATACGTGATCTACCCAATATATTTTGATCGGTCCATCTCTCGTTTGAAAGGACGAAAAGTCTCGCAGAAACATGCGGTAGAAAAACCTTCTTTGGAGAACATCGCGAAAGCAGCAAAATCACTTGGATTAAACCCTATTTTGGAAAAAAATGCTACTCATTCGTCTACACCCTGGAAAAGGGAAGGGCGCATCCTTATTGAAAAAAAAGGACCAAAAAGCAAACTTCTCCTGCAGCTCTCAAACCGACTGTAGGGGAAGAAAGTATATAATCTAAACATAGCATTCTGATAAAACTCTCTTGGAGCTGGGTTATGGAACAATCAGGACAACAATACGATGAAGCAAGTACGATTTTTTCTCCTGATGGAAGATTATATCAAGTGGAATATGCACGAGAAGCAGTCAAGAAAGGCTCCACAACCATGGGCTTCAAATGGAAGGATGGAGTACTGCTCCTGGCGCACAAACCAGAAACCAGCAGGTTGGTTAATCTACGATCTCTTGAGAAGATCTATCAAATTGATAACCATATCGCCTGCGTCGCAACAGGCTTAGTCGCCGATGGACGACACCTGGTTGAAATCGCACGTGAAGAAGCACAATGGAACAAAGTCCGCTATGACGAACCCATCTCCGTCAAAGAGCTTGTCAATATCCTCTGTGATTATAAGCATCTGTATACCCAGTTTGATGGTGTTCGACCGTTTGGTGTGGTGCTCCTTGTAGGTGGTATTGATTCCACCGGAAAATATTTATTTTCAACAGATCCATCAGGCGCTTATCTCGGGTACAAAGCGGTTTGTGAAGGCAAAAAAAGCGATGATGCAATGACTCAGTTTACAAAAAACTATACTTCGGATATCTCCTTGAATCAAGCACTTGAACTTGGATTTCAAACAATGAAAAAGATCACCAAACCCAAATTCAACGCAGAGATGGTCGAAGCAGCGGTTATTGATGAAAAAACCGGGTATTATAAGCTCTCACCAGAGGCATTAAAGAAAGTAGCGGAAAAACATACCTCTGAGCAAAAAGAATAAGTCCTTATCCGTTTTTTTTACTTATTTTCCTTTTCGATGCATTTGGAACAGCTTATGTCGATGGTAGGGAAACATCGCGTCTCCTACGGATCGGATATCCTCCACTGAATAAAACGCATGGGGATGGATCTTGTGGATTTTATTGAGTATGTCATGAAGGTCCTCTCGACGGATTACTGCGAAGATGATCTTCACCGGACCATTAAGTCCCTCTGCATCATGGGTGGTGACCCCATATTCCGATTCCCTGAGGGATTTAATGAGTTCTGAGGCGTCATGTTTGCAGATGATCCGTACCATGACCATGCCAATAGATAATTTTTCCTCAATGAGCATACCGATAAAAGCACCCATGGAAAATCCACCAGCGTACGCCAGGGAACAAGTCAGGTTGTTCAGGTTCTGCATGATTTGGCCGATAGCAAGCAGCCAGACATTGATCTCTACGAACCCTACAAGCGGTGCAATGTATTTGAGTCCATGGGAGACAAAGATAATCCGGAGGGTCCCAAGGGATACGTCGATGAGTCGAGCTGCGAAAATCAAAAGGGGAAGAATGACCCATTTGAAGATATCCGAGTTATAAAATGCTAGTGCATCCATGTTATTTCCCTTATGTTATCTTATAGAGACTGTCTAAAGGTATCTTTTTCCCCTCTATAAATCTTTATTTTTTTCCTGCACTTTTTTAAAAGTAAGGGGATGTAGCGTAGTAGAAAAGTCAATATAAATCTTTTTTGATATCTTTTCTTATCATTCTTTGGTACGTATCTATGAAAAAGAAGGGAAAGACTATCATAAAAAAAAGACGGGTCATATTTTCAAAAACAAAGATGAAAAAGAAAATTCATCCTACCATTCAGAAAGTCATGGTTGGTGAAGATGAGTTTTGTCCCACATGTATGGAATGGCGATCGTTTGATGAATTGACGGGTAAATGTAAAGTCTGTGGACGTATCATTAAGAAGATTGGTGAGGCGAGAAAAATCACCGATGAGTATGATCTGAAAGATTTTTCAAACGAGCATGATGAACCGGCAGATTCTGGGGAGTTTTAGTATTAATAATTATATGATAAATGTTGTAAATATATAAGAATAACTTATTAAGCATTCTAATTAACATTAAAATTTCGTGTTAACATAGCACATAGATTAAAGCCTATAACATTGCTAGAATTTATCTAGCATATTCGAAAAAATATTTAATAATTTGATAGAGATTATTTAGCATGGTCAATATTACAAATCTTTTTAAATTCACAATCGCTAGCAATTTTTAGATGGATGTACAAATAATACGAGCAGCAATTTATACTAGAGTATCTACTGAAGAGCAAGCAAAAGAAGGATTTTCACTTGATGCACAACTTGACAAACTTAGATCCTATTGTAAAGCACGCGATTGGGTGATTACAGGAGAATATATCGATGATGGATACTCGGGTAGAAAAATAAAAAGACCTGCTTATCTAAAAATGATGGACGAGATGGATAAATGGGATGCAATTCTGGTTATTAAAATGGACAGAATTCATAGAAACCAAAAAAATTTCATGTTCATGATGGAACAGCTTAATAAAAATAAAAAAGAATTTGTATCAATGAGTGAATCTTTTGATACCTCTACTGCAATAGGACGTTTTGTGATGAATATTATTCAAGGAATTGCTCAACTAGAATCAGAACAAATCGGTGAACGCGTATACATTGGTATGGAACAAAAAGCAAAAACAAATGGTGGCGTGCTAGGATTTAACATACCGTATGGTTATGATTATCAAGATGGAAAATTAAATATTAATCCGGAAGAAGCTCCCGTGATAAAGAATATTTACTTCTGGTATTTAGATGGAAAAAGCATGGGGGAAATAGTAGAAATGCTTAATGATGCCAAAGTTCCTACGAAAAATCAGGGGATTTGGGCGAAAAAGATGATTTCTACGATATTAAAAAATCCAATCTATTGTGGATATCTTCATTGGGAAAAATATGTGAACAAGAGTGATCACGAACCAATTATACCTTTTCAATCTTTCAACTCAGTGCAACAATTCATCGCCCATCAGGGCGGCAATCCTGCAAATTTTTTGACAGAATGAACCTCAAATCAGTTACTCTCGGACTACCAAAGGTAACTTATTTCAAGCGTAAAATATAAGTAACACCTCCCATATATTTGGTCTTATCACATCTATGGGGTGATTTAAATATCAAAATATAGAGTCGCTTTTTACATTCGAGTAAGTATCGGAGAACAAACCAAAGGTTATAGTCTAGATGGGCAGAAATCAATTCTCGCCTCTTGGGCGACACATATGGGTTGGACCTGGGTAAAAACATATTTTGATGAAGCAAGTGCAAAAGATACAAACAGAGAAAAATTCCAAGAGATGATAACCGATGCGAAAAATGGTCTTTTCGACGGTATATGCATAGTAGATAGCGATAGATTTAGTAGATCCACAAAAGATATGCTAACTCTTATGGATGATCTCCTCACGTATGATGTAAAATTACATATTCACAACCTCCAACATATTGATATTTACAGTGAACAAGGAAGATTTATGCTTACAAATTTAGCAGCATTTAGCGAATTTTTCAGAGGACAATTAGCTACAAAGATTCGTGCAGGTGTAAAACAAAAGATGAAAAACGAATGGTTTGGCCAAGCTCCTTATGGATATTCAATTTTATCAGACACTATTGGTACTCGTAAAAAAAATACACGTTTAATAGAAAATGAAGAAGAGCAGAAAATATTAACAATTATGAGACAGTTGAAAACAGAAGAGAAAAGTTATAGCGAGATTGCAAATTACCTCAATGAAAATGGAATACCAACTCGTTTAAAAAGAGATGGAAATAAGTGTAATTGGTATCCGTCTACAGTCCGCAATATTCTGACACGCGGAGTTATTAAGGTAAATATAACAGCGAATCCTTGATACTTTTTCTTAAAATTTTTATAAAGATTTTCATGTCATATTACCATGCTAGACTTAATCAAGCATAAATAATGTATACTTTGCTAGACTTTCTCAAGCAAATTGCATGATAATATTTAGCATATAATATTGACTATTGTTAACACGTCTAAATTATATTAAAATAGAAGCTTAACAAATTAGCTAATTATAACTACAAACATTATTTTGTTAATGCTAAATCTAAAATTGAAGATTTTACAAATTATTTCAAAGATGAAATAATTTAATTAACAAAAGATTTCAAAAAAACGGATATCATAATATCCCACAAAGAAAAAAACACTAAGAATCATTATAGTACCTTTTCATTGAAAAAATACACAAATAGATTACGAAAAAAATTCAAAACATAAGCTTTTTTCCAAATATTTTTTTAACAAAATATCTAAATACAAGACTTTCAATATAAATTACGATTCCTATGAAAACAGAAAATAAAATAATATTTTTAACTGTGCTTCTAGTGGGAAGTCTCATGATAACCCCAGTACTAGCAAGCACAACACAAGCAGGATATCAAACCAAATCGGAAAGTAAAAACCTTGAAACCATAACAGTAGACTTCATCGACGTTACCGGAGCAATCCCGATAAAAAAAGAGATCACCATGTCCAAAGTAGAATGGTATGCAATCACACAGGAGCTTCAAGCGATCTCACCTTCTGAGAAAACCATGAGGGGAAAATTTGCAGCTCAGATAACAATCTTTCAGAAACACCACCTTATTTCCGAGGACACAAACATCGATACTCTTCTAGTGAAATTCAACAAAAGAACAAATAATGGGCTATTCAGATCGTTACATGAAAGAGTACCAAAAAGTCTACCCCTTAATAATTCCATCTTCAGCTCACTAAGTGCAATATCGTTCACATTGGAAAATGAAAATGGGTCAACGCTGGTGTTCGGATTAAATACGTTCATTAATATTATTGGTTTTAATATTGTAAGCCTCCATAAAGGATACGCACCGGACGGGATCCAAACAACTGGGTTGATTTCAGATTCAGTACCACCTGGACAATATGCTGGTTTTATCTTCGGTTTCTTTGGGTATTGGTTTGGGGAGAAAATATCAACCGGGGTCTACTCAAACCTGACTGTAGCAGGATTAGCCATCATAACAGCTTGGGTACCGGTCTCATAAACGTATCCTAAAGACCTTACATGTCATCTGAGGACTACAATGATTCCGATGTTGCAGTCCGAAGGCTTTCTTTTATCGCGTAATAGAGTTCGATAAAATGGTCCGGATGATAGGATAATTTCGCCTGTCGTAACCCTGGGATTCCTAGGTCTTCTTCACGGTCGATAAAAGGAACAAGATGACGGACTCTTTGGGCTGTCTCCATGTTGATCGCTTTGTAAATCCCATCATAATCAGGGGAGCCTTTCTCAAAATGGACAACCACGGTATCCGCATTCATTTTTTCATAGACCGCAATAGCTTGAATCGTTTCATCAATACGTAACGCGAGTCCTTTGAGGTTGAAATCAAAAAAATGTTTCATCGAATAGAGTATGGCCTTTCGCTCGTTTTCTAGTAGTTCATCAGATCCGCAGTCTTTCCAAAGACACCATCGTTTCAGAAATTCGTGTACCTCAGCCATATTTTTTTCTGTGATCTCCTCTGTTATGTAGGAAAAATTTTTTGTAAATTTATTGAGTCGATTCCGTATCTTCCCATATTTTGTTCCAGGGAGTTCTGCTAGATCTGATGCACGGTATACGTAATCAAAAAAATCTCTGTCCTCTTCAACTTTTATGGTAGGAAACTGTGTTGTGAGGAGATTTTTCTCTTCTTGTTTGATAAATCCAAAGATGCTGTCTTCTTTTTCCGCAAGCCTCATGACTTGTTTGAACACATCGATATTGAATTTTCCAGAGGGGGGATGCAGAACCGTTCCATTGTTATCTTTACTTAAAATGATGATATTGTCATCGATCTTCGCATATCGATATTCAACGTACTCTCCCCAGCTTATCATCGTGGTAAATAATTCGCCGCTATGCATCGGTGGGTAGTGTTTGTAATGGGTATCGAATATAGTTTTATCCTCGAGACGAATTTTTTTAAGATCCTCAAGAGACAACATGCATTATTTCTCCATTGTGTACAGCATAGGAATATGTTGTTCCATTGTTTTGAAACCAAGGGATGTGTAGAACTGGCTGCTTCCTGGTTCTGCGATTAACCCTATCCATTGAATCCCTTTTGAGACACAAAATTCTATTAATGTGTTGACTATTTTTTTCCCTAGCTTCTGGCCTCGATACGAAGGAAGAACCACGAGGTCCTGGATGTATGCATCAGAGACGCCATCAGATAAAACTCGGCCCATGCCGATTGATGTACCTGTTTTGTTATCGATAGCGACCGCAAAGGCAAAACTCCCTTGTAGTAACTGAGGAATTCCTTCTTTATCAAAGGTATCTTTCCACCAGCCGCCTGCTTTGTACAACTGGACGATTTCGTCAACTGGCCAGGTAGTGACAAGACGTATTTCTATCTGTTTTTTCTCCATAAAAAAATCCAATATGTTTCGGTAAATTAACAGGAGCTGTGTTCAATAGCGGTATAGGGACATGCGTTGACACAAGCGCAGCATTCGATGCATTCCCCTATTTTTTTTGCGACAGCTTTTCCGTTGACAAGTTCAAAAATTTCAACGGGACAGGCGGTGACACATTCACCTGAGCCTTTGCATTTATCATAATCGACGGTGATAGTGATATTCCCTTCTTTGAATTCTTTTTTCATAAGATGTTTACCTCCTTTTTGACACAGTCTGTAACAACTACTGTTATTTTAGATTTCTTGTTGGTTTTTCCCGTAGCTTGTGAATAAATATCAAGGTTTTTTTATAGAAAACAGCGCTGTACAGAACCAAAAGGCTAATCATCCTCTTCTTCATTCGTCATGTCTGAGGGATTTCATTGCTACAACGAGCCAACGAATTAGCAGCTATTATACGAAAATCTTCAGAGATCCATATCGTTACCCATATCGATGCGGATGGGATTACTGCTGGAGCAATCGCCTCAGAGACCCTCCGGAGACTTGGAAAGGAATATTCCATTGTATGTATCAAACAACTTGATGAAGTGACCATAAATAAGCTTTTGAATGAAAATCATGAGCTTGTCTGGTTTACCGACTTAGGAAGTGGGATTAGCACTCAGTACCCGGAGATAAAGAAAATCATCACCGATCATCATGAATGTCCTCCCGATTCGGATACCTCTTTTCATTTCAATCCTCATTTGTTTGGACGAGATGGTTCATACGAACTGAGTGGTGCTGGTGCTACCTATCTTGTCTCCAAGGCTCTCAGTCAAAAAAACAAGGATTTATCATGTCTTGCAATCGTTGGCGCTATTGGTGATCTTCAGGATAGGCGGTTCTGTGAGCTTCGTGGAATGAATACAGAGATTGTGAAAGATGGTGTTGAGGCCGGAGTGCTTCAAACAATCAAAGATATTAGGTATTTTGGTAAGGAAACACGGCCTCTTGCGAAGCTCCTTCAGTATGCAACTGACCCGTTGATCCCTGGTGTGAGCGGTCGTGAGGATGCCTCTGTCGCTTTTTTGCAGGAGCTCCAGATCGAACTAAAGGAGAGGGACACCTGGAGGACCTGGGTCGATCTTCGGAAAGAAGAGAAGAGGAAGATTATCTCAACGATTATTCAGATGTTGCTTGCGAAAGGTTTTGGGTATCAGGTTGCGGCACAAGTCTTAGGGGAATCTTACCTGCTCTGTCATGAAGAAGAAGGTACAGAGCTGCATGATGCAAAAGAGTATGCAACCCTTCTGAACTCGACCGCACGCTATGGTCAGTATGAGGTCGGTCTTCAGGTTTGCCGGGGGGATCGTGGGAAATGGTTAAAAGAAGCGTTAAACCTCCTTAGTGGCCATCGTCATAATCTTGTCGAGGGTCTGCAGTTCGCCAGGGAGGAAAAAATCCAGAAACGCACCTACCTTCAGTATTTCCACGCTGGTGATGGTATTCGTGATACGATCATTGGTATTGTCACGAATATGATGTTAAACACGGAGGATGTTGATAAGGAACTCCCTCTTATCGGTTTTGCTCATACCGAGAACGGGGAGGTAAAAGTCTCTGCCAGAGCGACACAACACTTGGTTGACCGTGGGTTGGACCTTGCCTCGGCACTCACCGTTGCTGCAAAGGAGTTACACGGCATCGGTGGAGGTCATAATATCGCGGCTGGAGCAACCATCCCGAAAGGAAAAGAAGAAGAGTTCCTGCAGGCAGTGGAACGAGAAATAAAACTTCAGCTTGTCTCTTGAGAGGTTTTATACACCTTCTCAATCGTGACTTCAAAGAGTAATGTCTCTCCTGCGAGTGGCTCTAAACTGTATCCCGCTTTTGTAATGTCCTCTCCATAGAAATAAGAGATGTACATAGCTGGGATATCTTTATAGACACGAGGAAGGGTAAACGTTCTATTAAACGTCAGCACCTTATAGACATCAAGATAGCTTGGCTCTGTGCTTTGGTCATTGGTGACCGTGACATTGATGATATCACCAATGATAGAATTGATATGGATCGTGATATTGACCATCCCAGTAGATCCTTGGGTTTGGAACGTGTAATTCTGGCCGACTATCGGTGAACAGACAACAGTTATTGTTGTATCGTCCCATGATGCGGTGGTTACATTTGGGAAAATCAGCATTTGTTTTTCCCCGTATCGCACATCTTTTACAACATCTGACAGATTGGTGCTTTTTGTTGGTGTAGTGCTCACGGTAACGTTCGTATCGGTGATATTGGTAATGTGGGTGGAGTTTTCCCAGATGTAATAGGGTGGAGGATAGATGACCATCTCTGTTTCATTGGTACTCTGCAGATTATTGATCACCAGTTGAGGCATGGTAAAATTCCCTAGGTTTTCCATCTGTATCCATCTGACACTGAGATTCTCGCTGGTGTAGTTCGTCACTTCGACGGTCTGGTTCATCCCGAACGCGAAGTATTGGCTCTTAAAAATCGCTCCAACACCAAATTTATTTTCCCCGTAGGCTTTCGCAGGAGGAATAGGGCCAATTATTTTTGTTTGCCCTTCTTGCATTCCAATGATTCCATCCATGAATCCTTCAATCATACCAGCGGTATAGCCTGACTTTGGTGATGTAGCTGTTTTATTGTAACTGACAAACACCTTTAGTGGTGTTCCACCTGTTTTATTTGCAGTGCTATTATATGATGAATCAAAAACCGTGTTATTTGATGCGTAACGACCTATGTAGTTGATATCAGCGCAATCACCCTCTGCTATTGTGAGTTTCTCCTTGAAGAGATTTTCAAAAATATCTGTATTGACCGCAATCAGAAAAACTGATAGAGCTGCGATGACGATAATCACTAGCGCGATAAGGGCGATTTTTTCCTTCTGCATGAGCGTGCTGAATGAAATTGATATATATTAATCTAAGCCTGTCGTTCTCTCCACATAAAACTGAGACATGTTTTAATCAATTTTGCTCCGAGAACCGCGGTTTGTCCTTGATCATAAGGTGGGCAGACTTCGACGAGATCGCATCCAATGAGCTGTGGAGAAAACGCTTCGATGATTTCTATCACCTGCATCGGAGTCAACCCGAAGGGTTCCGGTGTGCTTGTTCCTGGTGCGTACGCAGGGTCGACGACATCGATATCCAACGTCAGATATATTTTTTTTCCTTTCAGAAGTGTTTTTGTCTGTTGGATGATTTTCTTCATCCCTGTATTGTTGATGGTAAATGCATCACGGAAAAAAAGCTCTTGTTTTTGTGCTACCTCATATTCTTCTTTTTCTGCGGACCGGATGCCTAACACCGCGATATTCTGGAGAGGAATATGGTCTGCGATTCGCCGAATCACACACGCATGGTTATAGATATCGTTTTTGTATTCCTGTCTATAATCCATGTGTGCATCAAGTGAGAGGACTGCGATATCCTTGGGGAACGCTGAGACGATCCCTGGGGTGATCGAATGATCCCCTCCGATAGCAATCGGGATTTTCTTCTTTTGTAACACTGTCGAAGTAAATTTTTTTACTGTTGTGAATAACTCTTTGGAGTTCAGCTTTTGAACATTAAGATCACCGTAATCATGGACGAGGATGTCTTTAAAATTCATTCCGGTTCGCAAATCGTATCGCTCAAAGTTCCAGCTCGCCTGACGTATCTCCGAGGGTCCTTTATCTGCTCCATGACGGAAGGAGGATGTTTTTTCAAATGGCACTCCAAAGAAAATAAATGACGCAGCCTCGAAGCTTGATTCAGCGTCTGCAAAATAATCTGGAAACTCCATAATGACCGAAGCCTATACAATTCCTTTTTGAAAATATTACACTCTTGTGATTTTTCGTTTCCCCATCGCCTGCAAATACAGGATTTCTTTTCCTGGTTCCAATTGGCCTTTGAGGTCTTCTGGTATGGGCATTTCAAAAGTCTCATAGGTCTCCATATCCATGAGCTGGACCACATCAGCACCCATCAACGCGAGGATCTGGGCGCTCCGCTTGTCTATGATAGGAACTCCAACCTTGTGTTTCACAGGGTGGACGACACTGCGTTTCTGCTCATCGAAGATACCGACAGCATCAATCCGTGCTTTTGCCTCACCATGCTTCCCTGGTTTTGATGTAGAAATACTCTGGATCTTGCATGGTTCTTCATCTATCAATACATATCGACCTACTTTTAATTCTCGTACTTCAGCCATTTCTTTCATGCTGTTTCACCTTTTGGGAGTTTATAGACAATATCATGCTCCCGAACCTTGTCTTTAACCTTGATTCCGATTGCATCACCTGTTTTTGCGATTTGAACAGGGACTCGGTTGATCTCCATCTGGTCAATGAGTTGGGTAAAATCTGTATGAGCGCCGACGAAATGTACCGTATCCCCAATTTTAAGCTCACCTTCAGTGATTTTCATAGCGGCAACGCTGATATGTGAGAAGAAATGTTCTACGATCCCGATTTTTTCTTCTACCATAGCTATTCACAAATCCCTAATGGAAAAAGGTATACTTATACCTGTCACCTTTCTCCTTATTATGCGACCAGTTCATAGATTGCTTTTTTCCCGTGTTTTGTACAAATAAACGCTTCCCAGTTAACATCCCAAAGCATCTCGTTTTTACATTCAGGGCAGGCCAGACTTTCAATGACCGTCCGTTGGCTTTTCACCCGTGTTTTTACAACTTGAGCCTGCACTTTCTTACCTGGGTCTAATGAATTAATGACATAGACGGTGCCCTCGAGCGGTAAATAGGGAGTACTATCAGTTTTCATTCGTTTTTTCCGGTAGGCTTTCATTTGGATCTTATATTTTTCCATCATTGTTTGTCTTCGGCCCATAGTTTCACCACAATATTTGGATAAAAGGAATAACATGTTTCTTTATTAAGCTCTTTCTCTATTGCGAGACTAGACATGACCATTGAACAATTTGAGTTAGATCCTCAGATTCAGGAAATTCTAAAGAATCAGGGGATTACCGACTTCTATCCTCCTCAGGCTGAGGCATTGCCATATGCGTTACGGGGAGACCATCTTGTTTTGTCTATCCCGACTGCTGCAGGAAAAAGTTTGGTTGCATATCTAGCGATTGTTCAGCGGTTAAAACAGGAAGGGGGAAAAGCCCTCTATATCGTGCCACTTCGTGCGCTTGCTCGGGAGAAATACGAGGATTTAAAGGCATTTGAAAAACTGGGGTTGAAAATCGGTATTTCTACGGGGGAGTTAGATGAATCTGATGTGCGTCTTTCCAAATACGATGTCATTGTCTGTACATCTGAGAAGGCTGATTCGCTGCTCCGGCATGGACTGCATTGGCTGGATAAAATCAAGGTGCTTGTGATAGATGAGATTCATTTAATCCATGATCCTACCAGAGGTCCGACGCTTGAGGTGATTATAGCTCAGATCAAAGCACTCAACCCCCGGACGCAACTGATTGCGCTTTCTGCGACCATAAAAAACGCTGTGGAGCTCGCAGACTGGTTAGGAGGAAAACTCATCCAATCCGACTGGAGGCCGGTTGTACTCAAGGAAGGCGTTTTTTTCCACAATACGATAAAATATAATGATAGCTCAACGAAAAAGATAGCGGGTGATACAAAGAAAGCATTAGAGTTATTGGTTCAAGAATCCCTCAAGGATGGAGGGCAAACCCTGATCTTTGTGAATAACCGGAAATCCACGGTATCGCTCGCGAACCGTTTATCAAGCGTCGTTGCGGAGCTTCTTACCGAGACGGAGAAAAAACAGCTGAAAAAATTAGTTAGTTCGATGAAACATGAACAAGCTGAAATCGCAAGTATTGAACAATCACTGGTCACCAGTGTCGAGAATGGTGTGGCGTTTCATCATGCTGGTCTGGAGAGTAACCAACGCCGGCTGGTGGAGCAAGGGTTTAAAGACCATCAGATTAAATGCATCGTTGCAACTCCAACGCTCGCTGCCGGTGTCAACATCCCTGCGCGTCGTGTCATCATCCGGGATTTATGGCGATATGATGAGAATTTTGGTATGGCCCCTATCCCTATCCTTGAGTATAAGCAACAGGCTGGTCGTGCAGGTCGACCTCGGTATGATACGGTGGGGGATGCGATCACGATAGCAAAAGATAGCAATCAACGAGATCAGATTTTCTATAATTACATCTTAGCGGATACAGAGCCTATCTATTCGAAATTAGGGAGTCAATCCGCGTTACGCATGCATCTTCTTGCTGCGATCGCGACACAATTCGTCCATAATGCTGAGGAGATGTACAAATTCATCCAAAGTACATTCTACGCCTATCAAACCGATGAGTTTACCATTAAAAAAGAGGTTGATGCAGCCGTGGAATTCCTC
>Ga0326726_10003416_pt1 | contig 14565 bp, 10 predicted proteins | sample MHFenrmetagenome_2_FD_207603 | JGI IMG/M metagenome (GOLD analysis project Ga0326726, IMG submission 207603) | Lab enriched peat soil microbial communities from Michigan Hollow, Ithaca, NY, United States - MHF15MN | ecosystem: Environmental > Terrestrial > Soil > Wetlands > Peat | place: USA...
CGCGCAGTTCTTCGATCAGGCGCTTTCCGTGGAATCGGCATTCTACTGGCCGGACCCGGCGCGCGGGATGCACGAGATCTTCCGCGTGCTGCGTGAAGGCGGCAAGGCCTGGGTGCTGATTAATTTTTACCGCGAGAATCCGCACTCGCAGCACTGGGCCGAGGTCGCGACGGTGCCATTACAACTGCTCTCCGGCGAAGAGTGGGCCGCATTGTTTCGGGACGCGGGGTTCACGGACGTAGCTTGGGAGCGCATTCCCGATCCGACGCCGGCGCCGGAGGCCTACACTGGCCGGTGGTTCCGCGATGCCGAGCAATTGCGCGCCTTCCGCCAAACCGGCGCGCTGCTGGTGCACGGCGTCCGGCCCAAGCTCTAGTTAGGGATTGCCCCACATGCGGTATTCAAAGCTCAGATAAAGGATGAGTCCGCGCTCGCCTCTGCTGGGGCCGACGCCTACGGGCATGGCGACACCGGGGACGATCTGCAGGCCGTCCGCGAAATTGTGCGACCAGCGAAGCCCCGGGCTGATCAGCACGACGTTCGAGCGGTGCGTGACTCCGGGCGCGGTGATTTCCGCGAAGTTGATCCAGAGGGTTTCGAGCATGAGATTGAGCCGCGGGTGCACGTTGAAGACGAAGCTCTGCGCTGCGTTGTAGGCCGTCGCGGAGGCGCGGTCGCCGAATTCGTTGCGGGCGTGCGGTGTGTGCGTGATGCCCAGGTTGACGTGCGTGGAGAGGCGGGGATGCACGGCAAAGCTGAACGGCAGGCCGGCTTGCACGCTCGTGCCGCCGAGGCCGCGTCCGAACCGCGGCTTGCCGGACGGCAGCAGGACGCTGATACGCGGCGCAAAAGCGAAGCGGGCGTCCGCTGAGCCGAGCAGTTGATAACGATAGTTGACAGCCGTGTCGCCGAACCCGGCTCCGGAACCGGTGAAGCTGCCCGCTCGGACGCCAGCAGCCGTGAAGCTCAACTGGTGGCGCGGAAAGCGCGGGACGGACCATTCTTGCGTAAAGGTGAAGATCCAGTCCTTGCTGTTCCAGAAACGGGAGAGGCTGCTGATGTGCTGGACGACGCCGGCTTCCTGGTTGTAGGCCTCTTCCAGAAGGAAGCTGTTGTCCTGGATCATGGCGTCAGCCGGGACGGGGATGGCCTGCGCGCGGCCGGATGGTGCTGCCGCGGTAAGGGTAAGTAGACCGGTCAGAACAGCGGCAGCAACCGAAATGTTAACCTTCATTATCGCGATACATTAACTTAGGTTAACCTGTGAGGTCAATGGCGGGGCACGGTGGAGTTGACGCTGTCTGTAGCAACGGACCCGTTGCGACGGAGCCGAACCCCGCACCCTTGGAAATCGAAGGGAGCGGCACCCGCCGCTCTCGTGCGATGGGCTTGGGTGCCATGAGGGCAGTGATAGCTAGTCCTCGGCACAAACTGTTACCGCGGAACAAATGTCTCTGCAATTAGGCAGGGTGAGGGTCAAATGGTTTTCCCACGTCCGTTGCGCATCAACCTTGCACTTGAGCAAGAACCGATACTCTCTATCTTCTTCATACGATTTTAGCTTTTGGGAATACGTCAAGTGCGGTGGTGAAAGCAAGTACGGGTCCGCGTCCCTCAACTCATCTTTTGTATACTCCACAGGCGCTATAAAAGCAGAATCGAGAGCCAAGTCGTGGCTCCGCCACACTATCTTTACCCGCTCCAATAGCACCAAAGGACTATCGATGCGAACCACAAATCGACCATACTTCTGCGCCAAGCTAGTGATGTTCGTCTCGGGGTGCGAGGTGCAAAAGGCGTAATAGCGATTCAGAGAGGAAACCGTGGAGTGGATGGGCTGCGGAGCCCTAAAATAGACGGATGATTGCCCCTCGGTATCGTCTCTGCGTAAGTCTTCGATTCCACGGTAATACTCCAGAATGCTAAACCTAATCGCGCCCGTCACGAACTGATCAGCGAATTCCTCTTTTTCAAAGAACCGAAGCAGACTACTAGGTACAGTTACCAATGCAAGTACCCTCAGAGGGGCATCTGCAGCACGCCCATATACCTGCAGAAGTGTACATCGGAACCGCGGAGACCAGGCTGGAGAATAAACGCATTAGACCAGTCTTGCGGCGATGGCTATCGGTCGGGCCAAGTCCTGAGAAGACGGCTTATCGCAAACTCACGCTCGATTGCCCACCCGATTGCCGGGCTGCCGGGGGTCGTGCTAGCATCCCGGCTTTCCGGCAGCCAGGGGCGCCGTGGGGACAACGGCGCCGCGCCGATCCGCAGTCGGGGCTGACGGGACTCACGGGGTAAACCAATGAAATCCTATAGCACCGCTTTCCTTCGCAATGTCGGCATTGTCGGCCACGGCGATACCGGGAAGACGCAACTGGTGTCGTCGTTGCTGTTTACGGCGGGGATGACGCAGCGCTTCGGGAAAGTGACCGATGGCAGCACGGTCACCGACTGGGACGAGGAAGAGATCGCGCGGAAAATCTCGATTCAGACCGGCATCGCCTATGCGGAATGGGCCGCACCCGGGCAGAGCGAAAAAAACAAGCTCAATTTCCTGGACACGCCGGGATACAGCACATTCGTGAACGAGACGCGCACGACGCTGATCGCGGCCGATGCGTCGCTCATCGTGGTGGACGCGTTGGCGGGCGTGCAGGTGGTGACGGAAAAGGTGTGGGACTTCTGCACGGAGTACGAACAGCCGCGCGGGCTGGTGATCAACCGGATGGACCGCGAGTTGGCGAATTTCGATCACTCCATGGAATCGCTGCAGCAGGTGTTTGGGCGGAACGTGGTGCCGATCCAACTGCCCATCGGCGCGGAAAAGAATTTTCGCGGCGTGGTGGACCTGATTTCGATGAAAGCGCTGGTCTACACGCCCGATGGCGACGGCCGCGGCAAGGTCGAGGAAATCCCGGCGGAGCTGGCGGAAGCGGCCAAGACCGCGCACGAGGCGCTGGTGGAGATGGTGGCCGAGGGCGACGACAAATTGATGGAGGAATTCTTCCAGGAGGGCACTCTGCCGGTGCAGGATCTGCTGGTAGGCCTGAAACTAGCGGTGCAGGCGCGGCGCATCTTCCCGGTGATGCTGAGCTCGGCCCTGCACAACATCGGCAGCGACGCTATTCTGAGTACCCTGGTGCAGATCTTCCCGGACCCAGCCGCGCGGGGCAAAGCCAGCGGCACCAGCGAACCGGCCGGCAAAGGGCAGCCGGTCGAGCGCGCGATCAAGGATTCCGAGCCGGTGTCTGTATTTGCTTTCAAAACGTTCTGGGACGCCTTTGCCGGTCGGATCACTTATTTCAAGGTGATGTCGGGAATATTGAAGAACGACGCGACGCTGGTGGATTTCACGCGCGGGACCAGCGAGCGCTTCCAGCACATCCAGGCGATGCAGGGCAAGGCGGGTGTGGAATCACCGGAGATGCATGCGGGGGACATCGGCGCGGTGGCCAAGCTCAAGGAGACGGTCACGGGCGACACGCTCGGAGACAAGTCGGCTCCGATTCACTATCCGACGGCGCGGATTCCCGAGCCTTCCATCACATTTGCGATTGAGCCGAAGACGCGCGCCGATGAAGATCGCATCGGCCAGGGCATCCATAAAGTTCTGGAGGAGGACCTGGCGCTGCGCTTCTCGAAAGATCCGCAGACCAAGGAATTCCTGCTGTCCGGGTCGGGACAGCAGCACATCGAAGTCGTGGTCGCCAAGTTGCGGAAGCGTTTCCATGTGGACGTCACGCTGAAGCCTCCCAAAGTGCCGTACCGCGAAACGATTCGCGCCAAGGCCGACGCCGAGGGCAAGCACAAGAAGCAGACCGGCGGCCATGGGCAGTTCGGCGTGTGCCGGGTGCGCATGGAGCCCCTGGCGCGCGGCTCCGGTTTTGAGTTTGTGGACGACATCTTCGGCGGCGCCATTCCCAACAACTTCATTCCCTCGGTGGAAAAGGGCATTCGCGCCGCGGCCGAACGTGGCTACCTGGCCGGCTTTCCGGTGGTGGATTTTCGCGCCGTGCTGTACGACGGCAAGTATCACGACGTGGACTCGTCCGACATGGCCTTCAAGATCGCCGGGGGGTTGGCGTTCAAGGAGGGCATGAAGCAGGCTCGGCCGGCGCTGCTCGAACCCATCATGCACGTCGAGGTGTACGCCCCGGACCAGTATTCCGGTGACATCATGGGCGATCTGAGCTCGCGCCGGGGACGGATCAGCGGGAGCGAGGCGCGGGGCCACAATGTCATCGTCAAAGGGCAGGTGCCCTTTGCCGAGATGCTTAGTTACGCCAACGACTTGGTGTCCATGACGCAGGGCCGGGCCAGCTATCACATGGAATTTTCGCATTACGACTACGTGCCCAACGAAATCGCCGAGAAAGTGATTGCGCATGCAAAGGCCGCACGGGCCGGCATGCCCGCCGAGGACGAAGAGGTCGCGTAGGCGCGTTCCGTCTTCCATTCCCGGAGCGCTCGCTAACCGACCTGTTTTTCTAAGGTTGCGCTCAAGCAACCTGGTACGCTTGTACAGTTGCCTTAGGTTGCGGCCAGGTTTAGGATGGGCTCAGCAGGCGGTTTCTTTACTTAGTTAGCCACTTAGGGGTTCGTTTCGGCATGGCCCAACTCGGCGGTCGCGGTATGGAATCGTGTTCGGCCCGGGTGAGACGCTCCATCCCTGTCACGGCAATGGTGTTTGCAGGGGTGCTGGCGGTTTGTTTGATCGGCTGCGAACAGCCGCACAGCGCCGTGGTTCGCCAGCCGGTGCCGAATCCGTCCCCGGCTCCCGTCTCGCAGCCTGCACCTCCCGCACGGCCCCGTGTGGAAGCGGCCGCGCAAGTTCCAGCGGCGCCACCAGCGGCTACGTTGACTCCTGCCGAACGCCTGGCGAGACAAGTCGAAGCGACCTTTGACGCCGGCGAGAAAGAATACAAAGACGGGCACCTGAGCGCGGCGCGGGAGGACTTTGACCGTTCGCTGGACCTGCTGCTGGAAAGCGGCCTGGACATACAGGGCGATGCGCGCCTCACCGCGTTATTCGACAAGATTGTAAGCACCGTCAACAGCGCGGAAATGATCGCGTTCCGCGAGGGCGACGGCTTCAGCGAGCAGAAGAGCGCGCCGGCGCCGATTGATGAAATTGCCACGACCGTAGCGCCCGACGAGGAGATCCCGGCCGGTCCCGTGGACGCCCGGTTGCGCACGCGCGCCGAGGCGGAATTGAAGGAAGTTTCCGGCGATCTGCCGCTGACCGTGAACGACCCCGTGCTCTCCTTCCTGAACTATTTCCAGACGTCGCGCGGAAACGCCATCGTCGAGACCGGACTGCGCCGCGCGGGCCGCTATCGCGAGATGATCGAGCGCGTGCTGCGCGAGGAAGGTCTGCCGACGGACTTGATTCACCTGGCGCAGGCCGAAAGCGCGTTTCAGCCGCAGGCGCTTTCCCGGGCGGGAGCGCGCGGATTGTGGCAGTTCATGGCTTACCGCGGGACGGAGTACGGCCTGGACCGCACCTGGTGGCTGGACGAGCGGCAGGATCCGGAGCCGGCCACGCGCGCGGCGGCGCGGCACCTGCGCGACCTGTACGCGATCTTCGGCGATTGGTACCTGGTGATGGCCGCGTATAATTCCGGGCCCGGCGCGGTGCAGAAAGCTATCGAGCGGACCGGCTACGCGGATTTCTGGGAGCTGTACAAGCGCAACGTCCTGCCCAAGGAGACGCGCAACTACGTGCCCATCATTCTGGCGCTCACGTTGATCGCCAAGGACCCGCAGCGTTACGGCATCCAGGTGCAGCCGGATGCGCCGTTGCGGACGGACAGCGTGCAGCCGGGCCATCCCATCGATTTGCGGCTGGTGGCGGAGACCATCGAGACCGACCTGGACACGCTGCGCATGCTGAATCCAGAGTTGCTGCGGCTGGTGACGCCCCCGACGCCCGATTTTGTGCTGCACCTGCCGGAAGGCACAGCGGAGCAGTTCACGGCCGAGATCGCCATGATCCCGCCGGACAAGTGGGTAAGCTGGCGGCAGCATCGCGTCGGCGACGGCGAGACGCTCTCCGCCGTTGCCAAGCAGTATCGCGTCAGCACGACGGCCATCGCCGATGCCAACGGCCTGGATGCCAAGGCGGTACTGCCTGTGGGTCAGAAACTGATCATCCCCGCTGCTCAGCCGGAGCCGACCGTTGGCAAGCTGATTCGCTACACCGTGCGGCGCGGGGATACGCTGGCTTCGATCAGCGATGAATTCGGCGTGACCGTGAGCGAATTGCGACGCTGGAACGGCCTGCGGCAGACCGCGACGCAGGTGAACCGCGGCGTTCGCCTGAGAATTTATCCGGGTGGATTGGGCGCCGCGCCTCAGGGACGCGCTACGGCCAGCGCGAGCAAACCGGCGGTCGCAGCAACTTCCAGCAAGGTTTCCTCGTCCGCCACCACAAGGCCGGTGGCTGAAGCGCAGGTAGCCTCCGCGGGGGGCGGCAACAGTTCCCCGGTGGTGCATCGCGTGCAGCCCGGCGAAACGCTGTGGTCGATTGCGCAGACCTACAAGACGACGGTTGAAACCCTGCGCGGGGCCAATCCATTCCTGCTCAGCCGGGGTCTACAGGCCGGGGATTCCCTCAAGGTCGGACCCACCAACTAGGCTAATTTCCAAAGTTGCTGCAAGCGTGTCAGCGTCGCCGGCGCTGCTTGGGGTGTGTTGTGCTCTTTTTTGGTTTTTTCGCGCGGCTTGATTTTGCCGGCGCGAGCCGGCGGCTCTTCTTCAGGTGGGGCTTCCCGTCACTCGTGCGGCCGAGTTGGCTGAGGAGGCGGGTGGCTGCCATCGTCAGTTCCTTCTGAAAACCGTCGGCGGCTTTGCGGGCTTCTTCCATCGTGGAGGGATCCAGGAGCAGGGCGCAGCGATCGAGAAACGGGCTGATCGCGTCCTGCAGGACGGGGGCGCCGGGAAACGGGGCGCGCTCGGCCCAGCGACGATACATGAGCAGGTCCCGATCGAAGTCGTCCCGTTCGGAGGCGAATTCGTCGGGGTCCCACTCGAGAGCGCGGCCCAGCGCCGTCATGAACTCAGGCCAGAAGACTCGCGCAAAGGCGGCCTCCTCGGCATCGAGCGGGCGTCCCTTGCGCGCCCCCAGGACCGCAGGCAACTGACGGCTCACTTCTGCGACCATGACCAGCACGGCTTCGCGGCCGAGCGTGGATTCCAGTTCGCGCACGCGCTGCGGTTCGTCTACGACGCCGACTCGTCCATGGCGGCGGGCGTAGGAACCGGCAAAATCGGCGATCATGCCGTGCGGGCGAACGGCGCGCACCAGGCGATGGGCGAGTTCGCCGGCGTGGGTGATGAAGAGCTTGCGTTGTCTAGCCATGAGTGGTCACGCATTCCAGAAAACAGCACCGGCGGCGGGAGCGCAAGGGGAATTTCATGGGAGATCAAACGACAGGCAACCCGGAAGACAGAAGCCCGGCGCCGCGATGAATTGCGGCGCCGGGCCTCGATACGCTGCCGTCAAGCTTAGTGCACTGCCGGGGCCGCCGGCACCGGGGGCGGCGGAGTCAGCGTGCCCAGGGGAAGTCCGGAGGGCGCCGGGGTGAGGGCGCGTTCGAGCACCTCATCCAGCGTGCGGACGTAGTGGATCGTCATGCCTTCCGGCAGATGTTCGGCCAGGTCCTCTTTGACGTTGGTTTCATTTTCCGCGGGTAGAATCACCTCGCGGATGCCGGCGCGCTTTGCGCCGAGGACCTTTTCCTTCACGCCGCCGATCGGGAGGACAAACCCGGACAGCGAGATTTCACCCGTCATCGCCAGCATCGGTTTCACCGGCCGCCCGCTGAGCAGGCTGACGAGCGCGGTCACCATGGCCGCGCCGGCTGAGGGCCCATCCTTGGGCACCGCGCCCGAGGGCACATGGATGTGGATGTCCTGCTTGCGGAAGAAGTCCGGGTCGATGCCGTAACGTTCGCCGTTGGCTCGCACCCAGGACAACGCCGCTTGCATGGACTCCTGCATGACTTCGCCGAGATGGCCGGTCATGGTGAATTGCTTGCCGCCGCGCATGCGGGAGGCTTCGATGAATACGATGTCGCCGCCGGCGGGCGTCCAGACCAGTCCGACCGATACGCCGGGGCGCTTGGTGCGGTCTTCCACCTCGCGCTCCGAGCGGAACTTGGGCATGCCCAGCGATTCGTGGACTACTTCCTTGGTGACCACGAGCCGCTCGGTCTTGCCTTCGGCCAGGCGCCGGGCCTGTTTGCGCGCGATGGTGGCGATCTGGCGTTCGAGGTTGCGGACGCCGGCTTCGCGCGTGTAGCTGTGAATGATTTCGCGCAGCGCTTCGTCGGTGAATTCGATCTGTTCGCCGATCTTCAGGCCGTGCTCGACGGCCTGCTTGGGAATCAGGTACCGGTTGGCGATGTGGACTTTCTCCACTTCGGTGTAGCCGGCCAGCTCGATGATCTCCATTCGGTCGCGCAGCGGCTCCGGAATCGGATCGATCCAGTTGGCCGTGGCGATGAACAGGACCTTCGAGAGGTCGAACGGCACGTCGAGATAGTGGTCGCGGAACGCCGAGTTCTGCTCGGGGTCGAGGACCTCCATCAGGGCCGAGGACGGATCACCGCGGAAATCGCGACCGAGTTTATCCACCTCGTCCAGCATGAAGACGGGGTCGTTCGTTTCGCCGCGACGGATGCCCTGAATGATCTGCCCGGGCAGCGCGCCGATGTACGTGCGTCGGTGGCCGCGAATTTCGGCTTCGTCATGCATGCCGCCCAGAGACACGCGGACGAACTTGCGTCCGAGGGCCTTGGCGATCGATTTTCCGAGTGAAGTCTTGCCCACGCCTGGAGGCCCGAGGAAGCAAAGAATGGGGCCCTTCATGCCGGGCTGCAGCTTCTTGACGGCCAGATAGTCGAGGACGCGCTGCTTTACCTTTTGCAGGTCGTAGTGGTCCTCGTCCAGGATCTGCTGCGCCTTGGGGATGTCAATTTCTTCCGCGCCGGAGGATTTAGTCCACGGAAGCGCGGTCATCCATTCGAGGTAAGTGCGCGAGACCATGTACTCGGCCGAGGCCGGCGTCATCTTTTGCAGCCGCTTCAGCTCGCGATCGGATTCCTTGCGGGCTTCCGCCGGCATGCCGGATTCCTCGATCTTCTTGCGCAGTTCCTCGATTTCGGTTTGTGATTCGTCGGATTCGCCCAGCTCCTTCTGAATCGCCTTCATCTGCTCGCGCAGGAGATACTCGCGCTGGCTCTGGCTGACCTGTTCCTGCACCTGCTCCTGGATCTTGTTGCGCAGCTCCAGGACTTCCAGCTCCTTGGAGAGCTCGCGCACCAGGGTTTCCAGGCGCTTGCGCACGTCAGCCGTTTCCAGCAGCTCCTGGCGGAGCAGTGTGGAAAGGGTGAGATTGGCGGCGATGAAATCGGCCAGGCGAACGGGGTCGTCGATGTTGACCGCGACCGTCTGCAGATCATCGGAAAGTTGCGGCGAGCGGGCCACCACGTCGCGGAAAAGTTCGCGAGCGTTGCGCTCCAGGGCCGTCAGCTCCGGATCCCGCGGGCCGATGACGTCTTCCACAGGACCGACGCGGGCGCGCAGGAACGGCTTTGTGGACACCATATCCTGCAGGCGTATACGGGCGACGCCTTCGACGAATACCACGACATTGTTCACGTTGGGCAGCTTCACCGTCTTGTGAACGCGGGCCAGCGTGCCGACGCGATGGAGGTCGACATCAGTCGGCTCCTCAACGCGCGGGTCCAACTGCGCGACAACGCCCAGGAGCTTTTCGGGGCCCTCCAGAGCGTTTAGCAGCGCAAGCGAGCTTTCGCGACCCACGGTGAGGGGCAGGACACCGCCCGGGAACAACACCATGTCACGGACCGGAAGAATCGCCAGCTCGTCTGGGATTTTTGGTTTTTCAGCCATGTGAACCCCCCCTTGGGTGTCGCTCGTGTTGCCACTGCCGGTGCACATACGATTCAGTACAATAGTTTAGATGCAGGAGGGGGTGGGTAGGGTGCAATAGTATCATATGGCTGCGCTTATCAATTATGAGTCCTTTAGACTCAACTATTTGCGACGCCCGGTCGGCCCCACTCCCACGGTATTCTAGCCTTTATTTGACGTAGTTGCTGCGCACGAAGGCCAAGGCGTCATCACGCTCTTTCAGCCGGCCGTCTAATTGTGCTTCTTCGACAGTTTCGAGAATTTCCTTGAATCGTGGACCGGGGCGAAGTCCCATTTGGGCAAGGTCATCTCCCGTAACCAGGCGCGGGGGCCGCACCTGCTCAGGGGGCGTTTCACGGAGGAACTTGCGCACGAATTCGTAGGCGTCCAGCTTGCCATGGCTGGACGAGCAATCCAGGCGGTGCAACTCGAGATGCTGATCGAAATTGGGCAGGCGGACGAAGCGTTTGAGAGTGGCCGGGCGCATCTCGAAGACGTCCTTGAAGCGCAGGTGGTTGGCGACCAGCGCTTCGATCTGTTCGGTGTCGTCGGTAGAGAAGCGCAGGCGGCGGCAGATTTCCGCGGCCATCACCGCACCGATTTCGGCGTGGCCGTCGAAGCGGATGCGGTCGCCGGTCTCGGCGGCGGACTTGAACGTGGGAGGCTTGCCCACGTCGTGCAGCAGGACGGACCAGGCCAGCGTGGCCGGTGCGCCGGCGGGAATCATCTCCAGCATCATGCGGGTGTGGATCCAGACGTCGCCTTCGGGGTGATATTGCGGCGGCTGGGTCACGCCGCGCATGTGGGCGACCTCGGACAAGAGCTCAGGCAGGAGGCCGGTTTCCTCCAGCAGCTCGAACGCGCGGCGCGCGGCGCCCTCAGTGAGAAGCTTGGTCAATTCTTCGCGCAGGCGTTCGGGGGAAACCTGATGAATCTGCGGCGCGGCGGCCTGAATTGCCGCGAACGTCGCCGGTTCAATGGCGTAGCCGAACCGGGCTGCAAATCGCACCGCGCGGATCATGCGGAGCTTGTCTTCGGCGAAGCGCACGGCCGGCTGACCGATGGCACGCACGATGCGCGCGGCAATATCCGCGCGGCCGCCGACGAAATCGAGCACTTCGCCGGTTTCCGGGTCGAGCATCAGGCCGTTGATGGTGAAGTCGCGGCGGCTGACGTCCTCCTGGGGCGAATCGGCGTATTTCACGGCGTCTGGGTGGCGGCCGTCGGAGTAGCCCATATCGGAGCGGAACGTGGCGACTTCGATTTGCATATCGCCTTCGACCACAAGAATCACGCCGAAGCGGGCGCCGACGCTCAAGCTTCCGGGAAAAAGCTGCTGCACGCGCTCGGGGCGCGCGTCGGTGGCCACATCGTAGTCGGCCGGTTCGCGGCCGAGCTGCAGATCGCGCACGCAGCCGCCCACGAAGTAGGCCTGGTGTCCGGCGGCGCGCAAGGCGCGGCAGATTTGTCCAGCGAGGTCGCGCGGGGTCATGGTTGGATTATGCTCCAGCCGCGGGCCGGCATCCAAGCTCACTTCGCCAGATGTTTGCGCATCGCCGCGAGCTGGCGGCGGCTCTCGGGAGTCAGCTTGGGATATTCCATTTTGAGCGCGCGCAGGGTGCTCAAGATAATCCGCGAGATAATCAGCCGGGCGTTACGTTTGTCGTCGGCGGGCACGACGTACCAGGGCGCGCTGTGCGTGCTGGTCGCGCTCAGGCAGTCTTCGTAAGCCTTGCGATATTGTTTCCAGAGCTTTCGTTCTTCGATATCGCCGAACCCGAATTTCCAATTCTTGTCAGGCTCGTCAATACGCTTGAGGAAGCGCTTCCGCTGCTCTTCCTTTGAGACGTGAAGAAAGAACTTGATCGTGCGCGTCCCGTTGCGGTGCAGGTGATGTTCCGAATCGACGATGGAGCGATACCGCCGCAGCCAGATATCCGGGTCGTTGACGACCTCGTCCGGGAGGCGCTGGCTGCGCAGGATTTCCGGATGAACGCGCACGATGAGCACTTCTTCGTAATAGGAGCGGTTGAAGATGCCAATGCGGCCGCGCTCGGGAAGGCAGCGGCTGGTCCGCCAGAGAAAATCGTGATCGAGTTCTTCGGCGCTGGGATGCTTGAAGCTGTAGACCTGGCAGCCTTGCGGATTGACCCCGGACATCACGTGCTTGATGGCGCTGTCCTTACCGGCGGCGTCCATGGCCTGGAAGATCAGCAGCAGGGAGTAGCGATCGTTGGCGTAGAACAGCGTCTGCAGCTCGCTCAGATCCTCCGTGTACTTGCGGAGAAGCTCGTCGCACTCTTCCTTGGATTTGTAAAAGGGCTTCACGTCGGTCGGCCAGGCGTTGAGCCGGACCGGCTGTCCCGGGCGGACCTGGAAGGCGCTGGGATGGAGCTTGTGTTTCATCGTTTCTAACGAACCGTCTCGCCCGGCTTCAGGTACCAGGCGCTGGTATGCTGCGTGAATCCGACATGCGGATAGTAATCCACAGCGGCCGGCGCCGACAGCAGAATCAAGATCGCTTGCGGAGCTGCCCGCTGCGTCCGGCGGATCAGCTCTTTGCCGATGCCGGCACGCTGATGCGAATCCCGCACCACGAGGTCGGACAAGTACGTTGCATAGCTGAAATCGGAAAACGACCGCGCGATGCCTACCAGGAGCGCTCCATCCCAGGCCGTCACCACCAGATTAGCGTTGCGCAGCATTGCGGCCATGCGCTCGCGGTCCGCCAAAGGGCGGCGCTCGCCGAGCGTCGAGGCGTGGTAGAGGTCGATTATGTCGTCGAGCTGGAGGTCATTGCCGATGCGATAGTCGATCACGGGAGATGCCTCCGAATGCGGAGTCGTCCGAGAGGAAGCGATTCTACGTCCTAGGTGCGCTCTGCCGCCAGCACGCGGGGGATGCCGGCGAGATCGTTGGTGATGCTGACAGCAGTCCAATGGGGATGCGCGGCAATCAGTGCGCTGACGGGCTCTGCCAGGTTGTAGCCGAGTTCGAGGGTGAGCACGCCGCCGGGGCGCAGGAGCTTGGCGGCTTGCGCGATGAGCCGCGGGTAGACGTCGAGCCCGCGCTCGCCGGCGAAAAGGGCCTGGTGCGGCTCGTGCGCGACGACTTCGCGCTGCAAGTGCGGCTGCTCGGCGCGGCCAATGTAGGGCGGATTGCTCGCGATGAGATCGAACTGCGGCGCCGGGGTCTCGCCGGCGGGCAGATGCGATTGCAGGAGATCCGTCTGCACCAGGGCGATCCTGTTATTCACGCCGTGGCGCAAGGCGTTGCGGCTGGCGACCTCAAGCGCGGCGGGGGAGATATCCGTGGCGGTGACTTGCGCTTGCGGGAATTCCTTAGCCAGCGCGATCGCGATGCAGCCGGAACCCGTGCCTACGTCCGCAATCTGCAGGGGCGCGTTTCGCCGCGCGGACAGGCGCTCGAGCGCCACCTCGATCAGGTGCTCGGTTTCGGGGCGCGGGATCAGCACGCCGGGATTGACCTCGAATTCGAGGCCCCAGAATTCCTGCCGTCCAGTGAGATATTGCACGGGGACGCCTTCGGCACGACGGCGCAGCAGATCGTCGTATTGGGCGAGTTCTTGCGAAGTCATGACGTGCTCGGGATGGGCGTAGAGCCAGGCGCGGTCGCGACCGAGCAGGTGCAGCAGGAGCAGTTCGGCGGCGAGCGGCGCCGAGGGCACTCTTGCGGATTCCAGGCGCGCGATGCCCCGCGCCAGAGTGGCGCGCACGTCGTGGGTCGCGGCGCGTTCGGCTGAATGAGCCGAGGGCGTCATGCCTCGACCAGTTCCTGTTTGAGGCGCTCGGCTTCGTAGTGCGTGACCAGCGCGTCAACAATCGGCGCGAGCTTGCCGTCCATCACGTCCGTGAGTTGATGCAGCGTGAGGCCGATGCGGTGGTCGGTGACGCGATTTTGAGGGAAATTGTAGGTACGGATTTTTTCCGAGCGGTCACCGGTCTTGATCTGGCCGCGGCGCTCCGCGGCGATCTGCTGGTGCTGTTTTTCCTGCTCCTGCTCGTAGAGGCGCGCGCGCAGGACGCGCATGGCCTTGGCGCGATTCTTGATTTGCGATTTTTCGTCCTGCTGCGAAACGACCAGGCCGCTGGGAATATGCGTGATGCGCACGGCGGAGTACGTGGTGTTCACGGACTGGCCGCCGGGGCCGGAGGAGCAGAAGGTATCAATGCGCAGGTCCTTGGCTTCAATCTTGATGTCGATTTCGTCGGCCTCGGGCAGCACCGCGACCGTGGCGGCCGACGTATGGATGCGGCCCTGCTGTTCGGTGGCCGGAACGCGCTGCACGCGATGCACGCCGCTCTCATATTTCAGTTTGGAGTAGACTTTGTCGCCCTGGATGGAGACGACGATGTCCTTTACGCCGCCGAGGGACGAGGGCGAGCTTTCCAGCACTTCCGAGCGCCACTTCTGCGATTCCGCGTAGCGCGAGTACATGCGGAAAAGCTCGGCGGCGAAGAGCGCGGCTTCGTCGCCGCCGGTGCCGGCGCGGATTTCGACGATGACGTTCTTGTCGTCGTTGGGGTCGCGCGGCAGCAGCAGCCGCTTCAGCTCGTATTCCACTTTTTCGCGGCGCCCGGTGAGCGCGCGCTCTTCCTC